>Ga0116226_10005079_pt1 | contig 11721 bp, 10 predicted proteins | sample S1TSphfallax_FD_89692 | JGI IMG/M metagenome (GOLD analysis project Ga0116226, IMG submission 89692) | Host-associated microbial communities from peat moss isolated from Minnesota, USA - S1T2_Fa - Sphagnum fallax MG | ecosystem: Host-associated > Plants > Peat moss > Unclassified | place: USA... | reverse complement strand
TTAATGAATCAATCACATGCAATGCACTTTAATATCATATCAAAGAACATGTTTTGGATGCCAAATTTGAGTTTACGGAAAACTTATTTTTAAGGTGCTTCACATTGTCATAATCGAAAAATTCAAATTCCAAAAAATGTGTATCAAGGTGCATAATGATTCAAACATTAGTAACACATCTTTTGAATTGTTTGATTTGGAAAATGTGCAATATCAACTATAGAAATAAACTTTCAATAAATAAATAAATTAGTGATAGTAATAATATCATTAATTATGATCATATATGGTTTATTTAATATGATAAATACACCCCAAAATTTATGGCATGACTAAAAAGCCTAAAATGCAAAAGATTCCAAATCTACTTTTACTTGTAAGTAGGGATCACCAATTGGTACACTTTACCATGTTTTCACCCCCAAATAGTATCTTGGGAAAATGCCTATCCCCATCCTATGTGTGCTCTAAAGTTGAAGATAAAAATGTCAACCCATGTTTTAAGGTCTTGACTATCTTCATAGCCATACCATTATGCCTAGGCCATTATGGTGTTGTGTGTTGGTGTTCAATCCCATAATTCTTACATAGTTGATTGAATTTAACTACCCATTCATAACCATTATCAATTAGAACATACTTTGGCACACTAAACTTGTAGATGATTTCATCTTCTAAGAACCTTGTAGTAGTTTCTGCATCATGGTCAACAACTATTTTAGCCTCACACCACTTAAAATAGTGGTCGATAGCCACTAAAATGTATTTGTTTCTATTGTAAGTTTCAAATAGCGGCCTGGCTATATCCAACACCACTATATAAAATCGGTCCCAAATAAGGATAATTATTAATTCCTTGATTTTGGATCTAATAGAACCCATACGCTTCACAAGTTGACATTGTTTGTATGATTGCACAACATCTTTCACTTCTTCTATGCAATTGTTCAAAAAATAACACTTGGTTATTTCAGCTAGAGTTCTTCCTTTTCCAAAATGGCCAATTTCATCATGCATATCCACAATAATTTACCATCACTCATTAGGTCTAAAAACCACTAATCCCTTGAACATCAAGTTGTCATTGCTCTAGTAATAATGTAGAATGAACTTACGAACCTTGGATTTCTCTTCCCCACATTCTATTGGGAATTTATTTTCATTCAACACCATGATACTCAACTCATCTTCCCAAATTTCCATATTCTTGCATTCTTCACAATCATTGTCCTCTCTAGATCTTTCATGGTCTACTTCCTCATCAACCATTGCCTATGCCTCCTCAACAAGTTTCCAATGATTTCTAACATCCCATAATTCTTGTCTTTTTCTCTTCCTAGCAACCTTGCTTTATATGTCTTGAATTTCCACTTTGGAAACAACATTGTTATTGTTCTAACCTTCACTTATATTGGCCAGCCTGGTTGCTTCAATAGGAATAATTTTCACAAATTCCACAATGAACAAATGATTTAACAAACCTTGATTTCCCAGTTGTTATAGCAACAAACCCATCTTAGACTCCTCCTACCTATCCATATGGTTTCCCCCTATTGTTGAGCGGATTGTAGCAATTTGCAATCTTGGATTTCTTCTATTAGATTTTCATCTACTTCTACAACATCCATAGGGTTCCTACTTAACACATCAACATTAGTATGTTTGGACCTTTTTTTTGGACAATTTTGAAGTTGAAATCTTGTAATGTATTAATCCACTTGCCCCTCCTTCCATAGGCATCAAAAATTGTTGCTAGCCACTCCAGTGGCTTGTGGTCAGTTCGAAGTGTGAAATGGTTACAATATAAATACTACCTGAAATGCATGATACCCCACACTAATGCATAACACTCACCTTCCATAGGGTGAAACTTCTTCTACATAGGGGAGAGTCATTTATTAACATATACAATCACCTTCTCATTCTTCCCTTCTTTTTGTAAAAGTATAGCCCTTATTTCGTGTGTAGACTACTGGATGTCTAGAATTAAAGCCCTTATGAAATCAAGCCTAACCATAATTAGAGCAAAAACCAAACTTGATTTTAGAACTTCAAAAACCTTTTGGTAATTAGGGTTTCACTTGAAGACATAATCTTTATTGGTTAGTTCAAACAACAAAATGGTTATGTGATATATCATTTCACATAGTTCCTATAATACCCTATCAATCCCAAAAAAACTTTTACATTAATAACAAAAGTAGGGATGGGAAATTTTGTAACAACTTTTTATTTTTTCTTATCTGGTTGTGTCCCTTCTTGATTGACATCATGACCAAGAAAGGCCAACTTAGAGTTTGCAAATTCACATTTGTTTGGATTGAGTTTGAGGTTAACTTCCCTTAACCTCATAAAAACATATTGAAGGTGTTTGAGATGCTCCTCCCAATTTAAATTGTGTACATTCAAATCATCAACAAAAACTTTCAAAAATTTATTCATGTTTTTTCTTATCTTAGATTCAATTCAACCTTAATCTTGGTCTTTATCTATGTCCATTTGTTATCATCATGTTCAAGTGTTTGAGGTTAGGCTTCCTCACCTGTAGTCTTTGATGAAACATCCAATTGAAAAACATTTGAGACTTGAACAAATGTGGAAATCAAAAATTGTTCATTCCTCCTTTCTTCATCCTCAACATTGCATCTAATCCAATCTTCATAGTCATTGGATTTAGATATGTCTCGAAACATAACATTGTCAACCTACTCCTCCAAAATAAATTCATCATTTGATTCAATCCTTCTTCTTGCACAAAGGTCTCCATGCCATTATCCATCAAATCTTTTAATAAACTTGTGTCATTTTGCAAGAATAATTTTCCTTGTTCATCATCTACAAGCTCTTCGAAACAAACTATTGCAAAAAGCTTCGAGCCTAAAGCTTGAGCTTAAAACCTAAAGTTGGAACTTGGGATGGTAAATGTCTTTTCTCCTACACACATGCAAGTAAAACTTAAGAATTTAATCACAAAATGAATGTTGTACTAGTAAACTTAAAAGCAAACACTAAATTTAAACATTCATCTTCATTATGGATGATGATTTTTTTATTCATTTAATGTATGGATGAAAAAACTACATTTAGTACATGTTTTTAATAAATAGAACTTCCATCAAAATTATTGTTGAATGTTTTATTTTATCAATATTTTTTTACGCATAAATTTTTCCCCATAATTTTAATTAACTAAAGCTTCATGAAACACAATATAATTATATATGATATAACATTTGTTAAGTAAAATAATGTAAATTCCAATATAGATGTGTTTCATGGCTATGGTTTAAATGCAATTTGTTTTGGTTTTAACTATATTACCATTACTATGCTAACACCCACCCCATGGTCATTGTTGTTGTTTTTTAAATTTTTATTATTATATTTTTAGAAATTTGGCAAACTAACCCAATGTCGTTGATGATAGTGGGTTTTTTCTTCCCCCTCTTCTAAAGGTTCCACAACTTCTTTCAAACCTAATTATAATTGTCATTGACCACAATGGGGAATTTTTTTTCATTATTTGTCAAGGGTGCCATGACTTTCTTAAAATTTAACCAATTATTTTTTTGACAACGATGGGTTTCGAATGTATTCTATATTTCTAAACTACATAATGTCATTATTAATATGGGTTTGTGAAATAAACAAAAATTCAGTTTTAAGCATGTTAATTAGTTCTTTTCAAATAACCTACTATCATAGATGACAATGGGATTTTTTTAATAATTATTTATTTTCAAGGCACCCCAATTTTGCAAGAAGTAAATATATAATGTTGTTGACAACAATTGGGTGGGGGGGAGGGGGATTGACACTCATTCCATAACAAAATTTCTTGCATTGCTTAACATTATTCATGAAAATTATTTCATTAAAAAAAAATAATCATTTTGGTCCTATCATCATATTTTTCCTTACTATCACAATTTTATTGTTCAAGATTGAAATATTAATATTTGGACAACAAATGATGATGGGTATAAATAATTTTGAATTTATTTATTTATTATTCAAGGATGAATTTCATTCAATGGTTTATTCATTTATTTCAAATCATAAATGAAATTCATCCATAAAAATGACATTCATCCATATGAAATCATTCATTTATGAACATATTCATCCATGTAGGTGGATTAAAATCACATTAATTTTTAAGTTCCAAGCTCAAAGCTCCAAGCTTAGGCTTCACATTCATGCATAGACCACCCTCTAAGCTCTTCCATATCTTCATTTGAATCATTAGAAGAGTTAGAGTGGTCTTCTTCATTGGAAAATGCCTATTTTTCCTCATGCATTACTGATACATCCTCTCCCACTATCTAAAGACCAACCCCCCACAACTATAATGTTTCATCTTGCTTTTCTTCATCCTCAAAGTGACTTGCTTCTAACATTATTTGCAACATGTTCACCATGTTTAATGGCAACACCTAGATGTTATTCCCTAGTCCCCACCTAATCTATATCATGTGCTTCTCAATATCAACAAGTGCTCCTATTTTTATGAAAAAATCCAATCCAAAAAAAATGTCATACTTTTTAATATCCACCACCATAAAGTTCATTAGACATTAGACATTTCCAACTTGCACATGTAGCTCACTAATCTTGCTAAACGCTTGACTTAGAACATTTGATGTGTGTGTTGTTGGATTATGAGCCAAAAACTAAATGAATGATGCCAAGTTCTCGTATGATTGTAACTAACAAATTCATTGACATAGAAGCGATTGTGTCAACCAAACCTTCAATTAGATTATTGCTCATCTCCCTAAGGCTATGCAACATCTTGTTGCAATGATTTTTGTTGATGTTGATTTTATGTATAGCATGTGATCCTTCAACTTTGGTCCGGTTGATTATCTTCAAACCTTCAAGCACTTCTTCCTTGCCAGTTTTACCAAGCTTTCTAGTGATTCTAGCTCATCAAGTATGGGTAATATAGTCTCCATAGGAAATAGAAAAATATTCCTTTTGATGAAGTGATGTAGTATTTTAGAACAAATAATAGGATTCTTGCCAGAATCAACACACACAATTTCTCCTTCATTTGTAACTTCCACATCTACTGTTTCCACAGGTAATCTCCTTTTTGGTATCCTAGTTCCAAAAAAGATGTCATGTTTAATGTTACATAACATGTTTAATTGCTCCAAAGTAGCCTTCCCATCATTCACCAAAACCTCCAAATAATTATTGGAGGTTGGTGTTGTCTTCCCATCCTTTCCCCGCTTCAAGCATCTATCCTCAGTATGTTCCATACCACAAAAGAACTACCATTTAACCCCATAATTTTCTGTTTTATGTGGTTGACCACTTTAACACATTTCAACTTAAGTCTCCAATATGCTGACACATGGTGGCAATGTGATCATTGGACTTGTAGATTTGGCACACACACACATGAACTATTGGCTCCTAATGAAAGGTTTCGAACACTTGATGATGATCCCTTAAAAAATTAATGGATTCATTTTAATAGTAATTTGTTTTTCAAGAGTAGTGTCTATACTCATACCTTCTTCCTATTTTTCCCTGCAAGGTTCAAAGGCATTTCACCAAGTTCATTAAAAACCTTTTTCATTCCCTTGGTTGCTAGCAACATTTTTTCAATATTGGCATAACTTTTCACCATGCACAACTTTCAAATTTCAAGACATAGGTGAGCAAAAAGCTTACATCTTTGTTCCACATCCTTTATTTTTCCTTTCCTTCATAGTTTGTCTAATTGGTCAAAGTATAATTAAACCTATTGTTGAGGCTCCTATTTTATAGTGTCCATCTTCATTTTTATTTCATCTAGGTCTACATCATTCAACTTTTGCTACATCCTTGTCCTCATTTCATTCCAATTTGCAGGAGCAAGTTGGAACCAGTCCTTAGCTTTCCAATGCAAATTAAGCTTTGTAATCTTAATAAGTTTTACTTCATCATAGCTTTAGATCTTAAATGCCATTTATAATCTTTCTATCCAATTCAAAATATCTTCAAACTCTTTCCCCCAAAATAGTTCGTCCATTCCTTTAGGACTAATTATGAAGCATGAATTGATTAGTCCCAAACTCTGTAGACATAAATCCTAATCAAAGAAAAACACAAAAGTCTACATGGTTTTCACCTTCCTCCAACCATTGATACAACTTATTAGCATCAATTTCCAACAAACTTAGTAATCACAATGTTACACTAGCATGTTCAACCCTAATCAACCTATCTCTAAATTGAAACCTTTTTTCCATCCATGTATAAAGATTTTCACAAATTTATTAAAGTCTATAGGTCACATTGGGGCCCAAATATCTCCAACATATGGTGGTGGCTTTTCAATTTTGAAATGAAGGAAAATAAAAGGGTAAGAATTAGAAGGTTTATTTACAACAAGCCCTTTTCCTCATGATTGGGAACTACTTTCATGTAATCCAATGCAAGCTTTCATCCTATTCCTCATATTGTAAAGCTTGTTTTGTGCTCCTCTTCAATTTCTACTATAAGCATCATGTTGTTGAAATTTATTTCATTAAATCTTGCATGAGCTTAATTCAAAATCCCTTTTCCACTATGGCATAGCCTCCAAATTAGTACACAAGCAACAAATCTTGAAAATTCTACCCTAATGATCCTATCTCCTTCCTTAAGCTCACCACTACATTCAAGTTTGGAAAACATAGTAGAACCTTTTAGTGGCAATGGATTTACACATATAAAAAATGTCTCGTAATCTAGGAATATGATTAGGGTTTTCATGAACCTTTTTAAATTTCTAATTCTAATTGATAAGGCCATTTAGAGACGTAGAAGAACCTAGAGCTACTTGTGTTGATGAAGACCCAACTCCAATCATCTTGTGAAATCTTCAACCATATTATTGTTCAAATGAAAAATTCTAATAGTGCAATTTTGATTGAAATATCTCCTTGCCTTGCCTCCCTAGGATCAAACCCCATGATCTCAATTATAGCAAAACCAAATATACTTATCAATAATGTACCTAGAGGTGGGTGTCCCTTAAAGTGGTGTTGATCAAACTCAAAGGTGGTGATTTTATTATTCATCCTAACAACAACAATTTTCCATATCCTTATAACTTTATAACATTTCTTACTAGATTAAATTATTTTGATACCAAAAAGACAGGATGTATTATTGTGACACACAATTCAACAATATAAAGATGAATTATGAAACACCAAAGTTTCTACAACAAAACATACATGCAATATGAGATGATCATCAAGGTTTTGATCCCAATAATAACTTCATTCCTACTAACCATAATTATGTGGGTTTTTAGGAATTAGAGCTTTTCGACCTCATTTTCTAGGTCATGACCAATGTATTTTTCGTCACAAACCCACCAACCACCACATAGACAACATTCTCACTCAACACATAATGTATAATTTGACAAAACTTAGATGGCTCCTTTTAGCAATTCAACATCCTAATCATCTTGGCACAAACACCACCACATAACAAGGAAATACCAAAATCCCCACAATCAACCTAGAAAGTTGGACAAGGAATACTAGACACCTCTCAATAAGCCCATCAAAACACAACTTGTTGCAGAAGTCCCATGTTCCATCGAAGTTCCCAAAAAACTAGGTGCTTTCTCTCTCTCTTAGTGATTGAGGAATTGATAGGCAACAAAACAACCAAATTCAAACACAATGACACACTTCATGATTGCTTTTGAGATCCTTGAAGCTTTCATCACCTACTTGTCATCAACCCATCTTTACCACAATGCATCCTTCCTAGAAAGATACATAGCACAACAAAATATTATTCTTTTCCAAGATGCAATTTTTTTTCACCAAACAATGGAACCAAAAAAAAACCAAATCCTGTAGCCTAACTTAGCATAGTTCAAATTAGTTCTACCCTCATCCTTGAATCAGTCATGCCTTTTTATCTCCAACATGAGCTCCATAACTTGATAGACAACCATCAAAGCTTCAATGGGGAAATAGCCACACCACAAAAGATGCACCGAAAGAGAGCACCTCACCATTCAACAAGTGCCATCAAGAGTGAATATGTGCCATTTTTGTAATAAGCAAGAAACAAAAATCATGAACACAAATGCCACATAAAGACAATTTTCTGCTTCACATCACAAGCAACTGCCAAAAGTTTTGTCATATTCAACTTTTGATGATTGATAGCACTATTTCATCAATGTAGGGTTTCATCTGCCCTTCATTATCATCACAATGGAAAGAATTGAGTTCTTACACTGAGGAATTTCATAAGCCATCAAGTCTAGCAAAAGCCTAAGCAAAAGCAAGAGCATAGCTGCCATCAAGCCTTGTCCACAATATAAAAAACATCAGACCCACAAGCCAAGATTGAGCAAAAGCAGAGGACAGTGCTGTCATACAATTTCACAGAATGTGTAACGACCAACCTTGTGAATCAGTCTTTTTTTAAAGAATTGTTCTATGTGCTTTGAGGCGTCCATAGGAACTTGGAAGTTGCAGAAAAAGTGGCAATCATCTCCCAGAAGATTCAGTCAAATCTGAAGTATGAAGTACAAATCTTTAATCTTCCTTCTAGTTTTGTGGCTACTTACTGGAACTAAATAAAGCAATCTACCAATTTGCCCTTTTGATGCGATGATTGAAACTCCCAGGAATCATTTTCAATTGTTTTTAAAAACTTTCACTTTGGCCTTTTACCAAAATATTTCCAGGTAAAACAACACTGACCTTAACTCAGGGTTTCTTTTTGTGGTAAATTTTCACGTGCTGGAAATGTGTTTTTAAAAATGAGAATATTCTTTCAGATATTGTCTTGGTATTTTTTAGCAAAATCTCCAATTTATGATCAAAAATTGAAATTTTTGAAAACAGTCGCCATATTCAGACAGGATTTCTCATCCTGTCCAGTCATTAGCCACATTTGGACAGTTCGCTGTTTTAAGCACTGATTTTTAGAAAGTTGTGGCCAACAATGTGCGACAGCAAAAATCAGTAGAAAAAGAAAAACCTTACCCACCCAGTGTTTTTTTTCAATTTTTGGGTATCGAAACTTTGGCGAAATTTAACAATATATCAAAGACAGAAATGCCCCAATTTCTCTCTCAATATGTGATCACCCAAAAGTGGCAAAAGACCTGCTCACGTTCATCCCAGCACTGTGGGCCAGTGTCCTCAGTTTCCCAAAAAAATCTGATTTCGGAAAAGTAACCATTTCTTGCTGAAAAAACAGACATATATCAAAGCGTGTCATGTGAATGAAATTTCATTCTATAACCGTTTTTTAGGTGGTGCATTTTAAAACTTTAACAATGTTGAATTAAGAATGATTTTCACAATTATTTTCATATTATGATAGCCCAAAACATAAAGTCACTTGATGAAAAGATTACACCTTTTGACTTTATTGTATGTGATGGTAAGATATATTTTTGTGAAAATAATACTTGTAATATTGTATTAAAAATTGAAAACATGCTCAAAAAATTATTTAAATAATTCTAAGTATTTATTATACCATGTGATTCCATATGATTAACCATGTAAAAAAATTTCATATTTTTTAAGCCAACCATTTTTACTTGGCAATTGCCATCTTCATTCTTCTTCCTTGGATCAAAAGCATCCAAGAAAAAGTTCGTTGAAAAAAGATTTGAACCTTGAGCTTCGTAGGTAAGATCAATCAATAAATCAACAAATGGATATGAGTCTTTCGCGGTATGAACGTTTTCAAATAACTACAAAGTTATACAAAAGTAATACTTTAGACAAAAAAATTGTGTTCAATTTCTATAGCTACTTTAAAACAAAACCGAGAAGTCATTACTTGGTTATTTTTTAGAAGCAAAAGAATAAGTCCAAGAAAGTTTTACCAAAATTGATTTTGGTAGGTTATGAAAAATTCTCAGGATTGTAGAAATTTGCCTACCTTAGCACCTTGAACACATATTTGTCAATTAATTAATTAATTTTGAGATTTTCATTTCAACAAATAAAATATTCTTAAAAAATCAATATTTTCCTTCACATAATGTTTTATTTGAAAAGAAAAATGTTCAGCATTTCTGAAAATAATTTAATTAGTGTTGAAGTTGCCAAGGTAGTAAGGTATAAATATGTAGTTTACTAATTTTCAAGGAAAGGTAGAATTGTTCGAATATATCAAAATTTCAAGCAATGAAAATCAAAGAGAAAAAAAGAATAAGAAGGAAAATCTCAAAATATGCTTTCATCAAGGTGCTCCTTGTTTCCAAGGAAAAGAACACAAAACTTTTAACTAAAAACACTAAGATTCTTGAAAATTGGCAGTCTTCATTAAAATGACACAAAAAATCAAAGCTCATGATCTTTCTGTAAATGTTTAAATATCATTTCTTGAATGGCCATTGAAATTACTCTTGACCTTTCAACATGGGAATTGCAATCTCAAAAGTTGGTTGGCACCTTTCCAAACTTTGAGTGAACCCTTCCAAACTAGTCATTGGCCAAAGAACTCTTACATCCAATTTTAAAACAATTCTACAACTTATAAAATCGATAGGGTAAGTAGGCCTATCCCTAAACGCAAGCCTACAACCGAACCCCCCCTTAGCACACTGCAGGGCTGACCAATTGCCGCAAAAGCGTTGCCAATTGCTCAGAAAAACTCTTATTCCCATACACACAGTTATACAAAGTTTTGTTTAAAGTTTTAACCTTAATGTACATTTTTAAAAAAAAAATTGTTTAGTTTTGGGCATCCATGAGGGTAGAAAAAGAGTCTTATTGGCTACCCCATAGAAAAAGATTTGCTGGGTAATGGGATACTTTCCATTTGGTGAAGGGGGGTGGGGGTGGTGTGTTTGGCCCAATTTGGCTGTGAAGGTGATGTAAGCGAGTTATAAAACATTTGCACAAGAAATGTTTGGTGTATCAACCAACAATCAAGTTTGGTTATAGAGTGGTACATGGCACATTGAAGGGCATCATAAATAAGGAAAACCCTAAGATCCTTGGAATGCAAAAAGCTCACAAGGGCAAGTACAACCCTGCCCTACATTCCCTTTTTTTAGATTTCATGTGTTGTTCATCTCCTCAATCTTGGTGTACTTATTTCATTGTGGACCCTCCTCCCCTTGCTCTTATTTATCATATGTTTGTTTGAAGTTGTTGCAAACATCTTAGAGTGTGGCATTTTGTTTGTTTTCAAGCCCTTGCCCACCTTTAGCTTATTTGTGAGCCTTTGTTGTCCACCAAGGTTCACACTTCTATAACCAATTAAGTGAACTAAAAATTCAATTTGGAAATTTTAATGAAATTTGTCCCCCCATCCCCTTGTTTTTACTTATCATATGTTTGTTTGAGGTTGTTGTATACATGTTGGAATGTGACTTCTTGCTTGCACTCAAGCCTTTGCCTGCTTTGTGGCCTATTTATGAACTTCTATTGTCCACCAATGTTTGTGAACTCAAAATTCAATTTGAAAATTTCAATGAAATTTGTCCCTTATTGTTTTAATTACATTGGGTAAATAGGTTGAAATGAAAGTTGTTCAATGTTACTTCTCAAGTTCCCATCAAACTATTTTTTCAGTCACTAAAACCACATGAAGGTGGACCAAAATGAGTAGTTGAAAATGCATTAAAAAAGTTCTAATCCAATGATTTTTCAATAGAAATATCTAAATGACGTTGAAGTTCACATTGTTTTCCATCTCCAAGATCATATCACATCAATCTAAACCTTTTGTTGGGGA
>Ga0116226_10005077_pt1 | contig 11728 bp, 7 predicted proteins | sample S1TSphfallax_FD_89692 | JGI IMG/M metagenome (GOLD analysis project Ga0116226, IMG submission 89692) | Host-associated microbial communities from peat moss isolated from Minnesota, USA - S1T2_Fa - Sphagnum fallax MG | ecosystem: Host-associated > Plants > Peat moss > Unclassified | place: USA... | reverse complement strand
GCACGCTGCTCGTGAAGCCGGCGGACAATCTGTCGATCACGCTTGCCGAGATGTATCAGGTGATCCGCGCCGACGGTTACAACGCCTTCCAGGAAAACCCCGGCGGCCTCGCGATCGAGCAGCCCTACGATCAACCGGAGCCCTACCATGACTATTTCGAGCTGACGAGCCTCAAGATCGCCTACGATTTCGCGGGCGCCTCGCTGACCTCGGCGACAAGTTACTGGTGGCGTAACGTGCTTCAGTCCACGGATTCAACCGAAGCGCTGCAGAACATCAACAATTTGACCAAGATCGTGGGCGGCGTGGCAGTGCCGAATTTCATTCAGAGCCTCTACGAAGAGGATGATCCGACCAATCAGTTCAGCGAGGAATTGCGCCTGACCTCGACGGGGTCCGGACCACTCGACTGGGTCGGCGGTCTCTACTTCGCCAAGCTCGATTCCGGTTACATCACCTATAACCAAGATCCCGGGTTCGCGACGACGCTGTCCTGCGGCCTGGCGTCCGCGGCCAACCCGGTCGCCGGCTACTGTCCGGTGTCTTCGACTTATAACCCGAACAGCACCTACCGGTACCCGAATCCCGGCTTGCCGCAGTATCCGAGCGGCCAGGCGGCGAACCCGAACGGTATCGTATTCAACGACAACAACCCCAATGTCCTCAAACAGGAAGCCGTGTTCGGCGAGGTCAATTACAAGATTCAACCGGATCTGCGCCTGACCGCCGGCATCCGCTACTTCCATTTCAACGAGACCGATTTCGCCGATCAGGCCGGCCTCGGCACGGCCGCTGGCAACCAAGACGCAACCATTCTCTCGCAGAGCGCGAGCGGCAGCGCGGTGCTGCCGAAGCTGAACCTGTCCTATGAGCCGACTTCCGACCTGACGCTCTACGGCACGATCGCCAAGGGATCGCGTCCCGGCGGCTTCAACCTGCCGATCCCGTTGCCGAACGCGCAAACCCTGAGCGAGAACCCCAACTCCTACAATTGCGCCCCGCCCGCGAGCGGTGCTCCCGGTGTCTATGTCACCTCACAGCCGAGTTTCGGTCCGGACTCTGTCTGGAGCTTCGAACTCGGCGAGAAGGCGCGCCTCGACGACCGGCGCTTCACGCTCAATGCGGACGTCTATTACATCGAATGGAAAAACATCCAGCAGGTGCTGTCCCTGACCTGCGGCTATCCTTACAACACGAATGCGGGCAATGCGAAGAGCTACGGCCCGGAGGCGGAGTTCTCGGCCGTGATCGTGCAGGGCCTGACCTTCGATCTGTCCGGCGCCTATACGCAGGCCTATATCAGCGACCCGACCGCCGCGGCGATCGGTTCCGGCATCACCCCGGGAACCCGGGTGCTGAACGTGCCGAAATACACGGCGGTCGTCGGCTTGAACTACGGCGCGCCGCTCAGCGCGGGCCTGAACGGCATGTTCCATATCTCGAGCTCGCTCGTCGGGCCGAGCGAGGACCAAGCCGCCGTGCGCCAAGAGCTGCCTTCCTATAACCTGATTGATGCACGTACGGGCGTGGACGCGGATCATTGGGGCGCCTACTTGTTCGCGACTAATCTGACCAACAAGGTGGCGTATCAGACGATCAACAACACCGTGTTCGCCTGGCAGACCTACGCGATCACGCGCGTATCGACCAATCAGCCGCGCACGATCGGCGTGGATTTTCGCTACAAGTTCTGAGGTTTCCGCCTCGCGCCGTGCCGGGATGACCCCCGGCGGCGCGAGGGCGGCTCTCGAAGGAGAACGAGTTTGACGAGCAAGTCCTCGGGCAAGGCTGTCGATCAGGACGCCGAGACGCTGCGCGCGCTCGGCTACGAGTCGAATTTCGATCGAACCATGTCGAAATGGGAGAATTTTTCCCTGGGGTTCACCTACCTCTCGCCCGTCGTCGGCGTCTATACGATCTTCGCGAGCGCCTTCGTCGCGGGCGGACCGCCGATGTGGTGGACCTACATCGGCGTCGGTCTCGGGCAACTGCTCGTATGCCTGGTCTTCGGCGAGATCGTCTCGCAATTCCCGATTTCCGGCGGACTTTATCCCTGGGCTCGACGTCTCATGGGCAAGCGCTGGGCTTGGACCGCCGGCTGGGTCTATGCCTGGGCGCTGTGTTGCACGATGGCGGGCGCCGCCACGGGCGTCGCACCGTTTCTCGCGCAATTATTCGGCATGGACAGCACGCCCGCCCTGACCACGACGATCGCGCTCGTGTTGATCGCGGTGTCCACGCTCCTGAACCTCAGCGGCACGCGGCTGCTCGCGCGCGTGGCGATGTTCGGTTTCATTTGCGAACTCGTCGGCGCGATCGTGGTGGGCGGCTATTTGCTGAGTTTCGCCCGCCACCAGCCGCTGCGGGTCCTCATCGACACGACGATCGTGCCGACCGACGGGAATTATCTACCCGCGTTTCTCGCCTCCTCGCTGGCCGCGATGTTCTGCTATTACGGTTTCGAAGCCTGCGGCGACGTGGCCGAAGAGACACCGGATGCGAGCCGCATGATCCCGAAAGCGATGCGCATGACGATCTACATCGGCGGGGCGGCGGCCTCCTGGGTCTGTCTCGCGTTCGTGCTGTCGATCGGCGACATGCAGGCGGTGATCTCGGGCGCGGACAAGGACCCGATCGTGACCCTGCTCAAGGCCGCGATGGGTGAGACCGGCTTTCGCGCCGTGATCAGCGTGGTGCTCGTGTCCTTCGTTTCCTGCCTTCTCAGCCTGCAGGCAGCGGGCAGCCGGCTCATTTTCGCCTATGCGCGCGACCAGATGATCTTCGGCAGCCGGTTCCTGAGTCGTATGTCACCCGGCCGGCACGTCCCTGCGAACGCCCTGCTGGTCATGGGCGCCATCCCGGCCGCGATCGCCCTGTCGGCGCTGTGGCTGCAGGATGCGATTCAAACGATCATCAGTTTTGCCGCGGTCGGCATCTACATCTCGTTCCAGATGATCGTGCTCGGCGCGCTGATCGCGCGGAATCGCGGCTGGCGTCCCGCGGGGCCCTTCACGCTCGGCTCCTCGGGCTACCTGGTCAATGTTCTCGCGCTCGTCTACGGCGTGAGCGCCATCGTCAATATCCTATGGCCACGAGGAGCGCCCACGGATCCCTGGTATCTCACCTGGGGCATGCTGTTGACCACGGTGGGCGTCATGGGCATCGGGGCGATTTACATGTTGCTCGCGCGGCCCTACGAACGCGGCAACGCGCCGGCCGGCGATGCGCATCTGATCACCCGTGCGGCCGACGCCAGGGACTCTCGAACATCCGCCGCCGACGCCACGGCCGGCTGACATCCTCAACGCACGGCCTCACTCCGGGCGCCATGCCGGACCCCATTCAGGGATAAGGTCCCGCGGTGGCGTCGTTGCCGCCGTCGACGCTCAGGCTGGCGCCGGTCACGTAGCTGGCGAGGTCCGAGGCGAGGAACTGCACGCAGCGCGCGACCTCGAGCGGACGCGCGAGGCGGCGCATCGGAATGCCCGCGGCGAGTGCGTTCAAATTCTCCGTGGCGTCACCCGCCTTGGTGCTGAGGATCTGATCGACCATGCGCGTGTGGATTTCCCCGGGGCAGACGGCATTGACGCGGATCTTGTCGGCCGCATGATCGAGCGCCATGCAGCGCGTGATCTGCAACACCGCTCCCTTGCTCGCACAGTAGGCCACGTGCCGCGGCTCGCCGTTCAGCCCCCATTCGGACGCGATGTTGACGATCGCTCCACCGCCCGCACCGCGCATATATCGGACGGCTGCGCGACTGAGGTAAAAGAGTGCGTTGACGTTGACCGCCATGGTGTCCAACCATTGATCATCGCTCGTGTCGGGCGCGCTCGCCGTGTAGAGGATCCCGGCATTGTTGACGAGCACATCCAATCCGCCGAACCTCGCGATCGTCGCCGCGACGAGCGCATCGCAAGCGCCGGCGGCCCGCAGATCCACCGCGGCGAAATCGGCCAGGCCGCCGGCGATCCGGATCGCCTCGACGACCGCCTGCCCGCGCCCCCGGTCGCGTCCCGATACCATGACGGCGGCCCCGGCTTCGGCAAAGGCTTGGGCGCAAGCCTCGCCGATCCCGGTCGTCGAACCCGTCACCAAGACGACTTTTCCCGTGAAATCCATGCGTGCAAACTCCGGCGAAGCGGGCCATCGAGCCCCGCCGTTCAGTATAATCAAAGCGGCTTAGGCGCCGAACGCATCCACCTCGAGGGCTACAGATGAACCAATCGAATCCCCCCATGGACGCTACAGTCGACATCGCGCCCGCCACAACCCCGAACAACGAACTCAGTCGGTCTCTCCAGCGGCGCCACCTGACGATGATCTCGATCGGCGGCATCATCGGTGCCGGACTGTTCGTCAGCAGCAGTACCGCGGTAGTTGCCGCGGGCCCCGCCGTGTTCCTGAGTTATGCAATCGCTGGCCTGTTGATCTTGCTGGTCATGCGATCGCTCGCGGAGATGGCCACCGCCCTGCCGCAAGTCCGCAGCTTCACCGAGTTTGCGCGCGCCGGCCTCGGCGACTGCGCGGGTTTCACCGTGGGCTGGCTTTATTGGTATTTCTGGGTTTTGGTGGTCCCGGTTGAGGCGATCGCCGGCGCCAAGATCCTGCACCTCTGGATGCCGGGCTCCCAGTTGCAAATCGGTCTGGCACTGATGACCGTCATGACGATCGTCAATTTGCTGTCTGCGCGATCCTACGCGGAGTTCGAGTTCTGGTTCGCCTCGATCAAGGTCGCGGCGATCATCACCTTCATCGTCATCGCAGCCTCGTTCGCCTTCGGCTGGACCGCGCCGAACGGCGCGACGTTCCAGAACCTCACGGCCTTCGGCGGCTTCACGCCCAAGGGCTGGCTCGCGGTCATCGCGACCGTGCCCGTGGTATTTTTTGCGATGACCGGCGCGGAGATCACGATGATCGCCGCCGCTGAGTCCGCCCATCCCGGTCTGGCCGTGGCCCGCATGGGGTCCGCCGTGATCGGGCGCATACTCCTGTTCTATGTCGTCTCGATTTTTTTTATCATGTGCGTCGTGCCGTGGAATCTCGTTCGCTCGGGTGAATCCCCGTTCACGCTCGCGCTCAATATCATGCACATCCCGGCCGCCGGCATGATCATGAGCGTGATCATCCTGACCGCGGTCCTCTCGTGCATGAGTTCCGCCTTCTACGTGAGTTCGCGCGTCTTGTTCGTCATGGCCGACAAGCGCGATGCGCCGCCGGCGCTGGTGCGCCTGAGCCGGCGGCGCGTGCCGGTCGTATCGGTGCTGATCAGTGCGGCGGCCGGTTTCCTCGGCATCATTGCCGCGACGCTCGCACCGCAACAGGTGTTCGACTTTCTGGTCAGTTCCTCGGGGGCGCTGGGCGTCATGGTCTACATGGTGATCATCGTCGCTCAGATGGTCTTACGGCGGCAGCGCGAAGCGAGCGGCGCCCCGCCCGCGCCGGTCAACATGTGGCTGTTTCCCTGGCTCAGCATCCTCGCCTTGCTCGGCATGACCACCGTCCTGCTGGCCATGGCCTTCACGCCGAGCATGCAAACCGATTTCAAGGCAAGCTGCATCACGGTGCTGCTGTGCCTGGCGGCTTACGGCTTGGTCCGATGGCAGCGAGGCGCCCGCAGCGTCGGAGGCTGATCCTTTACTGGGTCACGCCATGCTATAAAGAGCAATGCGCGAACCCCTGATGCTCCAAGAGGATTCTGGGAAAGGCGGCGGACCGAACGGCCCCCGCAATGTCCTTGGTGAGCCGCTGGAAACCTGCTCGCTCGAGCCCATGACCGGGTTTTTCCGAGATGGTTGTTGCGATACGAGTCGCGAGGACCGGGGCAGTCATACGGTCTGCGCGCTTGTCACCGCAGCCTTTCTGGAGTTCTCCAAGTCTCGCGGGAACGACCTCTCTACTCCCGTGCCCGAGTATGGCTTTCCCGGTTTGCAGCCCGGCGACCGCTGGTGCCTTTGCGCGCCGCGCTGGCGCGAGGCGTTCGAGGCGCAGTGTGCACCGCGCGTGGTGCTGCGCGCCACCCATCACGGAGCGCTTGAACATTGCACGCTGGCGGATCTCAAGCGCTTCGCGGTGGATATCGACTAGCGATCTCGCCCATCCAAGGGGCAGTGCGCTGTCGCCGCGAAGGTTTGACGCACGCCGCGCGGGCCGGATGTCGCGCTAATCCGGCAGATACTCCTCCGACCAACTGTCGGCAATGACATGGAGCGCGGCCATTGCCGCTATTTCGGCCTGCGTATAGCCCAACTCCAGCAACACGTTCCGCGTGTCGGCACCGTATTTTCTCGCTGCCGCCAGGGGTACGATGGCGGAGTGTAGAGGCCTGATCGCAGTGGGATCGATGTGCTCTACCGCTCGCCCCAGGGGATGGCTCGCGTCACGGACGAAGCGCACCGTTCGGGCCGGATCGGGATCAGCCAAGTTGGCCGAGCGTATGCTCGCCAAGGATTCGAGCGGTTGGACGGCGACGTCTAGGTCACTCAGGGTCTGCCGCCAGACGTCCACCGACTGGGTCTTGAAGAGCCCAGCCAGCGAGGCCTCGACCTCGCTCGGAGTCGCAGCATCCAGTTGGTGGCACAAGCGTGCCACCACGGCAGCGGTGCGATCCTTACGCACTGCGAGGAAAAACCAGCCATCGGCAGCCTGATAGCAGCGGTAATAGGGACCTTCACCCTTTGCCTCGCGGCCCCGTGGTTCATCGAATGACGGCCGGGCGTCGAAGTCGTACATGAATCGCGCCTGCAGCCATTGACCGGCGGCGGCGAGAGATGACCGCGCCACGTCTCCTTTACCCGTGGTCTCCCGACGCAGCAGGGCGAGCGCCGCCGCCAGCGCCGCGCACAGGCCGCCGAGCACGTCGATCGTGCCGAAATGTGCATGTTCCTCGACCGTCTTCAGTCCGCCGCCGAAGCGTTCCATCACACCAGTCGAAGCCTGAACGAGATCGTCATAGCCGGGATAGTTGCTGCGTGGACCCCGACTCGGTCCGCCGAACGCATCCAGATGGCAGAGCACCGCGCGCGGATTGATCGCCGTCACTTGATCGAAGCTGAGTCCCAACGGCGCCAACTGTTTGTCGGCGGCGTTGATCGTGATGATGTCCGCGCGCGCAATGAGACGCGCAAGCGTTTCGCGACCACCCGGCGACTTGACGTCGAGGAGCACGCTCTCCTTCCCACGATTGGCATAGATTCCCATGACGATCGTATTCCAAGGGTCGAACGTGGGACGCACAGGATCGATCTTGATGACCCGTGCGCCGAAACGCGCCAAAGTGCTGGCGATGGTCGGGCCGGCGATCACATTCGTCAGGTCAAGGATGGTGATTCCCTCCAGCCAGGGAGTCGTGAGCGACGAGGATCCTGCGCAATGGATAGGTGGAACGGTCGGAACCGATCGAGTATCCGGCAGCTCGATTTGCAGATCTGCCTCCGGTCTACGGTAGGGATTGCCGACCACGGGAGGCGCACCGACGAGCCATGCCACCGGACCGGGCTGAACCATGCGCCCGAATTCCGGATCTTCGACCTCGAGCAGCAGTCCCGCCGCTCGGGGATGCGCCGATTGGAGCCATTCCAAGGTCGTACGGTGCGCAGCGGCGGGAGCCCCGGCCTCGCCGAACAACAGCTCCCATTCGGTGCTGTCCTTGGTGAGAAAAGCCTGCGCCATGCGCTCGGAGATCCGCCTCGCCCACGGCTCCGTAATCGGGTGAGCCTTGATCGTACAGTCGACGCCGTTTGGCCAAGCCCCAATCGGAAGGTAAGGATCACTGCACGGAAGACCGGCGGCGACGAGTTCGTCCCAGATCCCCAGAATCTTGAGCGCTCGTTCCGCATGGCCGACGTGTGAGACACTGACGACGTAGAATGGCCGTCCATCGCGGCACGTATAAGTTCGATAAAATGGATCGAGGAACGACTGCAACTCGGCGTGTGTGAGGTTCATCGGGAGTGCCGCAGCACGGCGGCGAGAAATTTCGCGTTCTCGCAGCGAGGTGTAGCGCAGCGGCAAGTCTTGCAGCCACATCGAGTTATAGGCGAGCGCCTCCATCAGTGCTGCCGCGAGCGGCACCTCGATGAAGTCGCCCACCCCATGCCGGTGCCGAGCGCGCAATGCCAACACCACCGACAACGCGCCAAACACCGACGCGTACGCGCTCGCTAGCGTCAGCGGAGAATACGATGCCTCGATCCCCATGAGCACGCGGTTTAGTCCCATGTCCGTGAATTGGCCCATGGCGGCCGAAATCACGCCCTCCCAGGCCGGAAGCTGGGCCCGTTCCCGGTCGTCGCGCGAAAAACCGGGCAGCGACAGGTAGACCAAGCCTGGATGATTCGCCATCAAGGATTCCGCGCCGAAGCCCAATCGCGTCATGACACCGGGGCGAAAGTTCTCGATCACAACATCGGCGCCGGCGACGAGGTCGCGGGCGACCGCAGCATCCTTAGGTGATTTAAGGTCGAGCATCACGCTCCGTTTGCCGCGGTTGAGGACCGCGTTCGTCGGGCCGGGCATCGAAGCCCCGCCCGGTCGCTCTATGCGAATCACATCCGCCCCTTGATCCGCCAGGATCATGGCCGCGCCCGGTCCGGCGAGATACTGTCCGAAGTCGATGACTCGAATGCCGCTGAGCGGGCCGCTGGAGTTCGACGTTGTCACAGATTCAAATCCTTACAGCGTGGGCTGGCACGGTTGGGTCTCGTTTGCCGCCACGCTCGTGGCAGCTGATGCGTGTGGAGTGTCGCGCGCTCAATTCTTTGCCGTGTACAGTTTGCGACTCTGGCTATACTCCGAACGACATCCTGAGCTCGCTCTTAGGCTCCCGCTGAACATACGGACAAAAGCAGTGATGGCAATTCGCGCGACCACTCCGCAACAAATCGGGATTTTGCTGCTGGATCAATTCTCCGTGATCTCTTTTTCATGCACCGTGGAACCCTTGCGCGAAGCCAATTGGGTCATGAATAAAAAGGCATACGATTGGCGCGTTTATTCCCACGACGGCAGCCCCGTGCTCGCCAGCAACGGTCTGTCCGTCAATGTTCACGGTTCCATCGAAACAGTTGCTTCATGCCCGATGGTGATCGTGTGCAGCAGCTTCGACCCCCAGCTCTATGCAACCGGTCGGGTGCTCAAGTGGCTCCGCAAGCTGGCGCGGCAGGGCACGGTCTTGGGGGCGGTGGAGACCGGCAGTTGGGTCTTGGCGCACGCCGGGCTCTTGAATGGCTACCGTGCCACGATTCATTGGGAGAATCGCGCGAGCATCGCCGAGGTATACCCGGACGTAATCCTCACCGATAACATCTTCGAGATCGATCGTGATCGATTCTCGGCGTCCGGTGCGACGGCTGCGATGGATATGATGCTCCACCTTATCGGCGGTCAGCACGGTGTTTCAGTGGCTTCCTCGGTCGCGGAACAATTCATTTATAACCGTATTCGCGGTCCACAAGCGCCCCAGCGCCTGTCGACCACCCAGAAATTCGCCCTACGCCATCCGAAGTTGCGTCGATTGACGGAACTCCTCGACTCCCAACTGGAGCGGCGCGTCGATGTAGGCGAACTCGCGAGGGTTTCGAAGCTGTCGACTCGACAAGTGCATAGGCTGTTCAAGACTCATCTTGGCATGAGCCCGCAAGCCTATCATCGCAAGCTTCGTTTGCAGCGCGCGCGATATGCTGAGGCAGACCGAACTGACCGTCGTCGAAATCGCCATGGCAAGCGGATTTTCCTCGTCCTCCGACTTTTCCCGTGTGTACCGCCGGGTGTTTCATCAGAGTCCCCAACGGGATCGGGCGGCGGTATACGTCTTGGACCGGCTGTAGCGGAACACCGTCGCGGTGTCGGTTGATGTACAGTAAACGTCGGAAAACGGATATGACATGCATCGTGTGCAATAGAGACTAGCCGGGTGCCCCAGAACAGACTCATCGAACGCCGGTCAATCGACTATATTCCTCTGGCCGAACGTCATGGGAAGGTGTGGCACCTTTGGCCCGTCTGGTTTTCCGGCAGTGCAAACCTCGCCACCTTGGCGACTGGAGTGATCGGAATTGCGCTGGGCGGCAATCTCCTGTGGACCATGGTCGCCGTTGTCGCCGGTTGCGCGCTTGGCACCTTTTTCATGGCCTTCCACTCCACTCAGGGACCGCAACTGGGGCTCCCCCAGATGATTCAATCCCGGCCCCAATTCGGTTACATGGGGGCATTGCTGGTTTGGGTCGTGGCGCTGATCGCCTACATCGGATTCAACGCGTTCAACCAAGTGATTGCAGCTCAAACGTGGCATCAACTTTACAAAGGCGCGTCTCCAACATCGCCCATCACGATCGTCGTATTCGCCGGTTGCGCCGTTGCCTTGGCCGTGGCCGGCTACGACAAGATTCATGCGGCACAGCGGCGCTTTGCATTCGTCGTGATCGTCTTGCTGGGTGCGTTTTCGGTCGGCGCGATATGGAACTTTCATCTGCCCGCGCCTCAGTGGGATTCTCGACAATTTCACGCCATCCCCTTTCTCGCACAATTCTTTGCAGCGGCCGCATACCAAATGAGTTGGTCGATTTATGTTTCCGACTATTCCCGGTACTTGCCGCGGAACGTGGGCGTGGGGCCGTCGTTTTGGTGGACTTATTTGGGTGCGTTTCTGGGCGGCGCCTGGATGATGCTGGTCGGCAGCGTAGCGGCGGCGCTGGCGCCGCTGCTGGACATGCCGGCGGCGATAGAGTCTGCCGCAGACACGATCATCCCCGGATTCGGGGCAGTTCTACTCGCTGCGGCTTTGCTTGGGCTACTGACCATTTCTGCTTTGAATTTCTATGGTGCCTCGCTGACGCTGCTCAGCGTTGCCGATTCGATCAAGCCGGTGGAGTGCAACGTCGCCAATCGCCTCAAGAGTCTCGCCATCGCCGCCGTTGTCGCCGTCGTTATCGCCTTGGATTCGTCAGATGACTTCGCCAAACGTTTCAACGATCTCTTGTCGGTGCTCCTGTATCTCTTTACACCGTGGACCGCGATCAATCTCGTGGATTTTTACTGGGTTAGAAAAGGTCATTACTCGATCCGCGAAATCTTCAACCCACGCGGTATCTATGGACGATGGAATTGGCGTGGGTTGGTGGCGTATGGGACCGGTTTCATGGTCATGATCCCGTTCTTCAGTTCCGGCCTTTACACCGGACCGATTGCACGGGCGCTGGGCGGTGCAGACATCGCGATGGTCATCGGTCTGCCATTTTCCGCAATTATCTACGTGCTTTTATACCGGTCACTCGACCTGAGCGCCGAACGCCTTGTGGTTGCCGCTGCCGACCTTGGCCTGGAACGCGGGGGCGAGCGGTAGAGACGCCGGCAGCGTTTACGCGTGGCGCGCATGCCGGTGACGGCGGCGCTTCGGGCAATTCAGCGTCAATGCCGCTCGGGCTCCGCGGTGATCGCGACGAGAAGATAATCAGGTCGCAGCGCCAGGTCTTGATGGATGGAAAAACCGAGATTGACGGGCTCATAGCGACCATCGTGGCGACGGGTTCTTAGGTTGATCTGATACCGGCTGATCTCGCCTCTGATCGCCTGGGCAATCAGCGCCTCGTGCCTGGAAGCGTCGTCCGGGTGGATCAAATCGAAGAGGCTGCGCGCCTGAAGATTGATGCGCGGCTGACCAAGGAACTCACATCCCAGCTGGTTCACCCGACGCACTGTGCCGTGCATTTCGAGATGCGCCATCCCGAAG
>Ga0116226_10005076_pt1 | contig 11728 bp, 7 predicted proteins | sample S1TSphfallax_FD_89692 | JGI IMG/M metagenome (GOLD analysis project Ga0116226, IMG submission 89692) | Host-associated microbial communities from peat moss isolated from Minnesota, USA - S1T2_Fa - Sphagnum fallax MG | ecosystem: Host-associated > Plants > Peat moss > Unclassified | place: USA... | reverse complement strand
TATACAACAATATGGGCAAACAAGTTGTTTCCCCTAAGAGTTTGTCACAATTAATGTAAACCTAGTTAACTATAATCATATGTAAAGTTTTACAATTGAAAATTAATTGGATGATTGGATATGGCCCATAATTATTGAATATTGAACCTCATTGATGACAATGTGATTAGAGTGAATGGAAAACATATAATTGTAATCATCTAAAAGCAAATAATTCATAGTGCCCTTGGAATTGAAAGTTTGGAATTTGAATTATGGAAATGAAATTATTTTATATGAAATACACCAATTTCAAAATAAGGTCCCAAACTAGATGGTTACAATTTTATTACCAAAACAATATATAGTTGGAATAAGATATATTTATGCCACCATGTGGATTTGCATATAAAGTTCAGCCTATGTGTAAGAATTGCAAAATGCCTATGATTATGAAGCCCTTGTGATTTGTGACCTAGAAGGATAACTAATGGCAAGATTTGGATGTTGGGGTCGAAGCTCATGGTAGTCATTATTATTTGGGGCTTCAATAGCCTCATCAGGAATTTCAATGTCATTGTCATCATCATCATCGTTGTGCCCCTCTTCCGCTTTTAAAGTGTATGTCCCACATAAGGTTGTGATGATATTTTGCCTTGAATATTTTGTCACAATTCATTTAGTGGGGTGTTGCCCTTCAATATCCAAAATGCCATCATCGGTGTGTGGTTGTTCATAATTATGTTCACCTACAAAAGTAATTGTTGTTTGAATAGTGGGCATCTTCCCTTAAGTAACTCGACATGTGGACAAGTTTTTAATAGGTGGTCGAAGATGATCCATGGATATTACCACAACAACTAATTTTGACCCCACATGAACTTCAGGTATTGGGGGTTTTGGATGCCATAGGTACAAGTTGATTAATGTGTGGTTAGAATTTGAATCACCTTTTGTTGATTTCTTAAGTCTTACAACTTTAGGATTTGAAGCACTTCGATCTACAACTTGGGGTGCATTGTGTTAGTGATCGTACACAGCCCACACTTAACTATAATGTAATATCCCCAATGTCATCAACTATAATATTGGGAGTGGGTCCATTTGTATGTTTGAAATGTTTATTAATGTCTATTGTGCATTTGACTCTGAAATGATGATTCGAACTAATTGTGTATTCATGTTAATTGGGGGGTCCACTTCCATGGAACCCATTGATTGCATGGAATTGTTTTGATTTGCTGCCATTGGAACATGTATAGCTTGGGGGGGCGCATCAAACACTTGAACATTGTTGTCTAATAATACCATGTTTAGATTTACATTGCTAATGTCAAACCTTTGAACATGCCAAACCATCAAATCAAACAACAATCTTGAAAATGGAATCTTGTCATCATGAGGGAATTCAAACTGATCATGTTTGACTTCATCCTCATCAAGTTCATTTAATGTTGTGGGGTCCTCACTCAATGAGTCATTTCCATTTTCATTTTCATCAACATCAAATGTCAAGTTTTCAGACAACATATTCTTCTTGTACCATGTCGTGGGGTTGGCGTTAGGTCATTCTCACAAGAGTTTACTATTAGTGTATATGTACACCAAGTCCTCTGCTCGATTCATTATTAACCAATTTCGCACTTTGTTATGGACAAATGAATATGAATTCCAATTTTGCTCACATGATGATGTAGAACACACTTGTGCCAAAATGTGACGGTTGATGGGTGCAAGTGTGTGTTCACTAGCTCTCATCAAATCCCAACACTTGTGTGGGAACAAATCTAGGTCCTTCACTAAGAATGTGTTAACAAATGGACCTCGACTTTCAATAAAATCTACAAAATCTTTTAAAGCTAGGGCATAGGTGATCAAGGTAATAGTTGTTTTTCACAAAACTTTATTTTAGGCCTCCTTTGCATCTACATCATCATGTAGGCAAGCTTCACCCAACAAATATGGATTAAGAAAGGCCCCTACATAATGTAGGTCAGTCGTCAACATCTTCCACCTTTGGTAAAATTGATCTTTAATCACATTTAGAAAGTTTGATGGCAATTCAAATAATGCATTTCATAATGATAAGACATGTCATTCCAATGTTTTCATGATAAGCCACGCCTTCCCCATGCAAGGTTGTTTGCCATCAAATGCCCTCAATGACATTAAGATTAGTTCCACCATGTGTATAAAGTTGGCATAAGTATCCCAAAATGTGTACCTTTTTACGTTGGTTCAAATAGCTTTCGCATTGGTGAATGACTTCTGATGATGACTACCATGCAATGAGTTGAAAAAAGTTGTCGAATCAAGATCGAAAATAGTTTGCTCAATGGTAGGTCTAAGCTTGAACAACCTTTCAATCATTAAAAAATTGGTTGCAAATCATGTTTTAATGGGGTTTTAAAAGATTAGGTTAGTCTCATAACAACGAAAGATTACTAGTGGCTCTTCTAATCGCAAATCCAAACAATGAACAATAAAACTTTGAAAATAAAGACTTGAAAAATGACAGATTAGAAGGTCAGTCGCACTTTTCATGCTCAAAGCATTGTCTACACAAATTTGTACAATGTTGTCAACTCCAATGGTTTCAATGTATCCAACCAATGCATTACATATGTAATGGGCATCCTTCCACTCCCAAGTTGTGTTAATGGAACCTATGAATACATTGCCATTCAAACAAACAAACAAACATTATGTTCAACAATGGATGTCGTGTAACATTGTCCCAACGATTAGAACAAATGATTGTTCCATATTTGTGAATCGAATTTTGCATCCTTCTGGTTACATGTTTGGACACATCCACCTTAGATTACTTTAACAAATTTGTGTGTAATCCATGGTATGATGAGGGTTTGTAATAAGTTCAAGATTCATAGGTTGCTTTCACAACTTCTATGAATGTTGGGTGTCACACAACATTAAAGGGGATGTTCACCTCATTAAAACAAGTTGCCCACTTTTTGTCCAAATCTTGTTTTTTGGTGTTGAATTCAATCCCTTGGACAATGAAACATGTTGAAAGGTTCAAATGTTATTATTTATGGATATGTTAAAACATGTTATGTTATTTGTAAGGGGGGTGAAATTTTGAGCCCCTTCCACTTGAAACATTGAAATATATTCTCCATCCACTAAAAGATTTGGCGTTTCCATGGCCACATCCTCTATTCACCCATCTGAAATATGGGCTAGTACTTCCATGTTGTTTAATGGTCGAAAGACAAGTTCGTGCCACATCGGGCAAATAGTGCCTTCACCCATGGATGTGCTTTTGAACACCCTACAACTTTAATTAACCCATTGCCATCATATTGATAGCCTAAATGGAAGAGCATTCTATCCTTGTGGTATGAAATAACATTGATGTAAAACTTGCATTCCACCTTCCCTAACTTGTCCTTCGGCATCAAATACCATGGACTCCACATGTTTGCCTTTCGTCCATCAATAAAACATTGTACACAAGAACAATAGGCTTGATTAATATAAGTACGGTATTCAACGATAAGATCAAACTCCACCTTTAAGGTTACAATTGAAATTTCACACCAATTGCAAATATAATATGTTGATTTGAAATTCAAACACCCATAAAGGTTTCACCCCTCCCTCCTAAGGTATATGGCAATGGTTGGTGTTAAACAACACAAGGCCCACACACCTCAAAGAAAAAAGTGAATATCGACATGCAAAGTCTACATTTTATTACTAGGTAGACCAAATTTCATCACCAAATCAATGGTCAATTAGATGACCTAGATTTAAAGACATGTAGCAACCAAAAAAAATTCAATTGCCACAAAGCTTGGCAACCAAAAACATTTTGTCACTAATTGTGTGGCAACTGAAATTTTCCAATCACCGCACAATTGGTGACCAAAAATCTATGGTCCCCACAAGCTTGGTGATGGAAAATTTACAATTATTGCAAAACTTTTGATTACCAAGTTTGCAATGACCAAAAAGTTTTAGTTGTCAAGCTTGTGGCAATTGAAAATTTTCCATTGTTAAGCCTATGGCCACAAAAAAAATTCCATAATTGTAGGTTTTATGGTGATCAAAATAAGCCCAATTTTGGTCACCCATAAACCTACACCAAGCAACCTAAGAGACCCTTTAACCTAGGTTGACCTAGGTGGACCCTATATTGATGTGATGCAAGGGTGTGTTGATGTCCAAATGCATTTGTTACATTGTGATTGCTTGAGGGACAAGCCCAATCCATGCTTTCCATTAATGTTTGCCATGATACCATTGTGTTGGCAGGTGGGTTCACTATTATAAAACTTGTGGACAAACCACCATACAAAACCACCCAATTCAACTTTGGGTGGTTATCATATGGGACAAACCACTCTTGTGTTTGTTGAATGGACAGATTCCACTAGAATCCCACTAAAATGATGATGTAATGGGAGGCAACAATGGTTTAAGAATTTTTATTTTTATTTTGGAAATTTTAGCCCAAAATGCTTCTAGGTAGGGTTGAAAATTTTTCATTCCACCTTTTCAAACCACTTGGGTGGTTTTTCCTAATGGTCATTCTAGGGTAACCACCTTACAAGGTATTACATAGGAAGGTAATAAGGGTTTTGCACAACTAACTGCTAGTTGACATCATTACTTGTTATTAAAATTGTTCTTGCAAGTTTTTGCCATTAAAATCCAAATTGCATACAAGAGTTCAAAAATTTAATTAATGAAAACATATCACACTAGAGAATACCCCTAGTGTGCATGCCAACTATTAATCCTCTTCTTATAATTTTGAATCATCATCTTAAGGTTGAGCTAGACCCGCATTTACTCGTTGAACTTCATTAGTAGGCACCTCCTCCCTAAGCTCTTTGGATAAAACATTGCCATCATGGAGAGCCTATAAGCCTTCCCAAACTAATTTTTTTCCTCAACTACACTATGTGCTCCTAATGAGGGTTCAATAATTTCAGCCTCCACACATATTGATCGTGCGTCCTTTTGGAATATAACTTTTTATTCACCACCAACAACTATGTTTGGCACAAAGAAAACTTGCACTAAAAAATAAGAACATTTGTATTGTAGAGGTCAATACATGAGAAATGGTTATAGGGAACACATATGGTGACATTATTGGTGGGAACTAATGTCAAAAGTTCACTTGCCAGAACCCATGCTCATCTTGACATATGGTCCTTGCCACGAAGGTTGGGTGCAATCCATGAACATTTGAACAAAACCAAACAAAGCCTAAAATAATCCACAAGAAGGATTTCCTTTAGGATCCCCACACAATTCAAATTTTCAATTATTTTATTTTGATTTCGCATTGGGCTTTGATTTGCTTGATTAAATATGCATGCAACTCTAGCATCATATGTCAAGTGTGTAGGCTTTGTTTCAAGGTCCACTCGGAAGTGGTTTCAATATGCCCACATGCTAGAATATGTGTAGGTGATTTGACTAGGAGGGCATGATAATTGTACAAGCTCCTCACCTATTGTAGCACATGTAGCTACAAGATCCCTCATTCGAGCTTCTAACGACACAGTAAATGTAGGCATGGGATGTTGTAAATGAAGAGGTAACACATTGTTCCCTCCTCCCCTTGGGTGACCTCGACCCCTTCCATGGTGATTTTGTCCTTCTAAATATTCCCTACATACGAGGTCAATTATGAACAACCCAAAAAAAATGTATTGATCATAAGGCTTATACTAGGGACACATGTGTGTAGTGGAAACATTATGCAAACCATTAGTGACCCACTTATGTTTCACTACACAAATCATACCAACACCGCTTCAAATCCATTAGGTAGACCACTCAAAAACCATTAGGTAAAACAATATGAACAGAATGTGGTAGTAAGAAAAAATACCTATATAATGCCTTTGTGGGTGTAGAATTTGTTATGACATGCTCGTGTATGACCTCCATTTCTTGTGCAAAGAGTCTTTTTAGCTTACCCACCCCATGAAACACCTCTCCAACATCACATTCCTCCTCATTAGGGTCCCACGTATGACCTTCCATATGTCAGTATAATGTGAAGTACTATGTGTAAAATCCTAATGCCTCATCATACATGTAGCCCAATGCCATGCATCCTTTAGGTTTAACCTTGTTTCACACATAATTCTTCAAAACAATTAAATAATATTCCATGGGATAACACCACTTAGATGCCACAAGCTATGAGACAACTTTTTGTCCCTCTACTCCCAGTCCTATGAAATGACTATACTTGGAAATACATATGCTACCTGTGAAGAAAAATAAAATGCAAAGTATATTTCTAGATGTTTAGTTGTGTTTGTAGTCGAAACCAAATAGCTTACCTCCTATCCATCACTTATGATTTAAACTTGATAAATATATTTTCCACGCATAGGCCACCAAACATTTAAACCTTCCATTGGCCACCAAGTTGGGATCTTCCTTCACCTCCTTCCTTTTCCTTTTATTTTTTTAAAAAAATTCAGATCATTTGGGGCTCTCTTTTCCAGAGGATAATTTTCAATTCAAATATTGAGAATACTTGTTCCCACAACCTTCTTTAGTAAGAAAAAAAAATGATTAGTGTTGATAGATGGTAGAAAGAAAGAAAGTAGAATGGACGTTTATAAAAGTTTGAAAAAATGGAAGTGAATATGGATAGTGTTGGGAGCTTGAAATCTTAAAGAAATTTCACAAACCCTCTTGGGTTTGGTAACACAACTTATTACTGGTTTAGTTACAAAGCTTAGGATTTGGTAAGAAGGTGCGCCTTGTAGTTAATTTTTTAATGAGTTAAAACAAGCCAAATTTGAATAACGTATGTGATAAAAATAATATTTTAAGTGACTGGTGGTCTGCAATCAAGTTGAACTTACTACCTTTGTAAAACCCTCTTGGGTTTTGTAACACAACTTATTACTGATTTAGCTCTAAAGCTTAAAACTTAGTAGGAAAATGTGCCTTGTAGTTAGCTTTTTAATGAAATAAGGCAAGCCAAATTTGAATAACATATGTGATAGGAATAATATTTTAAGTGACTAATGGTCTATAGCCAAGTTGAACTTTCTACCTTCGTAAAACCCTCTTGGGTTTGGTAACATAACTTATTACTAGTTTAGGTGTATAGCTTGGAATTTGGTAGGCAAATGTGCCTTGTAGTTACCTTTGTAATGAACTAAAACAAGCTAGTTTTGAATAATGTATGTGGTAGGAATAATATTTTAAATGATTGGAGGTTTGTTGCCAAGTTGAACATGGTGTTGAATGCTTAAAAGTTGGTTTAAATGAATGACAATATAACATAAAATTATAAGATTTGGAGTGTTTGAGCTTGGAAAATATATTTATCAATTTTAAATCATAAATGATGGATAAGAGGTAAGCTATTTGGTTTTGACTACAAACACAACTAAACATCTAGAAATATACTTTGCATTTTTTTCCTTCATCGGTAGCATATGGACTTTCAAATATAGTCACTTCATAGAACCGGAAGTAGAGGGACAAAAAGTTGCCTCACACAAGTAGATGTGTAATTGAAGGTTTTCTAGTTCCTAGGCTAGTTGTTTACATTACCTGGTCGATAAAGCTATGGAGGTTCACATTGTTGTTGTAAGATGTGCCAAAATGTGTCTTTTGGTTCAAACCCATATGGTTTTGAGGCATCATAAATTATAAATGTTTTTGTTTATCCTATAAGATTCCATTCCTCTTGGGTTTACTTATAAAGAGTAGAAGTGCATTATCAAGTCTAGAACACATCCTATGGCAATAGGTTGTGCATTTTATAGAATATAGATCAATCCAGTCTAACCATTAATAGTCATTACTGTTATTTGTCATAACTATTAGTTTGTTGGAATCTATTGGGTAGCCTCCCTTGAAGACTAGTTGTTGGACTTCGATGACAAAATGTGTTTGATAATTGTGAAGGTTGTGAGTGATCTTGTAAAAGGAACCTTTAAGTGGGTACCCATTCACATCTTAAGAAAAGTTGATGATTATCTTTGTGGCAAAAAGGTCATATCTCTTAATGTTTAACCTTCTCATTTGCATTTTCCAAAATACCCCTTACAGTTTGTCACTTGGTGATTTTGAAGGGGGATGTTGCATATCAAGACTAAACAACTTTTCCATATGAAGCATTAGATCAGTAATGTGTTTTCTTTATTTAGTTATATTGGGTGCATGTTGTTTGCTTGTTCTTGGCTTAATTTGATAATCTAGTTTTAGGGTCTCTTCCCATGACTGCAATAGTTTCAAGATTTTTTCAAAGTAATGCTTTTGGATTTGCAAGTTTTTATAAGAAGAGATACCTTGCAAAAGTTGACAGAAATGTAAAAACATATTGCACCAAATGCATTGATGGTTTTGTGACCTTGATAAGTAGTTTGAATGGATACCTAGTAAGATTGTATATTGGTGCTATGATGAAGATTGCAAGGATTTTAAGTATGTTGTACATACCTCTTGTGAATGCCTAGGCATATTTTGTCTTAATTTTTAATCGTTGGATTAAGAAATTGTGTTCTAGCTTTAGTTTATTTTGTAGACCACAAGGCATGGATTTTTTTTTCATAGAGGAGCTATTTGAAGCAAACAATTCACTTGAGGAGTGAGCAAAACACTAGATTGCTTTCTTCTCAAATTTTGATGGAAATGATAGGAAAACACTACCATACTTTTTGTTGCAAAGACAAAGGATTATTGCAGATAATGGACGGACCCTATCTAAGGTTTTGTATTCATATTTTTACTTTTAATTTAGCATATTGCTTAGTAAGATTATCTTGCATGTTTGGTCCTTACCCCATTTTCCAAGTCTGATACCTTAGAGTTCAAGATTCAATGTATGCAATTAAAGAAACGTTAGTAAGATGAGATTATGTATTCTACACTTATCCATGGACACTTTCTTTAAAGGGTCTGGTGAAGTAATGTTATTGGTGGATTGTCACTTTTGAAGGCTTTCACAAATTACAACACCAAATGCAAGTCTTCTTGTTTATTAGTTAGAAAGCTAAGATACTATTGTACTTTTATGCAAGTTTTCTGGTGTTATTTTAGTATTTTCAAATGAGATAATCAATGATGTATTAGAACTCCTTAAAGTGCACTAATGACTAATTCAATCCAACATGGAATCAAAGAATATGACAATTTGGTGTAATTTTGCATGAGGAAGATACTTTAGAGTTGTGCAAAAGAAGATTTAGAGTAACTTGCAGTTGAAGATAGTTGCAATGCAATTTATGGATCCTGTGAAAGCAAAAGGTTTTCTACACAAGGTCTATTAAATGAAGGACAACAATATCTTTAAATCCCTTGTTATTTTGTTAAATTATTGTACTACCAAATCCCAAGTAATCACTACTTTGGTATTTGTGGCCATTGACCCTTTGGATAATTTTTAAATTTGTATTATTGTCCATGGTGATTATTTGAATTTTGGGTTTTTCAAAGTTAAAAACATTTGTTTTAGGTGCCTTAGACCGTTGTAATGCCTCTGTTAATGAAATATAAGGATAGTTCCTTACAATAACATTTGTCTTATTCAAACTTGCCATTTGTCTCTCTCAAACATGTTGAACTCATTTTTAGTTAAATTTGAGTGTTTGATGGAATGCAAGAGGATGGGATTGAAAAGTATATGGGAAAAAATCCACAATATGACTTCACAATGGTTTTGGCTACAAAGTGCTTTTACCTTTTTTTTGGTAGAGAGCATGTACATGCTATCTTAAAGGAGATTCTTGCTTTTAAGTGATAAGAAAGCAAGGACCTTGCAGCAACAAGCTTTGATTTGCTAGTGGTTAGTAGACATTATAGTTCCTTTCATATCTTATACCCCTATTTGCTAGTCTAAGTGTGTTAGATGTCTATGATTGAAAGAGCTTTATCTTAGGTTGGATCTAGAACTTCTCTTTGCACCTTTAAGAACAAGTTTTTGTATGTTAATTCAAAACACCTTGTATTTCCTCTCCATGATTACATCTTTAGATCTTCCAAAGTGAAACATTATGCAACATAAGCTACTAAAGTAATCAACAAATTGTGTTTGTAATTTCCTCCTTGGAAGCCTTTGAACTTACCTTATGATCTTTCCTCTTTTATACCCTTCAATTACATAACAACTTTGGCTACTTCTTAATTGTTTATCCTTTTATTTGCCTAGTTTTAGGTTTGTTTTATAAATTGATCATATGGGATTTTTAGAGATCTTAACATTGAATTTGGGTTATGCATCCATATTTCAATCCTAATAGATTATGGTCTAACTTATGTTTGAAATGAATTCAAGATGTTGCAACATATTGCCCAACATTCAGGGAAGACACTAAGGGTGACTAGATGCTTTTGTTGAAGGATACTAATGAATCTATGAAAGAGGTTGGTCTAAACATTACCTCAAAAGTTGGGGCATCTTTCAGGAACAAGTTGATGATTCCATCCTAAATAGGTACCTTATGATATACATTAATAAATATTCATTTTTGTTTTTTAGAGTTCTATTGAATTTGGTGTTCTCCTTCATCTTTTTGTTTTCTCTTATTTTTAATTATTTTTTTGGGTTTTCCATTTTTTGGTCTTTCCCCCTTTTCTATGTCGGATGTATACCAGAACCCCTTAATTCCAAGGACCCAACTATTCAAAAGAAAAGCAAGTAAGTGCTTATTACTAATTAATCTTGTAGGTTGTCTTTTGGATATCTCAACAACATGCCATTGTTTCACTACCATGTTCTTTATGTTTGAAGAGTGAACATTGAATGCATGTGTATGAGTGGAAGACAAAGGGAGGAAGGATAAGGTTGTTAAGCTCATGGTGTATACCATGTGGGTGTGTTTGTATTGTGCCTAAAGCCCTTAGTGCTTGGTGCGGATGTATTTTGGGTCTGTCATAGTTTTGGTGGCATATTCAATATTATATGGTCTTACAACAAGGAAAGCATGGTAGCTTGGTGGAGTCACCTTAGCTGAAATGATTATACTTGGTGAACTTGTATTATAATGCATTATATAATTTCCAATAACACTAAGCTAAGCAACGCCATTTCATGATGAAGGTAATGGTCTAATGTTTTGTGAATGACCATTACAATGTTACAACAACACTCTTTCTTGTTGTGTTTGTTTGGGTGTAGCCCTCCACCTAACATCTCTATAGCCATTTATACAAATGCATTCCATTAAAACATGAGTGAGATACAAATGCCCAAAACAAGGGGGTTCAGAAAAAAAAATTGACTTCCTTTTGAACATGTTTTCTCCCATGTGCATCCAATGTGCACTATATTACTGAACATGCCAAACTTGATTTGTGAAGATGATTTGTGGACATTATTTTTCCTATCACCAAACAAAATTTAATTTAATTCCATTCAAGTTCTTTTATGAAAAAAATCCTCAAATGTATGATGTTTTCCCATAGAAACTTTTTTGTTCAAATCAAGATTTGTATGAATTAATGTTTATGATCTAATTTGTACTTTGCATATAACAATTTTGAAGGTGCCACACTAGGGGAGCTTCTCCATTGTCACACTTCAGTTAGTAGCAATTTCAATGGCTTGAGCACCATCGCCATAGTCGTTGAGCTCCTACTCAACTTTTCACATTCCTTGTCATGTTCAAGCATTGGAGAGCTTTGGAGATCTTGCTCATCTTCTTGAATCAACTTTTCTTCTCATGCAACTTGCTACCAATGGCTAGAGCTTTTACTCATCTTCTTAATGGTTTTTTTCACACGTGAGCTA
>Ga0116226_10005075_pt1 | contig 11729 bp, 6 predicted proteins | sample S1TSphfallax_FD_89692 | JGI IMG/M metagenome (GOLD analysis project Ga0116226, IMG submission 89692) | Host-associated microbial communities from peat moss isolated from Minnesota, USA - S1T2_Fa - Sphagnum fallax MG | ecosystem: Host-associated > Plants > Peat moss > Unclassified | place: USA... | reverse complement strand
TGATGGTATTTTAAGAATACGAGAAACCGAATGAGCTAAAATTGTTGTATTTTTTTTTCTAGACAGCAAAGCGAAGAAAGGTGGTACTAAAGAAGTAAGTTTATTCATTTTTCGTTTGAGAAAGATTATATGAATGTATTTAAAGAGTGGTGCACCTGTTAGTGAATTACAAGTAGTTGATCCAACGAATACTTATTATTTAATGGAACCAATTTTACTAAAATCATCAACGGGTAAAATTTATTAAAATATTTTTTCTAAAAGAATTTTTTTAATTTTTAGATAATAAAACAGCAAGTCCATTTGATTTACTTCGCCAACGATTTCCTCAACTTATTTCAAAATGGAAAACAATTAAACAAGATGGATCAACAATAAAGTAAGAATCAAATTCCTAATAAATAAATCATTTTTGATTTTTATCGAAATCTCCTAATCTTTTTCCTAAAGATAGTAGATGATCTTCGATGAATTCATTCTTATGGACATATATAAATAAATTTAGCTCTTTTCAGGTCACAAAAGAGTTTATCTCTTTCTTCTCAATTATTATCGTAAGTTTCGGTAGAGAATAAATCCTTCTGTATTTATCCCTGTGGTACTTCTTTATTATTCTTATATTTACCTAACCTTATCTTATTATTAAATCCATCAAATATAAAATTTTTGATTACAAAATTTTTTTTTAGTACTGTCGAACTTGAACGTATTATTAGTGAAGCTCAAGGTGTTGTTTATTATGGTGCACATACATTAAGTGAATTAGTTGGAGCATATAAATGTCCAACTTTATCTAAAAATGGTAAAAATTCAAATTTTTATCTAAGAAAAACTTCTTTTTTTTTATTATTTTTAATTAGGTTGTACAATAGTATGTTCATTTGATCGAACATCAACAAGTTTTGTTAATACACCTATATCGTAAGTATTCAAAATATTTGATATATGTTCAGTATTAATCTATGAAAATTTCAGATCGATTAATGATGGTAATTTAATTCAACTTGATCGTTCAACTGAAACAGCACTTTTATGGAGTTCAGGTGGTATTAAATCAATATTACTTAATCAATGGAAATCAACAATCAATGAAAATGAAAGTGTATTAATCAATACCTTTACTGGTAAGAATTTTCTTTTTTGATAATCATAATCAATAATAACATTTATTTAGATATTGCAACACTTCATTGTACATTAAGTCAAGCATTACGTCTATATGTTTATCCATATTTTCGTCCAATAGAAGTCGATCCAACAACAGCAGCAGCAACATTAAAAGATGCAAAAACTAAAGGAAATGTTATTGTTAATAAAAAAGCTCGTTCTCCATCACCAAAGGGCAAACAACAACGACAACCATCAGCTATTGCAGATTCTACTAATAAAAAAAAGTCATCATCAATTCATCCAACGGAAATTACTTCCGATCAACTATCATCATCAGAACCAAGAGAAGAAAGACAACGACCAGCCTTGCAACTTCAACAACTAAATACTGTTCTATTTGGATTACCAAATCTTACATTTACACCTTAACCTTATTAGATCTATTCTTTTTTTTTTATCTCTTCTTTATAAATAAATATGATAAGCAAAGATAGTTGCTGTCGTTCAACACATTTCAAGTACACACTATTTCAACATCTTATTATCATGCTTGAAGAGTGCTACTTGTTCGTTTCTTTTTACTTTCCATGGGCCATATAGATTGCACATATATCTATAGATAGTTCTGCTATTTATCAGTGTATTGAGAAAGAAGGTAAGCTACTAGTAAAATAGCGTGGGATGAATTGTGACATAGCCGAATGTTTCGTTCTCCTCACGGGGTTTTTGAACACTTATGACTAGAGAAAAGACGTACTCCAGATAATCACTTAGAAAATTAGAATAATCGAATAGATAAACAAAATATAAAATAAGATAAAACAGAAGGAAATAGAAAAAATTTATTGAGTATCATTGAATGGTTCAATGCAAAATAAAACAATTGATAGAAATCTATTGATTGATTGTTTTTTACAAATAGGTAAATATAATTTTATTATCTATCAAAAAGCAAAGAAAAGATGATTAACCTTCTTTTTGTTTCGATTAAATTCCTTTCCATATACATATCTGAAATTGAAGTATAATTTAGAAAGACATTCTATTAATGAAAACGAGTATGCTATTTGTAACCGGAAAGTTATAGTCATTTTATGAAATATTAAAAAAAAAAAACTTTCTATAAGAGACTCATTTCGATGTACACCATTGATGTGCACTCATACATATATACTATAATATCTATTTTAAAAAGCAAATTGTTTTTCTAGTATAAATGCAAGTAAAATTATATATTGATACCTATTATCGGGAGCATTTTAAAATTTAAAAATGCATTTAGTTTGTGAGGAAAAACATCATGACTATTAAGCATAAATTTCTTTTCAGTCATCAATGAAATTGACAGGTAATGGAGTTGTGTATGAATGAAAGAAAGCATTACTCAAATTGCTCGCGAAGTGCATAAGAGCCTTGATGAACGGTCTTTGATAATTTTATAGTATGGTTATTAAAAAAAAAGATATAATGATGATTGCTGCTTTTATCACGCCTACATTGCTTCTGACTTCTCATTTTGTTTTATTGTTTTTCATATAATTTCTACCTACACAAAAAATTTTAGTTGATAGATGAATATCTTCTATATAGAACTACGTAATTGAAGCGTTCTACATACGTTATATTCTAATCAGTCAAATGAAAATTTTTCTTTTTCTCTGAATATACCGAGTGAAATAAATGTTGAATCACTATTTATTTTTTGTTTATTTTATTCAGATATCCTTTTCTCATCATCCTTTGAACATTATGTATTTATTCACCATCTTATCGGCACTTATTTGCATACAATTTTTAACAATAGCATCGAGTGGTATGTACTAAGTTTTTGTTTTAATGTTATGATTGATTTATTTTATGCAAATAGATTCAAATGATGCTACTCCAAGTCAACAATTAAATCATCTTCTTCAATCAGAAACAGCGCTCGATAATGAAGATTTTTTCAATAGCAATAGTGGAAGTGATGAAGAAAATGATTATGATCGTCGTTCGAGCTCATTTTTAAGATTCGGTCGAGGAATTTCACCATCATCGGGATCATTTCTTCGGTTCGGTCGAGGAATATCACCATCATCAGGAGCGTTTCTCCGTTTTGGTCGGCAAATATCACCATCATCAGGATCATTTCTTCGTTTTGGTCGCTCAGATCCGTCTTCTCTTCGATTAGGCCGTGGTAGTCAAAATGGAGCAGCATTTCTTCGTTTTGGTCGCCGAGCTCAACAAGTCTCTCCAAACAAATTTTATCGTTTTGCTCGAAAAGGCGAATTTTTACGATTTGGATAAAACTATTTATTGATCGTTTTTTTTTCTCACAGGTATTATAAAAAAAATCCAAAGACCATAATAATGATCAAAATAGTTTGATAAAAATAAAAACTCAATGATCGTTGATAATGAACATTCAAAAAAAATTTTATTCAATACTTTTTGGCACTCTATACAAATGAAACTTTATGTTTGCATGCAATATATTTGTCTTTGATAATAAAACCTAAAATTTATCATTTTCATTCTGTGAAGAACAGTTGGATATCTTTCCGTTTAGGCAATTTAATAAATTTGATATATACGCTCGGAAAAAAAATAGTCACAGTGCGTATTTCAAATATATTGTCACTATAAAAACACATTTTGTTAAAACTAATAATTTCCTATCATTCTGTATATTTATTTTTTAGTTTGCATTTATTTATTACCAAAATAAATTGAGTGCAGTGAAGGCACCCTCATGTCCAGATTTCCACAGGCTTGATTTTGTCGCTATCATCAAAATTAGTTTTTAAAAATTTTTCATTATTATAGCATTACTTTTTTAAAAAAGCAATTATATACTCTGATAGAGCTTGAAATTGTTTATCACCCTATATATTTACTTATTTTCTTGCATTTATTTCTTGAAAAGTAATTTGAGTACAGTGAACGTACCTTCAATTGACAAGTACCAAAAATCCTGATCTTTTTCGCTACTTAAATTCAAGACAATATATTAATATATATAGGATGATAGAGAATTTTAAGCTCTATTAGAATATGTAATTACCTTTTTTTAGAAAGGTATTTCTAGATTGATGAAAATTTAAAAAAACTAGTTGAGGAGACAAAATTCAGTCTGTGAAAATCTCGTGATGAGGTTGCCTTTATTGCACTCGATTTACTTTCTAACACATAAGTGCAAAGAAAAACATAAATATACAGGATGATAGAAAACACGCACTTTCAGAATATGTAACTAATTTTAAAACATGTGTTTTTATGATGACAATATATTTGAAATACGGATTATAACTATTTCTTTTTCCGGTCGTACATATAGACTTAAAAATAAGAAAAAATATTTATTTTAGTATAGTATAAATTTCAAAGAGTTGAAGTTACGTTCGATTGGTTCAAATTACTATTTTTTATAACTATCCTCCCGTGTTTAATCATTCTGAATTTACAGGTTACTAAGTGCATAATGACATTAATAAGTTAGTAGTAGTCGACTTGACGTGTTCCTGAAAGAAAAAAGAATGGGAGCGGAAATTGAAATTTGATAAGACTATGTTCCGCCGCGAGCGTATCGGACAATGTGATATTATAAGAACTTTGAATAATTTTTGCATATTAGATGTCAAAAGAGAGTTAATTGATCGGAATATTAAATTTAGAATTTCGATAATAGATTTTAAAGATTGATGAATAATTTGAACAACCCTTTTGTTTGTATTAAGTTTTGATCGATTCTATTACTTTATTTTTCTTCATGTACAGGTCAACTCTTTCGGATATTTCATTAAGAAAAGTTTAAGACTCATTTATTGTTAACCGGAAAATATTTTTACAATTTATATACTACATTATCAAATTCATTAAAAAAATAATTTGATCGAATTTTTTGATTTACATTTATATTCGAAATATAAAAAAAATTCTTGGTTTTTTTTGTCAATATTCACTTAGAATCGCTTTGTTTCGCCGAAATTAAAGTAATCAATCTTTGTAAAATCGTTATATCTGGATGACCTAATGGTAAATATGCTTGTCGAATTGTTAATGCTCGTTCATAAAAACATCGTGCTTCAGAAAATTTTTTTTCTTGATCATGTATTGAACCAAGATTATAATAACACGAAGATTCAAGTTCTTTTTTTAATACAGATTCAATTGGAATATTTGAAACAATACCTAATGCACGAAAACCGATAGCAATTGCATTAGCAAATTTTTCTTCTTGTTCATAAGTTAATGCCATATTTGAAAATAATGCTACTAAACATAAATCATCTTTTTGATAACAACTTGGAATACAATCTCTTGCAATATTTAATACATATCGATATTCATTCAATGAATTTTCATATTCATTTAAAGCATCATAAATAATTGCCATATTATAATGTAAAATAATCGTTCGAAATTCTTGTCTTTTTTTAAATAAAGCTTGTTTAAATAATTTATTAGCTGATTTAAATAGATGTAATCTATTTTTAATTTTATGACCTAATTCAGCTAAATCAATATATTCTTCTAATTGTTCTTCTTGTATATATTGTGTTAAATTACTATATTGTAAATCATTTCGACCAATTAATGTTAATTGTACAAAATATCCCGATGGTATATCAATAAGTTTTTCAATTTTATCAATACGATAGACACTTGAAATTGATATAAGATATTCTTTTTCATGAACAAATTGACTGATAGAACCAATATTAGCATATGAAACATATGACTGTTTTGTTCGATCAATATGAATTTGGAAAAGTACACGAATTTTATTTGCATTTGACGCTGAAGAATTTTGTTGTTTAATAAACATCATTGCAATACCTTGTTCAGGATTTGCAGATAGAAATTGATTAATAGACATTAATCCTCCATGATTTTCTTTTAATCGATCAAAATCATTTTTAAATAAAAATTGACTAAAATAAAGTTTAAGTGGTTCAATTGATGTTCGTTGATTTGCATGTAATTGTTCAAGTTTTAAATCCAGATCTTTTATAAATCGATGCATGGAACATAAAGCATATAAATCATGTGTACGTAATGCACGATTAATAATTCCTTGAAAAAAACAATTTTTTGTATACCACCATATTGGATTATATTGAGAATAATTTCGTTCGAAATCATTTATTAATTGAATTTGATATTCACTTGTATATTCATTTCGACAATAATTAATCATATCTTGTTTACCATGATCAGATGAATCCATATTTAATAAAATAATTTTATTTAATTTTGAATAAATTAAACATAATTCATGTTTATCTATTGTTGGTGAAGTTATTTCTTGACTAATAACATCAAATTCAATTCGATCATAATCAGTTGATGATCGAGAGATAATATGAGATTTTAATGATTCACATATACCTGCTATATTAGTAAATACTCCACGAATTTTTCGATAATGTACTGCCCATAAATCATGTTTTGCTTTATTTAAGCAAAATATATATATTGAATGTATTTGTTCAAGATTATGAATTAATGGTACAAGTTCTTCACCCATTGAACCTGATATAATAAGACAAACATTATCAACATGTGTAATAAATTCTCTACAAGCATTTAATTCATTAAATGTATGTACAAGTTGTCGACTTTGATTGACAACACGTGCTAATTGTATTATTGTATTCTGATCATCATTAACATTATTTTTTGTACCAATTGATGCATCACACCAAACAAATACAAATGAGTTTTCAATAGCTTGAGTCCAAATTGTATCATAAATATCTGCTTGGAATGAATTATTATTTACATCTTGCAAATCATCTCGTTTATCTGATCCGTGAATATTCCCCATGCGTAGGAAATAGTTGAATGCAATGTGTTGCTGTTAATAGGGTCAACGGCAAACGTTTACCTGTGTATGACTACGAATGCTGCTGTTATATTATGTTATTTTAAAGAAGAAAAAGGAAGAGAATGGATGAAAAAAAATAACGAATAGACTTCTAATTCTTTTCTATTTTTATACCAGGCTTTCTTTGCTTTACGCGGTTAAATTTCAAGTCAGACACCACTAAAAAACAAATCTATGCATGATATTTTCTTTTCTATCCATGTGAGTCATGGTTGATCGAAATATGAGATTTTTTTTAGTCACATAAAAAAAAGTAAAGAAAGAAAAAGAAATCGATTAGACAAAATGACGTGATATGGACAAAACTCACGAAAAAAACAGGCATCATTTCCTTTAAACTTTGGCAAGGTATGAAAGGTAAATACAACAATGAGTTTTCGTTATATTGATCTTTCGTGTCTCAATGATTTCTCATACATGTGCAAAAAAAAAAAGAAATCATGTTCTCAAAAAAACATATAATATTTCTTTCGATGAAAATGTATTCGATTGTTGACAACTTTTAATGGCATTTTTTTTTCTTTCATACAAGACTTTGATAAATAGAATGGAATTTTTTTTGCAATTGTTCGACGATCATTTTTCAAATTTTGTAGGCACCTCTCATGTTTGTTTTGATTGAATAGATTTCTTTTATAAGATTTTCACACGAACAATATGCTTTAGAAATTTTTTCTATACAGACAGACAGACATTTTTATTTCGATTATCATATCTTTTTAAGTATCAAATAAATAAAATAATGATATATATATATACACAGATTCCCAGGTCCACGAATCCGATCTCGGGGTCCGATTGGGCCCAATAAGGAACCGATGGGGGTTCCGTTGGAATTCGGTAGAATTCATAGGATCGGGAGTCGGAATCACACACTCGAATCCTTAGTTTTGGAATCCGATAGTTGGGTAAAATTGCATCCCATAATACTGATTAAATGAATAGTAATCAAATGAGGAGTAATTATGATTCGATCGTCGGATCCGTTAGTGATTCCGAAACCCGAATTCCGATCAGGTTCGGTATTGAATTCATGGGCCTGGGTTTGTTATTGTTTATTTTTCCTATAGAAATAATTAATGATGTTGAATAGTTATAAATATTTAATCATGATTTTCCGTATGATTATTATTTAATGATAAAAGTCCATTAATTTCTGTATTTCTTGCTGTTACTGTTGATATTGATGCTGTTCTTGTTGATTTTTTTCCTTGTTTTAATACAACAATAGATGTTGTTGTACCAAATAATCTTGAATGTCTTTGTCGATGTTTGGAAAATGTTAAACAAAAACGTTCAGTTAAAACAATAAAAAATAATGGATTAAGTACACCTTCAAAATGATTAAGTAAAACAACAAGTAAATGCACATATGATAAAATACGTTGTAATAATGGTCGTCGTAAAACATTTTCATCAACAATAAAACGTGTATAAAATTTAAATGCCCAAAATGGTGTATAACATATAAGAAATGATAAAACAATACATAAAACAAGTTTAACACCACGTGTTCGTTTTTTTGTTACACTTGTACGTGTTAATTTTTCTTTACGTTTTAACCAATCACGTAAAAATTTAAGTAATTTTAATGAAAATACAACAATTATTGAATAAGGTATTAAAAAAGCAATAACATATAAAATTATTTCATGAACAAGTAATGCTCGTTCAGTAAGATATGATTCGCATGATAACATTGTGCTAAAATTTTTATTATTATTTCCACTAGTAATATTTGTAGCAGCAAGATATGTATAAAACATAAATGGATATGGCAATAAAAGACCAAGTGTCCATATAAGAACTAATAATCCAAATGTAATTAATGCACGAAATTTTGCTGTTAATGTTGAACGTGCATCTATATAACGTTCAATACTTAACGCTGCAACGGTATAAACAATGACCTAGAAGTAGAAAAAAAACCAAATTTTTGTCTAGTTTATTTTTAGATGCTAAATCATCTATTCGCATGTCATAAAATGTTTTTTCTTATTAACTATTAATGGATTTTGAAACGTTTTTTCTTTATCAAACATTATGTTCTTAATTAAATTATAATAAAAAGACATTAAATTAATGAATATATCAAATTATACTAAAACATTATGACATGAATATATTAATTAAATCATTGAAGACTATCAATATATAATCTATGTCATTTAGAGAGATTGGTATTCCTTTCTAGTTATTTATTTATTCGAAATATCAAGCATTAAATTTTTCATGAGATCATAGTGAGACATGCAGGAACTTTTCAAGAGAGAATTAAAACTAAAGTGTCTCAAGAGACAATCACTATCACCTGGATGTTTAATATATAGAGCAAGGGGGAAACAGCAGAAACTTTAGTCATGAAGTCTGCTGTTTCCCCCTTGACATAAAGTAAAATACATAATATAACCGACAATGATTGTTATTATTTCGATTATGATAAATCAGTGTAAAATCTTTTTATAGGATTTTAAAAAAATCTATTTTCGAAATAATTATTAACTCAAATGTTTTTCTATATTTCAAGCTCCAGGGATGTATGTACTTTCTAAAGGATTTTAAAAGATCTATCATATTACTATAAGAAGATTAAAATATTATCTTAAAGAAAAAAAAAAGATTTTTCTTCATATAAGAATTAAACTTACCACTGTACAAAGTACATCAATCGTTAAACTAAATTTGCATCCAAATTCACCGAATATCCAACTACGTGTAAATAAATTACTACTAAAAAAAATAATTCCCACTAAACGAAAAAAAAACAAACTATATTTAAAAAAAAAATTTTTTTTTCTCTACATACTAGCATGAATTATATCAGCTATAGCTAAATTAACAACAAGCATAGCAATTGTTGTTTTATCTCGTGTTGATAAAATATAAACAATTGCTAATAGATTAAGTATTATTGATCCAAGAAATATTAAACCATTTATTGCGACAAATATACCACGTAAAACTGTATTTTGCATTGTTAGCTTTTGATAATATGACTGATTATTAAATGATGATTATAATAATGATGAGAAAATTTTGTATAGATATGAAAATAATAATTCGCCAATTTTATGATTCGTTAAGTTTTACTAAATTTCCCTTAAGATTATCAAGTACGAGTGAAACATGAAAATGATTAAGATACACTAATTAATCGAAACAGGATATATCATTAGTATATGATCGTTACTAAAAACAAAAAAAAAAAAAAAAAAAAATTAAAAAAAGGAAAAAAAAAAATATAAAAAAAAAAAAAAAAAACAAAACAAAAAAGTAATCAAAGAGGTGCACAAACTAATATCTCGTATAAGTCATATTCTTGAATTAAGGATAACAAAAAGAATGATGTTTCCTAACAAAGGACACAAAATAAGACCATTAAAATAAAAATAAAATGAAGCTAAAAATTGTAACGTAAATGTTTACTCTTTTTCCAATAAATCCCAAGAACATAACTCTTTTCACATGCCGCACCATATCTATATTTTTTATTGGCTTTCTAGCCATAGCGGCCCTATAAGTAAGTATATCACCCTGCACTTGTGTACATAATGCTGTAATAATTGCATAACTTGATGGGCTTTTGTATGCACATACTATGTAATTGCATACTTTGTTTTTTACTGCCTTGCTTATGCTTTAAGGCTTGCTTGCTACTATGACCAACCCCAGTCAAGGCCAAAGGGTAAAAAGTTGATTGGGCAAAAAAAATTGTTTTTTCGTTTTTTTTTCTTCGACCCTCAATTTATCATTCCATCATTCCAACCTTTACTTCCTTCTTTCCCTTTTTGAAATTCCTTATAAGCCCAAACCAATATTGTGCTTTATTTGAGGACTCATGTTTTCATGACTCACCGTAGATGGATTGCAAATCGTAGCTTGGGCCTTGGGTTCTAAAAAAAAAGATTTTGTTTTTGCTTGTTAGGTGGGCCTTGGCCCTCTCTCCCAACAGAGCACAAAAAGGGGCATAACACTGACTTATCATTGCGTCCCTTAGAGTTATGTAATATTATACAAGGAAGTATGGGCCCTTAGTTTGTGCTAATGTCTCTTTTGAAATGAATAAATAGAAAACTCATTATGTAAATAAAATACAATCAATTATCTACCTAAAAAGAAATAAACTCCCACATACCTATTATGGTAATAAGTATGGTTAAACCAATCAACATCACAAAAGCATAATGATAAACAAAACCACTTTGAAGTTTATTAATTTGCTTGGCTAATTTTTGAAATTTGTACAAAATCCCATAAGGCCTTAAGATTTCAATAGCACCCTTGTCTAAAACTTTAAATGAGACTTCATATCCAAAATGAAAAACCGATCTTACTATAAAATCATTAAAAAATTTATCAAAAAATAAATGCTTGTTTAGAAAGTAATATAGTCTATTACCCAAAGTACTAATTTTCAAAGCAAAAAGAAATTGATTTGCTAAAAAAATAATATTATATGCCACAAAAGCACCTAGAGTATTAAAAAAAAAAGGAATTAGTTTGATAATTGTTGGAATAGCAAACTCAGATTCGGTAATAATTTCATTTTTGGGTAGTACGAAGAAGGAATTAGCCCAAAAATTAGTACCTAAACCAATCATCATATCGGTCCCTAAGCCATTCTATTCCTAGTGATGACATTCTTCATTTTGCACATTAAAATTCTTTAAAATTCTTCATTTAGCACCTTGTCATAACATTCTTTACCCACGAATGTTTACCAAATTACACTGGTTGATCTATAAAATTC
>Ga0116226_10005073_pt1 | contig 11729 bp, 6 predicted proteins | sample S1TSphfallax_FD_89692 | JGI IMG/M metagenome (GOLD analysis project Ga0116226, IMG submission 89692) | Host-associated microbial communities from peat moss isolated from Minnesota, USA - S1T2_Fa - Sphagnum fallax MG | ecosystem: Host-associated > Plants > Peat moss > Unclassified | place: USA... | reverse complement strand
GATTCTCGTGCCCACTGAAGAGGTCGTGGAAATGCGCGACGGCCAGAAGCGCAAATCCGACCGGAAATTCTTTCCGGGTTACGTCCTGGTGCAGATGGAAATGGACGAGGACACCTGGCATCTGGTGAAGGAAGTCCCGAAGGTGTTGGGCTTCATCGGTGGCACCAGCGACAAGCCGGCTGCCATTACCGACAAGGAAGCGATGTCGATTTTGCGTCGGGTCGAGGAAGGCGTGGACAAACCGAAGCCGAAGGTGCTGTTCGAGCCCGGCGAGGTGGTGCGCGTCACCGACGGCCCCTTCAACGACTTCAACGGCGTGGTCGAGTCGGTCAATTACGAGAAGAACCGGCTGCAGGTTGCGGTGCAGATCCTGGGTCGTTCGACGCCCGTGGAATTGGATTTCTCGCAGGTCGAGAAAGGTTGATTTAACCGGGGAGTTGCCGTCACGGCGACGTTTGCACCCACAGGAGTTCAGTTATGGCGAAGAAAGTTACGGGGTATATCAAACTCCAAATCCCGGCAGGCCAGGCCAACCCGAGTCCGCCGGTCGGCCCCGCCCTGGGTCAGCAGGGCGTGAACATCATGGAGTTCTGCAAGGCATTCAATGCCCAGACCCAGTCCCTTGAAAAAGGCTTGCCGACCCCCGTCGTGATTACGGTGTACAGCGATCGCAGCTTCACGTTCATCATGAAGACGCCGCCGGCGTCCGTGCTGATCGCCAAGGCTTTGGGATTGGCCAAGGGGAGTGCCACGCCGAACACCGCCAAGGTGGGCAAGATCTCGCGCAAGCAGCTCGAGGATATTGCCAAGTTGAAGATGCCGGATCTGACGGCCAGCGATCTCGATGCCGCGGTGCGTACCATCGCCGGCAGCGCGCGCAGCATGGGCGTCGACGTGGAGGTGGTGTGACATGGCGACCGTAGCGAAACGAACCAAGGTCTGGAAGGAAAAGCTGCCCCCGGGCAAGTCCTTTGCCATCGATGACGCCTTGAAGCTGGTCAAGGAATTCGCGACCGCGAAGTTCAACGAGTCCGTCGACGTGGCGGTCAATTTGGGCGTGGACGCGACCAAGTCCGACCAACAGGTGCGCGGTTCCACGGTGATGCCGCATGGCACCGGTAAGACGGTGCGTGTGGCCGTGTTCACCCAGGGAAAGAACGCGGACGCCGCGAAGGCCGCCGGCGCGGACATCGTCGGCTTCGAGGATCTGGCCGAGAAGGTCAAGGCCGGTCAGATCGATTTCGACGTGGTCATCGCGAGTCCGGATGCGATGCGCATCGTCGGCCAGCTGGGCCAGATCTTGGGTCCGCGCGGCCTCATGCCGAACCCTAAAGTGGGCACGGTGACGCCGAACGTGGCCGAGGCGGTGAAGAACGCGAAGTCCGGTCAGGTCCGCTATCGCACCGACAAGGCCGGCATCGTGCATGCCCAGATCGGCCGTGCCGACTTCGAGCCCGTGAAGCTCAAGGAGAACCTGCTGGCGCTGGTGGCCGATCTGCAAAAGATCAAGCCGGCCACGTCGAAGGGCGTGTATTTGAAGAGACTGACGCTGTCCTCGACCATGGGTCCGGGCGTGTCAGTCGACCAAGCGAGCTTAGGGTTATAGCGCGTAAGCGCATGAATTGATGGGGATGCGGTACCACAAGGGTAACGCAACCATCATCGAAGACCGCAGGTGGGCCGCTCTCGTCATGAGAGGCGGCCGTTAAAACAGGCCTGCGCAGATGGTGGGACCCGAATCAGGAGTTTCCTGGTGAAGGTCGCACCGGGAGTACGAACGTACGAGAGTACGAGAGTGCTTCCACGAGTACACGGGTACTCAAAGGGTGGATGAGGCGACGGCGCTTTATCTTAAGTGTGACGCTTCTGGCCAGGAGACCGGTATGGCGCTCAAGTTAGAAGAGAAGAAAGTCGTGGTGGCAGAAGTCAACGCGGTCGCGGCGAAAGCCCTGTCCGTGGTGGGTGCGGAGAACCGTGGCTTGACCGTGACGCAGATGACCGATTTACGCGCCAAGGCGCGTAAGGAAGGGGTGTATCTGCGGGTGGTCAAGAACACACTGGCGCGCAAGGCGGTTGCCGGCACTTCTTTCGAGTGCATTTCTCCGGCGCTGAAAGGCCCCATTGTTCTGGCATTTTCCAGCGAGGATCCGGGCGCTGCCGCGCGGATCGTCAAGGACTTTACCAAGGGCAACGATAAATTAGTGACGATGCTGGTGTCGTTGGGCGGGCAGCTGCTCAAGCCCGATGCCCTCGAGCGGGTGGCTTCGCTGCCGACCCGAGCGCAGGCGGTATCGCAACTCCTGGGGGTGCTCAAGGCGCCGATTTCGAAGTTCGTTGGCACGCTGGCTGCTCCCAACTCCAAGTTGGTGCGCACGTTGGCAGCCGTTCTCGAGGCAAAGAAGGCTGAAGCCGAGAAGAGCGGTGCGCCGGCCTAGCGTTGAACCTGATTCGGATCGATAACCTTTAAAGTTTTTTTTGGAGAGTAAAGATGGCTGTTACGAAAGACGAAATCCTCGATGCGATTTCCAAGATGTCCGTCATGGAAGTGGTCGAGCTGATTTCCGACATGGAAAAGAAGTTCAACGTCACGGCGGCGGCGCCGGTGGCGGCGGCTCCTGCGGGCGCTGCGGCCGCGGCGGCTCCGGCCGCCGAAGCGCAAACCGAGTTCACCGTGACCATGACCGAGTTCGGCGCCAACAAGGTGGGCGTCATCAAGGTCATCCGCGAGATCACGGGTTTGGGTTTGAAGGAGGCGAAGGACCTGGTCGAGGGCGCGCCGTCGACCGTCAAGGAAGGCATTCCGAAGGCGGACGCCGAGACGATCAAGAAGAAGCTCGAGGACGCCGGCGCAAAGGCTGCTATCAAGTAGTGACTCACGCTGGTACGCGCAGGTCGACGGTTGTCGCTCACAGAGCGACCGCTGTCGCCTGCGCGTTTGATTTTGCTGCAGATATCGATCTTTCGCCCGCGTCGCGGGCGTTAATTGCGGCGCGTTAGCGCCTGGGAAGGTACATACATGGCTTATTCGTTCACCGAAAAAAAGCGCATCCGTAAGAACTTCGGCAAGCGGCCGAGCATCCTCGGTACGCCGTATCTGCTGGCAATTCAACTGGATTCCTATCGGCGCTTCTTGCAGGCCGACGTGGCGGAGTCGAAACGGGACGAAATCGGCCTGCACGCCGCGTTCGACAGCGTATTTCCGATCTCGAGCTATTCCGGCAACGCGACTCTCGAGTATGTGAGCTACCGCCTCGGTGAGCCGGTGTTCGACGTCAAGGAATGCCAGCTGCGCGGCCTGACCTACGCGGCGCCCCTGCGCGTCAAAGTGCGGCTCGTGGTGCTCGACAAGGAAGCGAGCGGCGCGAAGAAGCCGGTCAAGGACGTGCGCGAACAAGAGGTTTACCTCGGCGAATTGCCGCTCATGACCGACAACGGCACGTTCATCATCAACGGCACCGAGCGGGTCATCGTCTCGCAGCTGCATCGCAGTCCCGGCGTGTTCTTCGATCACGACCGCGGCAAGACGCACTCCTCGGGCAAGCTGCTGTTCTCCGCCCGTATCATTCCCTACCGTGGTTCCTGGCTGGACTTCGAGTTCGACCCCAAGGACTGCGTGTTCGCCCGTATCGATCGGCGCCGCAAGCTGCCGGTCACCATCATTCTGCGTGCCCTCGGCCTCACCGAGGAACAGGTACTCGACATCTTCTTCGAGAAGAACACGTTCTATCTCTCGAAGAAGGAAATCGAATTCGAAGTCATTCCGCAGCGACTGCGCGGTGAGACGGCGGCGTTCGAGATTCGTGTCGGCAAGAAGGTCGTCGTCGAGGAAGGCCGTCGCATCACCGCCCGTCACGTGCGCGAGCTCGAGGAGGCGCAGGTCAAGCGGCTGCCGGTGCCGACCGAATACATGCAGGGCAAGGTGCTGGCACACGACATCGTCAACACCGAGACGGGCGAGGTGCTGGCCAAGGCGAACGAGATCCTCACCGTTCCGACGGTCGGCAAGCTGATCGAAAACGGCATCACCGAGATTCGTACGCTGTACGTCAACGATCTGGACCGTGGTCCCTACATTTCGGACACGCTGCGCATCGATCCGACCAAGACCCGCCTCGAGGCCTTGGTCGAAATCTATCGCATGATGCGTCCCGGCGAGCCGCCCACCAAGGATGCGGCCGAAAATCTGTTTCAAAATCTGTTCTTCAACGGCGAGCGCTACGATCTTTCACCGGTCGGCCGCATGAAGTTCAACCGTCGCGTCGGCCGTGAGGAAATCACCGGCTCGGGCGTGCTCAGCAAGGAAGACATCATCGAGGTCATGAAGACCTTGATCGACATCCGCAACGGCAATGGCCATGTGGACGACATCGATCACCTGGGCAATCGGCGGGTGCGCAGCGTCGGCGAAATGGCGGAGAACGCCTTCCGCATCGGCCTGGTGCGCGTCGAGCGGGCCGTGAAGGAGCGACTCACCATCGCGGAAAGCGAACCGATCATGCCCCAGGAGATGATCAACGCGAAGCCGGTGGCGGCCGCGGTGAAGGAGTTCTTCGGTTCCTCCCAGCTGTCCCAGTTCATGGATCAGAACAATCCGCTGTCTGAGGTCACCCACAAGCGACGCGTCTCCGCGTTGGGCCCAGGCGGCCTGACCCGCGAGCGTGCAGGCTTCGAGGTGCGCGACGTGCATCCGACGCACTACGGCCGGGTGTGCCCGATCGAGACGCCGGAAGGCCCGAACATCGGCCTCATCAATTCGCTCGCCGTGTATGCGCGCACCAACGATTACGGGTTCCTGGAGACTCCGTACCGGCGCGTATCGAACGGCAAGGTCACCGACCAGATCGATTATCTGTCGGCCATCGAGGAAGGTCAGTACGTGATCGCGCAGGCGAACGCCGCCCTCAACGAGGCGGGCGAGTTCACCGATGATCTGATCTCGTGCCGCACGCAGAACGAGTTCACGCTCTCGGCGCCCGACAAGATCGACTTCATGGACGTGTCGCCGAAGCAGATCGTGTCGGTTGCCGCGTCACTGATTCCGTTCCTGGAGCATGACGACGCGAATCGCGCCCTCATGGGTTCGAACATGCAGCGCCAGGCGGTGCCGACCCTGCGGTCCGAGACGCCGCTGGTGGGCACGGGCATGGAGCGGGCGGTGGCCATCGATTCCGGCGTCACCGTGGTGGCACGGCGTGGCGGCAGCGTCGACTCGGTCGACGCCTCGCGCATCGTGGTGCGGGTCAACGATGACGAGACCACGGCGGGCGAACCCGGTGTGGACATCTACTCGCTGACCAAGTACACGCGTTCGAATCAGAACACCTGCATCAATCAGCGCCCGCTGGTGCGTGCCGGCGATGCGATCAAGCGCGGCGATGTGCTGGCCGACGGCCCGTCCACCGATCTCGGCGAACTGGCACTGGGTCAGAACCTGCTCGTGGCCTTCATGCCGTGGAACGGCTACAACTTCGAGGACTCGATCCTCATCTCCGAGCGCGTGGTCGAGGAAGATCGTTTCACGACCATCCACATCGAGGAACTCACCTGTGTCGCGCGCGACACCAAGCTGGGGCCCGAGGAAATCACGGCGGATATTCCGAACGTCGGCGACTCGGCGCTCGCCAAGCTCGACGAAGCGGGTATCGCCTTCATCGGCGCCGAGGTTCGGGCCGGCGATATTTTGGTGGGCAAGGTCACGCCGAAGGGCGAGACGCAACTCACGCCCGAAGAGAAGCTGCTGCGGGCGATCTTCGGTGAGAAGGCCTCCGACGTGAAGGATACGTCGCTGCGGGTGCCGCCCGGCATGGACGGCACGGTGATCGACGTGCGCGTGTTCACCCGCGATGGTGTCGAGAAGGATTCGCGCGCGCTTTCCATCGAGAAGGCAGAGCTCGAGCGGGTGCGCAAGGACCTGGCCGATCAGCAGCGCATCCTCGAAGACGACTTGTTCCAGCGCGTGCGCGGCATGATCGACGGCAAGGTGGTCGAGGCGGGCCCGAAGAAGATCAAGTCCGGTAGCATCGTCGATGAGGCCTATCTGTCGGATCTGCCGCGAGAGCAATGGTTCGAGATCCGCTTCAAGGATGAGGAGACCAATTCCCAGCTGGAAACGGTGTCCGAACGCCTGAAGGCGCAGCGCAAGACCTTCGAGAAGCGCTTCGATGAGAAGAAGGCGAAGATCACGGCGGGCGACGACCTCGCGCCGGGTGTGCTCAAGATGGTCAAGGTGTATCTCGCGGTGAAGCGCCGCGTGCAACCCGGCGACAAGATGGCCGGGCGACACGGCAACAAGGGCGTGATTTCGTCCATCGTGCCCGTCGAGGACATGCCGTACATGGCGGATGGGACGCCGGTCGACATCGTGCTGAATCCGTTGGGCGTGCCATCGCGCATGAACATCGGCCAGATCCTCGAGACGCACCTGGGCTGGGCCGCGAAGGGGCTGGGCGCGAAGATCGGCCGCATGCTCGAAGCGCAGCACGCGGTCGTGGAGTTGCGCAAGTTCTTGGGTGCGGTCTACAACGAGACCGGCGGCCAGAAGGAAGACATCAAGTCGATGAGCGATGCCGAAGTCATCGAATTGGCCAGCAATTTGAAGAAAGGCGTGCCGATGGCGACGCCGGTGTTCGACGGCGCGAGCGAGGAGGAGATCAAGAATCTGCTCACCCTCGCCGATCTGCCGACCTCCGGCCAGACCACCTTGCACGATGGGCGCACCGGCGAGCGATTCGACCGCCCGGTCACCGTGGGCTACATGTACATGTTGAAGTTGAACCACCTGGTCGACGACAAGATGCACGCGCGCTCGACGGGTCCGTACAGTCTGGTCACCCAGCAGCCGCTGGGCGGCAAGGCCCAGTTCGGCGGCCAGCGTTTCGGCGAAATGGAAGTGTGGGCGCTCGAGGCGTACGGCGCCGCGTACACCTTGCAGGAGATGCTCACCGTCAAGTCCGACGACGTCAACGGGCGTACGCAGATGTACAAGGCGATCGTCGATGGGAACCACGAAATGAAAGCCGGCATGCCGGAGTCGTTCAATGTCTTGGTCAAGGAAATCCGATCCCTGGCCATCAACATCGAACTCGAGAGCGAGGCCTGATCCTATGAAAGATTTACTCAAGTTGTTCAAGCAGCAAGTGCCGGTCGAGAATTTCGATTCCATCAAGATCGGTCTCGCATCGCCGGACATGATCCGTTCCTGGTCGTACGGCGAGGTCAAGAAGCCGGAGACCATCAACTACCGGACCTTCAAGCCGGAGCGTGACGGCCTTTTCTGCGCGAAGATTTTCGGGCCCGTCAAGGACTACGAATGTCTGTGCGGCAAGTACAAGCGCCTGAAGCATCGCGGTGTGGTGTGCGAGAAGTGCGGCGTCGAGGTCACCCAGTCGAAGGTGCGCCGCGAGCGCATGGGGCACATCGAGCTCGCGAGCCCGACCGCGCACATCTGGTTCTTGAAGTCGCTGCCGTCGCGCATCGGGTTGATGCTCGACATGACGCTGCGCGAGATCGAGCGGGTGTTGTATTTCGAGGCCTTCGTGGTGGTCGATCCGGGCATGACCTCGCTGCAGCGCGGCCAGCTGCTCACCGACGAGATGTACCTCGAGTCGATCGAAGAGCACGGCGATGAATTCGACGCACGCATGGGTGCGGAGGCGGTGCATGAGCTGCTGAAGTCGATGGATCTGCCGTCCGAAATCGTCAAGGTTCGCGAGGACATGGCGAACACCAATTCGGAGACGAAGATCAAGCGGCTGTCGAAGCGGCTGAAGCTCATCGAAGCGTTCATGGAGTCTGGCAACAAGCCGGAATGGATGGTGCTCACGGTCCTGCCGGTGCTGCCGCCGGACCTGCGTCCGTTGGTGCCGCTCGACGGCGGACGGTTCGCGACCTCCGATCTCAATGATCTCTATCGTCGCGTCATCAACCGCAACAACCGGCTGCGCCGGCTGCTCGAGTTGAATGCGCCCGACATCATCGTGCGCAACGAGAAACGCATGCTGCAGGAAGCGGTGGATGCGCTGCTCGACAACGGCCGCCGCGGCCGCGCGATCACGGGCACGAACAAGCGGCCGCTGAAGTCGCTGGCCGACATGATCAAGGGCAAGCAGGGCCGGTTCCGCCAGAATCTGCTCGGCAAGCGCGTCGATTATTCGGGCCGTTCGGTCATCGTCGTCGGTCCGACGCTGCGTCTGCACCAGTGCGGACTGCCCAAGAAGATGGCGTTGGAGCTGTTCAAACCGTTCATCTTCTCCAAGCTGCAACTGCGCGGCGAGGCCTCGACCATCAAGGCGGCCAAGCGCTTGGTGGAGCGCGAGGGACCGGAGGTGTGGGACATCCTCGAGGAGGTGATCCGCGAACATCCGGTGCTGCTCAATCGTGCGCCGACCCTGCATCGTCTCGGCATTCAGGCGTTCGAGCCGGTATTGATCGAGGGTAAGGCCATCCAGCTGCACCCGTTGGTGTGCACCGCGTTCAACGCCGACTTCGACGGCGACCAGATGGCCGTGCACGTGCCGTTGTCGATCGAGGCGCAGCTCGAAGCGCGCGCGCTGATGATGTCGTCCAACAACATTCTCTCGCCGGCCAATGGCGAGCCGATCATCGTTCCGTCCCAGGACGTGGTGCTCGGATTGTACTACATGACCCGCGAGAAGGTGGGTGCCAAGGGTGAGGGCATGGCGTTCAGCGACGTCGCCGAAGTTCATCGGGCCTACGAGAGCCGCAACATCGACCTCCAGGCGAAGGTGCGGGTGCGCCTCGCGGAGTACATCCGCGATGCCGGCGGCACGCTGGTCAAGAACATCCGGGTGGTCAGCACCACGGCCGGGCGCGCGCTGCTCTCTGAAATCCTGCCGCATGGCTTGTCGTTCGACGCCATCAACCAGGATATGACCAAGAAGATCATTTCCGCGACCATCAACCTGTGCTATCGCACGGTGGGGCTCAAGGAAACGGTCGTGTTCGCCGACCAGCTCATGTACACGGGCTTCCAGTATGCGACGCGCGCGGGCGTGTCCATCGGAGTCGATGACATGGTGGTGCCGCAGAGCAAGGTGAAGATCCTTGCCACCGCCGAGCGGGAGGTGAAGGAGATCCAGGAGCAATACTCCTCCGGTCTCGTCACCAACGGCGAACGCTACAACAAGGTGGTCGACATCTGGTCGCGTACCAACGACCAGGTGGCGAAGGCCATGATGGAAAAACTCGGCACCGATGAGGTCACCGATTCGAAGGGCAACAAGGTCCGCCAGAAGTCGTTCAATTCGATCTTCATGATGGCCGACTCCGGCGCGCGCGGTTCCGCGGCGCAGATTCGCCAGCTGGCCGGCATGCGCGGTCTGATGGCGAAGCCCGACGGCTCGATCATCGAGACGCCGATCACGGCGAATTTCCGTGAAGGCTTGAACGTATTGCAGTACTTCATCTCGACCCACGGCGCCCGCAAGGGCCTCGCGGACACGGCGCTGAAGACGGCCAACTCCGGGTACCTCACGCGTCGTCTGGTCGACGTCGCACAGGACCTCGTGGTGACCGAGATCGACTGCGGCACCAGCTTCGGGCTGTCGATCACCCCCATCGTCGAAGGCGGCGACGTGGTCGAGGGCTTGGGCGAGCGCGTCTTGGGTCGCGTCGTCTCCGAGGATGTGGTGGTTGCGTCGAGTGGCGAAGTGCTGGTCAAGACCGGCACGCTGATCGATGAAAAGCTGGTCAAGCTGCTGGAGAAGATGGGCATCGATCAGGTCATGGTGCGTTCGCCGATCACCTGCGAGACCCGCTATGGGGTCTGCGCCCAGTGCTACGGTCGCGACTTGGGTCGCGGTCATCGCATCAACATCGGCGAGGCGGTGGGCGTCATTGCGGCGCAATCCATCGGCGAACCGGGAACCCAGCTCACGATGCGTACTTTCCACGTCGGTGGTGCGGCTTCGCGAGCGGCGGCGGCCAATGGCGTCGAAGTCAAGTCGAAGGGCACGATCCGTCTTCACAACATCAAGACCGTGCGTCACGAGAAGGGGCATCTGGTCGCGGTGTCGCGATCCGGTGAACTGGGCGTGGTCGACGAGTTCGGCCGCGAGCGTGAGCGCTACAAGATTCCGTACGGCGCCACGATCACCGTCAACGACGCCGACGTCGTGGCGGCGGGCCAGTCGGTGGCCAATTGGGACCCGCATACCCACCCCGTGGTGACGGAAGTGGCCGGCATGATCAAGTTCTCCGACTTCGTCGACGGCATCACCGTCACGACCCAGGTGGACGACGTGACCGGTTTGTCGAGCACGGTGGTGCTCGATCCGAAGCAGCGCGGTTCGGCCGGCAAGGATCTGCGTCCGGTGGTGCGGTTGACCAATTCGAAGGGCAAGGAAGTCACCTTCGCGAACACCGACATTCCGGCCGTCTATGCGTTGCCGGCGGGCGCCATCGTCAGCTTGGAGGACGGCTCCAAGGTGTCGGTCGGCGACGTCATCGCGCGCATCCCGCAGGAATCCTCGAAGACTCGCGACATCACCGGCGGTCTGCCGCGGGTCGCGGATCTGTTCGAGGCGCGCAAGCCGAAGGACTCGGCGATTCTCGCGGAGCGCAGCGGCACCGTCAGTTTCGGCAAGGAGACCAAGGGCAAGCGCCGCTTGATCATCACCAACGAGGCCTCGGACAAGTACGAGGAGCTGATTCCGAAGTGGCGGCACCTCAACGTGTTCGAAGGCGAACAGGTTGAGAAGGGCGAAGTCATCGCCGACGGCGAGCCGAATCCGCATGACATATTGCGGTTGCAGGGCGTCGAGGCGTTGGCGAACTACCTGGTTCGTGAAATCCAGGACGTCTATCGGTTGCAGGGCGTGAAGATCAACGACAAGCACATCGAAGTCATCGTGCGTCAGATGTTACGTAAAATCGAGGTGCTGGATACCGGTGATTCGGCGCTGTTGCGCGGCGAGCAGATGGATCGGGGTCGGCTGCTCGACGTGATTGCCAAGCAGCGGCAGGAGGGCAAGCATCAGTCCACCTGGGAACCGATGTTGCTCGGTATCACCAAGGCGTCTCTGGCCACGGAATCGTTCATCTCGGCCGCATCGTTCCAGGAGACCACCCGCGTCCTCACCGAGGCGGCGGTACGGGGTCTCAAGGATGATTTGCGCGGACTCAAGGAGAACGTCATTGTCGGTCGCCTCATTCCCGCGGGCACCGGCTTCGCGTATCATTCACGACGTCGACGCGCATTCGACGACAGCCGTCGCCGCAGTTTCATGGATGTGAGCGGTGGCATCGGCGACTCGGATGACACGGTGCCGGCGGGGGATACGGAAGCAGCCGAATAACAACAAGAAGCATCTAAAGGATATGGCCCCTCACTTGGGTAGAGTGAGGGGCTTTTTTTCGGGCGCGTAGGTGCGGGCCCACACACGGATGCGCGGCCCCAAGTCTTGTGGTCCCCGCGCTTGTCGTCAAACTCGACGGACCCTATTCAAGGACCGTCGTATGCGCTACCCAGAGATTTCTCCGCTGACCGCCAGTTTGCCGAGCGTTTCGATCGACGACGATGAGCGCGACGACGAGAGCCCACAAGAGAACGAGATTCCTGTCCGAGAGACCAACGAAGCCACCGAAGCGCCCGAAGAATTCGAGGTTGATGACGAGGATGAAGCCGACGGTGACGCTGACGATGCAGACGTCATCGACGACGATGATGACGAGCTGGACGATGACGAGGTGGACGACGAGGACGAGGACCT
>Ga0116226_10005072_pt1 | contig 11730 bp, 10 predicted proteins | sample S1TSphfallax_FD_89692 | JGI IMG/M metagenome (GOLD analysis project Ga0116226, IMG submission 89692) | Host-associated microbial communities from peat moss isolated from Minnesota, USA - S1T2_Fa - Sphagnum fallax MG | ecosystem: Host-associated > Plants > Peat moss > Unclassified | place: USA... | reverse complement strand
TTCAACGAAAACATCGTAAACCCCGCCAAATCCCCCTCATCCGGATTCAAAATTAGCTGCCCATCCGCGGAACTTCCCGGCTCCGGCAGCTCCACAATCCACTTCCCCGCCCCCATATGCACCAACGGATTCGCCTTATAACTAGCCCCCGAATCCACCCGCAAACTAACCCCCAAAATCGCCTCAAACCCCTGCCCCGCAATCCCATCCCCCCCAAGCCCAGAATCCTGCGCCGAAACCATCGCCGCACTGCACCGCGGCCGAAAATCCGCGCACCCCGCCTGCGTCACAATTTCAAACGGCACCGCCCCATCCGTATCCACACCCCCCACATCCACCACCCCCGTCCCCACCGTCCCCGTCAGCCTGTCCCCACCCCCAAACTCATACAAACTCGCAAACCCCGTATCAGTAAAACTATCATTGAAAACCGCCTGCCGAAAAATATGCAGCCCCGTAGACCCCGTATCCAACAACGCCTGCACCGCCACCGATCCCCCAACCCGCACCGGCACCGAATACCGAATATCCCCATTCGGCAACAAACTTTGCGAAATCGGCACCACCACCCGCCCCGCATCCCCCAGCGCCAGCCCCGGCCACAACACCACCAGCGCCATCCAAGCTCTCACACCGCCCGCCTCGCATCCTCAGGCGGATAATACCGCAATATCACCAACATCAGCCCCATCGCCGGCAGCGCCGCAAACGCGCTCATCACAAAAAACGGCACAAACCCCATCGCCGCCGCCATAAACCCCGAAAGCCCCCCAATCGTCCGCAACGCCAGCGGCGCCAGCGAAGACAACAACGCATACTGCGTCGCCGTAAACGCCTTATTACACAACCCGGACAAATACGTCAGAAACGCCGCATCCGCGAACCCCTCCGCAAACGACTCTAACACCGAAGTCGCCACCAACATCCCCGGCTCCCCCGGAAACCACGCCAACGCCGGATACATCAACAACGCCGCCGTCTGAAACAAAGCCGTCACCAGCAACGCCCGTCCCACCCCCACCCGCGCCACCAGCCACCCCCCCGCCGCCGCCCCACAAAGCGTCGCCACCAGAGAATACGGCCCATTCGCCACCGCAATCGCCACCCGGTTAAACCCCAAAAAATTATAATACGGCGCCAGCATCACCCCCGCCAGCGCCTCCCCCAACCGAAACAACACAATAAACGCCACAATCACCACCGCCCCCCGCCGGGACAAAAACTCCACCAACGGCGCCTTCACCGCCTCCGCAAACCTCACCCCAAACCCCCGCGCCACCGCCGCCGCCCCCACCACCGGCTCCGCCGCCAAACACGTCGCCACCGGCCCCACCAGCGCCAGCCCCGCCACCAAAAATATCGCCTCATGCCATCCGGTCTTCACAGAAAGCGCAATCACCCCAGACCCCGAAATCAACAGCGCCCCCCGATACCCCCACACATACCCCGCCAGCGCCGCCCCCATCTGCCGCGGCTCAAACGTCTCAATCCGCCACGCATCAATCAAAATATCCTGGCTCGCCGACACAAACGCCAATACCGCCCCCACCCCCAACGTTACCCCCACATCTCTCCCCGGCTCCGAAAACCCCAGCCCCAAAATCGCCGCCACCAGCGCCACCTGCACCAGTATCAACCACCCCCGCCGCCGCCCCCAAAACAGCGGCCTTACCTCATCAAACACCGGCGCCCACAAAAATTTCAGCGTATAAGCCAGCCCAATATTCGCCGTCAGCCCAATCACCCCCAGCCCCAAATGCACCGACGACAACCACATCCTCAGCGTAAACCCGCTCAACGCCAGCGGCAGCCCAGACGAAAACCCCAACGCCGTCATCAGCGCCAGGTTCCTCACCCCAATGCGGGGCGCCTCACTGGTTTTGGAAATCGTTGATATTATCGGTCTTATCGAAATTGCCGTTGGAATCCAGGCTGCCCTCATCCCCCGGCTGCATCCCCGCCACGCACGCCCCCGTATATTTCAGCTCCGCACTCAAACTAATCGGCCCACTCCCCGTATCCACCGTCCCCGCCAGCTCCACCGTCTGCGCATTCACGTAATTCAACGTCTCGTGCACCGTCACCGACTTGCCCGCATGCGCGCAAGTCCCATCAATCCTGTACTGCCCCCCAGATCCCGAAACATCCAGCGTACTGCAAGCATGCCCCCCAATCAGAAAAAATTTCTGATCATCCAGCGCATCCACACACGTCACCGTCACCACCGGCTGCCCACCCTGATACTTCGTCCCATCCGGCAACGTCGCCACCGTGGAACTCTGCCACATCCCCGCCTGCCGCTGCGGCAGCGAAGCCGCCATCCCCGGCGCCGCCGTCACCACCAGAAACAACCCCGCCAAACCCAATCTAATCAAAGCCGAATCCTTCAATGCCCCCCGCATACTAGGCAGTTCCACCGGAACCGCAAAGCAACGCAAACAGGTAAAAACCAATCATACTTGACATTTAAATATGTACGGTCATATTAATCGCATGCCAAAACCCTCAAACCGCGAAAAAATCCTCACCGAAGGCCTCAAAGTCGTCCACGCCCACGGCTTCGCCAACGCCAGCGTCCGCGACATCGTGCACGCCGCCGGCGTCCCCCAAGGCTCCTTCACCAACCATTTCGCCTCCAAGGAGGCCTTCGGCCTCGAAGTCATCGGCCTCTACCTCGACCGCAGCCGCGCCACCATGGCCGCCACCCTCCTCAACGACTCCCTCGCCCCACTCGACCGCCTGGCTGCCTATATCGACGCCAACCAGGCCCGCATGGCCCAAACCGGCATGCGCAACGGCTGCCTGTTCGGCAACTTCACCGCCGAAGCCAGCGACCACAGCGAAGCCATGCGCGAAAAACTCCTGGACGTCTTCGCCGAAATCCGCGCCAACATCGCCACCTGCCTGCGCGCCGCCGCCGCCACCGGCGACCTCCCCGCAGCCGCGGACCCCGACGACCTCGCCGCCTTCATCCTCACCGCCCTGCAAGGCGCCAACCTGCTCTCCAAAGCCGAACGCAGCCCCGCCCCCATCGAGCGCCTCCGCCGCCTGCTTTTTACTAAGATTCTTAAGTAAGCAGAAAAAAGCAGCGCTTTTTGAAAAAAGCGCGCAAAAACTTTTGCGAGCTAGGGGCGTTTGGGCCGGGATTGCCTTTAATCGCCCCCGTTGGGTGGCGATTAAAGGCAATCCCGGCCCAAACGCCCCCAGGTAGCAAAAGTTTTTTGGTTACTTTTTTTCAAAAAAGTAACTGCTTTCCTACCCTTGGCTAACGAGAAAATATGTACGACCGTATTTTTCACTTGACCAAAAATACGTATGTCCATATTAATCCTCAAAACGGAGTTTTCCCCATGTCCTGCACCACCGCCACCCTCCACCAAGCCGCTCCCGCCACCCTTTCCCGCAGCGCCATGACGCTCTTCGCCGCCGCCGCCGCCATCACCTTTTCCGCCAGCGCCGCCGCCCCCACCCCGCTCTACCGGCACTATCAGGAGGCGTTCGCCCTCGCCCCGGTCACCCTCACCATCGTCTTCGCCGCCTACGTCTTCAGCCTGCTCACCGCTTTGCTCACCATCGGCTCCCTCTCCGACTATATCGGCCGCCGCCCCGTCATTTTCGCCGCCCTCCTGCTCAACATGGCCGCCCAGGCCCTATTCATCACCGCCGATAGCGCCACCACCCTCATCGCCGCCCGCATCCTCCAGGGCTTCGCCACCGGCGCCGCCATCACCACCCTCGGCGCCACGGTGCTGGACACGGACCGCCGCCGCGGCCCCCTCATCAACAGCATCACCGCCTTCGCGGGCCTCGCCATCGGCGCACTCGGCGCCGGCGCCCTCACCGCCTTCGCGCCGGACCCGGCGCAGCTGGTCTATGCCATCCTGTTCGCCATCTCCGCCGCCTTCGCGGCGCTGCTCTGGCTGATGCCGGAAACCGCCGCCGGCAAACCGGGCGCGCTCGCCTCGCTCCGTCCACAGATCCACGTCCCCGCGCCGGCCTGGCCGGTTCTCATCCAGGTGACCCCCGTCAACATCGCGGCCTGGGCGCTTGGTGGCTTCAACCTCTCCCTCATGCCGGCCCTGGTCCGCGCCGCCACCGGCCTCACTTCGCCCTTCATCGGCGCGGCGGTGGCCGGCGCCGTCATGGGCACCGCCGCCATCGCCGTGCTCGCCATGCGCAACCGCACCGCCGACCAGGCTTTCACAGCCGGCGCCCCGGTGCTGGCATTCGGCGTCGCCGCCATTCTGGCAGCCATGCACCTGCAGAACGCGGGGGCGATGCTGGCCGGCGCCAGCGTCGCCGGCTTCGGCTTCGGCGCCGCCTTCTCCGGCCTGTTCCGCAAACTCCTCCCCACCGCCGCCCCCACCGAGCGCGCCGGCCTGCTCTCCGCCTTCTACGTCCAAAGCTATCTCGCCTTCGCCATCCCCGCGATCCTGGCCGGCCTCGCCGCCCCAAAAATCGGCCTCACCCTCACCGCCACCATCTACGGCGCCGCGGTCATCCTGCTCGCCGTCACCTCCCTCGCGGTCCTGCGTGTCTCACGCCCCCGCGTCGCCGCCTAACCCCAACCCGCAGGAGCCCACAATGCCCGCCCTCACCAACAAAACCGCCCTCATCACCGGCGCCTCGCGCGGCATCGGCCGCGCCACCGCCACCGCCCTGGCCGCCGAAGGCGCCCAAATCATCATCCACTACGCCAGCAGCGCCGCGGCAGCCGAATCCCTGGCCGCCGAAATCCGCTCAGCCGGCGGCAAAGACTTCACGCTCGGCCTCCAGGCCCTAAAACGCATCGGCCAGCCCGACGATATCGCCTTCCTCGCCTCCGGCAAAGCCCGCTCGATCACCGGCGCGACAATCCCGGTGGACGGCGGCTCAAAGTTTTAATACGAATCCGCATTGATCTTGACCCACCGCCCCCTCCACGTCATGGCGAGCTCTTGCGAATCAATCCATCTTTTCAACAGCAACGACACCTCAGAAGAGGCAGGAAAGCAGTTACTTTCTTAAAAAAGTAGGTCTTCCTTACTTACTTCCTCTAAGCCGCATCATCAGACTTCTTCTCCGCCCGCTTCCGCGCATGCGGGTCCAAAAACTTCTTCCTTAAGCGCACGGCACCCGGCGTCACCTCCACCAGCTCATCATCCTCCACATAAGCAATCGCCTGCTCCAGCGACATCTTCCGCGGCGGCACCAGCAGCAGCGCCTCATCCTTACCAGCGGCGCGGATATTCGTGAGTTTCTTTTCCTTCACCGGGTTGATATCCAGATCATTCTCCCGGCTATGCTCGCCCAGAATCATCCCCACATAAACTTTATCGCCAGGCGAAACGAACATCACGCCGCGGTCCTGCAGCGCGAACAGCGCGTACTGCACCGCCTCGCCATCCTCGCTGGAAATCAGCGCCCCATTCCGCCGCCCCTCAATCGTACCCTTCCACGGCCCATACCCGGCAAAAATCCGGTTCATCACGCCCGTCCCGCGCGTATCCGTCAAAAACTCGCCATGATACCCAATCAGCCCGCGCGACGGAATTTTAAACGTCAGCCGCTGCTTGCCGCCACCGGATGGCCGAATATCCTGCAGTTCGCCCTTCCGCCGGGACATTTTCTCCACCACCACGCCGGCATAAGGCTCATCCACATCGATCAGCGTCTCCTCATAAGGCTCCTCGCGCTCGCCGGTCTCTTCATCCCGCCTGGTCAGCACCCGCGGCCGGCCGATCGTCAGCTCAAACCCCTCCCGCCGCATCTGCTCGATCAGCACGCCCAGCTGCAGCTCCCCGCGCCCCGCCACCTCGAAAGCATCCGTCTCGGAACTATCCGTGACCTGGATCGCCACATTGCCTTCCGCCTCGCGATACAGCCGCTCCCTGATCTGCCGGCTCGTCACTTTCTTGCCCTCGCGCCCCGCCAGCGGCCCATCATTAATCCTAAACGTCATCGAGAGCGTCGGCGGGTCAATCGGCGTCGCCGGCAGCGGCCCCGGCAGATCCATCGATCCAATCGTCTCCGGCACGGTCGCATCCGTCAGCCCCGCCACCGCGATAATATCCCCCGCGCTCACCTCCTCCACCGCCACCCGGTCCAGCCCGCGGAACGACAGCAATTTCGTCAGCCTCCCGGTTTCCACCACCGTTCCATCCAACCGATAAACCTTCACCGGCATATTCAGCGTCGCCCGTCCCTGCTCCACACGGCCGGTCAGCACGCGCCCCAGAAACAAATCCGACTCAAGAATCGAAGCCACCATCCCAAACGGCGCCGTCGCGTCCAAATCCGGCGCCGGCACATGCGACAGAATCAAATCAAACAGCGGATTCAAATTTTCCCTGGCATCCGCCAGCTCTTTCACCGCCCAGCCCTGCCGGCCGGAGGCAAACAGCATCGGAAAATCCAGCTGCTCATCGGTCGCACCGAGTGCGGCAAACAAATCAAAAATCTCATTATGCACATCATCCGGCCGCGCATCCTGCCGGTCGATCTTATTCACCACCACCATCGGCTTCAGCCCGCGCGCGAGCGCCTTGCCCAGCACAAACTTCGTCTGCGGCAGCACGCCCTCGGCGGCATCCACCAAAATCACCGCGCCATCGACCATATTCAAAATGCGCTCAACCTCGCCGCCAAAATCCGCGTGCCCCGGCGTATCCACGATGTTGATGCGCACATCCTGCCACACCACCGACGCGACCTTCGCCAGAATCGTAATCCCGCGCTCTTTTTCCAGATCATTGCGGTCCAGCGCCCGCTCCGTCACCGCCTGGTGCGCCGCGAACGCCCCGGATTGTTTCAGCAGCTGGTCCACCAGCGTGGTCTTGCCATGGTCAACATGGGCAATAATGGCGACATTTCGGATTTTCGGCATCGACATGAGAAAAAAATACCTGGTGGTTTCGCGCCCCGCATAGCCATATTGCGGCGCAAAAGCGAGACCCAAAAGAAAATGGGCGCCGTGCGGCGCCCATTTGGTGGCAAGTTAAGCCGGCTTTACTGCGCCGGACCGCCCATGGCCCCGGAGCCAGACATCGACATCGACGCCCTATCCGCGCCGCTGCCCATCCCGGCGCCGCCCATCATCCCATGGCGGTCATGCATCGCCATGCGCGTGTCGGAAGCCGCGGTTTCATAATCGCCGGACGCCAGGGCCTGCCGCGCATGTTCGATCGCCGTCACGCCGGGCGAATCATCCGCCATGGCACCCGAGGAAGCCGGCACAGCCCGGTCCAGCATCCGCGTTTCGGCATGGCTCAACGCGTCATCAGCCAGCATCTTGTTATGCTGTTTAATCGCCTTAGACGCGATCCGCAGATAGGTTCCCGGCTCGGCATTCTCAGGCAGCGCCATATAGCCGCCCCCGCTCATCGCGGTATGCGCCATGGCAGAACCCACATGCGTGGACGCCATCTGCCCGCTGGACGAGGACTTCATGCCGGTCGAGTCCACGCCCATCGTTCCGCCTGAAGCTCCCATCGCATTGGCTTGGCCCGCCGGCGGGCTGACGGAATTCTGCCCGTTATAATGCGGCGTGGTCGCGGCGGTGGACGCAGACCCGGTGGTCAAGCCGCCAGTGGCGGTCGGAGGCGTGGGCGAACTGGACGACATGCTGCCGGAGGACATCCCACCGGATGACGCGGCCGGCCCGGCCGGCATCGCGTCGCTGGAACCGCTCGTACCGGTCGAGGGGGCCATGTTGCCGGGGGAAGCGCCTGGCGCTGGTGACGCCATCGCCGCATTCGGCGCGCCGGTTGGTGCCGGCGAGGAACTGGTTGTCTGGGCCATCGCGACGCCAGCGGTCATACAAAAAGCGGCCGAGGCCAGCCAGAGCGAGCGCATGCAGGATCTCCTGAAATAGTTGCTGATTCAACAGGCGGCGACTTATGTCCCGCCCATTCTCCCCGCAGAACGTGGTCCTCGGCCCTTCTGGAACAAGTTTTTTATCCTCTACGCGGCATTAAACCCTCGTCATTCCCCGGTGGTTTCGTTTAACAACAATGCCAAACAGCGGGTGGCTCAAGTGCGGCAATGGATTTACATGGTGGTGGTCTGCGCGGTGGCAGGCGCTGCGCCGGCAGCCGCCGCGCCCACGGCGCAGGCCACCACCGCCACGCCAGCCGTCATCCAAGCCGCGCCGCCACCGCCGGAAACCGCCTGCACCCTGGCCGGCGCCGCCGCCGAGCAGGCCGCCCTGCTGCCCGCCAACATCCTGGTCTCCATCGGCATGGTCGAATCCGGCCGCGCCGACCCGCTCTCCGGCAAAATCGCCCCCTGGCCCTGGACCGTCAACGCCGACGGCGCCGGCCATTATTTTGACTCCAAGGCAGACGCCATCGCCTTCACCCGCCTCGCCGAATCCTCCGGCGCCCAGGACGTGGACGTCGGCTGCTTCCAGATCAGCCTGCAGAACCACCCCACCGCCTTCGCCACCCTGGACGACGCCTTCGACCCCACCGCCAACGCCAATTACGCCGCCGAATACCTCACCGAATTAAAAGCCCAGACCGGCTCCTGGACCCAGGCGATCGCCGACTACCACTCCGCCGACCCGCAGTTCGGCATCCCCTACCAGGAACGCGTCCTGGCCGCCTGGCACGGCATCGGCGCCGTCCCCGGCGCGCTCGGCGCCTCCGGCCTGGTCTTCCCCGCACCCGACCCGGTCGTCATCAAACTCGCCCCCGCCGCCCGCCTCGTCCACGTCTACACCATGGACGACTATTTCGCCCTGCCCGCCCGCGCCGGCATGCCACGGGTGATCAACCCGTAAACAAGAAGTTACTTTTCCGAAAAAAAGTAACCAAAAAACTTTTTTGTTTTCCGCGGGGTTTGCAGGGCCGCGGTTTGGCCGCTCAAAGGCCCAAAAAAATCATGGTTTCTCCGCCAAATTTTCAAAATAAGAACTTCTTCATCCGCGTTAACGTATTCTAAACCTTCCCGTGGTGAATTGCTCCCGACGGATCGCCCCTGACACTGCAGCCGAAATAATCGGCTCCAAACCCAGGGAAATGGATCGCCCGAAACAATCGGCACGAAGTCGAAGTTACAGGCACCCAGCAGGCGCCCCCGTCGGGCCATGCGGGCAGGGAGACTTTTATGACCGGTTCCGCCCAAAAATCCTATATGACCTCCTCCAGCAGCGAGCCCGCGCCCGAAACCGCGCAGGCCCCCAAACGCGCCAAATTCATCGGCTTCTGCCGCGACGAGGAAACCGCCGCCATCCTCAGCGCCGCCCTCGAACCCAGCTTCCCCCATGGCAGCCCCTTCCACGTCGTCCCGTTCCGCGGCGGCCTGTCCATCCTCTCCCGCATGGTCACACCCGAAGTCGTGCTCATCGACATCTCCGGCGAGGACCAGCCCCTCAACGCCATGGCGGACCTCGCCGAGGCCGTGGAACAAGGCACCACCGTCCTGCTGATCGGCGAAGCGCGCGACCTCACCTTCTACCGCGCCACCGTCAGCGGCATGGGCGTCAAGGAATACCTTTCCAAACCGCTCACCAAGGCCGCCGTCACCCAGCACTTCCTGCCCCACATCACCGGCAGCGCCGCCCTGGAGGGTATGCGCCGCGGCGGCCGCCTCATCGCCGTCACCGGCGTGCGCGGCGGCGTCGGCACCACCACCCTCGCCACCAACCTCGCCTGGTCCATCGGCCACGACAAACACCGCCACGTCCTCCTGCTCGACACCGACCTGCAGACCGGCACCACCGCCCTCGCCCTCGGCATCACCCCCAGCCACGGCCTCGCCACCGCCATCGAAGCCCCCGAACGCATCGACCCCATGCTGCTCGAACGCGTCAGCCAGCCCGCCGGCGACCGCCTCCACCTCCTCGCCGCCCAGCAATCCCTGCTCGGACAGCTCGACTACGCCCCCGGCGCCGCCGGCGTCCTCACAAAAGTTCTCGGCTCCCGCTACAACTTCGTGGTGGTGGACGCCGGCGCCCGGCACATGCCCTTCGCCCGCGAAATGCTCCACCTCGCCCACCAGCGCGTCATCGTGCTCGACCCCACCATCCTCGCCATCCGCAACCTCGAACGCCTCTCCCAGCTGCCCGCCGCCCCCCACCAGAACCCCAAACCCATCCTCGTCCTCAACCAGGCCAACCGCCCCTTCGGCATGAGCCAAGCCTTCATGGAGGAAAAACTCGGCGTCAAATTCGACGTCGTCATCCCAGACCTGCCCCGCACGATCACCAAGGCCGACCAGTACGGCGACATGGCCGCCGCCATCCGCGGCCCCTTCCGCAACGCCACCCTGCGCCTCGGCAAACTCCTGGGCGCCGACATGGCCACCGAGGAAGCCAACCGCATCAGCGTCGCCGCCTAAAAAACCGCGCTAAACTTCTGGTACTGCAGGCATTTTCACCGCGACTGCCGCCAATCGCCCCCACCGATGGCAATCAACGGCACTCCCGCTCAAAACGCCCGCAGGACCAAAAGTTTTTGGTTACTTTTTTTCAAAAAAGTAACCGCTTTCCGCCCCCTAAATTAGCCTTTTCCCCCCACCTGTTGTAAAAGCTCCGAGTCCCCTTTTCCCACGGAGCTTTACCCCAAATGTCCGAGCCGACCGACCCGCCGACCCCATCCGAGGCGCCGAAAGACGACGCGTATGACGCCGCGTCCATCAGCGTCCTGAAGGGCCTCGACGCCGTCCGCAAGCGCCCCGGCATGTACATCGGTGACACCGATGACGGCTCCGGCCTGCACCACATGGGCTTCGAAATCATCGACAACGCCGTCGACGAAGCCCAGGCCGGCTACGCCACCCGCGTCGAGGCCATCCTCAACGGCGACGGCTCCATGACCGTCCGCGACAACGGCCGCGGCATCCCCACCGACATCCACCAGGAAGAAGGCATCTCAGCCGCCGAAGTCGTCCTCACCAAACTCCACGCCGGCGGCAAATTCAACCAAAACTCCTACAAAGTATCGGGCGGCCTCCACGGCGTCGGCGCCGCGGTGGTCAACGCCCTCTCCGAATGGATGGACGTGAAAATCTGGCGCGAGGGCATCGAACACTTCATCCGCTTCCACCACGGCGAAACCCAGGCCCCCCTGGCGGTGGTGGGCCCCGCCGACCACACCAACGGCACCGAGGTCACCTTCAAACCCTCAGCCGGCACCTTCACCCACACCGAGTTCGATTTCTCAATCTTCGAACGCCGCCTCCGCGAACTCGCCTTCCTCAACTCCGGCCTCACCATCATCCTGCGCGACGAACGCCACGTCCCCCACCAGGAACACACCTTCTTCTACAAAGGCGGCGTCGCCGAATTCGCCCTCTGGCTAGACCGCGCCAAAACCCCCATCCTCGCCGCCCCCATCACGTCCATTGGTGAAGCCAAAGAACACGGCATCCGCGTCGAATTCGCGCTCACCTGGAACGACTCCTACCACGAAACCATGCTCTGCTTCACCAACAACATCACCCAGCGCGACGGCGGCACCCACCTCGCCGGTTTTCGCGCCGCCCTCACGCGCGTGGTTTCAAAATACGCCCAAGGCATGAGCAAGAAGGACAATCTAGAGCTCAACGGCGAGGACATGCGAGAGGGGATGACCGCCGTGCTTTCCGTAAAAGTCCCCGACCCCAAATTCTCCTCCCAAACCAAAGACAAACTCATCTCCTCCGAAGTCCAGCCGGTGGTCCAAGCGGCGGTGGCCGACGCCCTGTCCCACTGGTTCGAAACCCACCCCAAAGAAGCCAAAAACATCGTCCAAAAAGTCATGGACGCCG
>Ga0116226_10005070_pt1 | contig 11731 bp, 8 predicted proteins | sample S1TSphfallax_FD_89692 | JGI IMG/M metagenome (GOLD analysis project Ga0116226, IMG submission 89692) | Host-associated microbial communities from peat moss isolated from Minnesota, USA - S1T2_Fa - Sphagnum fallax MG | ecosystem: Host-associated > Plants > Peat moss > Unclassified | place: USA... | reverse complement strand
TCAAAGGGAAGGAAGACGGTGAAGACGGTGCCGCTGCGGCCGGGATGCTGGCTGCTGCGAACGCGCAAGTGTCCGTGATGACGCTCGATGATCTCCTTGCTGATCCAGAGGCCCAGGCCGGTGCCGGCGATGCCTTTGGTGGTATAGAAGGGCTCAAAGATGCGGTTGAGGCTGGCCGGGGAGATGCCGGTACCCGTGTCGGCGACGGTAAGGATGAGGCCGGGGCGGCCGGTGGCGTGGTCGCGGCCCTCACGGCTGCGCAGCAGAAGTCGGCCACCGTTCGGCGGCATAGCATCGATGGCGTTGATGAGCAGGTTCGCGACCACCTGGCGGATCTCGCCTTCGAAGCAGACGACCGGACGGTTCGCCCGCTTGCGCTTTTCGACGGTGACGTTCGCGTTGAGGATCCGGCTGCGAAGGATGTCGAGTCCGGTACCCATGAGATCGTAGCAGCTCACCTCCGTCGGTCGCGTGGATTGTTTATGGAAGCGAAGGGTCTGGCTGGTAATGGCGCTGGCGCGGCGGAGTTCGGTGTCGGCCAGCGCGAGATACTCGCGGCTTTGTTCCAGGTCGTCCGCGGCGCGCGCGAGGTAGATCAGATTGGTGATGGATTCGAGCGGGTTGTTGATCTCGTGCGCGATGGCGGAGGCAAGGCGTCCAACGGCGGCCAGCTTTTCCGTGCGAAGGAGGGCCTCTTCCGCGACCTTGCGCTCCGTGATGTCGAGCACTACGCCGGTGAAGCGGAGGGGCGTGCCCGCTTCGGTGCGAATGCAGGCTGCGCGGGCGGAGACCCAGCGCAGCGTGGCGGGCGTGCTCTGGACGCGGTAGTCCATGACCATGTCCTCGCCCGTATTGAGCGTATGGCGAGCGCGGCGTTCGACCTCCGGCCAGTCCTCGGAGTGGATGTTGGCGAGCGCGGCGGCCATTGGCAGACCCTCTCTGCCGCGTTCCGGATCGATGCCGAAGATGTCGCAGAAGCGAGCATCGGCGATGCAGCGGTCGGCCTGGATGTCCCAGTCGAAGCTGCCCATATCGCGCGCTGCGGACAGGGCCAGGCGCAGGCGTTCTTCACTGTCGCGGAGGGCCTCTTCGGCGAGCTTGCGGTCGGTGATGTCGCGCACCGTGCCGCGCAGCTCGATGACGTTGCCTTCCGGACCGAAGACGGGCTCTCCCCGGGTGGCGAACCAAAGCGGCCTGCCGCTGGTCGGGAGGTACATCTTCACGTCCAGCTCATAGGTCTCGCCGGTGGCGATGCAGCGGTCTACTGCCGCCTGAAGCCGGCGGCTGCTGTCGGGCTCTATGAGCTCAGGCCGGTTGGCGTAGTTGATGACGGGCAGGCTCGGGTCGTGTTCCATCAGGCTGTAGACCTCTTCGCTCCAGGTCAACTCGCCGGTGGCCAGCACGAGACGCCATGAGCCCATCTTGCCGATGCGCTGCGACTCGCGGAGATCACGAGTATAGGCGCGCAGCTGGATCTCGGCGAGTTTGCTCTCCGTGATGTCCTCGACGATGGCGAACATTCCCCTGGACTCGCCCTCCGCCGCAAGGACACTGCCCTTGGAGCGAATCCAGCGGACGCCGCCGGGGTGTAGGACACGGTATTCGAGCTTGTAGGGGCGCGAACCCGCAAGGGCGGCCTCGAACTCTTCGCGGCCCGCGCGCCGGTCGTCGGGATGGAGCAGTTGTTGCCAGAAATCATGGTCGCCCGTAGGCTCGGGTGCGCCGAAGATGCGCTGCATGTTGGCGTCCGCGGTAAAGGTCTCGGCCACCGGATCGTACGACCATGTGCCCAGGCCGGCGGCCTGCAAGGCAAGCCGCAGCCGTTCGCGGTTGCGCTTGAGTTCGCGTTCGGCAAGCACCCGATCGGTCGTCTCAGAGCAGGTGACGAACACCCCGACGACGTTGCCTTCCGCATCGCGGACCGGGCTGTCGCTCCAGGTCCAGTACACCTCCTCCAGCCGGCCGTTGCGGAGGATGGGGACGATCTGGTTCTCGTACCAGGTGGCTTGCCCCTGGCGCATGACGACATCGACCCGTAGCTCGATGAAGTCCCACACCTCGGTCCAGCACTCGCGGCCCGGCTGACCGAGCGCGCTCGGGTGCTTCCCTGTGCCGAAGGAGGGGCGGTAGGCGTCGTTGTAAAACTGGATGAGATCGGGGCCCCACCACAGAAACATGGGGTGACGCGAGGAGAGCAGCAGGTTGACGCAGGTCACCAGCGGTTCCCGCCACGTCTCGATCGGTCCAAGCGGCGTCGCGGACCAGTCGAAGGCGCGAACGAGATCCGCCATCTCGCCCTTGCCGAAGATGCGGCCCGACGCGCCCGTTTGCGAGGCGGGCGATGCATCGATAGTGGGTGATGCGGTGACGGCCACGTTGGTCCTCGGGTGGGAAGCCTCGTCGAAACGGGTATGCGTCTTTGATGCAGATTGTACCCGGTCATGTCGCTTCTACGCGAAGCCCTCTGCGACAGGCCGCGGCGGCAGCCGAACGCATCCAGTCAATGGAAGCACTCCGCACGTTCGCCGCCGCCGCACCTGCAACCGCTAAAAATGGAACCGGTAGCGCACCTCCCCATAGATCTGGCGCGGGTCGTTGTAGTGGAAGCCGCCGAAGGTCAGGCTGTTGTCCAGCAGCACCCGCGTGTTGCCGACGTTTACAGCGGTTAACGAGACGGTATAGTTCTCGCCAAACGACTTGCCGAGCGAGAGATCGGCGGTAGTGTGCGCGGGCAGATAATTCCCGCTATACGGCGAAGGCGGATCCTGATCGCCATTCGAGAACCCCGACCCGTAGTAGACGTTGAACGATCCTGAGATCCGGTACGGCAGGTTCCCGTTGAAGCCCATATTCAGCGTATTGCGCTGGTCGTGATCGAGCGACGAGTACCCCGGAGCGACATAGCAGGGATCGGTCGGCAGCACCGCCGGGCCGACGCAGACCAGGCCGCTCGTGATGCCGCCGATCTGCTGCGCGATCTGGTTGGAGTAGGAGAGATGCGCCTGGCCGAAGCGCCAGAGGTGCGGCGAGCGGAGAGTCAACTCCCACGCCTGCACCAGCGAGCCCTGCACCGTGATGGGGATGAAGATGCTCGACTCGCCGATGTTGTTGTGGTCGAGGAAGTTGCGGCCGCGGTTCTCGAAGGTGTCGGCATCGAGCAGCCATCCCTTGAATGGAATCTGGACGCCAAACTGGTGCTCCTCGTTGCGTTCGCCAAAGAGTGTGACGAAGCCGTCGGTGCTCGTCTGGTTCAGGATGTTGACCTGGTCGCCGTTCAGCTTGGTGACCGGCGGCGGCTGGTAGAAGTGGCCGTAGAAGCCGCGGAACACCCAGTTCAGCTTCGGAATCTGGATCGCCGCGCCGACCCTGGGGTAGATGGCATTCTCGACGCGGTCGCCCGTGAAGTGCGTCTGCCGAACGCCGGCGTTGAGGGTGAGCCATGTGGTGGCCTTGTAGTTGTCCTCGACGAAGAGCTCCTCGACTCCGGCGGTTGTCAGGTTCGGCGGATTGGGTGAGATTGGCGGCGAGCTGCCATCGTTGAAGACAGCTCCGAAGGCGTCGTTCTCGTGCTGGACGTAGCCGTAGACGCCGCCCGAGATGGAGTTGCGTTTCACCACGGTGGAGATTGTCGCCTGCAAGCCGGCGTAGTTGCCCGTCTCCTCGGCCTGGGTTGCCGCCGGGTAATCGTTGGGATTGGATTGCAGGTTAGCCCGGTTGAAGTGGAAGAAGGGTGCAATCTGCGAGACGGTGTCGGGGTTGAAGGTGTGCTGCCAGCTCGCAATCAGGTAGCTGTCGGTCTCATGCTCGCCATCGCTCAATTGGGACGAGGGATAGAAGACATTCTCCCAGTCGTTGGGGTCGGGGTCGATGGGAATCTGGTAGTAGTCGGTCCGCAACTGGCCGTTCAGCGTGAACTGGTCGGCCGCGTCCCGGTTCCAGATGAGCGATCCGAAACCGCCGTAGCCGTTCGTTGCGTCGTGGACCGGCCGCGCGATGGCGGGAGCGAGGCCGTCGTCGCTGCGGTCGGCGTTCAGGCTGGTGTACCAGGCAAACTTGTCGCTGTGACTCGACAGGTGAAGCTGGTCGTTGGTCTGTAGAAAGTTGCCCGCCGACAAGACCAGTTCACCCGAGCGAACGCCCTCAAACCCCGAGCGCGGCACCACGTTGAACATCCCGTAGGTGCGGTCGCCCAGGCTGGCGTTGTAGCTGCCCCGGTCCACCTCCACCGTGTCGATGTCCTTGGGGTCGATCTGCGGGGCTACATTGCTGGCAATGTTGGTGTTGGGGATGCTCACGCCGTCGATCAGCCAGTTCAACTCATGTCCGCCGCGCATATGCAGCATGTCGTGCGTCATATACGCACCCGGCACAAAGTCGGTAATCATCGCCAGGCTGTTGGTGCGGTTCGCGCCGGGGGTGTCGGCGATGTCCTCGCGGGTAATCAGCGTCTGGGTCGTCGTCGAATCCACATTCGCCGCCTCCGGCGTCCCTTCCACCGTCACATTCTGTTGTACGGTAGCGACCGCAAGCTGAAAGTGCAGCGCCACGGTCGTCTCGCTGTTCACCGTAACGGGTTGTTTGTATTGCTCAAATCCGGCCGCGTCGACGGTCACGACATACTCGCCCAGCGGCACCGCCGGCACGCGGAAGACGCCATCCCGGTTGGCAACGACGTTGAATGCGAGGTCCGAGTGCGCCGCGCGCAGCGTCACCTTCGCCCCCCTGACCGGGCGGTGCTGCGCATCGTGCACCAGCCCCTGCACCACGCCATCGATGGTGCCCGCCAATGCAGATGTCGCAGATAGAACGAATAACAAGAAAAAAAACGCAATAAATCGTCGCATGGAACAAAAGCCTCCTCTGCCGCGTTCGGAGCGGCGCAAAACAGATTGAAGGGCACGAATACGCTGGATTCGCATGAGGACAAGCGGATCCGTACAGCGCACGCAACGAGCTAGCTGTTTTGTGAGGGGGGGCCGCGCTTCTGGCGCGAGCGATCGCGGGCGATGCGCCGCTTCGACTCGGTCTGCGCGACGCCGCTGGGGTGAGAGGCTGGCGACGCCAGGATACTGGAGTAAGCCGCTGGAGACATGACGCCGGCATGGGTGGCCGTCATCGCCCGCGGATAGTACGGGCAGCGCTCAACCGGGGCGCTGAAGCGGTCGCCCGCAACGGAGAGAGCACCCTGGTCCATCTGCATCATCATGCAATGGTGACTGCCGTTCCTGCGGCAGCACGCAGGCAGCTTCGCGTTCGCATCTCCGGTCAAGGCGAAGAGAGGCGAGACGAGTGGAGCGCTGAGGACCAACAGCAGCAAAATGGATAAGAGTCTCTGCAATGATTCGATTCAACTCCAAATGCCGCGATGCTGCAACCCGGGTGCGGGACTGAATTGTTTCCTGCCGCATGACGATAGAAGGCTGGCACAGCAACTGCGCCCCGCGTGAGGAACTCGAATGTCTCTTACGATATCCGGATCGTTCGCCAGCAACCAGTCCTTCAGCGTCGCCGATCTCCATTCCGCCCAGCAGCCGCCGGCGAAGCCAACCGTTGGCCAGCAGATGCATCAACTTGCGAGCTCGGGACAGTCCGATCAGCAGATCGCGACAGCCCTGGGGCTGCCGTTAGCCGAGGTCCAGAGCTCACTCGATGGGACGGTGGGAACCTCCGCGGCTGTCGTCGCCCTCGCCGGGCGTCTCTCTGTCAAGGCCTGACCGCGCCTGGGCGGCGCGTCAAACCGATGCATCCTGCGATCGGCACGCCGATCGCAGCGCCGATCATTCCCCATGACCCTTGGAGTCGGTCTGCTTCATCTCCCGCATCTGGTTCAGCTGGTTGCCCAGGTCTTCGCTCGTCTTGCCGCTGGGCGATGCGGCGGAGGGCTTTCCGCCTGAGGACTTCGGTGCGGACGCGGGCGGGGCCGCGGGTTTGGCTGCACCGGCGGGCACGGGCGGCAGATCGATCTTGCCCGTGGAGGGCTGCACCTCGGACGGCTTCGACTCCGGGGCCGCAACCGTCTTGCTCGCGCCCTCGCCCTCGCCCTTCAACTTGCCTTCGGCTTCGCCCTTCCCGCCCTCTTTCTTGCCGTCATTTTCATCGTCGGTGGGGTTCAGGATCTCCGGTCCCTTGGTGCCGGGGGGCGCCTGCAGGAACTGGACCACGATGGAGATGCGCCGGTTTGACGGAGAGAGCGGGTCGTCGGGTGTGCGAAGCGACTGCGCGGCGTATCCGCGGACCTGCGCGATCTGGTCGTCGCGGACTCCCTCGGCCTGCATGATGCGGCGGGCGGAGTTGGCGCGGTCCGAGGAGAGCTCCCAGTTGGTGTAGCCGTTGGTGCTGTCGCCAAAGGGCTGGGCATCGGTATGGCCCTCGATCAGAAGGTGGTTGGGCAGCGGCTTCAACTGGTCTGCGATACTGTCCAGCAGCTTCAGGCCGTCTGGCGTCAGCTTCGGGCTGCCGCTCTCAAAGAACGAGCCGTTCTTGCCGTCGATCAGCTCGATGCGAAGCCCCTCGTCGGTGATCTTCAGCTCCACCTGGTTGGCGAGCTTGTCCAGCTCCTTCTGCTTGATGATTGCCTTCTTGATCTGTTCCTGCAGCTTCTCCACGTTGGTCTGGTCGATGGTGACGCTCTCGCCGCTGCCGAGAATGTCGGTTCCCATGTTCTTCGAGGTGCCCTGCGGATCGTTGAAGTACCCGGCGATCGCCTTCTTCACCTGCGGGGTGGAGTTCAAGAGCCACAGCACGATGAAGAGCGACATCATGGCGGTTACGAAGTCGGCATACGCGACCTTCCACGCGCCGCCATGGTGGCCGCCGTGGCCGCCCTTCTTCTTGATGACTATGATGGGCCGCTCGGTAACTTCGCTCATGGTGTGGTCTCGGTGGGTGGTCTGACGATTGAATCTGGCTAGTGGATCGCGGTGCTGCCGCCGCTAGGCGGCCGCGGCGGAAGAGGAGCCTCCGCTCTCCGCGCCTCCGCCCTTGCAGGCCTTCTCCATCTCGTTGAAGCTCGGCCGAACATGCGCCGGGATCGCCCGCCGGGCCACCTCGATGGCCAGCATGGGCGCGTTGCCCTTGAAGAACGAAAGCATCAGCACCCGCAGCACATGCAGATATTCGTTATGGGCTTCGGCATTCTTCGTCATGTTGGAGCCCATCGGACCCACCACGCCGTAACACATCAGAATGCCCAGAAAGGTCCCGACCAGCGCGGCCGCGACCTTCTTGCCGATCTCCTCCGGCGGCCCGCTCAGCGCGCCCATGGTGATGACCACACCGAGCACGGCAGCCACAATGCCTAGACCAGGAAGCGCATCGGCGACGGTGGTGAGCGCGGCGATGGGCACGGTCGCCTCGTGGTGCTGCACCTCCATGTCCAGTTCCATCATCTGGTCCATGTCGAAGGGTTCGACGCCGCCGGTGATCGCCATGCGCAGCGTATCGCAGACGAAGTGCTCCACATGATGGTCCTTGAGAAAGCTGGGATACTTCTTGAAGATCTCGCTCTCTGCCGGCTTTTCTACATCCATCTCAACGGCGATCAGGCCCTCTTTGCGGACCTTGTTCAGGAACTCATACATCATCTTCAACGTCTCGAGATAGCGCTCCTTGCTGAACGCCGACCCCTTCAAAATTCCCAGTACGCCGGCGACCATCGCCTTGAGGACGGGCAGCGGGTTGGCCACCAGCAGCGTCCCGATGGCCGCGCCGCCGATGGTGACCATCTCGGCCGGCTGCACCAGAACCAGCAACTGGCCGTGTTCCATGAGGAAGCCCGCCACGACCGCCCCGAAGACTACGACGAGCCCGATAATTGCGAACATGTTTCTCCTTTATTCTGGCAACGGCTGCTGCTACGCGACGGCCGCGGGGTTGCTGGGAGCGGCGGCATGGCCCCTGCCCTGGGATACATGGTTGCCTCCGGCGTACACGCTGTTGTGCATCGCCTGCTTGGCTTCGAGCATCAGCCGGGAGAGGGTGTCACTGCCAGCCTGTGCGCCCGGGGACTGCGGTCCGGACTGTCCCGAGGTCGCCTGTGCCACCCCGATGCTGGCGGTGAGGCTCACCCGGTCGCCCCACCAGCGGAAGTCCGCCGTGCGCGTCAGACCAGCGAGGTGCTCGCCGTGCCGCTTCAACATCTCCGCGTTGCGTTCGTGAGAGACGACGAGAAACTCATCCGATCCCCAGCGCCCGATCACCTCCGCCGGCCGCAGTCCCTGCGCCAGCCGGTGCTCCACAATGCGCAGCATCGCCTCGCAGGCGTCGCGGCCGTGCGTGCGGCGCATCTGCGCGGCCTGGTCGATGGTGATCCAGAGCAGCCCGAACGGAACGTGGTTCGTCTTCCATTCGTGGAAGGCGGCCTCCAGTCGGTCTTCGATCTCCGCCTGGCTGCGCGCGAGTCCGAGGCCTTCGAGGTTCTCGCCGTGTGGGATCGCATCCAGCTCCTCGACCGCGCGGAAGACCAGCACATTGCCCAGCTTGTGGCCCATGGCGTCCCGCAAAGGCAGGTTGCGGAGCATCGCCGGGATGGTGTGTCCCAGATGATGCTTCACCGTGACCAGCACGCCCCGCTTGATCTCGGCTTCGGCGGAGTTCGCGGGGGGTTCGAGAGCGATGCTCTTCTGTTTGTAGATCTGGCCGGAGTACTTGGGCCCCGTGTACCCATGCGTCGTGACCGGTCCGCCCGAGCCCGGGGTGCCGCACTCGCAGCCGTCGTCCACGCAGCGGTGGTCGTCGGCGATCTTGTAGAGGTCGGACGGGCATGGCCGGGAGAGCAGGTTCATGCGCAGGTGGCCGGTGAACTCCGCCGCCGCGTCGTTCCAGTAGACGACATGCGAACGCACATCGAGCACCGCGATGCAGTCGTCCAGGGCATCCAGGGTAGCGCCAAGCATCTCCAGGCGTAAGGCGGTATCGAAAGGCACGGCGGGCTCACTCCTTCGAGCCTTATCGACCGCCACCCAGGCAAACTTGATGCGCTTCAGCGCGGTTTGGGGGTGCCAACTGCGGGTGATACCCTTTCTGGCAGGCCGTCTCCCGCTGCGGCCGCCCATGGTCTGTCTCCCGGGCCTCGGCGGCAAGACCTGCAAGAGGCGTCCCAGCGCGAGGTTGCCGGGTCTTGCTATTTCTCGTAGTCGATGACGATGCTCTGAGCCGCGAACTCCTGACGCTTCTTCTCGATCTGGAAGGGTACGCGGTCGAGGCGGTGGCGTCGGGCGAGGAGGCCATCTCGCGTATGGCGTCGTCGTCCGATTCGCCTGATGTCATCCTGGCGGACATCCAGATGCCGGGCATCGCAGGCGATGCCCTGGCGAGGGCGCTCAGGCCGTCGATGCCCCCCGGGACCCTGCTCTTCGCCATGAGCGGAAGCCGGCCGGAGGCGGACGCGACTCGCTGCTTCGACGGCTTTCTGCTGAAACCATTCAAGATAACCGAGCTTCAGTCGATGATCTCCGAAGGCAAGGCGCTCGCAGGCGGGCGAAAGGATCCCGTGACAGAGACCTCCGTAGCAGAGAGTGCCATCCCCAGCGCGGCAGCGGCCCGGGCCCCGGGCAAACGTGCCCACGGCAAGCCGGACGCCGCCCAGAGCGACGGGATACTCGACGAAGAGATCTATTCCAAGCTCAGCGACCTGATGCCGGTCGAACAGCTCGGCCAGATGTACGCCATGTGCATCGAGGACTCGCGCCAGCGTATCACCCGCATGAAGACGCTCGCCGCCGCCGGAGACGACGCGGCCTTCCGAAGCGAAGCGCACGCCGTGAAGGGCGGTTGCGGCATGATCGGCGCGAAGGAGATCTACGGCTTGGCCGAGGCTGCCGAGAACGACGGCATCGCATGCGGCAAGCCGACAAAGACTGCCGCGAAGCCCGGAAAGACCGGGGCCGGAACCAGCGGCGTTACCGCAGCACTCGACCGATTGTCGCTCGCATGTGACCGGCTGGAGCGTATCCTTGTGGCACGCACGCGAGCGTAGCATCTTCCCTTGTAGATTCAGAGATTTTCTGGAGAAAGCCCATCATGACGACGACGAGCACAATGAAGTCGATCCAGAAGAGCGATACAGCCGGTTACTCAGGCCAGGTCTCAGGAAACATGATTCGCATCGTCGTCGCCGACGATCATCCCGTCGTGCGATTCGGCGTCAAGAACATCCTGACCACGGAGCTCGGCTTCAACGTCGTCGGCGAGGCCGAGGACGGCGATGTCGCCATCACCGAGACGCTCGAAAAAGAGCCGGACATCCTTCTGCTCGACCTGCAGATGCCGCGTCTTCCGGGGCTGGAGGCGATGCGCGCGATCATGAGCCGCTCGCCCCGCGTGAAGATCGTGCTTCTGACCAGCCAGATCACCACCCAGCAGATCATCGAGGCGCTGCAGATCGGCGCGCGCGGCATCGTGCTGAAGGATTCGGTCGCGGGCGAACTCTCCGAAGCCCTCCGCGCCGTCATCAGCGGCGACTACTGGATCGGCGGCGAACGCGTCGTGAACCTGCTGAAGGCGCTGCACGAGCTGATGCAGAAGGCCGCCGCCGTGCCCGAGAAGAAGACCTACGGCCTGACGCCGCGCGAGCTTGAAGTGGTGACCTGCATCGTGGAAGGCTGCAGCAACAAGGACATCGCCCGGCAGTTCACCATCTCGGAAGAGACCGTCAAGCGCCACCTCTCAAACGTCTTCGACAAGACGGGCGTCTCGACGCGGCTGGAACTCGCGCTCTTCGCCATCGCGCACAAGCTCGTGGACATGAACGCATAACGCAGCGCGTCGAGCGCCAAAAAAACCGTCATCCTGAGCGACGATTGCCGCGCCTTTGCGCCAGACGGAGTCGAAGGACCCCGATGATCTTTGTTGCGCGATAATAGCTCGAACCTTTCAGCCACAAATCTTCACGTCCGATCGGTAGAATGGACGCATGAGCAAGGCGGCACACGAAGAGATCTACGACATGCTGGTCATCGGCGCCGGCCCCACCGGCCTCGCCTGCGCCATTGAGGCAAAGCGCGCCGGCTTCCGGCCCGTGCTGGTCGATAAGGGCTGCCTCTGCAACTCGCTCTTCCACTACCCCGCGCACATGACCTTCTTCACCACGCCGGAGCTGCTGGAGATCGGCGACATGCCGTTTTCGAGCCCGAACCAGAAGCCGAACCGCATGGAGGCGCTCGAATACTACCGCAAGGTCGCCGAGCACTACGAGCTCGACGTGCGGCAGTATGAGACCGTGACCTCGGTTGCTGGCTCGGACGGCGAGTTCGTCGTCGAGACATCCGACCGTTTCGACCGCACAAGCGAGCACCGGGCGCGCAAGCTGGTTGTGGCCACCGGCTACTACGACCTGCCGAACTACCTCAACATCCCCGGCGAAGAGCTGAGCAAGGTGCGCCACTACTACCATGAGCCTCACCCGTTCTTCGGGCTGGATGTGGTGGTGATCGGCGGTAAGAACTCGGCCGCCATCGCCGCGCTCGATCTCTGGCGGCACGGCGCGCGGGTGACGCTCGTGCATCGCGGGCCGGAGATGCACCGCCATGTGAAGTACTGGATACTGCCGGACATCAACAACCGGATCAAGAACGGCGAGATCACGGCCTACTTCAACAGCTCCGTGACGGCGGTCCGCGAGGACGACGTGACCATCGCCACGCCGCGCGGCGAGATCACCGTGCCGAACCACTTCGTCTTCGCGCTCACCGGCTACCACCCCGACTTCCGCTTCATCGAGCGGCTCGGCGTG
>Ga0116226_10005069_pt1 | contig 11731 bp, 6 predicted proteins | sample S1TSphfallax_FD_89692 | JGI IMG/M metagenome (GOLD analysis project Ga0116226, IMG submission 89692) | Host-associated microbial communities from peat moss isolated from Minnesota, USA - S1T2_Fa - Sphagnum fallax MG | ecosystem: Host-associated > Plants > Peat moss > Unclassified | place: USA... | reverse complement strand
ATTTTTAATTATATTATATATATAATATAATAATCATATATTTTCAATTTTTTGAATTTCATTATTTTTCATCCTATTAATTGTTGATAGGTGTCACCACTTAAAACTAGGTTAAAACCTAATTTAAATGGGTTAGTAGACCACATAATCTGCATACTTAAGGTCATCTAGGTAACCACCTAACCTAAATAATCTAAATAAGAATGTTTGATCAATATTTCAATGTTGACCATAACAAATGTCATTTGTGAAGTTTGATCCTTGGACACCAAGGATGGAGTTTAACTCTTTTACCACCAAACCACCATGTTTATTGTGTAAATAATCTAATGCTTAGTCTATTTAAACCATACTTCATTTAAGCATTACACAAAACTTCGACCTTAATAATTTGTGTCTTATTGATAATTTGTCCAAATAAAATAAAATAAAAAAACTTATTCATAAATTTCCTTCAATAAATTACAAAACTATATAATTTATTTTTTAAATGTAAATTCAATTCAATTTTTTTTTTGAAATTTTATTATTGAATAACATTTCAATTACCATACTTTGGAAAAATTAAATTCAAACTGATGATTTGTAAATGAAAAAACCTTATGGCTAATACACGAATAAATAAAATATATCTTTAATATCTTAAACTCTGGTGAAAGATATCATAAATACAAAGTAAAAACTTCAATTATTAAGCTTTAACTCGTACTATCATCTACACACAAATGCACTTCATGCAAATGCTAACAAGACATCACATACAAATGTTCAATGCAATGATTGAAGCATAAGAGAAACAACAACCATTAGAGTTCTACATGCCTTCTAACACACGTGATGATCAATGACTAGGATTAAAGAGGGAAAAGTAAGCTAAGTGATATTAAAAACTGAACATTAAAAAATTAACGAATGGGAATGCATGGCTTTATGTCAACTTACCTCACACTATCCAAAATTCAACCCCCTTAATACCTAGCCCAACACTATCCAATAGGTCTCTTTTGGACATCTAAGGACTAGAACCGTTAGTTTCTATAGGGAAAAAAAACCATTTTCTAACCAACAAGTTTTTAATTGCATGTCAGGTTCAATTTGCCATCGACTGCATAATTATATTTATTTCAACAAATTCCACACGGCCCACTTCACACCTCAACTTTGTCAACTTTTCAATTAAGTTGGTAAGTGTATGGCATTGACCATCCATGCCAATTGATCATTTATTTTATTTTTAATTAATAAATACATAGTTGAGTTATAGTGGAGAGATCCATTTAAATTTTTTATTAAACTTGACATGTTGATCACTTCACTATCTTGGTTAGCCTTGTTTATGGATGGATGAATGCTAGAAAATTTTATGGATGAAATAATCTTTGTCTTTTCCATTATAATTCAATTTTGATTTGACTTTAGGTACAACTTAGTTGCAACTTTTTTATAACTTTGTTGTGATTAGTTTCCAACTTTGGTAATTTCAAAACCCCTTAATCTTGAAGTCAATAACTTTCATTACATTGCACTTTGCCACTAAAAACCTTAAGTTTGTTGGAAAGTTATTTGTTTCAAATGTCCAGATGTGATAGAACATCAGATGTGGGAGAACATAGACATCTTCGTTTAATGTCATTGGGCATGGTATTGGAGTGGTTAAAAAATGTGGAACATTAAATTGACATTTTTTACTTATCGAAACAAATGTTTACGTCCTATAACTTTTTCCTTGGGATTGTTTTTAAAGGCTAAATTGCCTTGATTCATTGAGTAATAGTGACTCCTCCCTAGAAAGGAGTATTGCACCAACATTACTTGGAGTGGTTGGTGCATTTGGCATTGCCCCTCATGCATCCAACACACTTCCATATTCATTTGTGCTAATGTACTCCCCATAGGTGTTTAAAAACACGTGCTTGCTTTGTGGTTCCTTATGCAATATAACCTTCCATCATGGGTTGGAAGAATCATTGGGACGCAAAACTTGTTGGACTTGTGATGGGAAGACAAATGGTTCATTGCCATTCACTAACATATGTCAAAAGTTGGCCATTAAAATCTAGCCTCATTTCATTTATAAGTTGGATTACCCCATTTATATAATTATGGTTAATAATAAATATTAATTGGTTAATAATTAACTATTAAAATAATTAACTATTCATGATTTAAATAAGTTAGAAATTTAATAATTTATACTTAATATCTAGGAATGGCCAATTAGTTAATAATTTATTTTGTTAGATAATCAATTTAAAACCTGTTTTTTAAAATTTAATTATTTGATCACTATCATTTTAAAAGGTTTATTTTTAAACATAAAAATACTTTTATTTATATTTTTTAATAAATAGATAATTATTTTTTAAATAAATAATTGCTAAAAAATTGAATACATTAAAAAAATTACTAATTAATTTGATTTGTGGATTTGTTAATTTATTAATTTATTAAGTAATTATTTCTTGATATATTAGGTACTTGCACAGATGGCATGCACCAAAGGTTTAAACATGTGGTCTAATTAGGTTTAGCCTAAGTGCTTCATGCTTTAATTTTAAGTGTACTTTAGGTGTCACATTAGACATTTAAGTAACTTTAAATGGTTAGCCCTAGTTTAGCCAAGCTTAGGCACCATGTATGCTAAATTAATTAATAGGAATTAACTACTAATTAATTTTCTAAATTAAGATTATGTTATAATAATATTATTAAAATTATTAAAATATAACTAGCCTAGCTTAAAACTAATTACAATTTAACATTTGAAAATAATAATGTTATTATATTAATGTATGTATTTGTCCCAATCTTTATGGTTAATGCAATCTTTAAATATTTAATATTACTAAACTTTTTTAAATTAATTTCATTACAATAAATTAAATATTTTTATGAGAATTATTCCTTATTAGTTAGTATTATCTACAATAATTAATAGGTAGACTAAATTAATTAATTATTATAGGTAGTAGTTGTTTTAGTCTAATTAGTAATTGGATATTAAGTACTTGAAACCACCCAACATTGAACACAAGCCTATGAACCATCATAAATTTTAATATTTTCTTCATTTTTAAACCAAATCAATAACAATTTTTATGTCATTAGAAGTGAAAATTGAAATATTACAATTTTTTTCTAAACACCAAAAGTAAAGGAACAAGGAAGAACACATGAAAAGGAGGAAGATGACATTTGTGATATTTTGTCTCAATTTTTTGAAGAAAAAACTTTAATCTTCTTTATTTTCAAACCCCATATTTTTCTCATTTTTAGTCCATTTTAAGTGATCTAAAAACCTATGACTAGGGATACACAAAACCTTTTTGTCCTCCAAATGTAACAAATCAACAACAAAATTATCTCAACATTTGAAACTATGATATTTTGTTTCAAATGTTTTGAAAAAAATAGGTAGACCTATGGTGCATTATAATCACACTCTACTTGATATTAGACACTTAAATAACCTCAAATGGTTAGCCCTAGTTTAACAAAGCCTAAACACCATGTATTTAAAAATTATAATTGTAATTGAATTGATATTTTGTCTAGAATGTTTTGAAGAAACAACCTAAAACCCTTTCTAGTTTCAAACCTCATATCTTTATCATTTTTAGTTTCTTTTGAGTGATCTATAAACCTATGGGTGTATCAACTAGATATTTATAAAACTTCTTTTAAGTCCAAATGCAACAAACAATAACAAAAGAACTTAATCTCAAAGTCCAAAATTACAACTTAACTTCAACTAAGGTAAATAGGCCTACCACCATACACTTAAGATTTCAAAGGAAGTTGAAATTTTACACGTTGGCTTTTTTTTTCTTTTTTGTTAAAATGAATTTTGTAGCCTTTTGTTTAACACTTCCAATGCTATAAAAAAACACTCAATTTGGTCAAAGAATGAGGAGGATATGGGTTGTTTTGTGTAAAGGGGTTCATGTTTGGTGACAAATTTGTTAAAATAATTTCCAAATTTGAGATTCAATTGTTTTTCATTATTTAGTTGCATTTGAATTTCAAAGAAGTATTGTAGATCACTAATTGGCACACCCATAGCTTTTTAAATCACTCAAAACGAACTAAAAATGAATAAGATATGGGGTTTCAAACTATAGAGGTTTAAAGTGTTTTTTTTTCAAAACATTTAAAACAAAATATCAGTTTTGGATTTTGAAATTAAACTCTTTTCTCATTGCTTTTCTACATTTGAAGTTCAAAGAGGTATTGTAGATCGCTAGTTGCTGCACCCATAGCTTTTTAAATCACTCAAAATGAACTTACAATGAAAAAGATATGGGGTTTCAAACTAAAGAGGTTTAAAGTTTTTTAAAAACATATTTGAATCAAAATATGACAATTTTGGAATTTGAGATTACATTATTTTTTCATTGCTTTATTGCTTTGAAGACTAAAAAGATATTGTAGATTGCTAGTTGGCACACCCATAGTTTTTTAGATCACTCAAAATTGACCTAAAATGAAAAGATATGGGGTTTCAAACTAGAGAGGTTTAAAGTTTTTTTCTCAAAACATTTGAAACAAAATATCAGAGTTTCAAATGTTGAGATTAAACTATTTTGTCACTACTTTGTTGCATTTAGAGTTTAAAAAAGTCTTGTAAATCACTAGGTAGTGCATCCATAACTTTTAAATCATTTAAAACAGACTTAAAATGAAAAAAATATGGGGTTTCCAACTAGGGAAGGTTAAAAAAAATTCTTCAAAACATTTGAGACAAAATATCAACTAGAGTGCAACTATAATTTTATCCCATATTTTTGTCATAGTTTTCAAGTTTTTAAATTACATAATGAAGTTGGTGGCACCAAATGTTTTTAAAATGTGAAGTTGGCACCTAGGACAAACTAATAAGAAAGGTTTGACCTTAAAAGCCACATGGTGAAAAAAAGATTATATAGGGCCTACTTTTACCCTAAGTTTAAGTAACACTATGATCTACCTATTTACCTAAGCCTATTTACCTACCTATCTAGGTTGAAGTTAGGGAGGTCTATATAAATAAATAGGCCTAGTAAGAAGATACCTATCTATTTATTTCTAGGTGGACCTACATATTTAAACCTAAACTTGCACATAATTTTAAGTAAGGACATGTGTCAACAAACTATTGTTTAGATTCTTTGCTAGGCACCAATAAAATAACCATTAATAGCCACCAATAAAATACCCATAATAACCACTAATAACTTCAATAAAACAACCAATAACCACCAATACCCATATATTATAATTGTTTGGAATTGCCACAAATAATATAGGGTGAAATAATTTGCAATAGACAAAAGTAACTTAAGGTGACATAACCTATAATAGCTTAAAATGAAATTACTTAAAATAACCAAAAGTAGTTTAAGGTGAAATAGCAAAAAATAATTGAGAATAACCATAAATAGTCATAAATAATGTGGGGTGAAATAATATAGATTAATGAAAAGTAACCCTATAATAGTTGAAAGTAGCCTAACATAGGTAGTATTATTATATTAATAAAAATCTTATCCATTTATTAAACATTTTCTTTTTCAAAAAAATGGTCATGGAAATGTTATTGAATAGTGATATTCAATTTTTTTTTATTCAAATGATTTTACACTTTCAAAAAGAAATAAATGTAATTATGTACATCATTGAATTTTTTTAAAAGAGTAAACTTGAATAATCTCATTTGGACAAAATCTCAATAAGATATGAATTTTCAAAGATTATCTTTTCATAATGTTTAAAATGAAGTATTTCATAAATAAAATGCAATGTAACATGTTATCACAAAAAGTGAAGTAGCTTAATGGTAGGGATGTTTACTTCCATTTTAAAAATCAAGTGATCAAACCTCACAAATGGTGTGTATGTGGTCAACAATGTAAGTTGACCAAATATTTTCCTCTCTAGTTCCCTAAAATAGGTGCCTAGGTTGATTATGTGGTCTACCTACCTAGGTGAGGTTTTAAACCTAGCTTAGAGAATGACACATGTCAATAATTCATAGATTGAAAAAAATGAAAATATCAATAATATTATATATTAAATAAATTTAATTAAAATTGATTTTCATGCTGCCTAGTTGATTAATTAGTAAGTGAATGGCTTGATAAATTTGTATTTCATTTAATAGTAACATTGTTTCACTAAGTATTAGTGAATCAATTCATTGTGCAAAACAACCGGTCCTCGTTCAGTAGGGGGTTGACTAATTTCATTAAAGTAAAAATGTCCAAATTCATTCAAAATCTAATGAAACCCAGAATGAACTAAGGTGCATTTTGGTGTAGTGCCAAGGTGAAAGGAAATGAAAAGTGGGCAAAGGACAAATCACAACAAACAAATAATATTCAATGTGTACCTTGATGTCATCTGGATTGATAGTAAATATGGTTGACACATAAGTAGAGGTTAGTGCCAAAAATAACTCCAACTTGCTAGTTTATTTTGGAGTCAAATGCAATTCATCCAATTGGGCCATTGATGATTGGGTTGGTTGTTATGACTATATAACTAATGTCCCCATGCATATTTGTTGTTTTAGTAATGATTGTAGTAAACTAGTTAACCTTTTCAACCTACACCCAAACCAAATTTCTAATTAGATTGTGTATTTAGGTAAAACTTACAAAAGAAAATCACACATATCATCAATAATAAATGTAGCAAAAAATCAAATGGACAAAATATTCAGAAGAAAGAAAATAGAATTAGTGATCTTCTCATGAATTCCCCTACAATCTATTGATGTTGAACTAGATCTAGGAATAATCCCAACCTCTAGAATGGTGCCTTGTCTTTTGAATTATGTCAATGTCAATAAATTGACAATGTTTTTAACATAGTTTAACAATTTGAAATCCCCCATTGCAACTTCCACCTTCATCTGTAGGCCATCACAAAGGATTGGCCATATGTGAGACTTTGGGAAGATACTTTTATGAAGCTTTAACAACGTCTAGGCTTTCTCATTTTTTACATGGATGGCATGGAGGATGACCCCATGTGTCTTTGTTTCCTTTAAGATCAAAATCTCCAAACTTCCCAATATCAGCTTGCTTTGAAAGGCAATTATAATTCACTACCTTTGATGATGATATTGGGGAAAATCTAATAAGGGAACTTTTAGTGGGTCAAGTGCATACCCTTGTCACAATAATTTTCTTTGGCTATTCTTCAATGAAAAAAGATCGGGTGCAAATGATATACAATGAGCCAACATGATTACTTTACAAAAGGATTGTATGCCTCTTTTTCCATTTTTTTTTTCATACAAATGAATTTGGAACAATTTTTTTGGTAATTTGTTATAATAAATTCTTATAGTTGCCCTAGTATGTGAGTTTTATTTTTTGTTTATCATTTTTGAATAAATATGAAATTTTGAAAGTGTTTTGATTCCTTATAAATTCAATGTTTTGCTTATATAAATGATAGCAATTTCAAATCATAACCAAAAATTCATTTTTTACATTTTTATGTTTTCTTTTAGAATAAACTAGAACTATCCTTAACACATCATGTAGATTATACCTCATTTATATGTGGTAAAAAACTTTCAAAATTTTAAAAATTTGGATCAATTTTGGAAAGTTCTTTGATTTTTTTAAGTTTTAATTCCACATGTTTTAAGGTATGAATGTTTTAACAATGTGGGTAATAGGTCTTTATCTTTTTTTTCCCCCATCAAATGTGTTTTTATTATATGAGTCCTTTTGATAATCCTTTGCAAAATTGACTCATGTTTGATGTCATAGGTGTTCACTTCCAAAGGTCCTAAATCAAAACTTAAAGTTAAAATTTCATCAAATGGATTTCTGGTTTGAATTCCTTGACATTCATATTAATAAAAAAACAAGAACTTGCCATGATTGCCATGGTTTTAAATGGAAAAATAAATATTTATCCTTGAATGTGACTACTTTTCTTTATGATTCAACGACCTTTGGGGCTCATTAGATTGTGACTACACTTAATCTCACAAGTGTTACTATATGATCTTGAGTCGTGTTCCACTTTACCAACTAACCCAAGGTTGTTATTTTGTTGTGACCGCACACTTGTGTGGATGACTTGTATAGATGGCAATCAACACATGATTATTGATTACCATAAGTTCAAAAAATTGAAAAATAATATAAACTCCATAGACTGATAACATGGCAACACTAGGTTTTAGTAGCCATATCCATGAATATGTCATGTATTAATTAAAAAACGTTTGAGATTAATGTTGTAGTTATTTTGGCCCATATGTTGAAATGCATCTTTGAAAAAACTTCTCTAGTTTTGGGATTGAAAATGAAAACATGGGCCCACTTATTGGCTTGATAAGTTGGTAGAAAGATAAGATTCAAATTTCAATTTTGGATTGTCACAATATACACATTTAGGTCATCAACACACTAAATGATTTGGTCATGCAAAACAAATAAATCATAGTTTTGAAATGATCAATAAGGTCCAATTGGCTTAATTAGAAAAATAAAATTGCAACTATTTTCTATACATGCTCCATCAAAGGCATAAAGAATTGGCTTGGCTCGCAAGTAGATACATATGAACAAGATAAATAAATCAACAAACCTTGTACATAAATTGGTACAATAAATCAACAATAAATCAATCCACAAATTGGTACAATAAATGTGGTAATCCACAAAATGCAAGGTTATTAGTAATATCAAATAAACAATCCATGAGAAAGAAGTAGTATCTTTTGCATTCAATCTTGTTTGATTAGCTTGAGGAAACAAGGGCTTTGACCTTGGGTACCACTTTCCAAAGGCACATGCAAGTTGTAAACAAAATTTATTCCAATCCCTTGTATCCATCCCCCAACATGTTTCATTAGTTTATGACTAGAAAGAAGGAACCCCAAAATCAATTCTACACATTCAATTTTTGACCTCTATATACAATGGGAAACTTTGCAAACATCCATCCAAATGATCATTAAAGAAAAACAACAAATGTAATTGCACAATGTAATACTAGCAAAATGAATACATCAAAATCATCACTCTTTAGTTTAGCACAATACACTAGATATATGAAAAAATAGAAGGAGAAAAAGATTGCTTGCAAAATTCAAAATAAATTTATTATCTAAAAGGAGAAAATTTGAGCAAAATTTTCAATTCATGTAATAATTAATATTATTGTGGAATGGAAGTCAAGTTTTGCATGTTTAATTGTGATTTTCATATTCTTCAATTTTTGCAAGTTTAAAATATGATTATTATATTAGCCTTCTTCATGGACATGAACATTATTTCCATTGCATCCATGGAATTTTCTAATTAATCATTTGTCCACAAGAGGGGAACAATAAGGAAGGAGAGATTACAACAACCTTCTATGCAAGACCATAAAGAAAGGGAACTACAGTAAACCCCCTTTATAATCATGCCCATTTTAGTCACATTCTTGTTTGTGACACATTTTTTGGTAATCATTTATTTTAGTAAAAAACATGATTATTTAGAATCACTATCACACTCATTAATAACACAAAATATTTCCAAAGAAAGTTTTGTAAATGTGACTAAAATGGGAAAAATTTAGGGCAAATATTAAGGTTTTGTAAATTGTAGTTCCCTTTGGCATTATTAATGTTGTTTTGTGTTTAAGTTGTGTAAACTAACAATGACGAATCTAGATGAAGGAAAAAGAAAAAGAAACTTTCTAATGCAAACAAACAAAAGATGTGCAAACTTGCCAAGAAAGCAAAAAAATATTAATTAAAAAATCTAGTTGACAAGATACACAAACTAATAGTTACTCATGAGCTCAAATTCAATGTAAATCATCACATTGAAATATGTAGAAATTTCTTCAACTCTAATAATGCATAGTAGAACTTAGAATAAGCTATGTAGGAGATTTAAATAATTAGCACCTTTATTCTAGCATAAAAGAGCTATTTTATAAAGTTTTTTTTGCCTATAGTCACAATCTTGGAAGAGTTTATATCAAATGTGATTATACACATTTAAATCACAATTTGTTAATGTCACAAAAAAAAGTGGTCACCAAGTTGTTGGGTTATTGAAACTTGTATATAACATGATGCATGTGATTGTGGTTCCAATTCATTATCCAATTCATGTTAGATGTCACTTACTTTTATTCAATCAAACCTTAATGGAGGTCACCACAATAGCCCACCTTGTCACCAAACCTTGGGGTAGGCATTAATAACATTCTTGGTTTAATTGATTTAAGTTTTTGGTTAAAAAAACCCCAATATGGGTAATCATCACAAGGACCATCTAATCATTTTGGACAAGTTGACTTTTACACATCATGTGTGACTAAGGTGGTCTTCTTGATTGGTAAAATAAAAAACTTTTGACTAGTCATTTTGACTATCAAATTTAAACCTTAATAAAACCTTTTATTTTTATATTATTTCAAAAAAATATTAAATTGTGGTAGGTTGGTAGCAAATAAGTTTAGGAAAAACATAAAAAACAAGTAGGTCGGTGGTAGCTTAGCTTAGCCTACCTACCTTAGCCCCCTAGCCATGTATAGGGGTTACACATATTAAGAATTGGGTCCCTCACTTTTATAATGATAAAACAAGTCCTTACCAATGGATCACACCTTCAAATGATGACACTTTTGTCAAATTTTAAATTTAACATCTTGTTGTACACTAATTTTATGTAGATAAGTAGAAAGCTGAAGTAATTATAAGTAAGTAGGTAGACCTAAGTAGGTTGTATGATGATAGGTAATTGCTAAAGGAAGTTGGTAAGTGGGAATGTAGGTAAGTAAGTTGTAGGATGGTAGGTATATGCTACCTAGGTAGTTAATGTAGCTTCTTAGGTAACATAAGATGTCCCATTTGATTAGAATATCATTGATCATCTTGACCTAGGATGTCATTGTTTTTTTCAACTTGATTAGATGTTTAATTTTCCAATAGTCAAATAAGTGATTATAGTTAAATTAATTAATAAAAACTACACATGTCATTCAAGCCTTGGACCTCTATATCAAATTATGTATTTATTGGTGAAAAATCAATCAATCAATTTGGACCATTTGAAAAACCATGAATTCTAGTAGTGAGGATTGCACAAGTTACATTTGTTGCAAAGTAACTAGATTGCCGATTGCATAATTCTAAAATTGGACCTTTGTTCTTTCATTTCACAATTGCACTCCTTCCTTGGTTTGGTGTTCCATTGAAACACTAGGCAAGTTTACATTGAACTACACTACCTCTAAATGTGACCAACAGAAAGGGGGTTTTCCTAGTGCTAAGAGATGAAGAGATCTTTACTTACTGCTCAATTGGCCCCACAGGAAAGTTTCCCTTTCAAAGTTTGTCACTTGTATTAGGGTCCAAACGGAGGCCCTAGTATAAGCTGAGGAGTCACTAAATAGTGCTTCATTGGCCATTGAGCACTCTTAAGAATTTTTTTAGTGTAAATCAAAATTCATTGAAGTAGAGGTATCAAGAAAATAAAGTTCTTATTTTCTGCTGGTGCTTGATGTTAGTTTATGCCCTTGGAGCATGGCATTCCCAAAATAAACTGACCTTTCCTCTACCTCAGGCAGGCACTTATTTACAGAATGCTCCACTCCTCGCGCACTATCCTACTCTAAACTCTTTTTATTAGGGTCCATATTAGGACTTTCTTTCCATCCACCCTAGGTTAGTCACAACCCCAGAATCTTTTATGTGGGTAATGAGGGTGAATGATAGGACTTT
>Ga0116226_10005068_pt1 | contig 11731 bp, 12 predicted proteins | sample S1TSphfallax_FD_89692 | JGI IMG/M metagenome (GOLD analysis project Ga0116226, IMG submission 89692) | Host-associated microbial communities from peat moss isolated from Minnesota, USA - S1T2_Fa - Sphagnum fallax MG | ecosystem: Host-associated > Plants > Peat moss > Unclassified | place: USA... | reverse complement strand
ATTCGCGGTCGCGATCTCATCAACGGCCTGCCGAAAACCGTGAAGATCACGAGCGAAGAAGTACGCGAAGCGCTTTCCGAACCGCTGCAATCGATCGTCGAAGCCGTGAAGGCCGTGCTCGAAAAAACGCCGCCGGAACTCGCGGCCGATATCATCGATCGCGGCATCATCCTCACGGGTGGCGGCGCGCTCTTACGTGGCCTCGATACGTTGCTCGGGGAAGTCACGGGCATTCCCGTGATCATCGCCGACGATCCGCTTTCGTGCGTCGCGATCGGCACCGGGCTGCGCGTCCGTTACTGAGCGAACCTCGTTGACGCGGACCGTCGATTCGAAACGACTGCGACCGTCGGCGATCGCGGATGCGGTCGCGACCGTCGTCGGCCGTGGCGGCGTCGTGATCTTTCCGACCGACACCGTGTACGGAATCGGATGCGATCCGGTGCGTGCGGAATCGGTGGAGCGCATCTACGCGCTCAAATCGCGCCCGCGCTCGAAACCGCTCGCGCTGCATTTCGCAAGCGTCGTCGAAATGCTCGAATACGCACCGGAAAACGCGCTCGCTGCGGCGCTTGCCGAAGCGTTTCTTCCGGGTCCGCTGACCGTGATCGTCAAGCGACCGTCGTACGTGGGGGCCTTCGTCACGGCGGGCCTTCCGTCGGTCGGTCTTCGCGTTCCCAAACACGCGCTTTGCCAGGCGATCCTCGAGCGGAGCGGGCCCCTCGCCGCGACGAGTGCGAACGTTTCCGGCGAGCCTGCGTTCGTTGGTAAGGGTTTCGCGCGGGACCTCCCCGCGGCCGACCTCCGCGTCGACGACGGGCCAACGCCGCTCGGGGTGGAATCTACCGTGGTCGATGTCAGCGAAAACGAAACGCGCGTGGTGCGCGAGGGAGCGATCAGCGTAGGCATGCTGGAACGAGTCGTCGGCCGCGTCGTGCGGCCGGATGGTGGTGCGGGAGAAGCCGGCAGATGAGCCGGCTGTCGTACGTTTACGGGCTTTGCGCTGCCGGCGTCCTCTGCTGCACGCTCACGGTCGCGACCGCTCAGGTACCGCCCGACACGGGCGCCACGATGAGTCACGTCGGTGGCTTCGATAACATCGTCACGGCCCACGTTTCGTTCAATCTCAACACGGGCGATTTCACGATTCCGGGACACTTCACGGCGACGCGTCAGGGCACGGACGTGACGGCCGATCGCGCGACGGGAAATTCGAAATCGAAGATCATGCATGCGGAAGGCAACGTCGTCGTGCATCAGAATCGCGAGCTCGCCGGCCACGGCGGTAACGCGTCGAGCCTCACGCAGAAGCCCTCGACGCTCACGTGCGACAAGCTCGACGTCGATGGCGTGCGCAAACTCTATACGGCCACGGGCAACATGCATTTCACGCAAGAGGGTGGTCGCGAAGCGACGTCCGATCGCGCGGTGCTCGACGATGCGAACCATCACCTGCACATGGAAGGCCACGTGCACGTGCGCAACGGCGAGCAGAGTATCGATGCGGACGTGCTCGACTACGATACGCTCACGGGCCAACTCGACGGCGACGGCAACGTCACGATCACTTCGCCGGTCGAAACCGCGCCGCCCGGCGTGCCGCGACCGACGCGTTCGTCGAAGCCGCACCGTCACGTGCTCGGCCTGCCGGGTACGTAAGCAGCGTCTGCGATGAGTCCGAAGCGTCCGGCGCGCGGGGCCGGCCCGAGCGTCGGGCTCTTCGAGCACGACGCGCCGGCGCCGCTCGCAGCGCGGATGCGCCCGCAGTCGCTCGCGGAATACGTCGGTCAACAACACATCGTGGGCGAAGGGCGCGCGCTGCGTCGCGCGATCGAGAACGATTCCGTTCCGTCGATGATCCTGTGGGGGCCGCCCGGCACCGGAAAGACGACGCTCGCCGAGGTGATCGCGCGTTCGACCGACTCGAATTTCGTCGCGATCTCCGCGGTGAGCGCGGGCGTCGCCGACTTGCGTGCGGTCGTCGCGGACGCGCAACGCACGCGCACGCTCGGCAAGCGCACCGTGCTCTTCATCGACGAGATCCATCGTTTCAACAAAGCGCAGCAAGACGCGGTCCTCCCGTACGTTGAAGACGGAACGATCTCGCTGATCGGTGCGACGACGGAGAATCCGTCGTTCGAAGTCAACTCCGCGCTGCTTTCTCGGTCGCGTGTGTTCGTGTTGCACGCGCTCTCCGATGAGGACGTCGCGACGCTCGTGCGCCGCGCGCTCGCGGATACCGAACGTGGTCTCGGTGCGGAACGCGTCGCGATCGACGACGATGCGCTCGAAGCGCTCGTCGGCCTCGCGAACGGCGACGCGCGCATCGCGCTCGGCACGCTCGAATTTGCGGCGAGCGCGGCAAAGCCGGATGCGTCGGGTGCGCGGCGTATCGATCGCGCGCTCGTGTCGGATGCGTTACAACGGCGACTCGTCGCATACGACAAGAAGGGCGACAACCATTACGACGTCATCAGCGCGTTCATCAAATCGGTGCGCGGCAGCGATCCCGATGCGGCCGTGTATTGGCTCGCGCGCATGATCGATGCGGGCGAGGACGCGCTCTTCATCGCGCGTCGCATCGTGATCTTGGCATCCGAAGACGTGGGGCTCGCGGATTCGCGCGCGCTGACCGTCGCGATGGCGGCGCAGCAGGCGGTGCATTTCATCGGGATGCCCGAAGGTTTCTATCCGCTCGCGCACGCGACGCTCTATCTCGCAACGGCGCCGAAATCCAATAGCGTCGGCCGCGCGTATTCGGCGGCGCTCGCGGATGTGGAAGAGACGCGCAACGATCCCGTTCCGCTCAACCTTCGCAACGCGCCGACGCAGCTGATGAAGAAGCTCGGCTATGGACGCGACTACCGATACGCGCATGACGAGTACGCCGCGTCGGGCGCTGCCGGCGATCTGCCGCCGGCGGAACGTCTCGAAGACTACCTACCCGAGGCACTTCGCGACCGCGTGTATTACCGGCCCGGCGCCCAGGGCGATGAGGGCCGGCTCGCGGACTGGCTCGCCGCGCGACGTGCGCCGCCGGACGATGTGCTCTAGCTTCACGCCTTAACGGTATTGCCGTAGCGTGCCCCAGCGCGGCGTGGTAACGTTTCGTGATATGGCGCCCCGCATTTACGCCGATCACGCCGCCACGACGCCCGTCCGCGATGAGGTCATCGAAGCGATGATCCCGTATCTCGGCGCGCACGGTTTCAATGCGAGCGCGCAGTACGCGGAAGGCCGCGCCGCGCGTGCCGCCCTCGACGACGCAAGGCGTCGCGTCGCGAGCGTCCTCGGAGCGAAGCCGCGCGAGATCGTGTTCACCGGCGGTGCGTCGGAGGCCGACAATCTCGCGATCGTCGGCGCGGCTCGTGCCGCGCGAGCGCGCGGCAACCACATCGTGACGTCCGCCACCGAGCACCACGCCGTACTGCACGCCGTCGAGCGGCTCCAGGAAGAGGGCTTCGCGGTCACGGTCCTCGGCGTCGACCGCGACGGCTGCATCGATCCCGCCGCGTACCGCGCGGCCCTGCGCGAGGGCACGATCCTCGTCGCCCTCATGCTGGCGAACAACGAGCTCGGCACGGTTCACCCGATCGCCGCCTTCGCCGCCGAGGCTCGGGAGCGCGGGATTCTCTTCCATTGCGACGCCGTCCAGGCGCCGGGGCGGCTGCCCCTCGACGTCGGGGAGCTCGGGGTCGACCTCCTCGCGATCTCGGCGCACAAATTTTACGGCCCGAAGGGTGTCGGGATGCTCTACGTCCGGGAGGGGACGCCGCTCGCGCCGCTCGTCGTCGGCGGCGGCCAAGAGTTCGGCCTTCGGGCGGGCACCGAGAACGTGAGCGGCATCGTGGGCCTCGCCCGCGCGCTGGAGCTGGCCGCCGCAGAACTTCCCGTGGAGGCGACCCGGCTGGCGCGGATGCGCGACGGCTTCGAACGGGCGATCGTCGCTGCCGAACCCGAGGCGCGGGTCAACGCCGGGTCGGCGCCGCGTCTTCCGAACCTCTCCAGCATCGCATTTCCCGGCCTCGATGCCGCCGCGATCCTCGTCAGCCTCGACCTCGCGGGGGTCGCCGTCTCGGCGGGGAGTGCGTGCTCGGCGGGCGCCACGACGTCGAGTCACGTGCTGCGAGCCATCGGCGCGCCGCTCCGGGAGCGGGCCGGCACACTGCGCTTCTCCTTCGGCAAGCTTTCGAGCGAGCAGGACGTCGAGCGCTTACAGACGATGGTACCTGAGATCCTGGCGCAGGTACGTGTCGCAGCTCCCGATTTGGGTATGTTAGCTAGCGGCTCGCCCGCCCGACTCTCGGAGGTACGTTCTTGACTCAATCGATCGAATGGTGGTCGATCGGCGTCGGCATCATGGCGCTTCTATTCGGTATCGGCGTTCTCGTGGTTTGTATTGCGGGCGCGGGCCTACTCGCACGCATCGGGAAGACCCTCGACGAAGTCGATCGTCAGATTCCGGCGCTCTCCACGCCGATCGCGGCGACGCTCGCGCACGTGGGCGGCATCGCGGATACGGCGGACACGACGATCGCACGCCTCGGCGTTGCGATCGGGCAACTCGAGTACGTAGCCGCCGCAGCGACGCGTACCTCGAACTCGATCGGAACGACCCTCGCGAACCTCGCCGCCAACTTCAAGAAGTCGAAACCCGACCCCATTCCCGGCGGAGAGCCGATCCCCACCCGTACGAACGGGATCCTGTAGGGCGCATGGCGCGCGAGACGGGCCGGTTTCTCGCCGGACTCTTCACCGGAGCGCTCGTGGGCGCATCGCTCGCGATGGTTCTCGCTCCGGCCTCGGGCGAGGAAACCCGCGAGCGCCTGCGCGCGAAAGCGCGTGAAGCGTCCGATCGCGGGAACGATTCGCTCGAGAGCGCTACTTCCTAAAAATCGTAGGAGTTATCTTGGATATCAAAGTTCACGTTCGCGAGTCTGAGGACGATGCGTACGTCGTGGAACTCGGCGGCGAGATCGACGTGTACACGTCTCCGAAGGTGAAAGACGCCATCACGGAGCTGATCGATCAGGGCCATTACAACCTCGTCATCAACCTCGAGAAGGTGCGCTACATCGATTCGACCGGTCTCGGCGTTCTCATCGGCGGCTTGAAGCGCGTGCGCGAACACGGCGGCACGGTCAATCTGGTCTGTACGAATCCGCAAATCAAGAAGATCTTCGACATCACGGGACTCGTGAAAATTTTCGGTATCTTCGACGATGAGGCGGGCGCGAAAAAGGCGCTCGCGTGAACCAACCCGATACGGGTTCGGAGCATCTCGGCACCGTCGAGCTTCGCATCCCGAGCAAGCCCGAATGGGTCGCCGTGGCGCGGCTCGCCGTTGCGGCGATTGCGAACCGCCTGCCGTTTTCCGTCGAGGAAATCGAAGATCTCAAGCTCGCGATCGCCGAGGCGTGCACGATCTGCATCCAGCAGGCCGGCGGCAGCGAATCGATCGACATTACGTGCGAAGCATCGACGTCGCAGTTACGCGTCGACGTTCGCGATCATCGCTATCGCGAAGGCGCGGAAGCATCGAAGCGGCCGCCGGTGGTTGCGGTCGAAGGCGAAGGTCTCGGGATTTTCCTCATCCAGGCGTTGATGGACACGCTCGATTATCGCGTCGATCCGCATCTCGGGACCGAGCTTCTCATGACGAAGCGAGTCGGCGCATAGCCGCTATGGAACCGCAGCGGCACGTCGAGGAAGAGCGCTGGGATCGTGGGCGCACGCGCGACGCGTTCGGTCGCCTCGCCGCAGCGCGCGATCGTAACGCGCCAGATGCCGAACGCCTGCGCGACGAACTCGTGGTGGCGCACCTCAATCTCGTGCGCTATCTCGCGGTCAAGTTTGCGAATCGCGGCGAGGCGCTCGACGATCTGATTCAGGTCGGCACGGTCGGTTTGATCAAGGCGATCGATCGCTTCGATCTCGAGCGCGGCGTCGAGTTCACCACGTATGCGACGCCCACGATCGTCGGCGAAATTAAGCGTTACTTCCGAGATAAGGGTTGGGCCGTTAAGGTCCCGCGACGTCTGCAAGAACTCAATCTCAGTGTCAATCGCGCGATCGAGAAGCTGACGGTTTCGCTCGGTCATTCTCCGACGGTACGCGAACTCGCCGCGCATCTGCACGCATCCGAAGAAGAAATTCTCGAAGCGCAAGAACTCGGTCAAGCGTACAATTTGCTTTCGCTCGATACGGAAGTCACGGGCGACGGCGACAAGAACGCGCAGACGCTCGCCGATTACATCGGCAAAGTGGATCCGGGGCTCGCGAGCCTCGAGGATCGCGCGAATCTCGAGCGCGCGTTCGAAGTGCTCTCGCGTCGCGAGCGGATCATTCTCTTCTTGCGGTTTTACGAATCGATCTCACAGACCGAGATCGCGAAGCGCCTGAACGTGTCGCAGATGCACGTCTCACGGCTCCAACAGAAGGCGCTCGAGAAGCTCCGGGACGTCCTTCAAGAGAAATAAGGCCTGAAAAGACGCCTCCCAGGCCTTTTCAGGCGAAAGTCCTAGCGCGCGCGTTCCTGCTGGTACCAAGGCCGCTCCGCGCGTAACCGGAAGCCGTCTGTAGAATGATGGACGGAGTACGCGCCGAGCGTCCCGCCGTGCGCCGTGAAGATACGGCGTACTTCTTCGGCATTCGCGGTATCAGCGCGCTCGTCATCATGATCTTCCACTGCGATCTGATGGTGTGGTTTCTGCCGCATCGTTCGATTCCGGCGCTCTACGGCGCGCTCACGTCGTGGTTACGCTACGGCGATTTCCGCGTCGTGCCGTTCTTCGTCATCTCGGGCTATCTCCTGACGTTGCCCGCCACGAAATCCGGAGATTGGCCGCTCGGACGCGGTCTCGGCGGGTTCTTCAAGCGACGCTTCACGCGCGTGGTGTTGCCATACTATTTCGCGCTCGCGTTCTCGCTCGTGTTCTTCATCGTGTGGCGCAATTACGTCGGCGACCCGGCGCACCTCAAAGCGCTCGTGCTCGGCACGCTCGCCCACGTTGCTCTCGTGCATAATTTGAGCGCGAAGACCGCGTTGTACATCAACGATACGCTTTGGACGGTCGGCCTCGAAGTTCAGTGCTATATCTTGATGGCGCTCGTGTTCTTGCCGTTGATGCGCCGGAGCGGTGCGTTCGGTCCGGTCGTGGTGGTGGTCGCCGCGGTCGTCGTCGGCTTCGGGACGCGCGCGCTTTTCGGCGAGACGGTCGACGATACGCGACCCTGGTTCGTCCCGATCTTCGCGCTCGGTATGGCCGCGGCGGCGCTCAAGAATCAGGCCTTCCCCGTCTTCGCGCGTATCGAGCGCGCGGTGCCGTGGGGGACGATTTGGATCGTCTTCGCGATCCTCGGTATCGCGCTGACGATCTCCGAGGGCAGCGACCCGCCGTATTGGCGCTGCTGGCCGAGCGTAATGGCGCTCGGGGTTGCGTTCGCGTCCTTCGTGGTGTACCTGCGCGGAGCGCGCTCTGGAGCGCCGGCGCGAATCGCGTTGCCGCTCGTGAAGCTCCTCGAAACGCGACCGCTCGCGTTCCTCGGCCGCTTCTCGTACAGCATCTACCTCACGCACTTCCCGATCTACCGGCTGCTGCTGGCGCTCGTCGCGGCGCGCACGGACTCGGTGTGGATCCAAGGCGGGCTCGGGCTCTTCGTGTTCACGCCGGTCTGTCTCGCAGCCGCATATGCGTTCCACGTGCGGTTCGAGCGGCCGTTCGCGAGCGTCGGCGCCGCGAAAAAAGTTGAAACCGGGGCGGCGAAGCCGCCCGATCCCCCCCTGGCCCGGACTCCCGGGCCCATTGTCGCGGGCGAGGGTGGGGTGCTTTCGGGCACGGGCCTACCGAAGGGGTTGCCGCCGCGCGTTTAGGCGCTATACTAGGGGGCGTGTCTGCACAAGTCGTTGGAATCATCCTGAGCGCCTTCGCGGTCGTCATGGCGGTCGTGATCTACGTGGGCGGCTTCTCCGAGGAAAAGCGCGCGAACGTCGACTTCGAGAAGGCCCCTCCGCTCCGATAGGCATTGGCCGTTAGCGGCCGGAAAATCGGATCGGTCATGGCATTCTCGAGTCAAGAACTTCGGCGTTCGTTCGTCGAGTTTTTCGTTTCTAAGGGGCACGCGCACGTCCCGTCGGCGTCGCTCGTTCCGGACGAGATGTCGACGACGCTCTTTACGATCGCCGGGATGGAGCCGTTCGTCCCCGCGTTTCTCGGCGAGATCGCGCCCCCCGCGCCGCGCGCCGTGTCCGTCCAGCGCTGCCTGCGGGTCGCCGGCGCGAAGTCGGATATCGAGAACGTCGGCCGCACGGGCCGCCACGGGACGTTCCTCGAGATGCTCGGGAACTTCAGCTTCGGCGACTATTACAAGCGCGACGCGATCCTCTGGGCGTGGGAATATCTGACCCAGAACCTGCGTCTCGATCCGGCCAAGCTGTACGTCACGGTGCACGTCTCGGACGACGAAGCGCAGCGCCTGTGGGAGACGGAGATCGGCCTCGAGTCGAGCCGAATCACGCGCTTCGACGACGATAACTTCTGGACGATGGGCGCGACCGGGCCGTGCGGTCCGTGCAGCGAGATTTTCTACGACACGGGCGCCGCATACGCGTCGTCGCCGGACGATACGGGACCGAATCTCGGAAACCGCTACGTCGAAATTTGGAACCTCGTGTTCCAGCAATACAATCGCGCCAAAGACGGCACGCTGACCGAGCTGCAGACGAAGAACATCGATACGGGTGCGGGCTTCGAACGCATGCTCGCCGTCGCGAACGGCAAAGCGTCGATGTACGAGACGGATCTCTTCACGGATCTCGTCGCAGCGCAACCGCCCGTCGGCGCGACGACGCTCTCCGAAGCGGAATGCGCCGTGCGTCGCAACATCATTGCCGATCACGCCCGCGCCGCCACGTTTCTCGTTGCCGACGGCGTGCTACCGTCGAATACCGATCGCGGATACGTGCTGCGCTTTCTCGTGCGCCGCGCGATTCGTAACGGCAAGCTGCTCGGATATCCGAGCGGTTTTATGACGTCGCTCGTTCCCGCCGTGGTGCGTTCGCTCGAGGACGGCTATCCAGAATTGCGCGCGGCGATCGCGCGGATCGAGAGCGCGCTCGGGCGCGAGGAGATCGCGTTCAACAAGACGCTCGAACGCGGAAGCGAAATGCTCGCGGGGCTGATCGACGTTGCGAAGGCCGACGGTGCGGCGCTGCGGGGCATCGACGTCTTCACGCTGCACGACACGTACGGTTTCCCCTCGGAGCTGACGCGCGAGATCGCGGGCGAAGCGGGCGTCGAGATCGACGTCACGGGTTTCGAGAGCGCGATGGAAGAGCAGCGTTCGCGCGCGCGCGCCGATGCGCTGAAGAAGCGCGCGACGGTGACCGTTGCCGACGCGCCGTCGATCGCATCGGAATTCACGGGCTACGACGGCTTGGAGTCGGACGGCGTCGTGCGTTCGATTTTACGCGACGGCGCCGCCGTACCGTCGCTCGCCGCGGGCGAAGAGGCGCAGCTCGTGCTCGATCGCACGTCGTTTTATGCGGAGAAGGGCGGCCAGATCGGCGATCGCGGCGTGATCGAAGTGCTCGGCGAAGGCGGCGCGCTCGCGACCTTCGTCGTGCAAGATACGCAGTTCTCGGGCGATGCGATCGCGCATCGTGGCGTGCTGCAGTCGGGCGAGCTCGCGCTCGGCGATCGCGTGCACACGGCCGTGGATCCCGGCTGGCGCGAAGAGATCCGTCGGCATCACACGAGCGCGCATCTCTTGCAGCGCGCGCTCAAGGACGTGTTGGGCGACGAGGTCGCACAGGCCGGATCGTGGGTCGGCGTCGATCGGATGCGCTTCGATTTCCGATCGCCATCCGGTGCGCTCACGGCGCATCAAAAGCGCGACGTCATCGCGCGCGTCAACGCGATGATTCGCGACGATCACCACCAGGTGCTCAAGATCATGTCGCCCGCCGAGGCGACGGCGTCGGGCGCCGTCTCGATGGCGGGAGAAAAATACGGCGACCAGGTGCGCGTGGTGCATTTCGGTCGCGCGATCGAGTTCTGCGGTGGCACGCACGCGATCACGACGGGCGAGCTCGGAATGTTCCTGATCGTGAGCGAGTCGTCGATCGGCAGCGGCGTGCGCCGTATCGAGGCCGTGGTCTCGAAGGCGGCGGAAGCGTACGTGCTCGATCAACAAGATCTCGTGGGCTCGCTCGCCGAGACGCTCGCCGCGAAGCCGGCCGAACTCGGCGAGCGTGTCGAGCGCCTGCAGAACGACGTGCGCGACATGCAAAAGGCGCTCGCCGACATCAAGGCGCGCCTCGCGGGTTCGGATGCCGCGACGTACGTGGAACGCGCCGAGGATCTCGGCGGAAAGTCGTTCGTCGGAGCGGTGGTCGCCGAGGCGAACGCTGAGGCGCTGAAGCATCTCGGCGCCGCGATTCGCGCGAAGATGCCGAGCGGCGTCGTCGCACTCGCCGGCACCGATGGTGGGACCGTCTCGCTGCTCGTGTCCGCGAGCGACGATGTCGTGAAGGCGGGCGTGCACGCGGGCAACTTGCTCAAGCTCGCCGCGCCGCTCGTCGATGGTCGCGGTGGCGGCGGCCCCGCGGCGGCGCAGGGCGGTGGAAAGAACGTCGCGGGCGCGCCCGCAGCGGTCGAGGCGATCCGGGTCGCACTGCTCGCGTGAACGCCGCGCAGTTCGCCGGCGCAACGCTCGCGATCGTCTTCGCACCGCTCGCGCATCACGGCGCCGCGCATGCACCCGCGCATGCGGCTGCAGCGCACGCGACGCGTCTCGCACCGGCGGTCGTGATCGAGCGCTATGTCGCGGCGTTGCAGAAACTCGAAGCGCCCGCCGCGCAGTCGTTCGACTACACGGTCGAACAGCTCGGACTCCAAAACATGGAGCAGACGCATCACGTCTATCTGAGCGGCCGCCGCGAGCGAGACGAAACCACGATCGTGGATGGCTACATCCTCACGCGCCCCTCGGTCCGCATCATCGCCGACCGTAACAATCGCTACGACGTCGCGGCGATCGCACCGAAGCCTTCGGCGTATTCTTTTCTCTATCGCGGTGCGGTGGTGAACGGCCCGCATATTCTCTACGCCTTCAAAACCGTTCCGCTCGCGTCGAGCGGATTCGCGGTGAGCGACGTGCAGATCGACGGAACGCACTTCCTCCCGTCCCGCATCTATTTCAAACTCGCGGGCGAAATGGCACGCGGAAGCGGCGTGCTAACGTACGGCCGCAGCGACCGCTACTGGGTCGTCCGCGACGCCCAAATAAACGCCCACCTCGCAAACGGAACGACAGCCCACGAACACATCACCTGGGGCGGCTATTCGTTCCCAACCGAGTTACCGCCATCGACGTTCGATACACCAAGCACCCACACGGTCGAACAGGCAGTGCCGATCGCGGATTCCGCGCCTTAGTGAAGGTTACTACCGCATAGCGCTTTCTCACGGCGATCCAACAATTCCAACAAATGAACGTCTGCCACAAGCTCTGTCGCTGACTAAAGTGTGGGAACATTCTTATGGACCATATCAAGAGCGCGCCTGATGAACATTGGAGTGATGCGTGGTACGAAGCCCACGAAAAAGCTGTGAGTGAGGGGAACTTCCTAGAGGCAATGTCTTCTGCGATAAATGGCGCGCTTGAAGCAAGACGGCAGTACCGTTCTTGCGGCGAGAAGGAGGATCGTTGTCACGGGGCCTTCTTTTAT
>Ga0116226_10005067_pt1 | contig 11732 bp, 3 predicted proteins | sample S1TSphfallax_FD_89692 | JGI IMG/M metagenome (GOLD analysis project Ga0116226, IMG submission 89692) | Host-associated microbial communities from peat moss isolated from Minnesota, USA - S1T2_Fa - Sphagnum fallax MG | ecosystem: Host-associated > Plants > Peat moss > Unclassified | place: USA... | reverse complement strand
GCCAGCCCGGAAAATTGACATTCCGGCGGCCACGGGCGTTAATGAAATTCGCCGTCGGGAGGAGTCAATTGACACAGCATTCACGCCGGGCATTTGCATTGCTCAGTTTCCTCAGCGCATCCCTCCTGACGCCGACGGCGTCTCAGGCCCAGATTTCAGAGTGGCTGACGACGCCGGACCGGACGGCCCTGGTCGCCCGGCAGCCAGCCACCCTCAACTTCGCTCCGGAACAGGACCTCGGGGAACGGCCGGCGATTGTGGTCGATGATCGGCAGGCGATGCAAACCATGGATGGCTTCGGCTTTGCGCTCACCGGTGGCAGTGCGCAACTGCTGATGCAGATGACGCCTGGAAAACGGAACGCACTGCTGCAGGAAATTTTCGGTTCAGGCGAAAAAGCGGCCGGGAATGCGATCGGGGTCAGCTATCTGCGCGTGAGCATCGGGTCGTCGGACATGAATGACCATGTCTTCACCTATGACGATTTGCCGGATGGCGATACGGACGCAGACCTGCGGCATTTTTCCCTGGGCGAAGATTTGAAGGACGTCGTGCCGGTGCTGCAGGCGATCCTCAAGATCGATCCTTCGATCAAAATTCTGGGAACGCCTTGGAGTGCGCCCTCATGGATGAAGACCAATGGCAAGCCGAAGGGCGGCAACCTGAAGCCGGAACTCTACCCGGTCTATGCTCACTACCTGGCGCGCTACGTGCAGGAGATGGGCCGGAAGGGCATTCGCATCGATGCGATCACGCCGCAGAACGAGCCGCTGAACCCGAACAATACTCCAAGCATGGTCATGACCGCGGAGCAGGAAGACGCATTTATCAGGCAGGCGCTCGGACCGGTCTTTCGCAAGGAGGGTCTGCGCACCAAAATCATCGTTTACGACCACAATTGCGACCGGCCGGACTACCCGGCGACCATCCTCTCCGACAAAGCCGCGGCCGCCTATGTGGACGGGAGCGGTTTCCACCTCTACGGCGGCGTTACGGAAGCGATGACGGAAGTTCACGACGCGTATCCGCAGAAGAACATCTACTTCACCGAGCAGATGGTGGTCGATGAGCCGCAGCACGGGCCTGACCTGCGAATTGCGCGGCCATTGCAGGAGATCGTGATCGGAGCGACCCGCAACTGGAGCCGCAACGTGCTGCTCTGGAACCTTGCTGCCGATCCGAAATTCGGTCCGCACACCAGCGACGGCGGCTGCCCGGTGTGCGAAGGGGCCATCACGCTGGATGGCGATACGGTGACGCGCAACCTTGGGTATTACACGATCGCCCAGGTCTCGAAGTTCGTCCGTCCCGGCGCTGCGCGCATCACTTCGATGAGCATCTACGATGCGCCGGCGAGTGTTGCTTTTAGAGAAGCGGGTGGCCGCGTTGTGCTCGTCGTTGCGAATCCGTCGGAGACAGAGAAGTCGTTTGAGATACGGTTTCACGGCCAGGCGGCCATGGCATCATTGCCCGCCGGTGCGGCGGCAACCTTCGTCTGGTGAAGCGCGAAGAGAGAGAGCCATCGCCCTTGCAGGCATGGCCGGCGATCACACTCAATACCGGTTTCGCACTGACCGGGTTTTCTACGGTGCTGCTCGGCTGTCTTTTGCCCGCGCTCGCCCACGACTGGCACGCGAATGACGGTCGTCTGGGTCGATTGCTTGCTGCCCAGTTTGCCGGTGCGTCGATCGGCGCGCTTCTCCCCGGCGTCCATTTCCAGCGAAGCGCAGTGCAGGGGTATCTGCTTGCGATTGGCGTAGCGGCAGCGCTCGCCTTGAGCAGTGCTTCTGCATCGACGCAGTTTCTGCTGCAATGTGTCCTGTTTCTCTGCTTTGGCATTGGCCTCGGCTGGGCGATGACGTCCACGAGTCTGCTTGTCGGCACGCTCTTCCGCAACCAGCGTGGCAGCGCACTTTCCTTGCTGAACGCATCGTGGACGATCGGCGCTGCTGCATGCCCATTTGTCGCAACACAGTGGACACGGCTATACCGGCCGACATTGATCTTTCTGCCCCTGGCCCTTTGCCTGGCGGCAGCCCTTGTGGGAATCTTTGCGTCTACACGCGGCCGAAGGGTTGAAGCTGCTCCCTTGTTGCGGCCGCCCGTGGTTTCCTCTGTATCGCTCCTCGTCCTCTTCGCAGGCCTGGCGTTTTTCTATGTGGGTGTCGAATCATCGGTGAGCGGTTGGATGATCACCTTTGTGCATCGCGACGCGCTAAGTGCCAGCCATTTGTGGGCGCCGCTCGCGGCTTCGAGCTTCTGGGTTGCTCTTCTATGCGGGAGACTGCTGGCACCATTGGTCCTCACGGCCATCTCAGAGGACCGACTCTTCGCTGCGTGCATCTTCTTCGCTTTCGTCGGGTTGATGTTGATTGTCGCCAGTCACAGTGTCATCGTGATCGTGATTGCTGCGTACCTTTGCGGCTTGGCGCTGGGCCCGATCTTTCCTCTTTGCATCTCGCGATGTCTCGCGCTGAGTGGCGAATCGCCGCACACGCGTTACATCTTTGCCTTTTCCGGTTTTGGCGGCGCAGTACTGCCCTGGGTCACGGGACTGATTTCCAACAGTGAGCATTCGCTGCGACTCGCTCTGGGAGTGCCGCTGGTTGCGCTCTGCCTCATGCTCGTCATGACTTCCGCGATCAGCCGGCTCCAACTGCATACACACTGAGCAATGTTGCACAGTCCCTGACGGGCCCGTCAGGAGAGAATCACAGGGCACGACCGGAGGATGGAAAACGATTGGGCGAAAGCGGGAACGATAATCGCAGACACCACAAGACCCTGTCGCCTGCAGTCCACCGCGTGAGCGCGGCGCATGCCGGCCCCTATTGGCAGCGCGCCCATCGGGACTGGCGTTTCTGGGCAGCCGTTGCGTTCATCGCCGTTGCATTGTTTGTTTATGTCATGAGTGACGATCTGGCGATGTTGCCCCGTCATTAGACAGGGCGTTTGCTCTACCCGTCTGCGCACTGGCGATACCGCATCCTTTCCCTGTAGCCTGAGTGGTTCACTTCCGCGCAGGGGATACGAAGAATGAAGACGATCAAAGGCCCGGGGATTTTTCTCGCGCAATTCATCCGCGATACGGCTCCCTACAACTCACTGGATGGACTCGCCGGATGGGCAGCCGGCCTCGGGTACAGGGCCATTCAAATCCCGACAAACCTGCCCCACCTCTTCGACCTGGGCAAAGCTGCCGACAGCAAAGCCTACTGTGATGAGATCCAGGGCATCGTTCACGGGCACGATCTGCAAATTTCTGAGTTGTCGACGCACTTGCAGGGGCAGCTCGTCGCCGTGCATCCAGCCTATGATGACCTCTTCGACGCATTTGCGCCGGAGCCGGTACGCGGCAATGAGAAAGCCCGACGCACCTGGGCGATTGAGCAGATGAAGCTCGCCGCAAGGGCAAGCCGCAATCTCGGTCTCACCGCGCACGCGACATTCTCCGGAGCGCTGGCGTGGCCGTATTTCTATCCCTGGCCGCAGCGCCCCGTCGGCCTGATTGAAGAAGCATTCGCTGAGCTGGGTCGCCGCTGGCTGCCCATCCTGGATGCATTCGAAGATGCGGGCGTCGATGCCTGTTTTGAGCTTCACCCCGGCGAAGACCTGCACGACGGCGTGACCTTTGAGCGCTTCCATGAGCAGGTCCAGCAACATGCGCGTGCGCGCATCCTCTTTGATCCCAGCCACTACGTACTGCAGCAGCTTAACTATCTTGAATTCATCGACCACTATCATTCGTTGATTCGCGCCTTCCATGTGAAGGACGCCGAGTTCCGTCCCAGTGGCCGATCCGGAGTGTATGGCGGTTATCAGGACTGGATCGATCGTCCGGGACGCTTCCGTTCCCTGGGCGATGGGCAGGTAGACTTCAGCGCAGTGTTCAGCAAACTTGCCCAGTATGACTACCCTGGCTGGGCAGTACTGGAGTGGGAAGACTGTCTGAAAAATGGCGAAGACGGAGCGCGGGAAGGGGCTGCCTTCATCCGCGACCACATCATTCATGTCACCGACCGCGCGTTCGATGATTTTGCGGGCGGTAAGCCGGATGCGGAGAGCAACCGCAGGGTCCTTGGGCTAAATCGAGAAAGCTAATTTGTCGGTGTGGAGGGCAGTGTGGTGATACGCGGTCCGCAGTTGCTCAGGGTCAGGCAGGCCCCGATCGCCTGCCGCGCAAACCATTCGTGGGTATCGAGGTTGTAGTGGACCGAGCCGTCACCGCCTCCCAGCACACCACCCGTAAAGATCGTGCTGCTGACCTGAGAGACGTCGATGATAGAAAAATCCGTGGGGTCATTCGCGACCATGTTGGCGAAGACTGTTTGCATCTCGCTCAACGGCGTCGCACCGTAGGCAGTAGACAGCGGCTTCACAAGTTGTACCGGGAAATGGCTGCCGATCGACGAATAAAACGCATTGAACAGGTTGCTGTAATTCGTCGGCGCATCGGTAATCACCACTGAGTTTGCATTGCCTGCTTCGGCTTCCCACTGGTTCCATTGCAGGTTGAGAATACGCGGACTCAGGCCCGACGCAAGCAGATTGCTGAGCGCCAGGTACACGATGCGCCGTGAAAACGGGGCCAGCGCGTATGATGGTGCGTACGTATTGTTCAGCAGGGGCTGCCACAGGTTAACCCCATTCACCGTCCACGCAGCCGGTGTGCCCGTGTACACATCGGCAGCATCCACGCCCTGGCTCGACCAGCTCACTTGAATAATGTACAGATTCGGCAGCTTCATCCCGGCGTTGATCATCCCCTGCCACTGGTAGGCTGCAAAGTTGGCAGCATTGCCGGCGGCATGGTCGTTGAAGCCGAGGTTCATATCCGGTCCGCTCGCAGCGACGGACCAATTCCTCCATTGAATCGAGTTGATCGACGAAATAGGAGAAGTAAACGTAGCACTGGAGTTCGTATTACCGGGCATGCCGTTCCAACCCTGGTTGGTGACGCCAAAAACATTGGGGGACGCCGGCGCGATGAATTGCGTAGGCAGCGGATTGATCCCGGCAGAATTGCTTTGGCCCATGAAGAGCATGACGGCGACGTCGCCCGGAGCAAAAGCGGACGGAGTAAATGTAGAGGGTAAGGACGCTGCCGCAATCGGCGTCCCCACGCCGACCGTGCCAATCTTTTCCCAGGTCGCCGCATTCGCATAGTTCGGGACCAGCCACAGATTGCCGCTGCTGTCCGTGCCGTAGAGCTTGCCGTCAGCAATGGCGATGGTCTGTAACTGTATCGAGAGCGATGTCACACTGCTCATGCTGTGATAGTAGCTGCTGACGTTGGCCGTCGTATTGGGCACCGGCCAGTTGCTGCAGGAGAGGCTTTGCTGCGTGCTGATCGTGCAAAGCAAACCTTTGCCGTCCACCGCGACCTGCGAGATACCGCTTTCTACAGGGACCGCCGTTGCTGCAAGATTCGTATAGTCGCCGATCTGGATCAGGTTGTTATTCACGTCGACGGCCCAGAGCTGGTTCCCGGCGGAAACGACAATCTGTTTGTAAATGGTTTGGCCGGCATCGAACCAGGTGATCGGCTGATAGCCATTTGCATTCACCGGGACACTCTGCGGATTCGGCGCAACACTGCAATAAACATGCGAATTGCTGTTGAGTTGGCAGAGCAGGTTATGGCCGGCCGAAATTTGACCGACACCTGGCGCGACCTTGATCCACGTCAAGGGAGAGGCTTTCCAGTTGGGCAGGTTCCAAAGCGTCCCGGAACTGTCCAGACCCCATACCTGGTTGTCGCTCACAGTGATAGACACGAGCGGCATCTGCAGGTTCGTCCAGGAGGGGAGGGCGTAGTACCCATTCACTTCGCTGGTGCTGGGTGTTTCGTCCGTGCAGTAACTTGTCGTCCCGGCCTGACAGATGGTCGTGTTCGGCTGCACCAGGCTATACGCAGCACTGGCTACCAGGCTGTTGACTGTGCCGGGCGCAGTGGCCAAAGTAGTGATCGTCTGGTTCGCAGCAATAGAGATCGGCCCCGTGTAGACAGTGGACGATGTCGTCGGCGTCGTCCCATTTGTCGTGTAGTAAATCGTGGCCCCGGGAATGCTGTCAGTAATTGCGACTTGTTCAGCCTCAGTGTATTTACCGGCGGGCGGTGAAAAGGTAGTTGGAGGTACGCGGATGGTATAGATTGCAGTCGCGTCCGCACTCCCGGCGTATCCAGTCTCGATGGCGGCAGCTTTTATTCCATCCGAGGCTGAGACGGTAAAGGGGCCCGTGTAAGGGATCGACGACTTCGTTGGCGACGTGCCATTGGTGGTGTAGTAAATCTTCGCTCCGGCGGTCGAGTCCGTCATTGTCACCGTTTGGATGCCGGTATATGTGCCGCTTCCCGGTGTGATGACCGGCGTTGCGACCTGCGGCTCGCTGGAGCCTATGGTGTAGGTCGCGAACGCGGACGCGCTCTGCGTATAGTTCGGCGCAACAGCGATGGCCTCGATCGTCTCCGTTGTGGAGACAGTGATGGCGCCAGCGTAAGGTGTCGACGCCGTGGTCGGCGCTGTGCCATTGGTGGTGTAATAAACGGTCGCGCCGGCAGTCGCATCAGAAATACTCACCGTCTGCGTTCCCGGATAATTGCCCGAAGCGAGCGAGAAGAGCGGCGTCGCTGTCTGCGGAGCATTGATCGTATAGGTAGCGATGGTGGCCGCACTCTGATTCAGGCCCGTTGCTGCGGCGATGGCCTCGATCGTCTCGGTCGCAGAGACCGTAATCGGGCCGGTGTAGAGTGCCGACGCTGTCGTTGGCGTCGTGCCGTTCGTCGTGTAGTAAATCGTTGCGCCCGGTGTGGCATCCGTTATCGATACTGTCTGCGGGCTGGTGTAGGTGCCCGCAGAGAGCGACAATACCGGCGGTGCTGCCTGGATCGCATAGGCGGCAGTTGCTGTAGCACTGTTGCTTTCACCTGTTACCACAGCGATGGCCTCGATCGTCTCGCTCGACGAGACATTGATTGCGCCGCTGTAGACGCTAGACGCAGTGGTCGGTGCTGTGTTGTTGATCGTGTAATAGATCGTTGCGCCGGAGGTTGCGTCGGTAATCGTGACCGATTGTGGACCGGTGTATGTACCGGCAGCAGGAGTAAGGACCGGTGTCGCCGGCGCCTGCGTGATGGTATACGTCGCGCTCCTCAACGAGCTGTTCGCTTCGGAGGCAGCTACAGCGATAGCTTCGATCGTCTCCGTGGCGGATACGCTGATCGGCCCCGTGTAGGGGGTGGATGACGTTGTAGGATTGGTTCCGTTGGTGGTGTAGTAAATGGTTGCGCCGGCAGCGGCATCGGTAATCGTCACAGTCTGTGTGCCGGTGTATTTGCCGGCGGCAGGTGTCAGTACGGGTGCGGGCGCTTTGATCGTATAGATTGCCGTGGCGTCGGCGCTGTTGGCGTAACCCGTGGCCTGAGCAACAGCCTTGACTCCATCGGACGCGGACACTGTGAAGGGGCCGGTATAAAGCGTGGAGGACTTGGTCGGCGACGTTCCATTCGTGGTGTAGTACACCTTCGCGCCGCTTGTCGCCTCAGCAATGGTGACTGTCAATGGCGCCGGGTAGGTCCCGCTCGCCGGCGTAAAAACCGGGGTCGCTGCGGTGGGCAGAATGGTATACGCGGCGGCTGAAATCGCGCTATTGCTGTAGTTCGCGTTTGGCCCCAAGGCAATAGCCTCAATTGTCTCGCTGGAGGACACCGTAATTGCGCCGGTATACAGGGTCGACGCTGCCGTGGGCAGTGTTCCGTTCATGGTGTAGTAGATGGCCGCGCCCGTCGTAGCGTCTGCAAGCGTTATCGTCTGTGCCGTCGAGTAGCTGCCCGCGGCAAGGGAGAAGGTTGGGGCAGTCGTCTGCAATGGAGTCACAGTGAATGAAAGAGCGCCACTGGATGTCGCATTGTTCTGGTCACCGGAATAGCTCACAGCCAGTGAGTGTAGACCGGCCGCAAGTCCCGTCGGGGACAGGGCAGTCGAGCCGTTCGTGAGCGGCGCGCTCTGCGGCGTTCCATTGTCGATTGCGTACGAAACGCTGCCAGTCGGCGTGGGTGCTCCCTGCTGAGTCAGGATGGCCGCAGTGACCGTAATCGCTTGCCCATAGACGACAGAAGCGCCTGGGCTGGGAGTAAGCATAACCGTGGTTGATGCCAGGGTTGCAGCGAATTGGATTGCCGCAGAAGTGCTGGGCTGGAAGTTGCCATCGCCGCTGTACGCAGCCGTGACGCTGTGGCTCCCCGAGCCGAAAACAGCAGCGTTCGGGAGTGTCACAGACTCACTGTCTGATCCCAGCAACACGCTGAAAGTGTTGTCCGTGTTATTGACAGCGGCAAGATCGAGCCGGCCATCGCCATTCAGGTCTGCTACAACAATGGGCACAGGTGCATTCCCGCTCACAAAAGTCAGCGGCGATTGAAACGTCCCGTTGCCGTTGCCCAGCAGCACACTGACGGTATTGCTGCCATTATTCGACACGACCGCATCAAGCAAGCCATCTCCATTCATATCGGCAAGAACGAGATCGTCTGCGCTCGGTCCCGCAGCATAGGTCACAGGCGAAGCGAACAGACCTCCGCCATTCCCGAGCAGCACCTCGATGTCCCCGCTTGCATTTGTGGCAACCAGATCGAGGATCCCATCGCCATTCACGTCACCGGCGGCGATTCCTTCCGGCGCACCCGGCAACGCGTACGTGGTCTGCGTCTGGAAGGTCCCGTTGCCAATCCCCAACAGGATGCCGATGGTTTCGTCCTGATTATTGGCGACAGCCAGATCGGGGATGCCATCGCCGTTAAAGTCGCCCACCACCGCGCCGATCGGCAGGTTGCCGACAGTCACTGGAAGCTGCGCCTGAAATGTCCCATTGCCATTTCCGAGCAGCACACTCACTGTATTGTTCGCCGAGGACGCGCTGTTTGTGGAACCAGGTACGACCAGGTCGAGAATACCGTCGCCATTCACATCCGCGACGGCGATCATGACCGGAAGAGGGTCAAAGCCGCCAATTGGATAAGGAGCCTGCTGCTGGAATGTTCCATCCCCGTTGCCCAGCAGAATGCTGACTGTCCCCGCACTCCCATTCACACTCACCAGGTCGAGCTTTCCGTCTGCGTTGAAATCGCCGACCGCAAGACCCACCGGCCCCGTGCCCGTCGCGTAGGTCTGCTGCGGCTGCTGAAAGGCGCCGTTTCCATTGCCCAGGTAGATCGCAATGGCCGCCCCGGAAGAACTCACAACGGCAAGGTCGGGATATCCGTCTCGATTAAAGTCGCCGCTTGCCATCCAGCTCGGCCCTGCCGCAATCGGGGTCGTTACGCTGTTCAGGAAGGTGGGCGCAATCGTTGCTCCTGTCAGGGGCGAGGTCCCCACGGTTGTCCCGTTCGTGTTGTCCGTGAAGATAATGCTGCCGGTCGGATTGGGAAATCCGAAGCTATCGACGACAGCGTTGAGAGCATAACTCCCCATCACGCCTGACGACGACAAGTTGGTACTGGTGCCGTACAGGCCAGTTACCATTGCGCTCACTGCGGAGGAGGTGCTCGACGGATTGCCGGCCGTCCCGTTGAATCTTGCCGTGATGTAGTCTGTGCCTACCGGGAGCGAGCGGGTAAGCAGCGTAGCAGTGGCCGCCGTCGCCCCGGAATTGACAATCACTGCACTCCCGAGGTTCGTCGATCCATTGAAGAACGTCACTGAGCCGGCGGTGATCGGCGTCTGTGCCTGGTTCACGACCGTAGCCGACAAGGTGAAGACAGTGCCCTGCGCACCCGATGCAGGGTTGACGATAAGGGTCGTGCCTGTTTGCGCGTTCGCAAGACCCGTCCACAGGAGGACCATCAGTAAGGCTGGCCGTGCAGAAAGGCGCATAAATCCAGGGCCTCTGAATGAAGAGTGGGACGTTCAGAAGTAACGGGGGCTTACTGGATAGTACTGGACGGCTGCAGAGGTTAGGGTTACTGGCGTGTCAATTGTGAGCATTGGATCTCTGGAGGTTGGGCCATCCCACGTTTTCTTCCGGTCCGGCTGGTCAGCGTCTAAGGTTGCGAGGGGTCTGAGAATATCGATGGAGTCAGTCCGCTTCTGGCGTGCAATGCTGCAAGGATCGAAAGTTCTGGGGCCAGTTGTCCTTGCGCTTGGCTTGTTGACCGCGCCGGCGCGCGTGTCCCATGCTCAACCGGACCAGTTCATCCACGCAGCCTGGATCGCCGCGGGCCCGGACTCCGATGCGCCGCTACCACCCTCTGAGAACAAGCAAGAGGATGGTCTGCCTCTCTTTCGCAAAGGTTTTGAGCTTCCTGAAAAACCCGTCCGGGCGACCCTCTCCATATCGGGTCTGGGGCAATATGAGGCCTGCATCAACGGGCACAAAGTCACCACCGCGGTCCTCACGCCGGGTTGGACACTTTACAGCAGGCATGTCCTCTACAACACTTACGATGTCACGGCTCTCCTCAAGCCCGGCAGGAATGCCATTGGCGTGATGCTCGGCAACGGGATGTACAGGCTCTTGCCGAGCCCTGGCCGCTATTCCAAATTCGAGCGTTCCTTCGGTCAGCCAAAGCTCATTGCCGCGCTTACGATACGTTTCGCCGACCGCCCCGATATCAACATCGCTTCAGGCTCGGATTGGACAACATCTCCTGGGCCGATCACATTCTCCAATGCCTATGGAGGAGAGGATTTCGATGCCCGGCTCGAGCCTGCAAATTGGACGAGTGCGAACTTCGACGATTCGTCCTGGACAAACGCAACTCCCGTCCATGGTCCTGGCGGCGTACTGGTCCCAGAGACCACTCCGCCAGTGGAAGTGCTCAGGACATTCAGTCCTGTGCAGACAACCAAACTGGCGCCGAACATTACGGTTTACGACCTTGGGCAGAATTTTTCCGGCTGGCCGGAGATCAAGGTCATCGGCCCGCGCGGAGCATCCGTCAAGTTGCTTGCTGGTGAATTGCTCACGCCAGCGGGTTTCGTCACCCAGCGCAGCGCGAATGCAGGCCCCGACGATCCGAACCTCTTCACCTACACTCTCCGCGGCGGCGCGACTGCTCAGGATCCTGAAGACTGGCGTCCGCGTTTCTCCTACTATGGCTTCCGATTTGTGCAGGTCGAGGCGTCGCCCGGAGTGACTGTCCTTCATCTGGATGGCCAGTTCATTCATGACGACGTCAAACAGATCGGCTCGTTCACGTCCTCCAGCCCGCTCTTCAATCGCATCCACGCCCTCATCGATAACGCCATGCTCGCGAACATGGTCTCTGTGCTCACGGATTGCCCGCATCGCGAAAAGCTCGGCTGGCTGGAGGAATCGCATCTTGCCGGCGCGTCGCTCAACTACAACTGGGACCTCTTCAGCCTCTACAACAAAATCTCCGACGACATGGCCGATTCTCAGCAGGCCAGCGGTCTCGTTCCCAGCATCGCCCCCGAATTCCCGATCTTCTCCGGCGCCTTTCGTGACTCACCAGAGTGGGGTTCTGCCGTTATCCTGAGTCCCTGGATCGCGTATCAGTTTTCCGGCGATCCACGATCGCTGAGCGCGCACTACGCTTCCATGCAGCACTACATCGCGTATCTCGGCGCTAAGACGCAGAATCACCTTCTGGACTATGGACTCGGCGATTGGTATGACATCGGGCCCGGCGATCCGGGCGAATCCAAGCTCACCACACTCGGCTTCACTGCCAGCGCCATCTACTACCAGGACCTCACCACGCTCGCGCGGAT
>Ga0116226_10005065_pt1 | contig 11733 bp, 8 predicted proteins | sample S1TSphfallax_FD_89692 | JGI IMG/M metagenome (GOLD analysis project Ga0116226, IMG submission 89692) | Host-associated microbial communities from peat moss isolated from Minnesota, USA - S1T2_Fa - Sphagnum fallax MG | ecosystem: Host-associated > Plants > Peat moss > Unclassified | place: USA... | reverse complement strand
AGTGCATTCAATTGGCCAATAGATGAAGGTAACTCTTTCAAGTTCAAACACCTTGACAAAACAAGGTGTTGGAGTGCATTCAATTGGCCAATAGATGAAGGTAACTCTTTCAAGTTCAAACACCTTGACAAAACAAGGTGTTGGAGTGCATTCAATTGGCCAATAGATGAAGGTAGTTCCTTCAAGTTCAAACACCCTAACAAAAACAATAATTTCATTAGATTCAATTAGCCCATAGATGAAGGTATATAGTTCCTTCAAGTTTAAACATTCTTGCATAAGTGCATTCAATTGGTCCATAAATGAAGGTAGTTCTTCCAAATTCGAGCACCTTGTTAAATAATTTTTTTGGAATGCCTTCAATTAGCTAATAGATGAAAGTAGTTCTTTCACGTTCAAACATCCTGACAAATCAAGCTTTTGGAGTGCATTCAATTGTCGAATAGATGAAGCTAGTTCTTTCATGTTCAAACATCATAACAAATCAAACTCTTGGATTGTATTCAATTCGCCAATAAATGAAGGTAATTATTTCAAATTCTAATAGTTTGACAAATGAAGTTTTTGGAGTGCATTCAATTATTTGATAAATGAAAGTAGTTCTTTCAAGTTCGAACAATTGTATATATCAAGTTTTTGAGTGCATTCAATTTCCCAATAGATGAAGGTAGTTTTTTCAAGTTTGAGCACCATGACAAATGAAGCTTTTGGAGTGCATTTAATTGCCCAATAGATGAAAGCAATTCCTTCAAGTTTGAGCACCCCGACAAAACAAGCTATTGAAGTGCTTTCAATTAGGCAATAGATGAAGGTATTTTTTCCAAACTTTCACATAGTGCCAAATCAAGTACTTATAATTGTAAACAATAAAACAAATTACTTGGCAACTTTCAAATCATGCATTTTTTCATGTGCAACCACTTAACATTATTCAAATTTTGCCCTTGGATGCAATTTTTCACAATAGTTGTTGAAGCTTTTGTTTGGTCAACCAACCTAAGGTTCTGAAATCCCTTTGAACTGATTTGGGACAATGTAGGCAAATTTGCACATTTTTTCAATGAACTCCTTTCTAAATTTTCCACCACCTATCACATGAAATGAAAAACTATATATTATCAATATAAAATAACATTTCATCCTAATGCCCATTTTTATTACAAAAACATGTATTTTAAGTTCAACTTTCAGCGTTAAAACATTTGGTTTTGCACATCAAACAAAATCTTAGGAAATCAAAATAAAATTATATGATTGAAATATTATGGTGACAACCTCATCCTTATTTGATGTCCATATAAATCAATTCATAATTAGAAGTTCCATTGCAATATTTTGACCCATGTTTCATAATTGTTCATGTATGTACACAATTCCACCTTTTGCCCTTTGGATTAAACAACTATGTTGTAAATTTTTTGATCCAAACTTTGGGTATAAAAAATCTCCATTCGACACTCAACACATTGTACTTATTTTTGAACCACCCAAAAACAAGCAATATTGAAAAACATGTTTTGATGTTCCTTATCTAAGTGGTCCTAAAAAATCCTCAATTTCATCCAAAGCTTTTCATTATCATTGCCCCTGGTGATGTTTTGCCCACTTTTTAATTTGCTCAATACACCTTCCCATATTTCCAATTCCTTAATATTACACAAAGAAATTTTAAGACTTAAAGGAAGCCCCCCACAAGCTTTTATAATGTTCATACATATATATTTGAAATCTTTTGTTGGAACCTAATTTGCATTACCAAATGCATGAAACATAAAAAGTTCCCTTGCTTGCTTTTCCTCTAAAGATTTCATGACTACTTTTCCATCTTCATTTACATGAGATTTCAGAATTTACCAATTTCAACAATTCACAAGTACTTTGCTTGTAAAAGTTGCATTCCCGGCAACCTTATCAATGGAAAATGGCAAGGATTGGTGCCATTTTGGATGAAAAGGCTTTTGAGTTCAAAAGGCTCCAGACAACATTCTATGAGGCACTTTATGAAACCTCAATGAGAAGCTCAAAAATTCCTGCATCAACTAGGCCTACATAAAGTTTTATTACACCTTCCAACCCTGTTATTGCCAAACAACAAACACACAACCCCAACAAATCACCGGGCATACTCAATGGAACATCAATTGGAATTAGAAGCAACCAAGAGACTAAGACGAGTGTGAGTTTTGGGAACCCCGATGAAATTGGAGCATCTTCTCCCAGTGTCAATTGTTCCCTTCTTTTGGAAATTCCCTTAGCAAGGTTGAACGAATGGAAAGGTCTTATTCATGACACACAACAACCACTACCAAGCCTTCGTTTGAGTTCTTGTGAGTGTCAAAGCCTTTGGAAAGAGGAGCTTGAACACGAGCTTAGAATGAAGCAAGAAGAGAAATGAAACTAATTAGTTAAACACGGCTCTCCAATGTTTCCACTCAACTCCAAGGGGCTTCAACAACTTGGCAGTTATTGCTTCCCAAATTTAGCAGCTTCATCTCATCTGAAGATTTGACTTGATACTCTATTGTGTAGTCTTCCCCCCAAACTAGTCCACAATGATGTGTTGCCACTAGTTATGAACTTCCCTTCGGCAGCGTGCAAGGTCCTTCTTTCCTTCGCTGTCTACTTTGTTTCTTTTTTTGTGGCTTTTATATTTGTGATATCTTGTATAACTTGCTTAAATTCTCATTTGGTAAGCAAGATCAGTTACCAACTCCAACCTGATAGTGGGTCACCTTGGCCCCCATCTTTGGCTTTTTTATCTTATATCTTTTAATTAACAAAATTAGGGTGTTTGTGCACTTGTGAATGAGACAGCTTATAGTTGTGGAAGGTTTTCAATTTTTGTGGTTTGATTGTTTATTCCTACATTCTATTGACAGTATTCTGAAGGTTGGAAGTCTTACACAAATTGTGAAGTTATTATTGTCTTTCATTTTTGTTATTTATCTCCTATTGCATAGGCATTGATAATTGGAATGTTCCTCATGTTGTGTGTTCATGTCATTTCTTGAAAAAAATAGGTTGAACACATACAATAGGGGCTGGTGACAATAATTTGTTTGCCAAAAATGAAGTAGTTTCAATATAGGGGGAGGAGGTCTTAAAACAATCATGCATTTGTGGGTGTTTTAGCTCCAACATGTGATATACTTCTAAGGGAACTCTAGGAAACTCATTTGCAAGTTGACAAAATTGTGTCTCTTCCAGGGGTTTGGGGATAGGCATGATTCCACGTACTCTAAGTGAAGAAATGATTTTTTTTGCTAGACATAGGTTTAGAGCCTTTGGGGACTTTAATAGTTGATGATTGGCTGGTGGATGGGTGATTGAGATCAACTTAGTGATGGATGGGGTTTCTCTTGTCTTTACTCCTGCCATTGTTGCCCTACTGTTCTTGTCATGATGGTGTATGACATAAGCAAGTAACCCTATGGCTAGCATGCATGCATGTGCTTAAGGATACATGTTCTTCAACTTCACTTTTAGTTTATCCATTATGGTTATTTTTCCTTTTAAGATTAGAAATGGGTATATGTTGGCCACTTGGGGAAAGGAAGCACTCATTCAAGAAGGGGACTATATTAATGTAGGTGCAGGTTTAGCCTGCCCATTATGTACACATTTCCCCAATTCCTTCACAAACAACAGACTTCGTTGGGGGCACCATAACACAAACCAAGTCAGAAAACCAAAACTGACCAAAATATTACTAGTTTTCACTACGCTAACACCTCCGATCTCCGATCCAACATGTTTGCACTTTGTACTCCATGACAATCATGCGCATTGTGTTCTCCACATACAGAGTCAAAAGGGTCTTGCAGTAAAACACCATTAGGCCTACTTTAGATGAGGGTCTAGGGTCCAATTTCATAGGAACCAATTTGGATTCATGTGAAGCAGATTGAATCCTTAAGTTGGAGTGTACCTGGGTCCATAGCCTGATTCTTGGTTTGGCACATCAGGAGCTTTGCTTTAGGCACTGTCTTTTGGTTTGAACCAATTGATTTTTCGTTGAAAACCAGTCCCATATTAGCCTCAATATGCCATTATTTGGTCTTGGACACTCCTCCAAAGGCCTTGAGCTTTGGATCAATAAGATTGCTTGAATTCATTGGTCCCTAGACCTTGGACCCTCGTTTGCTTGTCTATGCAATGGTGTATTTATGTCATCTTAGTACCTGAGATCTAATTCCTTGGTTCCATAATTGTGGAGGAAGTGGACAAGATTTTGACCAAACAAAAATCTTGAAAATCCTTAGCTATTCAAGTAAAATGTTGCTATTACATTATGGAATCTACCCATAAAAATGATGATTTATTCCACCTTGTCAATTGCACTATATCATATCTCAAGGCTCCTACAAACTTATTATGGAATTCAACTTCTATTTGTTGATTTTGAAGTGCATTCAATTGGTCGATAGATGAAGGTAGTTATTTCAAGTTCGAACACCTTAACAAAACAAGCTCTCAAAGTGCATTCAACTAATCATAAATGTACGCAATTTTTGCAAACTTAACTTTGAAAAATAAAATTCTTGGAGTTCATTCAATTGGTCAATAGATGAATGTACTTTATTCAAGTTTGAACAACCTGACAAAAACAAGCTCTCAAAATGAATTCAATTGATCAATAAATGTAGGCAATCTTTGCAAACATAACTTTGGTAAATAAATTTCTTGGAGTGCATTCAATTGGCCAACAAATGAAGGTAGTTATTTGAAGTTTAAACAACTTGACAAACCAAAATCTTGGAGTGCATTCAATTGGTCAATAGATGAAGGTAGTTTTTTCAAGTTCGAATAATCTATCAAATCAAGTACTTCAAGTGCATTCAATTGGCCAATAGATGAAGGTAGTTCATTCAAGTTCGAACACCCTAACAAAACAAACTTTTGAAGTGCTTTTAATTGACCAATAAATGAAGGTAATTCTTTCAAGTTCGAGCAATCTATCAAATCAAGCACTTCAAGTGCATTCAATTGCCCAATAGATGAAGGTAGGTCCTTCAAATTCCAACACACTTCTAAAATCAGTTTTTGAAGTGCATTCAATTGGCCCATATATGAAAGTAGTTCTTCCAAGTTTAAACACCTTGACAAAATAAACTCTTGGAATCCATTCAATTGCCCAATAGATGAAGGTAATTCCTCCAAGTTCAAATAATTTGATCAATGAACTATTGAAAATGAAGTCATTTGCTGAATAGATGAAGGTAGTTGGTTCCAGTTCAAAAACCATGGCAAATAAAACCTTTTAAGTGCATACAATTGGCCCATAAATAAAGTTAATTCTTTCAAGTTCAAACACGATGACAAATCAAGCCATTGAAGTGCATTCAATTGCCCAATTAATGAAAGTAGTTCCTTCAAGTTCGAACACCTTGACAAAAAAAACCATCCAAGTGCATTCAATTGACCAATAAATGAAGGTAGTTCTCTCAAGTTTAAACACCCTCCCATATGAAGCTCTTAGAGTGCATTCCATTGGCCAATAGATGAAGGTAGTTCTCTCAAGTTTGAACAAAATGTCAAATCAACCACTTGAAGTACGTTCAATTGGTTAATACATGAAGGTAATTATTTCAAATTTGAACACCCATGTAAATGAAACACTTTTAAGTGCATTTAATTGGCCAATAGATGAAGGTAGTTCCTTCAAATTTGAACACCCACACAATTTAAGCCATTCAAGAACATTCAGTTGGCCCATAGATGAAGGTAGTTCTTTCAAGTTTGAACACTCTCACATAACAAGCTTTTAAAGTGCATTCAATGGGTCAATAGATGAAGATAGTTCTTTTAAGTTCGAACACCATGACAAATGAAACTCTTGTAGTGCATTCAATTACCTAATAGATGAAATTAATTCTTTCAAGTTCAAACACCCTGACAATTCAAGCCAGAGCATTCAATTGGCCCATAGATGAAGGTAGTTATTTCAAGTTCTAACACCCTTGCATAAAAAGTTTTAAAAATGTATTCAATTGGCCAATAGATGAAGGTAGTTCTTTCAAGTTCGAACACCTTGACAAATGAAGCTCTTGGAGTGCATTCAATTAGCCAATAGATGAAGGTATTTCTTTCAAATTCGAACACCCTGACAAATCAAGCTTTTGGAGTGCATTCAATTGGCCAATAGGTGAAGGTAGTTCTTTCAAGTTCAAACACCTTAACAAATCAAGCTCTTGGAGTGCATTCAATTGGCCAATAGATGAAGGTAATTTTTTCAAGTTCGAACACCTTAACAAAACAAGTTCCTAGAGTGCTTTCAATTGGCCAATAGATGAAGGTATTTTTTCCAAACTTTCCCATTGCGCCAAATCAAATATTTCTAATTGTAAACAATAAATAAATTATTTGGCAACTTTCGAATCATGCATTTTTGGAAGCACAACCACTTAACATTATTCAAATTTCACCCTTGGATGCAATTTTCCACAATAGTTGGTGAAGCTTTTATAAGGTCAATCGGCCTTAGCTTGCTAAATCCCTTTGAACCGATTTGGGACAATGTAGGCAAATTCACACATTTTTCAATGAAATGCCTTCTAAATTTTCCACCACTTATCACATGAAATGAAAACCAAATGGTTATGAATATCAAATAATAGTTCCTCCCAATGCCCATTTTATTAGAAAAATATATATTTATAAACTCAAGATTCAAAGCTAAAACATTTGGTTTTGGACATTAAAAAAAATCATAGGAAATCAAAATAAAATTGTAGGATTGAAATAGTTAGGTGACAACTTCATCCTTATTTGATTTCCCTATAAATCGATTCATAATTCAAAGTTCCATTGCAATATTTTGACCCATGTCTTATAATTGTTGATGAATGTACAAGACTCCACCTTCTTCCCTTTGGATTGAAGATCTATGTTGTAAAAAATTTAATCCAAACTTTGGGTGTAAATAATCTCCATTCCATGCTCAACAAATTGTATTTATTTTCAACCACCCAAAAAACAAGCAATATCTCAAAACATGTTTTGATGTTTGTTATCCAAGTGGTCATAAGAAATCTTCAATTTACTCCAAAGCTTTTCATTATTAGTGCCCCTGTTGATACTTTGCCCACTTTTCAATTTGCTCAATGCACCTTCCCACATTTCTAATTCCTTAGTATTACACAAAAAAGAACCCAATATTTTAAGACTTAGAGGGAACCCCCCACAAGCTTTATAATCTTCGTACATATATCTTTGAAATCTTTTGTTGCAACATGATTTACATCACTGAATGCATGGAACATAAAAATTCCTTCGCTTGCTCTTCCTCCAAACATTTCATGACCACTTTTCAATCTTCATTTACATGAGATTTCAAACTTTGCCAATTTCGATAATTCACAAGTACCTTGCTTTTAAAATTTTAATTCTTGGCAACATTATCAATGAAAAATGGCAAGGATGTAAGGTTCTCCTCCTTGTCAACATCATCTGCCACCACTAAAACTTTTTCCAATATCATTCATTCCTAATTTTGTCAAGGTCTTCTCTATACATTTTCATCCTTGCAGAACCTTTTGCCACACAAATCATGTAGGAGTTGTTTTATGACATCATTCATACTGTCCTTTAAATTCACATCCTCCAAAAAACTAGATTTGTCGTATTGGTTGTGGAATATTCAACAATGGACCTTTGGGAAGACATTCAAGTACCCTAGTGACTAAAGGGTATGTTTGTGAATCTATTGGTTGGGAGTTCAAATCTGAACTAGACCTCCTCTCTTGATGCTTTGTGAGGACAATAAGCTATCCTGGTTTTTAGGGTCAAAGAAAATCGTCAACACCCACACAAATTTTTCAAAAGCAAACAAGAATCAAACTTGAACATGTAACTTGTGAAAGCCCAAGAAAAAACTGTGCAAAGAAAGCTGATCATAAAATTAAGAAGAAGCGCCACATTGCTGTGCCATCCAGAGCTTGAAGGAGCATTTTCAGCGGGGACCAAAGGGGTCCCAATCACAGCAGGGATCCGCACAACATCTCTCTTACTTTTTGGTGGCCCTTGTGAAAGATCAACTCCTTTTCCGTTGAGGTCATATGAATTTCCCATATTTCGCACCACTGAAATTCCTTTTGCTCACTGATCTCATAAATATTTTTCTCTTAACCTTTTGCTCTCATAAAACCTGCTACAAATCCTTTGCCATCCTAATTGCGTACACAGGGTATTGATGGCTGTCCCTCACATCACAGATTCCTGCAAGCTAAGCTGATCTTTTCTCTAGATGTGCTCAAAAAAATGAACCCCTTTCCTCTTCACGATCTCCCTGGAATTCCCACTCTCTTCTCTTACGCCGTTTTCGACTTTTCTCACAGATGTTTCTTCTTCTTCATTTTCTCCTCCCCCAGAAACTTCTAGAAGGGTTTTGTTGTGACTCTTCAGACTGTGTAGCATACGCACTTCACCGATTTCTTGGCGACTGAAGAATTCATTAATTTCTTTTCTTCAACACACGTTGCTATTTTCTACTCATAATTGAGGATGGAATATGCAATGTCAGCTTGAGACTTGTCAAAGATGCTTTACGTTTTCCCTCGCCTCCTCCCTTATTATCATCATGACGTTTGTTCACATCCACACACCGGCCTTTCTTTTACCCAAAAACTATAGCGAGAAAGCTATGTCATGAATTAAAAAAGTGCTAAAATCAAATGCTTTTTGAGATCCTCAATAGCCAAAATTCAACCAAATTCAAAGAAAAATCGTCAGATTTCCATACATGGCTTTGAAGTACGTAGCCAAAAATAAGAGAAAGATGTTTAAAATTCTCTAATGCCATATTTAGCTCATAGCCAAATCTGACCATATCTTCATACCAATGATAGCCACTTGCGCTATATCTGAAAACTGACCCAAAAATTTATCGATCCACAAAACGTTTCCTCCTGTTCGCTGATTTCAGCCAGTGCATTATTGAAGCGCTCTGCCAGAGCTCATGTTGCAGGCAATTCATGATTAATTGGGGCTTGGGCGAACAGGAAAGGGTGAATTGACCAGCACATTGGGATCACTGTAAAAACCCCCAAAACCCATTTAAATGGCCATATGAGGACCCAAAAACTATACATTTGGGCTTTACGATCCTGATTTATTCCAGGGAAATGATATTTATATATATAGGTATGAGCAGTTTCAATGGGCTTTGTGCGGTCAATTTGCATTGGTCGGGTGAACCTGGCCTATACTAGAACCACATTGAAAATCCCAAAGTTTTTTGGGGGCAGCTTGAAAACATTATACATATATGTAGCGTCCTTAGACAAAATCAGGGTCTCTGAATTTCCAACCTGAAACCCTAAACCCAAGAGGCCTCGCTGAAGAAGGTGAGTGTACCAGTGTAGGGGCTGGTTCCCCGGCCAGTGGCTATGATTGGAGGAGCCTGGGGGGGAGAAGGAAAAATTGTATGGATGGTCATAGCAAATAAATATGGAGTGAAAAAACAAAAGAAATTCTGTACAGAGCAGTGATTTTCCTTGGTGAATTTTCGCACTGTGGCTACAAATATTTTTTGAAGAAATTGGGAAAATTCGTTTTAATAGTATAAATTCGAGAAAAAATGCTCAATACATGGAAAAATTTGACAAAGTTTACCAACTGCAAAATTGAAAAAAAAAGAAAGAGAAAAGAAAAAAAGCTGGTACAGAGGTTTAGATGTGCACTCTACATAAATTATCGAAAAACATGTTGTGAAACTAAGTGCAACTTTAGACAAGGGTCCACGGTCTGGGGACCGATGAATTCGAGCAATCTTATTGATCCAAAGCTTTAAATTGGTCCGAAGGCCTGTAGACGAGGGTCCAAGACCAAATAGTGGGATATTGAAGGTAATATGGGACTGGTCTTGGAGGGAAAATCAATTCGTTCGGACCAAAAGTCAGTGCTAAAGGAGAGCTCCTGATGTGGAGAACCAAGAATCAGGCTAGGGACACAGGTACACTCCAACTCAAGGATCCAATTTGCTTCACATGAGTCCAAATTAGTTCCTAGGAAATTGGACCCTGGACCCTCGTCTACAGTGGGCCTAATGATGTTTTAGTGCAAGATCCTTTTGACTGCTCATGTGGAGAACCACAATCGGCACGATCAACATCCGGTGCAAAGTGCAAACATGTTGGATGCGAGATCTGAGGCCTTAGCCTAGTGGAAGCCAGTAATGTTTTGCCCCGTTTTGGTTTTTTGACTTGCTTTGTATTATGGTTCCCGCAACCAAGTCTGTTGTTTCTGAAGGAATGGGGGAAACCTGTAATTAATGGCCAGGCTGAAGCTGCACCTACATTAATGCAGTCACTTTCTTGAATGAGCCCTTCATTTCCCCCATAATAAGTCCACGACACATCAGAGAAATGTTAAATTTGAACTTAAATTCCAAGTGTCTCCAGAGGGAGCCCACACTTAGGACTCATGTTCAACACTAATTAATTCTTAATCAGATCACCTGAAAAAAATTAAATTAAATTTAGAGCAATTTGTCAAATTTCTTGGAGCTGCCAAACCCTTTTTTTTTTTCCAAAATTAAAAATAAAAATCATTTTTACAAGATTTGCTGAACATGAGTCATAGGTATGGTAGTCACTTCTTTATTCCCAAGATCTCGTAAACCAAAGCAACCCCTACAGTGCTATTGGTATTGTCAGAAAGCCCTTGACGAGTATGCCTGTACTGAGATGCTTAAGATTTTTTTTCTAACCCATCTTCAAAAACCAAATTCTTTATCCACCCCAAAATAGAAGCAACATGATTCTACATTTTTTTAACATAATCATCTAAAACCATATAAATGTATTTATACTACATTTACATGGTTTTACACATACACAAAATGTAAAATTAATTTTATTATACCATTAACAATTGGATATGAAAATGAAGTTCTAAACCACATGAACAGCACTAGTTTAAACTTCTGAAAAGTATTGAATATTGAACAATTTTGTAAAAGAACATTCAACAAAATCAAAGTCAAATATTTTAGAAAAATTGGGGCAAGCTCTTGGTACTATTGAAAAACCTTGATGATTGGGATTTCTTGTAGGTGATTTCGGACCACAGTAGTCAGTATAATAATAATAAGGAGAATGGTCGGAGTTGGCAGATTCTGTACTATGGAATGGGCTCACTCGACTTGGGAACACATCAAGGGCAGTAGCTCAACATAAGGAAAAAACCTTTAACTGAATGACGATCACAAAAATTGGTTGCCTTTGTTTTTTACGTCTAATGGTCTGCGTTGGCAGATTATGCACTAGAGAATGATTTCAATAATCATATTAAAACAACCAGAATCAGTGGGTGAATGTATGCATTTCATTCATGAAAGATGACTTAAATTATAGTAAGTCCAACAATGTAATATAATCACCCACCCATGTGGAAGATACAGTAACTAGACTTCAATTGAAGATAGTTTTGAAGCACACAATGTGATGCCCTTGGATTTCAAGGGTTGGGAATAACATATATATTTAGGTGCTTAGAGGGATGGCAACCTGAGAGGATTATAAGAAATGAAAATAGGCGGTACTCAAATCAAGTCATAATGCAACCCTAAAAACAGGAATTCTTTGGCTAAAGGATTCCCAAAAATGGGAGTTTATTTCTGGCTCCATGTTACAAATTCATTCCCTGTTCAACAACATGCAGAATTCCAGACAACACAAACTGGAGCCTTAAGAAATTGCTCCTCACTACTTTATTGTTTGCATGTGCAATGTT
>Ga0116226_10005064_pt1 | contig 11733 bp, 16 predicted proteins | sample S1TSphfallax_FD_89692 | JGI IMG/M metagenome (GOLD analysis project Ga0116226, IMG submission 89692) | Host-associated microbial communities from peat moss isolated from Minnesota, USA - S1T2_Fa - Sphagnum fallax MG | ecosystem: Host-associated > Plants > Peat moss > Unclassified | place: USA... | reverse complement strand
TCCCCCTTGCTGATATCTTCTCCAATTCGAGATTTCTGTAATGTTATTGGGGTCATCTCTACATGTGACCTTATATCGTAAGTTCAGAGAAGTTCTCAGTACTTATGCAGGAAGATACATTCTTCTAAAGTAATTCTCTAACCAAATTTTTTCATTTATCAGATGGCGATTGCCTCCATAGCGCATCTCTATGTTTTCCCTGCATCTCCTTACCAAGTGGTGGAAAGTGGAAAAGGTCGCAGTGTAAAAGTTCTCTCTGATTATGCAGCTTTTGACTCCCCTCTGGACCCAGAAGAAGTCCGAGAGAGTGAAAGGCCAACAATTATCAGATCATTTTCATCAGATGTGGAACAAGTCTCAACAAGTGTCAAGGAGAGTGTTCATGATGTCCTGATTGGAGGCGGGAACCATGTACGTCTCTCTTTTACCTCACACACCCTGAGATGGAATTTGTGTTCTCAAGGTCATCCTATTTCCTTTCTCCCTGTAATTGTTTGTTCTTGTTATGACTGTGTTTTGCAGGTGGTGCATGACATGAAAGTAACCATGTCACAGGCGGTGGAGCCAATGGAGAAGGGGATTACAAGGATTAATGAGACAATTCAATCATGGGGGGGGTCAAAACTAAAGGACAAGAAGAGGCATCAGAGCAATGATGACTTGGGGGTGGTGTCAGAGAATGATGTCCACATCCAAAAGTTTCGGGGAATAGATGATCCTTTATTGACAGGAAGCATAAGTGATAGCAAAGTTTGGAGGGCCCGGAGGTCAAATGCAGACAGTAGTGGGGAAAGCAGTGATCAAGGCAGAGGTGGATTCAAAACTAGTGGGAAAAGGTGGACCATTAAGAGATGATATTTCACTAAATTGCTATGGCTATTGTTAGCTTAAAGACAATGTGGATCAGTAGTGAGACAGGTGTGGATTTTACAAATTTTAGTCTGTTCAATAGTAACATTGGGTGGTTTTGTGGATTTATCAAAGATCCACAACACCCCCCCGCCCCCTGATGTACATTACTAGTAGTGTCAGGATGTGGCGTCATCAACAATTGGTGATTTCAAACACTCATGATGCATCAAACACCATCCAAAGGTTACTTTGTTGTTTGGAACATTTCTTGCCTGCCGAGACATGGAAGTCATAACAATCCACTGAATTTCTTTGTGAGTTCTCACCTCTCTCTTCAAGATGGCAATGCCTCTAGTGTGCACATGTAAGTTGTGGATGAATCCATGAGATGGTCATGATCCACACATGCAATTCACCTGCAAAATTCACTTTAAAGGTGAGAATCATGCCTAATCAGTTCCTCAAAATGCAAAAGAACCCAAATTCTGTGACCACATAAGATAATGTGATGAATAGGGCGTAAAAGAAAATTGAAAATTTGTAAAGCTTGGTGGGCCTGGGCTTGTTAATGTTTTAATGAAGTAAGGTCATTTGGGCATGTTTTCTTTTTACATCTGTGGCATGTGCAACATTCTTGCAAATATAAGATGTCTTATGGACAAGGACCTGAGCATGTGCATGAGAAGCATAATCAAAATTTGTATCACCAATCCATGCAAAACCACATTCAAAGATAGTGTGCACATGAAATTGTCATTACAAACTTTAAGCCAAAGTTTAGAACAAGAAAGAATGTAAAATTGTCTGACCCAATATCAAAAATTGTTGTAAACTCTAATCACATGAGCTATTACAAAATGAATGACTAAATAATCATAACTAGTGTGGCTTGTGCTGTTGGCCCAAGTGTTACCACGTCCTCAACTGATTTTTCCTTCCAAAACCTGGTATTTGGAAATTTATTTGAATTTTCAGCGGCAGAAATCACTTAAAACCCAATATCTCCCACATTCTAAATCCAAATCTTACCAAATAAATTCCATTAAATCCTGCTCATCAAGATCTTTCCAACAACACCAAAGGCACATTCCAATTCCTCTGAAATTTTCAGCTACAATTAATTTAAATTTCAGTGAAGAAATCATTCAATATTCAAGAACTTTGGCAGCACAAGTCCAAACGTCATGAAACCAAGCCCATGCACCCCTCCTCATCAAGAGCTTTCCAAAGACACCAAGAACACAATTTAGTGGATCTCATAAGTACAAACAAACTACCTTTTTTCATAGATAGATGATAATCACTGCAAACTACCTTGGATGATGAAGATTCATCAAAGATCAAAAGCAGAAGCTCCTTGTGTGTTGCATGCACCCACTATCATCTTGAGATAAAATGTTGACGAATTCACACAAAAGGTTGGGGTAGAGTGATTGCTCTTTTCGTTGACCTCCCAAGCATAAATAAGCATAACCAAAACATAAAATAAGCATTCATAAGCCCCAATCCCAAACTTTCTCTACATTTTTTTCAACTATGACATGGAATTAGGGCTTAAGTGTTTTGGCCAAGTAGTTGTTCATGAGTTGGATAGAGATTGATTGTCTCTTTTGGCAACACCAAAACAGTTCATCACCTTTTGTCTTTCATCATTCAATGGAGTTTTTGTGTGATGGCTATTGCTACATGGAAAAGCTTCTAATGGCAATGCTTACTTATGATGGTGAGAAAAATTTGGGATGCACCTAGCTAGTGTTTTGTTTGCTTGCTAACTTTTTGTGGAGTGAGAAAGTTGTTGATGGGTTCTTTTGTATGTGTTTACATTTCGAATATGTATTCTATCGCATGCAATTTATGTGTTTGGAGGCTTATGGAGGACAAAGACAAGATTTAAGGACCCAAGTCGATGAAATTAAACATATTTTTCTCCTCTTATGTTTTTTGGCTTTTGTTTATGTATTTTGGTTGATGAGAAAAATGTTCGCAACAAGCTATAAGGTTTTTGCTTCTCTTGGATTTATGTTGTGCAAAAAAGATTATGACAACTTGTTGAAGTTGATAATAGAATGTCTAAGGTTAGAAGCAAAAGGATGTGATGAAAGCCTCTTGGGAGTTTAAGAGCTAGTTCATAATGATTCCATTTTTTCAAGTTTGGTATACTTTAGTTGTTGTTGTGTTGGTTCTAGTTATTAGGTGTCAAAAGGAAGTGAGATGTGTGTAAATGGGAACTCCAAAGGAAAATGGTCCATGAGTGGGGAATCCAAATTTGTGTGAGAATATATTTCAAAAGTTTCTTTTGTAAAATCTTTTTGGGAAAGTTTTGGAATTAGGTGAATTATGGGTCACTGAAGAGACTTTGATCAATCACAATTGAAGGGATCTATAGTTTGAATATGCTTCCAATCTTGTGGAATTAGGAATCATGTTTGGGATGTTGTGGGTTATGATGATGATGTATGTTTTGGGATTAATATCAAATGGGTTTGTTTTGATGGAATCGTTACTAAGGACTAAGATAGCTCATGAAAGTAATTTGAAGTGTTTTAATCTCATTTGTGCCTTATGAAATAGTTTTTGGATTGTTGTTTGACTAAAGGTTATTTGGTGTGAAAAATTCAATTATTGCATATGTTTTGTTCCTTATTTATCATTACTTGTGTTAATGAAATTGGGCAATACATTTTTGCCCCTATTATTTTCCATTGAACAACCTCTTATTTTGTAGTTTTAAAAAATTTAAATTAAACAATGTTGAATAGACACACCAATTGACAAAGCATTCACCTACCTATTTTTATTTTTTAAAAACATTCATTGAACTTTAAGGTCCTAGAAAATGTCATAAAATACACCAATCAAATTAGGACACCATGGCTTTCAACTTTATGATTCTTTCAACTTAAACCTCCTAAGCTTGTTCTTTCAACTTAAAACCCCTTGAGGTTTTTAGTTCTTACACACTTAATAAGCTTAACCACCAAAAATGAAAACATTAATTTAGACAAACTTAAGGATTGTGTTTCAAGATTGGGAAAATGTTGTTAATACCAAGTTTCCATGTGTTTAAGAAAAATCTGCTATGTATTTGATTACATCACCTAATTTAAGTCAATATGAAGAACATCATTTTGTTAAAAAACTACAAGAACAAATGCAACAAAGACTAGTTGAAAAAACTCAATGATGCATGTTTAAAATGTAGTAGTGTTTAAATATTACATTTGCCTTTGTTCATAGATGTCCTTACAAAATGTCACATCTTATAAACAATATGCAACATTTCCTTTTACACATTTTGTGTTGCATGGTTTTGAGGTTTCAAGATTATGTAGAAATGATTGTAATCCTACAATGGCACAAAGGTGTGTCACCAAGAATGATAACCATGCAAACATACATGTACCTATTCACACACCTATGGTCACAACATTTGACACTAACATGGAAATCCAAGTTTTTGCAACAAGATCTTCACCACCATTTCACCAAGCAAACCAATATGAACATGTGCTACATCTAGTTGTCAACCACTATCAATTTTCACTTATGTTATAAATTGTTGCAGAGAAACAACCATAAGCAAGGAACTAGCTAATGTTCCGATCTTTAGCAATAGTCTTACCAAAAGATGACATATCAATAACATCCAAGAAAGATGTTATGTGGATTTAGCCACCAAGGAATCGTAGGTATAATGTTTGGATTATATTTTGATTATACTTGTAGTTCATTCAATGCTTAAAGGGTACATACATAGAACCACAAAATCATAAAACCGTAAATTCATAGAACCAAAAACTTATTGAACCATAGTAGATCACCAAAACCAAACATATTCACAAACTTATGGTTTTGGACTTTTTTACATAATCACATCCATGGTTCACCATTTTCAATTATATGGATGTAAAACCATACCTTATGTTCCATTATTTTATCCTTTACATGTTCAAAATCCCACTTAAAATCCATTAAATATTACCTTGCTACAATCACTTGTAATTTTCATAGCATTAATAAGTTTCACAAGATTAATCACATTTAAAATCCCAATATTTTTGGGTTTACATTCACTTCGAAAGATTTGCCAAACTGTGAACCATACCGACATAGCCATGGCCAGTAGTCTCAATTTTTTTAAAGTTACGTTACGGATATCCGAGTGTGGTGAAGTTATTAAGGGTTTTTAAGAACTTCGTGTTAGAATAGGGGTTGATGAATGCACACAGTTGTGTGAGGGGGTTATTTCCTTTTCTGAAATGCGGTATTGGTTGGGTTAGTTCTTTTTTTCAACAAAAAGCTGGTAAACCATAGTTTTAGAACCTCAATGGCATAATAATGTCCTTCACCACCTCCATTGTAGTGGGCTAAGGTTCCATCACCATTAGAAATGATAATGGAACATGAAGTAAGTGCTTCTGAATTTTGATTATCTAAACATTGTTACAATGTAGTTGTGATTTGCTTAACGACTCACTACATTATTGTTCAACAACTTTCTGCATTATGTTTTGGGTGGGTTCCAGACTCTAGTAGTGTGACAACAAGTTATGAGGAGTTTTGATTATATGAGTGATTAGGTCAAGGCTTCAATCATTGTTTAAGTATTAAGTTACTTCAATAGTTTGTGCTCATTACTGATTATTTGAGACCTTAGACTCCATTGAGCACTTGGGAGTTTCAAACCTTGTTTAATAAAAGCTTTAAAAACATGTCTTTGCCAAACATAATGCAAGATTTTCAATGTGATTTGAACAACATGCTTTTGAGTGAAGGTCTTGAGGGTTTTGAAGTGTATCCTAGCTCATTTGATTTTTTTGAATGTGACTTGAACAACTTGTTTTCGAGTGGAGGTGTTTAGAGTTTTAAGGTTTTTTCACAATCTTTTAATTGTTACTTACATTGTCATAACACCATGTTTCCTTTTAGGCTTCCTACAAATTTCAAGTATAGATTTTTTTTTCCGAATCTGTGTTTGATTATAGTTTTATGCCTCTTATGGTTGATCATGTTACAAGGGTGGCTATTGCTAGTGGTTGTGATAAGCCAATTACTTATACTTCACTGGGCAAATTGACCAACACCACATTTAATGCATCCACTTTTAGTACGTTTGGTGCTCCTAATTTAGGGTCAGTTGGTGTTAGGTTCCTAATGTGTCTATCATTGTAACTTCTTTAGAAGCGCCAAAGAAAAAAAGAAAAGTCGAATGTGACATTCAATGGGTGTTCAAGGACAATTGGATAACCAAGTTTCCATGGGTTGAACCTATGGTTGATCCTAATGGTAAGGTGTAGCAAGTGCGTTGTAGGATCTATTTAGTTGTGGAGGGTAAAAAAAAGTGTATAAACCTTAAAATTGATGGTCCTAGAAACACTTAGGTAAAAGGAAAGTTTTGATTGCTCATTTGAGAGTTGTAGTGGGTGAGTATTACCAAAGTTCTAAAAACCAACATCAAAAAAATGAGAGGATCCATGTTATTCAAAGTCCACAATCTATTATTCAATTAGTGTTGAATGGAAGAAAGGCTGATATATATATATATATATATATATATTCATTCAATTTGTGGTAATTTTCCACCTTCTGAAAAATGGGAAGCCCATGACAAATTTTGAAAATCTAAAAAAGTTGTTTGAGTTTTTTTAATTTTCTAATGCCCCCAAAAGCCATTGAACAGATTCAAGTGGGTGGGTTATGACAAGAGCCATGCACAATGTGGTCTTAAAACAAATGAAAGTCATTTTGCAACAAGTTATGTTTATCTCCATCAGTTGTGATGAAATAACCATTTTGGATAATCAATCTTGGATCTCGGTGCATGCCTATGTTGTTGAGAATTGGAGAAGGCAACCAATCCTTTTGAATCTTGAAAGAGTTGTGGATGAAGGCACATCTAATAATCTTACTGCTACTATTGCTCATTCTTTTATTAATTTGGGTGGTCTATCAGTGGTTGATGTTGCTAACAAGGTTGTATGTTTTGGGGCTAATAGTGTAACAATTTTTCAAGGCTTGTAGATAGGTGTTACCATCCAACTCATGAACAAGCACAACCCTTTCATTGTTGGCATTCATTGCATGGCACATTGGTGTAACTTGGTAGTGTAAACTCTCTCATCCTTGTCTCTAGTTGCAAATATTAAGGTTTTGCTTTCTTTTATGTATACTTACTATAGTCAATCCCTTAAAAAACACCCTTAGCACATAAAATTGGCTGAAGTGATTGAGTTCAGGGGTTTAAATTTTTTTAAGAATATCAAAATGAGGTGGATTTCCATGTTGGCCCCTTCTAGACGAATGTTTGGAGAGTATAAAACATCGGTGGTCAAGATGAATGATGATGATGCTAGTAGTGCAACTACTAATATTAACTATGAACTTTTGTGTGATGTGGAAACAATTATGGGATTAACGTGTGTGCTACCTATGTTGGAAGCAATGCAGAGTTTGAAGTAAGCTTGCTCAAAACAAGGACACTTTCATATGTGATTTTGTTTCAATTGTGTCAATTTGAAATCTACATCATGTATGTGGATCTTGAGAAGCAATATTCTCGAAATCAGTTTTAGGCATTCATGGATTTGGTGACATTCAAGAATGATGCCCTATGCATTGAATGGTGGATTGATAAAAAAATCACATGTGGAATTTGTTGGTTTTTTTTTCATCCAATGCTTATACATGTTGCAAAAAACTGACAAGACAACCAAGGTGTCAATGGTAATTAGGGATGATTGGGTACATGTTTGCCAAAATGTCAAAGATCAATGCACTTTTACTACTAAAGGTTTGATTGCAAAATTGGACAGACGGTTCTTAATTCAAGATTTGATGAGTGCCATAGGCATCATCTACCTTTAGTATTGGCTACAACCAGAAGTTATTTCAATGTTCCCTAATCATTTGCAAATCCTAAAAGCCCACTATTGCCATGCTAGGATCATGGAACCAAGTGGTGTTTGCCATCCTCCTTTGTTGGATGTTATTTTACTAGAACAATAATCATCATTTTTTGTTACCACTATGCAATCCAATTGCAGTTCTACCATGTTGCCCCCATGTGATTGTAACCCTACCATTTGCATGTGGAGCTGGATAACCAGTAGCCAAAATTTGAAACTCAAGATGTCTAAACTTTTCAAATTGGTTAAGCTTGTTATTATCATGGTTTTGGGGAATGTTGAAGATGAAAGAACATTCTCTACTTTCACTTTCATAAAATCAAAGTTGAAAAATTGACTAACCACCCATCTTGATTTTTTTGTGAAAATGTATGCACAAGATTTTTTTACACTCTCGAATTTCCTATTTTACATAGTTATCACCGAGTGGAATGAAGAGAAATCCCACTATGGGTTGGAGCTATAAATTGTGTCTGCGATATGGGACTCTTTGATTTGTCAATTCTATTTGTAGATAGGGATTTCGAGATTTATGTGTTTTGTTTTGCAGGTCTGCCTTCCATTGATATAGCAAAATCCATTTATGGATTAAGGTTTGATTCCCTTGGAAGGCAGAAAAGGTGGTGGGGTTTTGTAGTAGCGGCAATAACATGAAACTAAACAACAACAACAACATGAAACCCTAACCCTAAGCAATGACAACATGAGTCCTAAACTTTAACTCAAAATTTTGTTTGCATTTGCTTCTATCCATCTGAAATGAAGATTGTCATGCATGGTGAATTTTTTGTCTAAACAATTGCCATATTGTTAGAACTCAAAATGACATATAGCCATGTGAGCAACACACAACTTCTGGAAATTGCTAGTTAAAACCACCCTCCTTAGACTAGTGGTCACCAACTTGGCAACATCAAAAATCACAAAAAAAAATCAATGATATAAGGAGGTGAATTTGAATCTATTGTCAATCCTATTCATTTGTAATACATGCATGAAAGTTTTTCTTCTTATTTTTGAAATTGATTATGTTTAGTTTGAACATGCATGCATAGGAAATAATGAGGTTCTTGCGTACATGACTTTTTAGAATTGAATATTTTGACTATCATAAACACATCCTTCATGGAACCATAAACCTTCGAACCATTAGCTAGCATATGGTTATGTCAACACCAAAACACATGTAACAATACAATTTGTTATGGTATTTATAAAAGTGTTCAAATTAGTGTTTATCCTTCACATAGACTTTGACTTTGTCATAGAAATCAAAACAACTTCACAAATCCTTTGGTTACAAACCATGGTAGCTCTTGATGTCTCTTGAACCTCAAAGATCCCTGTAATAATGTAACAAAGGACTCATTACTGTTAATGTAATTGACCACCAAATCAAATGTGTCAAATCCTCCTTGTGACATCCAGAGATCAAATGTGGTAATAATTGTGATGGCTTCATTAAAGGCAAGAAAAATACGATGTTCCATGGTCTTGTTGACCATGTTAGGTTACCTCATTGCATACATGTTGTTTGTTTGGAAATGTAATCTTCCTACATTGTCAAAAGACAAGTTTTATAAACCAAAATGTTTTTAGCGGAATTGAATTAATGGTACCATTTGGTGATATATAAACATAAATCCTCCAAGAATTGCTTATAAGGAAAGTCAATTTTCTTGTAAAAGATTCCAAAGCTAAATAATCATCAAGGGAATGGGTTATTGGGTTTTCCTATTTCTTGGAAAATTGTTGGGCATTAGGTGAGACATTGGCATCAATAGGTCTTTGGACCCTATATAAGCCCAACACAATAGAATACTTTGAAAAGACATGCCTAGTCATGGTAGTAATTCCATCTTCGTTGTTATACATGACAAGGCCCTTGTAATGGTGGGTGTTATTTTGTTCAACTTTTTGTTGGACACCATAATAAACAACACATCTCATGTATTGAGATTTTGTAACGTCAAAGAGGTAGAAGAATCATTGAGTTTTAAAAAGCCTCATGTAGTTCTTATTTTGGCCCAAGGAGACCAAAACTTTTGATTCACTTATAGTTGAAGGAATAATTGTTATTGGTGTGTTTTTGCTTCAACTTGCAAAACCTTGCTTTCAATGAACTCTCTTTTGACATCTAACTCATTGGAGGACTAGGATTAAAATTTAGTGTCATCACCAATGTTGGGCGATTCTCACAAGGGGATCCGGTTCTCATATTGATTTTTAATCAAATTTTCAAATTGAGAACCACTATGTATCGCATTTGGTGAGAGCTAGGCTAAAAATCAACCCTTGAATTCTCCCAATAGTGAGAACCAATTTTCATAAGAACCAATTTCAATGATTTAAAAAAAAAATTGAGACCTAGGTTCCCATATAGGTAGTAAAGTTTTCCATAAAGTTTTTAAAAAATAGTCATAAATCATAAAGAGGATGAGATTTTTAAAACTCAATGAAAAAAATACAATGGACTTAAATGGAGTTCAACGAGAATTTAAACTTTAAATTTCATCTTGTTTGTCTTTTCATGATTGCCTTCAATGAATTAATATTGTTCACTAGCAATGCTGGTTGTACTATGACTATAAATGTTTTTGAACCACACGCATTAAATCCTAAGTTTCAACATTTTATGCCCATATATATTTTTAAATCATTACTTTACAACAAGGGGTAGGGGATGAAAGAAGGGTCACAAGCATGGTCAAAGCAAGGTCACTTTACGAAAAACTCCAATAGGTAGGATTTTTATTTTAATTCCTTATTTTCTATGATTTTAAAAAAATGGAAAAAAAATTGTTCTCAAAATGACTGATAACCAAGTACCTTGAGAACCGGATTATAATATATATTTAAAAATATTGAAAATCGGGTTAGTTCTCTCCAACAATAATTTTAAAAAAAATCAAGAATCAACCCAATTCTCACATGGAAACATAAAAAATTGGAACCGATGGTTTTCAAAAAAAGAGTGAGAATCGCCCAACATTAGTCATCACTACTATCAACTTCAACTTCATTGATATGAACATCAATTGACAAAGGTGAACATTCAACAATTAATCTGAGTGAATATGTTGAATCTATTGCCTTCAAACCACCAACCTCATCTTTCACCAAACCAACTAGACCTAACAAGTCTTGGCACTTGACCTTAACACTAAACACCCAAAATTGTAACAAAGATCTAAACAACCTTAACAACATTAATAAAACAAAGACATAATTGACACAACATAGAGATAATTGACCTAGAAAAAAAGGAAATCAATACAATGCAAAGTGCAGAACAAAGAGAAATTCAACAAAGTGAAGAAAGACAAGAAAAATATTTACCCAAACTTATAAAACTTATCTCCATCACTTGGACACATGAATGCAAAGCAAAGAGATGTGGCTATTGACTAATATGTTAAACACTCAAATTACACAATGCCAATGTTTCAAGCTTTTGCCGTTTCTAGTAAGCTCTTTGCACTTTTCATGATTCCTCCAAATTCTCATAAGTTTTCCATCCTCTAAGTCCTAAAACCCTAAATCTTTTATGCACCCTAATCTTCATGTCTTGACCATGTAAAGAAACAAGAATTCCTCCCAAGCACGTTCATTCACCAAGCTTTGTATACCAAAGACCTACTTGTGCAAGGGCCTCACATGTGTTATGAATGAGGCCATGTCCACTTGTGTAGGTCATTTCCAATTTTCTTTTTCTATGATTGCCCACCGGTCGGGGCTTCACTTACCCCTAGAACATGCCCTAGTACATACATACCTGCCTTGAACCACCATAGCTGCCCGACACTGGTATAAACCATATATAAACTCAGTTGAGTTGAGGTTCATCCATAATCGAGTCATAATGAACATCCAGTGGATGGTGTGCTGGCCAGGTGCTGGATGACTCGGAGAAAATGAGATGGTAGAATTAAATGAAGAATTTCAAGGGTTAATGGATGAAATGGATGAAAGTGGC
>Ga0116226_10005063_pt1 | contig 11734 bp, 5 predicted proteins | sample S1TSphfallax_FD_89692 | JGI IMG/M metagenome (GOLD analysis project Ga0116226, IMG submission 89692) | Host-associated microbial communities from peat moss isolated from Minnesota, USA - S1T2_Fa - Sphagnum fallax MG | ecosystem: Host-associated > Plants > Peat moss > Unclassified | place: USA... | reverse complement strand
GTTTGTTAAATATTAAGAAATTATTGCTTAATTAAATAATTGATAATGAATATTGAATATTTGTAATGTATACTTTATAATTTAAATATATGTAAATTTAATCATTATTAATTAAATGATTATCTAATTATTTAGTATTTGAATTGTTTATAATACTAAAAACTAAGAAAGTAAGGCATGAAGAAAGTTTTGAAATTACAACTTAGTTTGTGAAGAAGTTGCAACTTCAAAACTTATCCCATATTGATTGTTTTTCATTCCCAATTTGAACACTATATAAACAAAAGGGTGTGGTCATCCAATTCCACATTAAAAAATTTGTGCACATGGGATGATTCAATCAAAAGGCTCGACCCAAAACAGAAAAACAAATTATGCACATTTAAAAGGTACTTACCTTCCCAACCTATTTATCTACCTAGCTAGGTAGGTACCTAGTTTGACCTACCCACCTAGGTTGACCTATTTACCTACCTACCTATTTTTTTACCTAAGTAGGTAGGTTGGTATATAGCCTAGGTTTGTAGGCACATATTTATGTACCTACCTAGGTACCTACCAATTTAATATTTTTATTTTTATTTTTAAAAATTAATGCCACGTGGCATACTCACATTGGACCACGTGTCATAATATAATATCATCAAAGTATTTGAATTGAACGTCCTAGATCATTTCATAATAATAATAATAATAATAATAATAATAATCAAATATTAAGACACGTGGCAACACATCATTTGCCTTCAATTGTGACCAAAATAGTTGCATCTTAGTCGCATGTGACAATACGTATACAATGAAGTCAAAAGATGAAATGTATTTGTTGACTTTTTTTTCATACAATACCCTTTGTCATTTGCAACTAATTTATCACATGCGACTTGTCTTAGGCAACTAAAGGGATTTTGGTTGCAAAATGTCTCTTGCGACTAAAATTTAGTCGCAAATACTAGTAAAAAATACACATAGTAATGACATTCTTCATTTTGCACTTTAAAATTCGTGAATTTACGTGGTAAAGCACCTTGTCAAAACATTCCTGGGGTTGAGCATTCTATGCCAATGGGCTCTCTTTCCACTGATTTGTCCATCCAGGATATAAGCCCAATAATGTAAGCCTAACATGCCCGCGAATGTTCACCGAATGTTCACCGGTTGATCAATTCGTTAAAATTTATGCTTCTTTGGGCTTCCATAACATTCCCGCACCAAGAATTTCATAACTATGAAAATACTTGTTTTTCTTCTAGTGTATAATTTAGCCTAGGATAGATTATAATTAATTAATTAAAATAAATAATTAGTGTAATTATAAATTTGAATTATTGTAATTATAATATTTTTTTGAACAAATGAAAAATTGCCACGTGTTTTATGGCCATTGGTTCTTTAAATACCACATGGTTAAATCCTAACCACCCATCAATGGCACATTTGGTAGCATGTGATTATCCAAACTATAGTCATAAATCCAATTGTTAATTTTCAAATTTCTTCTAGTGTCTTCTCCCAATGGTTATGTTGATGAAGTTGTGTCCCCACTAAAAGTGCAACTTCCCAATTCTACTGTAAATGTTGCAACTATGCAACTTGATGAGACATGCATAACCCACAAGGGTACTTCCCAAGACAGAGGTCTACATGCCATAGTTTCTAGTAAAAACAAATTGTAATATTTTGCATATCAAAGTGACAATATTCTTTTTTTTATGTCTAGGGACTGTAATTTACTTTGCATTACAAAACATTCTAAATTCATGTTTGTATAATCTATAAAATTGCATGCTAATGTTTAAATATTTTTTTTTTTGTCATAACCTATTGCATTTGAGATATGGGAATAGATTTGCCAAGTTCAACAAAGACAATGATCAACACATGGACAAAGGCTAGAGGCATAAACTTTGTAATTTCCAATGGAGGTCATTATAGAGGTGGAAAAAGTTATTTTGCTAGTGGTACCATCCACCACTAATTTAATGCATGTGGAGCCACTAATTGATAATTTGCATAATGTTCATGAATATGCGCCAATGGAGGTGGTGAGCACAAGTCAATAATTAGTCCTTTTTTATCATGTAATTAAATAAATTAGATGGACAATTTTCTTCTAATATGCAAATGTAGGCCGCCACTATCTACACTATTGTGCTCAAATGTTTCCGAGATTACATGTTAATGTTTAGCTCATGTGTGGATTTTAGAACCTTTGGAATTTCTTGAATTTGTTGCCAAGCTTGACAACAAAGAAGATAACAATGGGGAATGTGTGTATTACAAATGACAATTGTGGACATCAACCTAGGTGTTCATTCGTGAAAGACTATCCACAAGTAAAAGAAATCCCAGAAGAACAAACCAAATATTCATTTTAGAAGCAAAAGGTGGCTTTTTAGCAATCTGGGCCATCAAGGAAAAAGGTTTTTATTTCTAAATTTTAAAAAAATAGCAAAGTTAACCCTATTTAAACTTGAATATGAAGATGAAAATAACAAAGAAATCACAAGGAGCCAAGTTTTGCAAGTTGTAAGGAATCAAAGAAAAGTTTATCCTTAGCTTCAAATATTGGACATGTAACTACCAAGGCTCCGAATAATAAGGACAAGTTGGGGCTCAATTTTGTTACTCATAGTAAGAAAGTTATGTAGATTTTAGACATATGCCTTGAGTAGATTGGTGAAGTTCAAATATTTTTTATTTTGGTTTTGGTAGGCCCTAGGTAACTTGACATATAGACTTAATTTGTAGACTTGGGAAAGTTACACCTATATAACAATATGTTATTAATTTTCCAAATGTGAAGGTATTTTCTCACACACATTTAGATACACTTCAATGATATTGTGTTTAATTAGTGACTTTTAAGTTTGTACCTAATCATTTATATTTTTGCAATATGACATGTTGGAGTTTAGTCATATCATGACTAAATAATCATGATTAAACTCCAAGATGTCATACTACAAAAATATAAATGATCAAGTACAAATGATCATGAAAATGCCTAAGTTGTTTAAAATCAATGACTTACCTTCATGTGGTATTAGTGGGTCCTTCTAGGCCCATTTGATTATACTATATCTTGAATGTATAATATTCATATCTTAAAGGTATCAAAGAAAGATACCTTAAAGTAATAACAATTAAACCACCTACGAAGTGACTTTCTATCCCTCTATTCCCAGTTCTATGAAGTGATTATACTTGAAGGTACATATGTTATTGATGAAGGAAAAATGCAAAGTGCATCTCTATATATTGAATTGCCTTTGTAATTAAAAACAAATATTTTTCCTTCTATACATCATTTATGATTTGGAATTGATAGATATATTTTCAAAGTTCAAACTCTCCAAATCCTAGAATTGTATGTTGAACTATTACCCACCTAAACCAACTTCTAAGGAATTGACATAATGTTCAACTTGACAACAAACCTCTAGTGACTCGAAACATTATTGTCAAGTTCATTAGAAAATTAATTATAGGGTGCACCTACTTGCCAAATCTCAAACTCTACACCTAAATAAAAAAAAAATTATGCTATGAAACTTAAGAGGTCTTATGAAATTTCTCTAAGATTTCAAACTCCAAATCTACCCATACTCATTTCCATTCTTTTAAAGGTATTATTATAATTTAATCTATTTTCCCTCTTTCCACCATTTACTAGGACTTAATCACTATTCTCCTCCCAAAGAAAGTTGTAGAAACTAGTTTTCAAAAATTCAAATCAAAAGTCATGTTTGAAAAAATAGAGACAAATGATTTAAATTTGTGTTTTTAAAGAGAAGGGGAAGGAAGGAAACGAAAGAAAACTCCAACTTGGTGGCCAATGGAAGGTTCCAAGCTTGGTGGCCCTTGGAATGTTCCATGTTTGGTTGCCTTTGGAAGGAAAAGGAGAAGCATCATTTTCACCTCCTTCCACTTTTCACCCCATAAAATTTTACTTAAACCTTTTTTCCATTAATTTTAAGGTTTTGTTTTATTAAGGTTCTAGACCATTACTTTACATATGTCCTTCTTTTTCCTTGACCTATAAATTACAATCATGTATATTGAAGTACCAAGTTTCTCACACATTCATCGCCAAGTTGATTGAAGATTGAAGATTTTTTCATTTTTTAAAATTCGTGGCATCACACATGGCTATGTTTTACGAACTTGAACTTGCATAAATAAACGAAAAATTGCCCTTAGAGTTATCCCTAGATTCCACACTTACCCACTACCTTTGTGATAAAAGTTTTGAACTACGAGAAATGCACCCTCATCTTGAAATCGAACTCCCTTGAACTTGGTATTATCAATTTTTTCCAAACTCTTGTACCTTGGTGATTTTGTTATAAATTAACTTCATTTTTGGCGGTGAACCTAAGATGATCTTCAAAGGTTTTCACAAAACTAAACACACTTTGATTTTTGCATGGTTTTCAATTTCCGATGTTAAACACTATTGTTGGTTGCGTGGTCTAATTCATCGACTGCTTCCTAATAACAAAACGAATTACTTAATTCGCAATATCCATCGCATGCTATATTTTTTGTAGTTATGAACTATCACTATGGCATAGCCTAGGACTCAACATGTATTCATAGCTCTTATTTGAGCTTGTCCATAACCTGAATAAAAACTTCATTTATCGTGAAATCCATGTTGCAATTGTCACCTTATCACCCTACTCATTTTAATTATTATGTTGTTTCGAATTAATCTTACATGCTTATAATGTTTGAAGATTATTCTATCTCCATTAGACCCTTCATTGACACCCCTTAACTATATCAAAAATCTCAAATAATCCTTACTTATGTAACTATCCATTAAATACTAGAATAAGACCAATGTTTTATCAAACATTACCAATTTTGTTGTTTATTTTTAACCCCAACCCTTTACAAACCTCTCACCCCCAATCACATGATTGAAGTTTTGAAATTATGATTACCAACTTTTGTTAAAGAAAAGAATCAAATTTTGAAAAAAAAAAACCCCCATGCAACCATGTGCACCCACATTTCTCATTTTAACATGAAATTGCTAAAAACACCTAATAACCTTATCACATCCCAATATCCCTTATGCAATTTTTGAAAATTGAAATTATCGCACATGGTTGTGTCAATATGGTTCATACCACCATAAGCACAAGGTAAACACTAAAAAGGAATAAAAACAATAGAACCATAGGTACTTAGCTTGCAATAGATAATAATCATCATAAGGTAGACCTAGGCACGACAAACCATCATACCCAAGAAGGTTCAATACATCTAAAATGTGTAATCATCCATGTTCATATCACTTAAATAATAAACACATGTATTTTGAAACCAATAGACCATATAGTTGTCTTACAAACAATTTAATGTGTTTTCTGTCCCCTAAATAGATAATAAGCACTATAAGCACAAGGTAAGCATTGGGTGAAGTATAATTAAGGGAGAAATTCAACATATAATTCAAACACCATAAGCACCCACTTTATGATAGAACAGACATGAGTTCACTTTTGAGTAGACAATAAAACATTGAACAGCAAAAACATTTGCTTGATAGTATAACCCAAAAATGACTATTAAACCAACATAAAAACAATTTAACCAATTCCATTAAATTGAGTTGGTACATTTATGGCTAAATCATGTGGAATTATACATGAATTATATGACTACTTTTCTCACAAAACAATAGAAGGATTTTTCACCTAATAAAAATATGATGTCCATACTCTATAAATCCAAGACAATAATGTAAGGTTTAGGGATCTTTATTTCCAAACCTTGGGAACATGACATCAATCAAATCAACCTTCCAAAAACTTCTACATGTCTATCCAATTGTATATTCATCTTTCAAGGTCTTCATGAAGTAAATGAAGTTAAATCTTGAATTGGATCTTGCATGATTTACCAACATTTAGGCCTAGTCATGTATTAACCAGCAACTGAACAAGTGTTTTGTTACAATGATTTTTGTTTCAACTAAAAAAGGAAGATTAAAGCATTCAACGATTGCACAATTTGCAAATTCAACTACACATCAAAATTGTATTATGCTTTTGAAACAAATGTTGGATAAAAATTTTACTTAAATTTAGTTTCATTTGAAACAATCTTCAAGGAAAAATGGTAATTTTGTCCACTTTCCTGCTAGTGATCACATGGAGTTGATTTTAAACATTATGTTCATGAATCAAGTCTACATCAGATCCCTCCCCTTCACTTGACTCCACTATGTTCATCGAATCTACATTAGATCCCTCCCCTTCACAACCTAACTCCATTGTGATCATCAAGTTTGCATGAAATCCCTCCCCTTCATCACCAATAGCTTCAACCAATACTACTTGATCCATTTCAACAGTTCCTAGAATGGAAAGATTATTGTGTGCATTTGAAGTTCAAAGACTTCAATCTAGAAATCTGATTCCTTTCAACAAATGACAAAAAATGGAATTAGATCAAATGATGAAGTAATATATGTAAATAATGTTCATTTTTATCCTTAGTTCAAAAATTGAAGGAGCAAGAGCAACAATTCTAAGATAAAAATCAAACCTTATAACTATGAAACATTAAAAATAGATAGTTTGTGTATAGACTAGATACAAAAAATAATTGGAACAACTAATACAAAAGATTATTCACAAGTAGAATAAAAATTAAACTAGCAACCTTGTTGTTTTTATTAGATCAATAATGCAACTCAAAACATCAGATCTTAGTCCATAAGTTACATAATTGCCTTTGACAAAATCCATAGTGGGTGGCATTGTCAACTTGGATGCAACTATTAGGTGTGAGAATATGTCTGTTGGAGGCTTATCATCTTTAAGAATGTAAGTATGACTACATGCATGTAGCTTCTCGTACTAATATCCCCTTCAACATATGTATTACCCCACTAATCATCAAAGGATTCTTCCACAATATCTATAATTTTATCCATTAGTAACAACCAAAATTCTTCATTTGTTTCATTGTCAGTAATAATAAAAACATTGTTGCCAACATAAACTCCATCTACTATCCATTCACCACTAGTGTCACTTTCAATCTCTTCATCGAAATCAATCATCATATTTTTTACCTCCACATTGTTGGTAGGTTTGATCCTTTTCAATGTCCATGCAAAGACATGTAGTTCATTCTCACATCTCCCATTTGGAATCTTATCAATGCAAGCAACACAAAAACATGAAATGTTGTGATATTGAAGCAAGGTAAGGTCTTTGTGGGATATAAAGCGTATCTAGTGCATATTTTGATTACCACAAATTGTCTCATAATTGAATGGCTTGGACCTATCCACCTCACCAACCTTTACATTCCAAAAGAATTTGTTTATTTTTTTGTGTGCATTTGAGTGGGTAGCATGGTATTTTTTGGTTTCAGATTTTAGAGACTTGACAATTTCATTTGCATTCTACAATTTTTTTCCTTGAAGTTTGATCTATTCCTTTTTAAATTCTCTTTTTTCACCTTTCCCATGGCTAGTTGTAAAACAAATCCAAATCATCTCACAACCAGCTAATAAATCATCACAAATTGTCAAAGAAGGGTAATGAAAATCAAAGTACTAAGCTCTTCTAGATTTGAATTGACCACTACATCCATCATTCCAAACAAAGTAGAATTTTTGGGAACAACCTTACTCTTTCAAATGTTGCCAATGCAACATGAAAGCATGTTGTATGAACAATGTGTCGTGCACTATGTCATTTGAGACATGGGTCAAACCAAGATTAAGTATACCCAAAAAATAGATGTTTCCACTTTAACCTTGCACCTCTCATATAACTACCATAAAGTAGCATCGAATTAGGTGAAATAATGTGTCAAGTATAATTAATTGGCTCTATTAAGTTTATAAGAATTTAATTTTAAGAAAATTAAAAGCAAATGAATTAAAAAAATAGATATATATATATATATATATATTGAAATGATTGAAAAAAATGTGTTCAAACCTACTTTTTGGTTAGAAAAATTAATGAAATTGATATGTAATAAGTTAGGAAATGAAGATCAACATATGTTTTAACAAGTGATTAAAAAAAAATCTATTTCCTTTTTGGAAGAACCTACTTAACAACTACTTAAAACCAAAAGCCCATAGGAAAAGTAGACGTGAAAAACTACTTGTATGTTGAAAAACCTACTTTTATAGTTTGAAATATGATAATCAATGGGCATTAGGTTAAACATATATTATATTTAATCATTGAAATGAAAACATTCAATGTTCCACGATTTTATAATGGGTTTTGTTGCTATTTTAAATCTACTTGTTCTAGTTGCATGAATTAAGTTGCCAACAATTTGGGAATAATGCTATGCACTTATAGTATCCCTTAATGTATTTGGGTTAGGACAATCCTCTTTACTCCAACGAACACTTGATTGCATAGGTGTGTTAAAAGGATTATAATTCAACATGTTAAACTTTGAAGTTTAGATTTTAAGTATTTTTGTTGATATAAGATGGTTCATCCTACTTGTCAATTTCTTATGATGGCATTACCACGTGCGTATACAATGTATTTCACCTTCATTAGACATGTTGATTTCATGTTGTAAAGTATCTTTAACTTGTTGAATGAGTGCAATTTTATTACTGGCAATGATACAATCATAAACATATATTATTCAAATATTATAAAACCTTCATTTGGCTATTCCCTTTTTATCTAACCATGGAAAGCCTTGAAGTGTCAAATAATGGTCAAGGCATTAATACTAAGCACATGATGTTTGCTTAAGTCCATAAAGGGATTTGGTAAGCTTGCATACCAATGTTAAATTTGTAGGTGTAGGAATGTTCATGTAAATGTCTTCATCCAAGTAGCCATTTAAAAATGTTGTTTTCACATATAGTTTTTGCATCTTTAAATTGTGTTGTGTGGTTAGTGTAATAAGCACTTTTATGGAGTTTAATTTGACCACATGAAAAAAAGGTCTCTCTGTAATCAACTCCTTGGACTTGTGAATATCACCTTGCCACCAACCTAGCTTTATACTTATCAATTGTTGCATCAACATTAATTTTGATCTTGAAAACCTACTTAGAATTAATGGGGTTTCTATTGGAAGGAATGGGTGTGAGCTTTCAATTGTTGTTTGTATGTAAAGATTATAATTCAATATTGATGATAGCTTGCCATTCATTAACATCAGATCTTTCTAAGGCTTTTTTTTATTGAATGTGCTCCACCCTTAATAATATATTTGCTAAATTAACTTGATGTTTCTTGTTGTAAGATTTTTCAATTTGGGATTTTCCTTCTATGGATTCTATTAACCTTTTTACAAGTTGAATGATTATCTTAGGTCAAGAAAAACTAGTTGGAACACTTTGTCATAAATGAAATTTGTCATATTATTTTCATCATGTCATACTTTCGATTTCTAAGAACATAATATTTAATGAGGGGACCTATGTAAACAATTTACAATATTTTATCAAGGTATCAATTTTCAAACCATATTTCAAAAAACATTAAATAGTAATTGCAACAAGAATGGGTCCTAATAACATGAATATATTCATTTAAACTCATGTAATTTTCACTGAAAAGAGTAATCATGGTAAATGATTTCCAAGTTGCCTATGCCATTTTTCAAGCACCCCACAAGCTGCACACACTTCATCTATTTTTACTTTTTAGGCCTATATCCAAATCTCCATTGCATTTCCTAATTGATTGGTAAACTCATGTTAATCACCTTATCCTTAAGGACTAATTACTTAAGTGGTTTCATCCCCCAATAATTAAGGAATGGTACGTAAATACCTACACTATGCCAAAACATGGTTTTAATGACTAGGATAGCTTATGACTATTGTCCAAGTATAGTCATGTCATAATATTTGGATTTCAATTGCTATCATTATTTTGACTACAACCATTAATATGCTTACATGACTATAAATATGACTATAGGTAATTATATGACTGTAAATCACAACTACAAAATTAATAATCATGTTGAATATAATTGACATTGTTTCACCAACTATAAAAAATTTAAATAAATATGAAAATGTAACTAAGTTCAATACAAATTGGCCTACATTTGACCTAGGTTTGGTTTAACCTACTTTAACCTCTAAATTTTAGTTGATTAAATTTAAATCTCTAGGTTTAATGTTCTCAATTTAACTTCGAAGATTAACTTCCATTAAATTTAGTTTATAAGTTTAGTTTAAGTAGCCTCATTTTAGTCTATGTATATTTGTTTAATTTAATTCAAAAAATAACTTAATCTTGCCCTAATTTTTTTATAGGTAATACAATCCAACCAAATTAAATCGAAATAGATTAAACTAACATAGTTTAGCTTAAATATCTTGAATTAACCAAATTTAACGAAGTTTTGATTACTTTAATTTGAATATCCAGATTTTACCAAGTTTTGCATAAATAATTTATTTTTTTCAATTTTTGCCTAAATATCTTAATTTTATCAAAGTTTGCCAAATTTAACTTAATATAACCAAGTTTAACCTAAATAACCTACTTTTGCCAAAGTGGGCATAATATAGCCAAGATTATTTTAAATAAGATACTTTAGTCAAGTTTAGCTTAATATAATTAAGTATCGCCAAATATAACTTAATATAACCAAGTTTACCATAAATAACTTACTTTAACCAAATTTAATTTAATATAGCCTAGTTTAGCCAAATGTAATTTAATATAACCAAATATACATTTAGCCAATTATAACCAAATATAGCCAAGTTTAAACCAAATAATTTGCTTTTGCCAAGTTTAGCTTAATTTAACCAAGTTTAACCTAATATAACCTAGTTTAGCCAAGTATAATTTAGTATATCCAAATTTAACTTAATATAGTCAAATATAACTAAGTATAACCAAGTTCAGCCAAGTTTAACCTAAATAATCTTTTTTGTCAAACTAATATAATCTAGTTTAATCAAGTATAGTTTAATATAACCAAATTTAGCCTAATAAATTTAAGTATAACTAAGTATAGCCAAGTTTAACCTATTATAGCCTAGTATAGTTTAGTATAGTTTAGTATAGGCAAGGTTAGCCTAATATAACCAAGTATAGCCTAGTTTAACCAATTACAGTTTAGTATAACCAAGTTTAGCCTAATATAGCTAAATATAGCCTAGTTTAACCAAGTATAATTAAGTTTAACATTAATAACCTACTTTTGCCAAGTTTAGCCTAACATAACCAAGTTTAACCAAATATAATTAATATTGCCAAGTTTAACCTAACATAACTTAGTTTAACTTAGGTTAAACTTAAATAGCCTAGTTTAGCTTAAGTGGCCCCAAGGTAGACTAAGTTGCCTAGGTTTAGCCTAGGAAGACCTAAATTTGATTAAAATAGCCTATGGAGGCCTTGGGTGGCCTAGGTTAGCCTAAGAAGGCATAGGTTAATCTAGGCTAAAAAAACTGATTTTTTATATCTTTGTGATACTTTCATTTGTTATATAAAAAATGTGGTGGTGAGGGGTTCAAATCCTCTTACCTTCATCCTATGTCATCCTAGGTTCCTAGGGGAATATTAGTGGGGTAGCCTTTCTAGGAGGAGGGTTGGTTGGTTAGCATATAGCCTAGGTTAGTGTATAACCTAGGTTGTTTTTAAAATTAGGTTAGGTTACTTAGCCTAAGGTGCTTAGCATAGGGCTCCTAGCCTAGTAGGTGGCCTAGGCTAGGTCCCAAGTGTGATTATTTGACTAAAAGTTG
>Ga0116226_10005062_pt1 | contig 11736 bp, 7 predicted proteins | sample S1TSphfallax_FD_89692 | JGI IMG/M metagenome (GOLD analysis project Ga0116226, IMG submission 89692) | Host-associated microbial communities from peat moss isolated from Minnesota, USA - S1T2_Fa - Sphagnum fallax MG | ecosystem: Host-associated > Plants > Peat moss > Unclassified | place: USA... | reverse complement strand
GGCGGCTGGCCGATCTCGCGCACCAGGACGCGTTGACGGGGCTGGGCAATCGGCGCGGCTTCGACGACATGCTGGCCCTGGAATATCGCCGGGCCGCGCGGCTGCGCATCCCGTTCGGGATCGTGATGATCGATATCGATCGGTTCAAGGCGTACAACGATACCTATGGCCATCCGGCGGGGGATGCGTGCCTGCGGCGGGTGGCCGCGGCGGTGCAGCAGTCGGTTGGTCGCCCCAGCGATTTCGTGGCGCGGCTAGGGGGCGAGGAGTTCGGGATCTTGGCACCGGGGACGGACAATGATGGTATCCGGGTGCTGGCGGATCGGGTGTGCGAGGCGGTGCGGGAGCTGCGGCTGGCGCATGAGGGCAGTGATGTCGGCATCGTGACGGTGAGTGTGGGCGGAGCGGTGGTGATTCCCCATCAGACCGCCAATCCAGGCGAGCTCGTCGAGATGGCCGACCAGGCGTTGTATTTTGCCAAGCGCAATGGCCGCAATACGTTTTCGGTGGCCGAGGTGGGACCGGCGACGGATACCAGCAGCTTCAAGCGGTGATCCGTGGCTCAGGGGGCGAGTGTGACCCCCTCCGGCCGCCATAATCCGTCGGGTCGGCCATGGAAGCCGCCGACCTTGCGGCTCAAGCCCCACAGCAGCGAGAAGTGATACAGCACGATATCAGGTTGGTCGGCGAGCCAGAGGTCGGTGGCCTGGCGGTAGAGCGGGATGCGCTGGGCGGGGTCGCTGGACTCGGTGGCTTTCTGCAGCAGGGCGTCGAGCTTGGGGTTGCAGTATTTGCCCCAGTTGGTGAAGCCGCCGCAGCTCAGCCAGATCGGGGTGTTGCCGTCCGGGTCGGCGCGGCCGGACCAGATCAGCATCGAGGCCTGGAAGTCGCCGGAGCGGGTGGCGCTGACCTGGGCTGCACTTTCCTCGGCGATGATCTTCATGTCGAAGCCGGCTTCCTTGACCATCGACTGGATGATTTCGGCCACCTGTGTGTCCAGCGGATCAGTGGAGGTCAGCACGGTGACCGCCACGCGATCGACGCCGGCTTCCTTCAGGAGTTTGCGCGCGGCCGGGATGTCCTGCGCGGGGACCGGGTGGTCGGGGTCGAAATAGGGGCTGCCGGGCACCTCCATCTGATTGGACGGAATATATTGCCCGTCGAACGCGACCTGGTTGATGGCGGCGCGGTCGATCGCCAGCGAGAAGGCGCGGCGGACGCGGGGGTCGCGCCCCAGCGGGGTGTCGGCGGCCTTGCCGTTGGCGACGTTGAACTCGATGGGCACGAAGCCAAGGGAGGGCATCTTGGCGATGCGCAGTTTGGCGTTGGCGGAGACGGCGGCGACGTCGGTTGGGGCGATGTGGTCGGAGATGTCGAGCGCGCCGGCCTGCAGGTCGGTGTTGCGGACGGTGGAGTCGGTGATGGTGCGGAAGATGATGCCGGGCAGCTTGATGGCGGCGGCGTTCCAGTAGCCGGGCCAGCGCTCCAGGGCGATGTGGTCCTGGGCGACGCGTTCCTTGAAGCGGAACGGGCCGGCGCAGACCGGGTGGTTGCCGATGTCGCCGGTGGGTTGATCCAGGATTTTTGGCGAGTAGGGGGTGCCCGGGCGGTTGGCGAGCAGGGCCAGCAGCGGGGCGTAGGGGCGGGAGAGCAGGATGCGGATGGTGTGGGGGTCGGTGATCTCGGTGCCGGAGATGGCCGACATCTCGGATTTGCGGATGGAGTAGGCGGCGGTCTGGTAGCGCTTGAAGTTGGCGGCGATGGAGGCGGCGTCGAGCGGGGTGCCGTCCTGGTAGGTGACGCCCTCACGCAGATGCACCGTGAGGGAGAGCTTGTCGGGCGCCCAGTCCCAGCTGGTGGCGAGCTCGGGGACGAAGTGGAGGTCGGGCGTGAGGTCGATCAGGCTGTCGCACATCGTGGTGGTGACGATGCGGTTGGTGTAGCTGCCGTCGGTCGCGGGATCGAGCGAGGCGGGTTCGAATTCGAGGGCCACGCGCAAGGGTGGGTCGGCGGCCCAGGCTGTGGCGCTCCAGGTGGGCGCGATCTGGGCGACGAGTGCGATCGCCAGCCAGATGTGAACCTTGCGCATGGTCGTGCCCCCCGGTTGCCAGCGTGACTGTGCGGCGTGGGGGGCGGGAGGGCAAGTCAGGAGGCAGGGATCCGGGCGGCGCGGTGCCAGCGATCGACGTAGGCGGGCAGGCCGAGGTTCTCGCGGAGTGTGGCGCCCTCGTAGTGGCGGCGATAGCGGCCGCGGCGTTGCAGCTCGGGGATGACCAGTTCGACGAAATCCTCGATGCCCGCCGGGAGGTGGGTGGGGGTGATGTTGAAGCCGTCGGCGGCGTTGGCGTCCATCCATTCCTCCATGGCGTCGGCGATATCCGTGGGGGTACCGATCACGCGAAAACCCTCGCCGACGGCGTATTCGCTGTAGAGCTGGCGGATGGAGAGGCCCTGCTGCTGGGCGCGTTGCCACCAGCCATAGGCGATGCTGCGGACCTTGGCGCCGACCGGTTCGGGGACCGGGCCGTCGAGGTCATAGCCGGAGAGGTCGCCCATCAGGCTGTAGATGCGGGCGAGGCCGGCGAGGGGGTCGATGAGGGATTGCAGCTGGTCGAGCTTGTCCTGGGCCTCCTGGCGGGTGCGGCCAATGATCGGGACGAAGGCGGGCATGATCTTCAGGACGTCCGGGTCGCGGTGATAGGCGGCCATGCGATCCTTGACCGAGGCGTAGTAGGTCTGGGCGGGGGCGAGGCCGTTGATGGAGGCGTAGACCACGTCGGCGTCGGCGGCGGCGATCTCCTGGCCCATGGCGTTGGCGCCGGCTTGGACCAGGATGGGGCGGCCCTGGGGGGTGGACTTCACGCTGAGCGGGCCGCGGACGGCGAAGTGTTTGCCCTTGTGATGCAAGGTGTGGAGCTTGGCGGGGTCGTAGAACTGGCCGGTGGCCTTGTTGTGGACGAAGGCGTCCGGCTCCCAACTGTCCCACAGGCCGGTGACGACATCGACGAACTCGCGGGCGCGGTCGTAGCGGGTGTCGTAGTCGAGGTGGGTGTCGCGGCTGAAGTTCCAGGCTTCCTGCTCGGACCAGGAGGTGACGATGTTCCAGCCGGCGCGGCCACCGCTGATGTGGTCGAGGGACGCGAATTTGCGGGCGATGTGATACGGCTCGTTGTAGGTGGTGGACGCGGTGCAGACGAGGCCGATGTGGTTGGTCATGGGCGCGAGGGCGGAGAGCAGGGTTAGCGGTTCCAGCTCGACATTGCGGTTGGAGTGGGCGAGCGAGCCGGGCGGCTCGTCGTTGGCGCGGACGCCGATGCCGTCGGCGAAGAACACCATGTCGAACAGGCCGCGCTCGGCGGTCTGGGCGCAGTGCAGGAAGTGGCGATAGTCCGAGGCGGCACCCGGGTTCACGTCCGGATGGCGCCAGGCGGCGTCGTGGTAGCCGAGATAGCGCATGGAGAGGCCCAGCTTGATCGGTGGCTTCGGCATCGGCGGCTTGGTCCTTTCCGGGAGTTCGCGTGCGGGGGGAGTGTATCGGTATCGGCGGGCGGAGGCGAACCCGTGGGTGGGGGGATTTGACGGTGGGCTCGCTGGCACGTGAACCTGGCCAGGCAACTCCCGGCGCGTGGAGGGGTTGGCATGCCATGTCGGGATACAGCAGCAACGAGCAGCCGCGGCCGCGCGGCGATGACGGGCGACAGATCGCCAGCGCGCCGCGGGATGGGCGGGAGATATTGGTGTTCCTGGGAGGGACGTGGGAACGCGCGCGGTTCTGCGCGGTGCGGTCGGCGTTCGTGGATCAGGCGCAGCGGACGCTGGTCGGGGTCAGGGTTTGGCGGGGGGTTTGTGAAAAGTGAGGAGAAGGGAAGCTTCTTCTTTTTCTGAAGAAAAAGAAGCAAAAAGACTTTTATCCGTTTGGGCGCGCGGGCGCGGCCGCTGCTCAGCGGCCCATCATGGTGTCCCGCCCGGGCGGTGGCCGGGGCTGTGGGGCCGTTGAGGGTTTTGATGCCTTCGGCGGACCATGGGGGCGGCGGTTGGCGTGCCACTCGGCCAACTCGCGATCCAGGGCTTGGTGTTCCTGCCAGGTTTTGGTGGGGTTAGCGGGCGGAAGAGGCGGGCGGCCTGGGGGCGGCTCGAGGACGGCGGCCATATGCTTTGTAACCCAGGACACACGCCATGCAGTTTGCTTGCAATAGACTCAGATACCTCGCGTTTGGGGCGGCGACCCTGTTTATGGTCACGGCCGCTTGTGCGCAAACACCTGCCAATATGGTCGCCCTGAGGGGGCTGTCTCCGGTCAGCACGCTGACACATACCGCGGCTGGGCGAGCTGCCCTCGTTTCCAACTACGAACTGACAGGATCTATCCAGTCCGGCGCCACGGTACAGCCGCTCCTGCAATCCTTTGCCGAGCAACAGCAGCAGGCCCTCAGGGATGCGTTCATCACCGGTGCGAATGGTTACCAACTCGCCGATGGCCTGGGCACGCGGCTTGGGGGTGCCTACCAGAGCCTAACCGCCTACACCTCGAGCAAGACGTTCGGAATCATCTCGGACAATATCGCCACTCTATTCGCCTATACCGTGTCCGTCAGCGCAGCCGACTCGAATTCCGGCAAATATTTCTTTGCCAACGCCACGACGAATGGGACACAGCCGGTGTCCGCTGCGGCCATGTCGGTACTGGCCGAACGCGGTGGCGTTACCGACATTTTCGGCAAGGCCTATCATCATGAAGCAGGTGGCGCCGGGTCCGATCCATACGGGGATTCCCGTCCGTTCCAGACCGAACCACGGCTTACCCTGATCGAGGGCAAGGACTTTTTCGGCCACCCGTCCGGCAATCTGGACTACCTCAACGGGCCGGCGCAGGACCTGCGGGCAAGCCCATCCTATCCGAGTGGCCATACGACATACGCCTACACAGAGGCATTGCTGCTCGCCGAGATGCTGCCTGAGCGCTTCCCACAGGAAATCGCGCGCGCTGCCGAATACGCGAACAACCGTATCGTGCTCGGCGCGCACTATGCCATGGATGTGCTAGGCGGGCGCACGTTGGCCTTGCACGACGTGGCACATTTGCTGGCCAACGACCCGGCCTACGTCGGCCAGGCGATACGCCGGGTAACGCCGATCTCCGATTACCCGGCCGCATTAGCAGCAGCGCGGACCGAGCTCGTCGGCAAGTTGCAGCTGGTCTGCGGCAGCACGATCACCGCCTGCGCAGCCGACGATAAGAGCCGCTTCGGCGAGCTCGCCGCCGATGCGGCGCTGTATGAGGCGACGCAAACCTATGGTCTGCCAGTGGTGCACCCCGAGACCGCCGGGACAGTCGAGGATGTGGCGAAGATCGCACCGGAAGCAGGCTATCTGCTGACTGCCGCTTTCCCATATTTGACGCTCGATCAGGCCGATAGCCTGTTGACCGCGACCGAGGGACCGGGAGGCGGGTTTCTCGATGATGGTTCCGCATTTGGGCTCTACTCGCGAATCGATCTCTACGCGGCCGCAAGCAGGGCAATCATGTTACAGCCGCAGAGTGCGAGGTAGCGGACGTCACGATAGTCCAATGAAGCGCAATACGTTGTTGACCGGACATTCCCCGGCCGCACAGGAGCGAAAGCCAAGGTGCCCCCCGTATCGGCCCAATAGATCGGCAGCGATGGGCGTTATTCAGCGTCAATGCCACGCTAACGCCAACGCCGAAATATTGCACCGTTATGCCTTAGTCCTCGCCGGCGATTCAGCAGCTGGTTTTTCGGTCGTCTCTTTCCGGATGGCCGGAAAGTTGATCCACGCCTTAGATTTGTTGGTGGCGCGGTGCACGCTCCAGCCAACGAGGTAGAGCATTGCTGGCATGATGACCAACAATAGCACGACAACCACTAACAAGCCCACCAAACACCTCCTCGTTCGTTCTCGCATCGGGGCGGACACAACCGTGATGGAATTGGGTGGCTTGTGGGGTTTGCCCAGCCCTGCGTCCAGCCAACCAGGTGTTTAGAGGTGGGGTGCGGAAGGGCACCCCACCCTACAACAGATTCTTATCACCAGGGGATCAAAGGGGCTCGCCCCTTTGCGGGTCCGGGCAGAGCCCGCGCTTACGTGCTTGGCGCGATCGGTTCTGGTCAGGCGGCGCGGACCTCCGCACCGAAGCGGTGGACATTCGCGGTGAGCTGTTCGGCCTGCCGTGACAGGTCGCCGGCCGCGCCCAGCACCTGGGCGGCGGCGGCCCCCGTGTCGTTCGCGGTCTGCCGCACCCCGGAGATATTCGCGGTCACGTCGCGCGTGCTGCTCGCCGTCTGCTGCACGTTGCGGGCGATGTCCATGGTCGCTGCCCCCTGCTGCTCCACCGCCGCGGCGATGGTGGAGGCGATCGTGCTGACTTCCTCGATCGTCGTGCCGATGCCGCGAATGGCCTGAACCGCCTCCGCCGTGGCGCTCTGGATCTGGCTGATCTGCGCGCCGATTTCCTGCGTTGCCTTCGCGGTCTCCAATGCCAGGCTTTTGACCTCGCTGGCCACGACCGCGAAGCCCCGTCCCGCCTCCCCCGCCCGCGCCGCCTCGATCGTGGCGTTGAGCGCCAGCAGATTGGTCTGGCCAGCGATGGTGTTGATCAGCTCGACCACCTGGCCGATCTTCTGCGCGCCTTCGGCCAGTGCCTGGACGATCGCGTCGGTGCGGCGGGCGTCGACGACCGCCTTGCCGGTGATCGACGCGGAACGCGCCACCTGGCGTCCGATTTCGGTGATGGACGCGGTCAATTCCTCCGCCGCAGCCGCCACCGTCTGCACGCGGAGGCTCGATTGCTCGGCCGCCGAGGACATCGCTTCGGTCTGTTGGGTCGCCTGCATCGCGTTCGTGGACATGGCTTGCGCGGTCGCATGAAGTTCGGTCGCCCCGGAGGACAGCCCGGAGACCAGACCGCCGATCGTGGACTCGAAGCCGCGCACCAGTTCGCTGAGACGCTGGGCCCGTTGCCCTGCGATCGCCTGATCCGCCTCGCGTTCGGCCGTCAGCCGATCCGCCTCGATCCCGTTCTGTTTGAACATGTCGACCGTGCGCGCCATGGCGCCCAGTTCGTCGCGTCCCGCGATGCCGGGCACGTCGGTCGACCAATCCCGCTGGGTCAGCCGCGCCATCGCCTGCGTCAGGGCGCTGATCGGCGCGATGACGCCCTTGATCGAAACCCAGATCCCGAAGACCACCGACAGCGTGACCAGGGACACCGCGATGACAACGGCCTGCAGGCGGGTGCGGTTGGTGCTATCGATCAGGGCTGCCGATCGTTGGTCCAGGGTTGCACTTATCCGCGTGACGAAGGCAGCCGAGGCTTTGCCCAGCTCGTCATTGGCCGGTTCGAACTCCGCGTGCATGATTTTCAGCGCCGCTTCGTTCGCCTCCGTCGTGTTCTTGAGGCTCAGCAGGGACGCCTTGATGGCGGCCTCAAAGGCGCGGTCGAACATGTCGCCGAGGTTCCGCATCGTGCCGACGAGACCGGAATCGTCGGCGAAACTCTGTCGGACCTTGTCCAGATGACCGTGATATTCCGCTTTCGTGGCGTCGAGCTGCTTCAGCAGGTCCTGCATCCTCGGCACATCGGTCTCGGCGATCAGCTGGTACGCTTCGGCTCCGAGGTCGGATGTATTGGTGTCCGACCGGACGGCCTCCAGCGCGGCGCGGGCCTGCTGGCTCAGCAACAGGGAATAGCCATCGCCGATAGTGCCCATCCGCATGGACATCATCAGCGTCAGGAAGATCGCGGACACGGCCAGGATGGCGAGCGGCGCCAACGTCTTCTGCCAAATCTTCAAATTGCCGAACCAGCCCATCGCGCGTCGTTCCCCCGGCATGCGCGCGGTCGGGATGAACCGCCGCACGGCGAGCCTCCGTGGTACAACGGCTGGTTGAACAAAAGGCTAACGCCGGATCGGCCGCGGCCGACGCCACGGCGTCAGACCGGCCCCTCCGGTGGCTATTCCCCGCGACGAAGCCGTGAGGAGACCAGCCACCTCCGCCCAGGGTTGCTTGCCTGATGCGTCAGGACTGTTCCAAAGCCTGCATGCCGAGGAGGTCGAGCAGGGCTTGGCGGGGGCCGAGGAGGTCTTGCAAATAATAGCGGTCCAGCACGGTGAGGAAGGCGTCCATGGCGTCGGCCAGGACGGAGCGGAGGGCGCAGGCGGGGGTGATGGGGCAGGCGCCGTCGGGGGCGAAGCAGGCGACCAGGTGGAAGTCGTTTTCGGTGTGGCGGACGACGGCGCCGAGGTTGATCGCGGCGGGGGGCTTGGCGAGGCGGACGCCGCCGCCGTTGCCGCGGAGGGTTTCGAGGTATCCGGCGTCGCGCAGGCGTTGGGCGACGCGGATGAGGTGGTGGCGCGAGATTGCGAAGGCGTCGGCGATTTCGGCGACGTTGACGATCTCGTGGGGGCGGGCGCCGAGGCAGATCAGCAGGCGCAGGGCGTAGTCGGTGTGGATCGATAGACGCATGCGGGCGGCCCTTCGTCACTGACGGCGTGTTTGACCGGGAAATGGGTGGTTGGCAACGCGCGGATGGGTGGGGGTTCAAAGTGGTATATGATTTGCTTGTTTGATGGGCGGTTCCTATCGGTGGGCCGTCATTTGGAGGAATACGGGATGGATGCGCGGCAGATTGCGGTGGTGCGGGCTAATTTCGCGGCGGTGGCGCCGATTTCGGAGCAGGCGGCGGCGTTGTTCTATGGGCGGCTGTTCGCGCTCGCGCCGGATTTGCGGGGGTTGTTCAAGGGCGACATGACGGCGCAGGGGGCGAAGTTGATGGCGATGCTGGGGACGGCGGTGGCGCATCTGGATCGGTTGGATGCGATCGTGCCGGCGGTGCGGGCGTTGGGGGCGCGGCATGCGGGCTACGGGGTGCGGGAGGCGGATTACGGCGTGGTGGCAGACGCGTTGGTGTGGACGTTGGAGCAGGGGCTGGGGGAGGCGTTCACCGATGAGGCGCGGGCGGCTTGGGTGGCGGCCTATACGGTCCTCGCCGGCGAGATGAAGGCGGCGGCGAGGGCGGTGTAGCGGGGCGTCACAATGGGTGGTCGGCGGTGGCGGGGGGAGCGTCGTGTTCGTGCCAGCCGCCGCCGAGGGCTTTGTAGAGGGTGACGAGGTTGGCGAGCTGGGATTCCTGCAGGCTCAGCAGGTTGAGCTGGGCGGTGTAGAGGGTTTGTTGCGCGGTCAGGACGGGGAGGAAATTATCCACGCCGGATTGAAAGCGCATCATCGACAGACGCAGGCTGTCGGCGGCGGCGTTGACCAGGTTCTGTTGTTCGCGGACCTGATCGATGTAGGTGGCGCGCGCGGCCAGCGCGTCCGAGACTTCGCGGAAGGCGGTCTGGATGGTTTTTTCGTATTGCGCGACCTGAATGCTGGTCTGGATTTTGGCGAGGTCGAGATTTCCCTGGTTGGCGCCGGCGGTGAAGATGGGGATGTTGATTTGCGGCTCGAAGCTCCAGTTGAGCGCGCCGCCGGTGAACAGGCGGTTGAGCTGGCTGCCGGCGACGCCGCCGTCGGCGGTCAGGGTGATGCTGGGGAAGAAGGCGGCGCGGGCGGCGCCGATCTTGGCGTTGGCGGCGATGAGGTCGTGCTCGGCGGCGGCGATGTCCGGCCTGCGGAACAGCAGGTCCGACGGCAGGCCGGCGGGGAGGTCGGTGAGCAGGCCCTGGGCGTCGAGGCCGAGGCCGTCGGGGAGGTCGGGGGGGATGGGCTCGCCGATCAGCAGGACGAGGGCGTTTTCGTCCTGGGCGGCCTGGCGGGTGTAGAGGGCGAGGTTGGCCCGCGCGGTGTCGAGTGAGGTTTCGGCCTGGCGGAGGCTGAGCAGGGTGGTGGTGCCGCCTTTGAGCATGGCGTTGGTGAGGTCGTAGTACTTGGTTTCGCTGGCGACCGTCTCCTGGGTGATTTTCAGCAGGGCCTGGTCGGCGAGGAGGGTGAGGTAGCCGTTGGCGACTTCGGCGACGAGGCTGATCTGGCTGCTGCGGGCGGTTTCCGCGTAGCCGAGATATTGCTCGAAGGCCTGGCTGCTGAGGGCGCGCAGACGGCCGAACAGGTCGAGCTCGTACGAGGTGAAGCCGACGCTGCCGCTGTAATAGCGGTAGGAGCTGTGTTTGGCGCTGCTGGACTGGGAGGTGCTGGTGGGGGCGACCGCCGAGGCGGTGGTGGGGGCGGTATCGGCACCGCTGCTGCTGGCGGGGATGGTGGTGCTCTCGGGGAGCTGGCCGAATTCGCCGAGGCCGGTCGCGTTGATGGTGGGGAACAGGTCGGCGCGCTGGACGCGGTATTGCGCCTGGGCGGCGGCGACGTTGAGCACGGCGACACGCAGGTCGCGGTTGTTGCGGATGGCGGCGTCGATCAGGCCTTGCAGGCGGGGGTCGATGAAGAATTCGCGCCAGCCGATGGCGTCGGCCGAGCGCTGCGCCTGGGCTGGGGTTTGCTGTGGGCCCTGGTAGGCGGCGCCGGTGGGGTAGGTTTTGGCGGTCGGCAGGAACGGGATGCTGACATGCGGGATCAGCGAGCAGCCGCCGAGCAGGGTGCTGACGCCGAGGGCCAGCCACGGGGAGCGCGTCATCGGCTTCATTCTCCAACCGCCGGCTGGCGCTGTTCGGTTCGCTCGGCGTGGATTTCGCTGAGGCGGCGGACCTTGAACAGCTTCAGCACGACGACGAAGAAGACGGGGACGAGGAAGATCGCGAGGAAGGTGGCCGAGAGCATGCCGCCGACGACGCCGGTGCCGATGGCGTTCTGGCCGCCGGAGCCGGCACCGCTGGCCAGCGCGAGCGGGAGCACGCCGAGGATGAAGGCCATCGAGGTCATCAGGATCGGGCGGAGGCGTTCGCGGGCGGCGATCTTGGCGGCTTCGACGAGGTCGGTACCGGCCTCGAAGCGGGCCTTGGCGAATTCGACGATCAGGATGGCGTTCTTGGCGGAGAGCCCGATGGTGGTGAGCAGGCCGACCTGGAAATACACGTCGTTGTCGAGGCCGCGGCCCCAGGTGGCGAGCACGGCGCCGACCACGCCGAGCGGGACGACGAGCAGGACGGCGGTGGGGATCGACCAGCTTTCATAGAGGGCGGCGAGGCAGAGGAACACGACGACCAGGGAGCCGGCGTAGAGCAGGCCGGTCTGCGAGCCGGATTTGACTTCCTCGTAGGACAGGCCGGTCCAGTCATAGCCGAAGCCTGGCGGGAGTTTGGCGGCGAGCTCGGCCATCGCGGCGATGGCTGTGCCGGTGCTGACGCCGGGGGCGGGGGAGCCGAGGATTTCGGCCGAGGGGACGCCGTTGTAGCGTTCGAGCTTGGGCGAGCCGTAGGTCCATTTGCCGGTGGCGAAGGCGGAGAACTTGACCATGCCGCCGAGGCTGTTGCGGATGTACCAGTCGTCCAGCTGGCTGGGCAGCATGCGCGAGCCGGCGTCGCCCTGGATGAACACGCGCTTGACGCGGCCGCGATCGATGAAATCGTCGATGTAGCTGGAGCCCCAGGCGGCCGAGACGGTGCTGTTGATGTCGGCGATGCTGAGACTGAGCGCGTTGGCTTTCTCGCGGTCGATGACGATGGTGTATTGCGGTTCGTCGTTGAGGCCGTTGGGGCGGACGGCGAACAGACGCGGGTCCTGGGCGGCGGCGCCGAGCAGCTGGTTGCGGGCGGCCATCAGCTTCTCATGACCCTGATTGGCGCGGTCGAGCAGTTCGAAGTCGAAGCCGGTGGCGTTGCCGAG
>Ga0116226_10005061_pt1 | contig 11740 bp, 6 predicted proteins | sample S1TSphfallax_FD_89692 | JGI IMG/M metagenome (GOLD analysis project Ga0116226, IMG submission 89692) | Host-associated microbial communities from peat moss isolated from Minnesota, USA - S1T2_Fa - Sphagnum fallax MG | ecosystem: Host-associated > Plants > Peat moss > Unclassified | place: USA... | reverse complement strand
TGTCTTCTTTCTCCAAACTTCAAACTTGCATTCAAATAAAAATATATATAAAAGTGAAAAAGAAACACTTTATTTTTATTATACAAAATAATAAAAAAAATAGAAAACACATAAAAATAAATAAAAAAGTTAAAAGTTAAAAGTTTCTATAAAAAACTAAAACTGGGGGGGACTTCACAGTGGCCGAAGGTCACGGGCACCCACTAGTATTCAATGATAGAATCATCAATTTGAATTGGTAGAAAGTTGTGATTATGTCATTTTCTACCACAACATAAATAGGTCCATTGTGTATGATTCATTCACAATAACATTTTCTATTATTTTGTCTCACTAATAGGATCATCATGACCTTTTGTTGAAGAATGAAAACCTACATGTTTTTAAATTGTGGTTGTTCATGCTAGGCACCTTTTTCATTTCTTCATAAAAAAATACTCATGTTGATTATCATTTTCTTCATTTGAGGTTATCAAACCAAAGTTGAAAGTCATTATTCTCTTAAGAATACCTAGGGGGGACACTCTTCTTTGAATTTACAAAATAAATGAATAAAAATGTTGAGTTTCAAATATTGGATATTGGGTAAATGTTTGTTATATAATAGGGTTGTGTTTATTCTAAAACATGAAAAATAATTAATATAGGATATACATTAATCCATAGTATTCAAAACATATGTAAAAATATAACATATGTATTAAACATTTAAAATATTATTTATTAGTTAAACTAAGAATGATTAACTCATGACATCTTGTATTGTTTTCCATTTATTTGTTAAATTTTGCATCCTTTACCAATAATCAATGGAAGCTTTGTCCAATTACTAATTATTCCCTTGGAAAGCAAGTTTGCTTGACCTTGTCCTAGGATGATAACTATACTTTGCAATTGATTCGTGTACCTCCCTCTCTCATTTTTATCTATCATTCATAACTTAAATATGGTCTATTGTTTAGCTTAGTTATTAAACTATTTTATCAAACTTATATATCTTTATGGATTATTTCACTTTGTTTATGATACAATAATATTGGGTTAGAAGTAATGAATTTATGTTTTAATGTGATCATGTGAGGTGTTAAACATCTTATATTGCAAAATCATAAGAATTTTTGTTAAGTTAGGTTTCTATTTTGTTTCTATTGTTCCATTTATGTATGAAGAACTAGTTGACAATTGAACTTGCATTCACCAATATTAATATTTCAAATTACAAGATGTATTGCCAATTGATGATGTTTAATCCTGGAATCTCATATGGTTAAACTATAATGAAAATTGCATTGGCCATAAAATTTGTTGACCTTGCTTGTAACAAAGCAAATTGCTAAAAGGTATTGAAATAGATACTCATATATGTCCTAGCTCACTTCAATGGATCACTTGCATAGTAATTTAAACAATAGATTACTTAATACACATTTAAATTAAATTATTTTTTAACAAAAATCCCTTTGAAATCTTGATTTCCTTTCCAACTCCAAGCTTATGAAAATTTTAAAATTAAATGAATATAGTGTATAAATTGCATGCAAACAAATAATTATAATTAAATTGGGGTGGATGAAATATTTTCATTTTAGAATAATTAGATGTTTATAAGGTGAGGAAAAAAAAATCCTTCACCTAATACTCCCCCTTGAAAATCATTATTTGACACAAATAATTTAAAATTTTAACACTCAATGTCCCCCTTGGGAGTGCTAGCAATCAAAACATTCTCATTAAATTACATTGTTATTGGGTATAATCATACAAATAAGAATCACAACATGTGTCCCCAATGCTTGGTTTTTCGTGTTTTAATATCAAAAATATAATAAAATTGCAAGTCATTAATTTAAATGACAATGTTTCTATTATATTATGAGAACATATGGAACAAATTGGAATGAATATATTGAATATAAAGCATTCAAAAGCACTTCACAAACATTGTTTTCATTATTTAAAAAAATATTTGAGTGAATTTAAATGAATTAAAAATGACATAATCATGAACAATAATTATCCATACCTTTACATAATACTATAATGTGACACCTTTTTTTCATGAATATTTTTTGTCACCATAAAAATCATGAAATTAATCCATGGCTTATTTTGTAACATATTTCAACAATTTACCACAACATCTTAGCAAACAAACCTTTTTTAAAAAAATCAATCACCTTAAATGGTAGGTGTGGCTCCTTTTATCTTGTTTGCACCCTAGTGTTGTTCGTTGATGAACCAAAGTGCATTCCTTCATAATTCATTACCCCCAAATAGCTTGTCAATCAAAACCTACACATTGTGGTTACATACACATTGTGGTTTTTTGTTATTGATTCAGATTCCTTATAGATTTCTTTGTCTTTTTGTTGAACATCCATGACAAAGGCCTAGGTTCAAAGAGTACAACTTCTTTGCAAATCCTTTAAATACTTGGATGATCATACTTTTGTTTAATCTCTTTCATTAAACTCATGATGATCACCTTCATCAAAATCAATCCCTTTTTCAAACATTAAATGTTTTAAAGGTTGTATCAACAACATGCAAACCCACCTTTGAACAATACCACTAGGAACATCACACCCCAAATTTCTTGGACCTATTCAACTTCAAGTTAATATAGGATTCATTTCAAGAAGACTTGTAACTTTGAATTTTATATCAATAGATTGGCCAAGTTACGTATTTTGAAACTTCGATTGAATTTGGAAAAATTTAACTTTTAATGTTCCAAATGAATGGTCAAGGAAAAGTTTTTAGGAAACATTTCAAATTCTTCTATTTAGGAACACAAAAATAGTTTTTTTTCATTTTTTTAATGCTTTCAATATCTAGGAGGGCTTAAAATGGTCTTTTTATTGATTAACAAATAGTGATTGAAGCAATCATAAAATTTTCAACAATTTTCAAAGGTCAAAACTAAATTTTAACAGGCCATATTTCATATGTTTGCAAATTTGTAGTAATTCTCATTTTTTTGGTTTCAATCAACAATTTGGGCCATAGCCTAGTGTTTATAATTGATAAACCAAAAATAATAATATTACAATGGTGCAATTTGACATTAATAAATGATTAGGGTCAAGAATCTCAAGAACACATGCCATGAACATTTTAGGAACACAAATCCCATGTAGTGCAAGTCAATAATCAAAATCAAAATTAAAAAATATATATTAATGGGTCCACCTTTCTTTGAATTTTGGTGGCGTGATTCCTGGTGGTACTAGTCAAGGATGGGTTTGCAAACAACATTTGCAAAATGGGCCAATATATGTCCAATTCAAACAAAACAAGTTGATGCAAAACATAAATTGAATATCATCTAACTAATTAATATTAATTCCATTGTTAACTACATAATGGGTGAATGCAACTACAATATACATGATTTAAAAGAAAATTAAAAATGCAGAAAATATCCAAAGTAATAACACGTAAAATTTCACTAATTTTGAATTGTTTTAAAAATCACATATAAATGATTTGGGTTTCAATTATTTTTAAGTTATAAAAACCTTGAATATGCATTTATTCATAATTGTGCTTTGTGTAAATGTATACCAATCATATTATAAAGATATATTAAGGTGTAAACTAAAAACTTACTCCGAATAATAATTGAATTATTGATATGTGCCCAAGTTTCATAATATAATAATAGATTAGGATATAAACCACCATTAATTGCAAGTTTTAATCATAGACTTTTTCCAAATATTCATAATGATGCATCAATTTTAAGTGAACACTAAAAATTATCACTTCGTGATAGTGTTTGTGTGTAGACCAACAAAATTCGCATTCCTTCTCATACACAATTATTTATTAATGAGCTAAAATCTTCCATTGTATCATAATGTTCAAACATGCAATTATGTAATAAATGTTCAATAATGGCATGTCAAGATCATGTTGACCTTTCATGAAATGAAAAAAAATGAGTTTAACATTGATATTCATATAAATGATGCATGGTTAAAAATTGTAAACATGAAACCCTATATGTTATCAATGGGTATGACCATTTAAACTTAGTTTGAAATAAACATTGTAACCATAGCTTTAAATGTTATAACCATAGTTTGAGTTTGTGACGAATAGCCAAACAAAAATTCAAGGCAAAAGTTGAATTTGAAACATGAAGAGGGCAAAGGAAACCTAAATGAAGAGGCAAGTGTGTGAGATGTGACCGAAAAGAGACATACCCAACAAGATAGCCATCTTGATGAATTGGAAATACTTCAAAAATTTGACTAGCTAAAGAAAGTTCATCCACAAAGCTTTCATGCTACAACTTCTTGCAAATTTTCATATTGTGTTAAATGTGTGTTAGTTTGAAGATGGGTGTGCACAATGGAAGAAATGAGACCCAAATTCAATTAACCTACACCCAACACCTTGCAACATATCATAGTCAACATTATAAACAAGGTAATAAATAAAAAGTACCTAATCACCTCTTCTTATTATAATTTTGACAACACAAAACTTGGTCTTCCATTTAATAATGCATAAATGGTTTTAAAGATTCCCATTCCCCTACTAAATCCTACAAGATTTACAATCCAAACATTCCAAAAAAATTAGCATTGCTTTACTACCACCAAGCATGAATATGGCTTGTGAAGATCATAGATGTGTCACCATGGTATCAATGTTCTTTTTAAGGATTCTTGAAAGTTGTTATAGTGGTTATTGTGTGATTGAGCTAGTAACTCAAGTGGTTACACTCATATGGCTAGTTATTTTTTGATTAGTTATACAAAAGAAAATAATTTAAAAATAACATATGGTTATTTCATGTTGCATTATGTATGTGAATAGTGATTATTTCAATTTTGACAAAGTTTGAATTTAAGATACCATAAAAAGAAAACTTGTGGAACCATTTGGTGAGTCTTGGAGTATTGGAATGGCAAAGCTTGACAAAAAAATGATGGCCAATGATTTTAGGTACTTGCATTACAACTTCCAAGTTAAGGATTAACACAATCAATTTCTAAACTTCCATAAAATTCAAAATAAAAATTGAAATCGCATGAACAAATTGCAATGCATAAAATACAATTTGACAAATCATGTGAAGGAGTTGAACCCTTGTCCCAAAGGACACTGCACCCAACGTTAACACATGATCCTAACCTACAAGCCCTACATTAGTTTGGGGAAAATCAAATGGCACTCAAAAGGGAAAGAAAAATTTAACCAAGCTCAAATTGGTTGACATCATGGAAACTGGGGGTTGTTTGTTCCAATGAGCCCATTGAAGCTAGATTACATCAAGCTAAAAGACCTTTTCTTGCTTTTGCATTAATCCAAATTGTTATGATATCATCATAAAGAAAAATATCAACAGTATAAAATAGTTGTACAAACATATGCACCACCAAATCCAAATGCTCACAAAACTAATTTTGCAATCTTGTTTTCATGAATGTCAAGGTTTAAAAGTTCTTTCATCTTCCATAGATTCCATAATCTAACCATAGCCAACTTTGCTAGTTTCATGAACTCAAAAAGTTAAACACACAACAAAAAGTTTGAACATTGGATTTAGATCCATGGGCCAATACATAGTTCATTGAACATTGGACATATATCATTTTAATCAAATTTTTTTTTTGCAAATTTAGAATATTCACATAAAAAATTACTAAGACCCAAATTTGGGCCAATCCAAATTTTTGGGATGACAATAAAAGCCTTTCAAAATGGCCATGTTGAACAAGAAAAGTGATATGTTCACATGAAATTTTCATCCAATATTATGGATACACCAACCTTAAAGCATTTATCACATCTTGGGCAAGAAATCACTTCTCAAGTTCATCATTAACCTTAGTTGTTGCTTCAAAACATTATCTTTTCACATTGTTAATAAGTGGTTTCAAAATAAGGTGAGCCAATTCAAGTAGATAAATAGTCCATAAAAAGTCCATTTAGTAATGTTAAAATTGCAATTTATTATGATATTAATGTCTAAGTGGGGGATTAAAGGTGGTTATAGAGATAATAAAGATTGTATGAATAAGAGCCCAACTAGATGAATCTTTAACATGCATGTTGAAAGAAAAAAAATAAAGTCCATCAAAAATTTGAGTATGATATGGACTTTTGAAAATCAGGTCCATTTTAAGACATTCAAAAGTCCATATCTTAGTTTGGGGCAAGGTTTTTCTTTAAAAAAAGTTCATCTATGTTACTTTTGCTTTAATACAACACATATTGAATCCTTATAAAATAACCCTAACAATACTCATAAACAAAAATGTATTTGTATAAAGCCATAGACAAAAGACCACTCCATATTTTTCAATTTCAAAAGTTTGATATTTTATATTTGGAGAACATATGTTATATTTTTTATGTAGATGTCTTCTTATTCAAGTTGAAAATCTTAATTCAATAGAAAAATTGGCATAATGATGATTTTAAGGCATGTTAATGCATGACACTCTACAAAAAGTTGCAATGTGACTCAAAAAATGGTCCACCTTATTTTACACCCACCCTAATGGTTTGTTGAAAAATAGAATGAATCATACGCTTCTAGAATGATGTCTCAAGACAAGAAAAATGCATCATGTTGGAACTATCATCAATTTTGAAGTTCAACTTCTCCAAACCAATATTCAAATTAGGTGCCCATTCATGCACCACCACATCTAATGTCCCATTTACCAAGTTTTGATACCCATTGAACACATCATTCATGTCGGCATTCTAGGGGGTTAATGTACCACCATTAGAGTTTTGTTTGGCAGAACTTAATTACAACAACAAAATCATATACAAAACATAGTTGGGACTAAGAGAATTTAATTCATTCATTCAACCTTTCAAGCATGGGCATGATACAAAAAACCCCGAACTTTACTTCCAAACACAAAATAACCCTAGATTATTGTCAACTAATTGGTTATAATGCCAACATCTTAATGCATCTTCAAAACCAAGGTATGTTATTGAAATAAATCTTTATTAGCTAGCAACACCATTGAAATCTAACGAGTTTTAATATTCTTCAAAATTTGTTGACCCCCTATTTTCTCAATGTCAACCAATTCAACAAACTCTTAAGTTCTCTTTGAACTATGAGAGAAATATGCATATAAGTTTTGTGGCACACCCTCAATTTTTTCCTACAATTCCTAGTTCAAAAATAATTTGGACTATCAAATTAGTGTGTTGGTTCATACAATTCACACCAATCAAGAATGGTGCATTCTTATCTTCCAATTGGACTATCACACATGTTTTAACACCTTGAAAAACACTCACCCCATTAGCTATAAATCTAATTAGTTTGGATGCAATTGTATCTTGATTCAAATCACCAAAGAACAACATGGCATCCACTAGAATGCACTTCAAAGTATCAAAAGTGGCCCCATCAACCACTCACTACAAGGATAACAATAATGGAATTTGTTGCCAATTTTCAACAATGTAAGCATGAATGGAAACCCATGATTGTTGATCAAAAGTGACTTCATCATTGGAAAAGGAAATGAATTTAGTACTTTCAACCAAAGATTTGATTTTGTTAAAAACCAACTCATGCATGCAAGATGCCATCTCCCAATCACTTGTGTTTGACCAATGAGTTTTTGGAAAGCTTTTGACATCAAGGAAATGCAATAGCTTGCTCATGCTTTCATAATTAGTCATAGGTATACCTTCAACCAAAATGTGGGAAAAAATAAAAAATTACACCAATATGTTTTTCCTTTCTCCAATAGTAGCATGGCAAACTTGTTTGAAATTATATCCTTCATGGTTGTTACATATATAATGTTTCATTCTTAACATGGACTAATTATTTATTCATGTAGTATTCACCAACACAAAAAACTCCTAGAATGGCCACTAAAGCTTTCCTATTTCCACCATGTTTCCAAAGGTTGTCCAATTTAAGGTCCAACAACTTTCCCTTACCCATTATTTTGGTACAAACCTGACATCTGATTTTATACACCTTCCCTTATTCATCCACCACAAACTCAACCCATGGAAGTTTAACATTCCAAACATCTTGAAGCACCCTATTTTGTTCATAATTTTTTTTCTCCTTTTAGTTTCCTCAACAAAAATCTAAATATATGCATCAGAAAGAGGTTTAATAAAAAGGGGGGGTAAGGTTTGGTTGTTATTAAAAGATGCAACATTGATTGATTCAATTTAAAAGAAGAACATATTGAATTTTTTTTTTTAAGGAGGTTGCAAAGGGGCCATGTACAATGAAAAGGGCTAGGTAATGAAAACAATGGACAACAAGAACAAATGGGCACTAAACCCTAAACCTTAGACTTGAATGAATTGAATGAGAAATGATCATTAACATAAGCAATGATTCAATCCAATTAAATGTAATGCAAAAATGACAATTGTAAAATTTTATTTCTACATTGTGTAATTGTTGTTTTATAAGACCTTGGAACCTTGTTCAATGAAAAAGATTAAACCAATGGACACATTAATAAGGATTGAAATAATGAAAACAAGGGACAACAAGAACAAACAAACATTATAGGTTAAGCTTTAAACTTGAATGAACTAAATGAAAAATGTTCAACAAAAAATAAAGACTCAACTCAACTAAATGCAATGCAAAAATGACAACTATAAAAATTTACCTTTGCATTGTTTAATTATTGTTTTATAAACCTTGGAACAATGAAAAGGACTAAGCTAATGAACACACTAAATAGTGAGCAATGAACACACTAAATAGTGAGCAATGAACACAAAAAAAATAGGACAATAAGAGCAAATGAACAGTAAACCATAAATGTTAAATTTGATTGAATTGAATGAGAAACATTCAACAAAAAGCAAGGATACTCAACTCAATTAAATGCAATACAAAAATGACAATTATAAGAACGTACCTTTGCATTATGCAACTACTACTTTGTAAGACCTTAAAACCTTGTTCAATGAAATGAACTAGACCAATTAAGGCCGTGATTCATGAAAATAAACGACAATAAGAGCAAATGACCACTAAACCTTAAACCCTAAATTTGACATTGAAGTGAATGAAATACATTCAATAAAAAGCAAGGATATTCAATTCAATTGAATGCAATGCAAAAATGACAACGGATTGTAAGAGCTTACTTATATATATATTATTTATAAGACCTTTGAACATTTTCAACATTTTGTAAATTATAAGTTGCAACATATCCCAATTTTTCAAACCCCATCCCAAATTGATAAAGTTTAAACAACAATGAACATGCAAGTATGGATGACAACACACGTCACACAATGCACACACAAATCTGAATTATGAATTTAAGATTTTGTCCACATTGGGTCCTAAGTCCCAACATGATTTAGAACTTGAAAATGTGCATTAGGAACTTATAAATTGTTGCTCATCGACTAGATGCAATAACCAATTCATCTTCAATGATTGAAAAATTGAGATCCACTTCCAACTTGTTATTTAAATGGTCCCTTGCAAAATGCACATTGAATTCATCTTAAGTTCTAATAATAACACAATCTAATGATGGTGATTTCAATTGCATAACATGTGATGGCACAAGTGACCACTTTGTATATAACAACAAGCAACAAGCCCTATGTAATGTTCATCATTTGCGAAGGATGACAAGTAGGTATCAACAACATTGGACAACACAATGGTGCCATTTGACAATTGGATAAGTTTCTAGGTTGCCATGTGTGATGACAAGCATTAGGGTTTGGGAGAAACCATAGGCAAAAAAAATTCCTATGTATTTAAGATTCCACTCTAAATTTTGCCCTAGATTTTAAACATAGAAGAAGAGGTAGGTTCCAAGTCAAAATCATGTGATATTTTTCCTTTACAAAAACACTACATGGTGGGTGGGTTCCTAACCAATGTTGGCCAATCATTGAATTTTAATTTAATTATCAAGTTAGTTATGAATAATCTACTAGCCGATTCTTGGTTAAATTGATAGCCACCTAATATTGAATTTTCAAAATCTAATAACTTACTTGGATGATGTGATCATCATCTAGGTAGGTTATCAATATTTAGATATTAAAACTAAGACATTAAAGAAAAAATTACATTTTTATAAATGACAAGTTAACCAGCAATCATCAACTAATTATTTAATAAACTATTCTTATGCATAAGAGACAATTATTACCCAAATTTTGTATAGTCTATTCAACATGCTTTTTAAAAAATATTGATGTTGATAACCTATATGGTTTGAAAAAAAATTTAAGAAATAACCTACCTAACAATTATTTTAAAGAAAAAAATAGCCAACATTATTCTTAACTTTTCAAAAAATAAAAGTGCCCACTCAATTAAATTTTGCATCTCCTCTTCCATTGACCCAAAAGAACACCAATTTAAAACAAAATTTATTTTCTCAACTTTCTTTTTGGCCTCTTCACCCATCTTGCACCATACCAAACCTACCTCCACTTCTTTTCTTTCTACTTGCTTGACTTAAAAACTTTATACAACACCAAATACAATTCAACTACAAAAATGCATCCAAACTTCAACAATGGTAGTTGCAAATCAAATTTGCTTTGCCACCAACATAATTCCTTAGTGACAAAGTTCCACACACAAAACACATCTCATATTTTTTGCCAAAAGGAGCCATTTGCACTCCAAAAGTGAGCCCGTAAAAAACCCTAGTAATGTAATTACTAGTCTTGGGCAATTTTCAAATGCCCATTTGATTTTTGACCTAGTTCTCAACTTGATTTTCACAATGAGAACTGGTTGACACCTTTACATGTGGAAACCGGAGAGAGAACCAACTTCACGTTCTCACATGAATGAGAACTAATCATGAGAACCAGTTCTAATATTTATAATTATATATATATGGGAGAACTGGACATGTATTTCATAAAATTTACATCTAGTCTTCAAATTCCATGTGCAAGTTGGTGTTGTTGCTTTTCATTTTTTACATTTGGGTAGATGCATAGTATGGTGGCTCACTTTTTAAAAGAATTGAATTCCATAAAAGTCCATGTTCTAGTGTTAATTTAAATTTTTTTTTTTTTGTGGTACCATTGGTTAAATGGTAATAAAGTCCATGTATTAAAAGCACTAAAGTCCATATTAATAGGAGCCCAAATAGAGATTCCAAATATATGCACCTTTGGAAAAAGAAAATTTGAAAATGAATGAAAAACAACAATGTTATGGACTTATGAAAATACAAGTTAATTTAGGGCATTCAAAAGTTCATAAGTAGAATTTGGCTATGATTCTTAAGAATTTTTTTCATATAAAAATGTATTATTTCATTCTAACTCATATGCTAAATCACTATAGATTTTGAATAAAATTTAAGATGAACCTTTCAATTTTCTATCATTCTAGTCTATCAACTAGTCCATAATTTTGAACTTCAAAAGTCCATTACACTAGCATATGAACTTTTTATCAATAAACAACTACACAAATATCTTAATAATAAAGTTCTTAGTTTACATTCAATTATCAATTAATAGATTTAAATATATATTACTCACCATATGTGTTTGAACAAGGGGTACCTAGCAAAAACACCATTGTGACAGTAAAAAGGAGCCACCATACCTTCCATTCACCCATTTTTTATGCATTATTATTTGTAACTTTTTTTTTTTTTTTTGTATTTTTTTTGTTTTAACATCTCTTACTAGCTTTTTAAGGAAAATTTTCACACAAAAGTGTGTTTTTTTTGCAACTCATATGCTAAATCACTAT
>Ga0116226_10005060_pt1 | contig 11741 bp, 13 predicted proteins | sample S1TSphfallax_FD_89692 | JGI IMG/M metagenome (GOLD analysis project Ga0116226, IMG submission 89692) | Host-associated microbial communities from peat moss isolated from Minnesota, USA - S1T2_Fa - Sphagnum fallax MG | ecosystem: Host-associated > Plants > Peat moss > Unclassified | place: USA... | reverse complement strand
GCGCCGCGGTTGGGCGAGGTGCACGCGCGGCATCGCACGCCGGCGAGCGCAGTGTCGTGCGCGTCGCTTCTGATGCTGCTCGGGTTTCTCGCCTGGGCGCCATTCGCCGGTGCCGGCAACTATTACAGCTACACCAGCACGATCGGCGTGCTGGCGTTGATCCTGGTGTACATCGGCGTGAGTGCTGCGGAAATGCGCGAGGCGTGGCGCGAGCGGCGGCGGGCATGGTGGCTCACGTGTTCGCTGGGGCCGGTGCTCCTGCTCTGGGTGCTGTACCGCAACGTCTATCCGCTGCCGGACTTTCCCAACAATCTGTGGCCGTATGTGGCGATCGTGTGGGTGGCGGCCTCTTGGCTGGTCATGAGATGGCGACCGGCATTGACGCGCGCGCCGCTACCCGATGTCTCTTGAGGTGTGCTGCACTGGTTTACCCGGCGGGGGAGTCGGCCTTGCGCGGTTTGGCGGCCTGGTCGGGACAGACGGTTTCGGGCAATACGGTGCCCAAGCCGGCGTCGGGTGATTTGGCGCGGGCGATCTGGTAGCAGCTGGAATTGATCCACACGATCCAATCGCCACCGGCGGTCTTGTACTCCTCGCCGGCGTGATGCTGTGCCCAGGGCCACCACTCATCGGCCGTGGTCACGCGCGACGGTGCCGGGCTGTTCGGATCCTTGTTGTTACGGATCTCGAAGGCTTGCACGGCGCGGCGCGCTTCGGCACGCCAATCGACCCCCAGGCCGTTGCCGTCGGCGCCCGAACTTGCGGGCGCCGTGTCGAGCGAGCCCGGCACCGGCGGAGCAATCGACACGAGGGTGTCAAGCCCGAGCCGCTGTGGCCGGAAGTTGGTGGGGCGGATCTTCGCCGCGGGTGTGGGCGGCAAGTACAGCAATTTCAACGGCTTCGCGGTTGATCCGGCGGGCTCGGATGGCGGCAGGGTGAGCAGGGCTGTGAGCAGCGCGACGTGCGCGCAGAGAACCCAAGCGAGGATGACGTAACGGCGACGATCCGGAGCCTGTGGTGCACCCATGGTGACACCATAGACCGGAATGGGACGTGAATGGTTCCTAAATGGGCGGGTGCGGTGGCGGTCGGGGTCGCGGGGGCACGCAGGCGCGTTAGCGCCAGCCGCTCCACATCAGGGTGCGTGATTGATGATGGCGCGTGCCTGATAGGCGGTACACTTCGCGCGGCAGCACCTGCGAGAGCCTGCGGACGAGATCACGTGGCTGGAGGTCGAGTTTGGCGGCTAGCGCGCGCAGCACGCCGGTGCCGAACAGTGCATGTAATTGTTCACTGAAAATCGGTTCATTCACATTTTTGAGCCAAGAGCGGGCGACCGATCCCATGCCCATTTCTTCCATGCGCCGCACGACTCCGGTGACGGTCCCATGTCGCTCGATCAGGTCTTCGACGGCGCGGGAGAATTCCTCGATCGCCAACTGACCCCAGAGTTGCTTGGGTAAGCGGAGCCAGCGTGGCATTTCAGTCGTTGCGTTCATTTGACATGTCCCTTAAGTCTAGTCATGCAATCTGTAAAAAACCGTTAGATGAAAGCATCGTCATCCAGCCGTCGGCGAACGACGACAGCAGCAGACTTCTCGCGACAGGTGTAAGACAATCACACTATTGATGAGTTCGGGATCGCGGAGTTCGCGAATTCCTGTTGTTGCGCGCGCGCAGCAGGGTGAGCCCACGCTGGAAGCGATCGCTTTGGACGATGAAGGCAACGGCGAAGGAAAACACGAATATTTCGAGACCGGACATGGCGCGCTCCTAATTGAGTTAAGTCGAACCATGCCGTCTGTCTCGTGGGCAAACTGTTATCTGCGTCCCAGAACGTGAGATTCGACTTGCGGTCCGCGGAGCAGCAAATGTCAAGGAGAAAATCTCGATGAAACCTGTCGTGAAAGTGCCGTTCGTCAAGCGGCGGTGGTCGTGGCTTTTCAGCATCCTCGTGGGCGTGGGATTGCTCGCGCATCCGGCGAGCCTGCTGTCAGGCGATGTGGCGACCCTGCCGACCATGGCCGCAGCGTCGGCGCGCAACTGTCCCATGCCGATGCAGGCGCTGTCGCCGGCGATCGGTGCGCTCGCGCAAGACATTGCGCGGCGGTTTCACGTCGCGCACAGCGCGGCGGTGGGCATCACGCATGCCGCCTTTAGCGCCGGAAGAATGCACGGCGTCGATCCGGTGCTGGTGCTGGCGGTCGCCGCCGTCGAATCGAAGTTCAAGAGCCGCGCCGTCAATCCCGTGACCGGCGCCACCGGTCTGATGCAGGTGGTGCCGCAATGGCATCAGGACAAGATCGTGCGGGTCGGGGGCGATCCGGCGCTGCTGTTGATCCGACCGAACATCACGGTGGGCACCGCCATCCTCGCCGAGTACCTGAATGCGGAGGATGGCAACCTTGAAAATGCGCTCAGCCGCTATCTGGGCAGCGGCGGCGGCGTGCATTACACGGAACGGGTGCACGCCGAACTCGAGCATCTGACGCGGGTCGCGGCGTCGAGCTGAAGGCTTGCCGTTGTGGACCGAGGTCAACCTCTGGCATCTGCGGCTGGCGCGATCTCGGTGCGGTCCATGGCGACGCCGCGTCGCTCCGGGCCGAAGTACACCAGCAGCGTGATGACAATGGCGACGATACCGATGACGCTCGCCATCGCCAACCCATAGTTGTTGCCGTGTGCCTCGGCGATCGCCACCTGCAGATTGAGATTGACCGCGGCCAGTAAATTGCCCAGTTGGTATACGAAGCCCGGAAACGTGCCGCGTGCCTCGGGGGGTGAGAGCTCATTGAGGTGCACGGGGATCACGCCCCAGGTGCCCTGGACCGACAGCTGCATCAGAAACGCGCCAATGCCGAGGATGAGTGGCGAGGATCCGAATGCCCAGAATGGCAGCACGGGAAGGGCGATCAGGGCGCCCGCCATCATCGCGCGCCGGCGCCCGATCTTTTGCGATAGGGAGCCGAACAGGAGACCACCGGCGATTGCGCCGAGATTCGCCACGATCGTGATGTGTGAGGTGAGACTGGTGTCGAAGCCGTGCTCCCCCTTCAGGAACAGGCCCGGATAGGCGTCCTGTGAGCCATGGCTGAAGAAATTGAAGGCGGTCATCAGCACGATCGAGTAGATGGCGAGCTTCCAGTTGCGCGTTAGCACCTCGCCCAGTCCAACGCGCGGTGCGCCTTCCAGCTTGCGCCACGCGGGCGATTCATCGATGCCGCGACGGATGAAGAACAGAAGCACCGCCGGCGCTGCGCCCAACATGAACATATAGCGCCAACCCAGGCGGTCGTAGAGAAAATCGTTGGCGAGCGTCGCGAGCAGGAAACCGGAGGGATAGCCGATCTGTAATAACCCCGAAACGATGCCGCGCGCCGAGGCTGGAATCGTCTCCATGGTGAGTGCCGAGCCGATGCCCCATTCGCCGCCCATGGCGACGCCGAACAACGCCCGAACGGCCAGCAACGCCGTCATGCTCGGGGCGAATCCTGAGGCCAATTCCAGCAGTGAATACGCCAGTATGTTCCACATCAGCGCCGGCTTTCGGCCGAACCGGTCGGCGATGCGCCCGAACAGAAAAGCACCCACCGGTCGTGCCGCCAGGGTGAGGAACACGGCCGTCGCCACGAGTTGCATGCTCGCCTGCAGGTCTCTGGCGATGTCTTTGAACATGAAGACCATGAGGAAAAAATCGAACGCGTCGAGGGTCCAGCCCAAGTAGGCGGCGATCACCACGTTGCGTTGGCTCTGGGTCCAGGTCATGGCGGTACTTTGGCACGAATTGGCCGGCCGGCGGGCGAAAGAATCAGTAGACTGCCCGCCGGTTGTGCGGAGTGTCGCCGGCCCTTATCCTTGGGTTACATGCTGAATAAATTCTTGATTTTACAAATACTGCTGCTCGGCGCGGCCGCCGCCGAGGCAGATATGCCTGCCGCTCGGGGCATCCACATGCGCAGCGTCGACATCATCGACAATCAGGGGTTCGGTCAACGGCTCATCGCGGGCCGTTTCATGGCACCGGTGGGCTGGACTGCGCAGGGATTTGCCGCGTGGCCGGGCAAGAAAATCGTGCCCTGTAAGCCGACGCCCACCATGATCTTTCAGGCCATCAGTCCCGAGAAGACGACGGGCGTTCAAGTGCTCCAAGGAGATGCCTGGCTCTCGAGCCCGAACCCGCAGTTCGCGCAGCAGTTGCAAATCCAGCAAAACAGCACGCACGTGGTCACGCATTGCGAAGTGCGACCGCTGGTGAGCGCAGTGGACTATCTCAAGACGCTCATTGCCCGGGAGAAGTCGATCGAACTCATATCCTCCGGGCCGATGCCTGATGGCGACAAGCTGGCTCGTATCATCGGCGGCGGAAACGGGCAAGGACGCGTTTCAGTCGATACCGCACGCCTCTATCTGCACGGCACCTCGGCGGGCGTTGCCACCGAGGGCTACACCGAAACCGCCGTCATCACCACCGCTATCCAGACTCCCCTGGGACTCATCGTCCAGGTGTCCATTCCCATCGTGGTCAACAAATTCGCGCCCTTGGGCAAACTGAAGGAAACCGACAAGCTACTGTCAGCGATTGCCGATGACGTCAGCGTAAACCCAGACTGGCAGCGGCGCGTCGATGAATTCCAAAGCGGCTTGCAAAGGATTCAGCAGAACATCAATGCCGACGATGCCAATACCGCCCGCAACATCGCACGCATTCAACAGGGCGCCAACGACTGTGCCTATAACGTGATCCGCGGTGCGCAACGCAATTCGCAGCGCGGCATCGACAGCAGCGCGCACGCGTTCGCCTTGTCCATGAACGACACGCAGGAATACCACGATGCCGCCACCGGAGAAACTATATTAGGTTCCAACCAATACAATCACGTCTATTCGAACGGCCAGGGGGAATACATCTATTCCGACTCCCCTTCCTACGATCCGAATGCCACGCAACGAGGCAACTGGCAGGAGATGAGGCCGCAACAGTAGGTGTGGCGTCAGCGGAGGGTCGCGCTCGCGAGTTTGGCGCTGAATCCGATGAACAATATGCCGATTCCTCCGGTGCCCACCACTTGCATACGGCGCCTCTTGCGGAACGCCTCGGCCAAGTGGGCTCCCCCGAAAATCAAAGCCGTGAGGTAAAGCATGCTGCAGGTTTGCACGATGCATCCTAAGATCAGAAATGACAGCCCGGGATGCGCATATCCGGAATCCACGAACTGGATGAAAAAAGACAAGAAAAACAGGATGGCCTTCGGATTCATGAGACTGATGATGAGTGCCGTGCGAAACGGCACCCGGTCGTTGGCGGTGATGGGTCGTTCTGCATCAGCCCCGCCTCGAGCGCGCCACAAGTGCCAGGCGCCCCGCAGCATGCCGATTCCCATCCACGCCAGATAGGCCGCACCGACAAACTTGACCACCAGAAACACTGCGGGAACCGTGCGGAGCAGCGACGCAATGCCCATCACGGATGCAAACATCAGGACGGTGTCGCCCACGAACACGCCACCCGCGGCACGATAGGCGGCTGCTACGCCGGAGCGGGATGCGACGGCCATGACGTACATGGAGTTCGGTCCGGGCAGCAGCACGATCAGGACGGCGCCCAGGATAAAGGTTGGCAGATCAGTTATTCCGTACAGCATGATCGGGTGTGATGATAACCAAAACTTGGTGCGAAAGAGACGTTTCTAAGCGAACCAAGGGTTTTCAGCGCTTGACGCGTGTGGCGAGGGAGCGTGATATGTATGTCAGTCGGACACGGCTCCAGGGCGGTGGCGCGCGATAACGTTGGTGAGGCAATGATAACGATACGAAGGCGATATTCTTGGCACGTATTACCTGCGGGAAAACCAGGCGGGCGGCGGCAATCACGTCGCCAATTGCGGCTACATGACATCGTCCAAGGCCCAAGGTAAAGGCATCGCCCGCCGGATGCTGGAGCATTCTCTGGTCCGTGCCAAGGAACGCGCCTTCCTGGCGATGCAGTTCAATTTCGTGGTGAGCAGCAACGAGCGCGCAATCAGGACGTGGGAGGCGTACGGTTTTCAGAAGGTCGGCTGCATCCCGCTTGGGTTCAAGCATCCGACACTGGGGCTGGTTGATGCATTCGTGATGCACAGGCCGCTTTGAGCGTTTCGGTCAAGACCGTGCCCGGAGCGGGCAGGAAATCGCCTAAACTGGGGGTATCGCCCGGCGGCGGGTAACTTAGGAGTCTGCGCGATGCCGCATGCCATTCGATTTTACAAACCCGGCGGACCCGAGGTCTTGGTCTGGGAAGAAATCAACGTGGGTCAACCCGGACCGGGCGAGGTGCGCCTGCGGCATACCGCGGTTGGTCTTAATTATATCGACGTGTATCACCGCATGGGCCTGTATCCGCAGCCGTTGCCGAGCGGCCTCGGTGGCGAAGGCGCGGGAATCGTCGAGGAAATCGGCGCGGGCGTCACGGATCTGAAGCCGGGGGATCGCGTGGCTTATGGCAGCGCTCCTCTGGGTGCGTATGCGGAGGTACGACTCGTTCCCGCCGATCGGGTGCTCAAGCTGCCGGATGGCATCGATGATAAGACCGCCGCGGCGATGATGCTCAAGGGGCTGACAGTGCAGTACCTCATCCGTCAGACCTATCGCGTAAAAAAAGGCGACACGATATTGCTGCACGCCGCCGCCGGCGGCGTCGGCACGATTCTCTCGCAATGGGCGAAACATCTGGGCGCGACCGTCATCGGCACCGTCGGCAGCGACGAGAAAGCGGCACTGGCGTTGGCCAATGGCTGCGCGCACGTGATCGTCTATACCCGTGAGGATTTCGTGAAACGGGTGGAGGAGATCACGGGCGGACTGAAAGTCCCGGTGGTCTATGATTCCGTTGGCAAGGACACCTTCATGAAGTCACTCGACTGCTGTGCGCCGCTTGGGCTGGTTGCCTTGTTCGGACAGTCATCGGGATTGGTGGCGCCGCTGAATCTCGGCGACCTCGCGGCCAAGGGTTCGCTCTATGTGACCCGGCCGACGCTCTACGCTTACGCCGCCAAACGCGAGAATTTGACCGCGATGGCCGAGGAGTTATTCGACGTCGTGAAATCCGGGGCGGTGAAGATCACGGTCAACCAAACCTATGCGCTCAAGGATGCCGCGAGAGCGCACGCGGACCTCGAGGCGCGCAAGACGACGGGATCGACGGTGCTCATGGTGTGAACGGATCTCGCGCAGACTCACGCGGCTTCTCGCCTGTGATTGGCGGCAGGTTACCGGGTCGCCACCGCGACCGCCGCCGCGGCCATGAGCGTGCCGCTGCCGCGATTGATGAGTTGCGTTGAACGGGGATTCCGAAACCATCTGCGCGCCCGCGCGGCGGCGAGCACATAGGCCCCGAGGATGGCTGGCAGGATGACGGCGATCGCCGCGGCAATTTCAACGTAGCCGAGTGGCGGCAGACTATCCAATTTCACGACCGTGGGCAGCAGCGCCACAAAGAAGATCATGGGCTTTGGATTGCCCAGCGTGAGTGACAGGCTGCCGAGAAACGAAGTCAACGGTCGTTGCATGGCGTTGGGGGCGTTGGCGGCTTTGGCGGCGCTAGGGGCGTTGGGCGCATCAAGCGCATCAGGTGCCTCAGGTGCGTCGATCGAGTCGAGGCTTGGCGCGGGCGCGGACCACAATCGATAGGCCAGATAGAGAAGATACGCGGCGCCCGCATACTTGACTGCGGCGAATGCGGAGTGGGCGGTTTGTGCGATCGCGGCGAGTCCCAGCGCGGCGCCGAAGAACCAGATCAAATCGCCGACGACGAAGCCCGCAATGAACGGCGCGGCACCGCGTCGACCCTGCGTAAGCCCGCGCGCGATGACGGCGGCGACTCCCGGCCCGGGCGTTGCCACCGCCAGAAAATAAACCGCGCAAAAAGTGACCAATCCGTACCACGACACGCCGCCTATCCTTCCATCGTCTTACCAACCGTTGTCCGGCGAGCATACATCGTTGCGCGACGCATAAGGTATGGATGATTGCGGTGGCGGCCACCGGTCGATAGTGCCGTATTTGGTTGCAATGCGCGATTTGTGGATTTGACATGGACGAACTGCGAACCGAAACTTGAACGCCTAAAACCGATCTCGCCCTTATCGCCATTCCGCTGAGACTATTCCAGCATGTCATCGAAATTTGGTCGCGCCCTCGCCGCGCTGTTGCTGTGCTCGAGCCCGCTCGCCTTGAGGTTAAGCCTCGCCGCAGAACCGGCGGTCGCCCCGGCCATAACGGTGGCACCAGCCACCACGGTGATGACAGCTGCGCCGGTTACGCCGATGACGCCGGACGTGGTGCCGAGCTTCGACGCCTTCGATCTCGCTCGCGCGGACTACGTGAAACGGGTGGAGATGGTGCCGATGCGTGATGGGGTGAAACTGTATACGGTCATCTTATTCAAGAAGGGCACCACGAAGGCACCGATCTTGTTGTCGCGTACCCCGTATGACGCCAAGGCCGCGACTCAGCGCAACATCAGTCCGGTGTTGACCGAGGTGCTGCCGGCGATGGATGCGGAATTCGTCTCAGACGGATATATCCGGGTTTACCAGGACGTGCGCGGCATGCATCATTCGGACGGTGAGTTCGTGATGACACGGCCGCTCATCGGGCCGCTCAATCACACGACGGTAGACGAAGCCACGGATGCCTACGACACCATCGATTGGCTGGTGAAGAACGTTCCGGAGTCGAACGGCAATGTGGGCGTCGTGGGCTCGTCCTATCTGGGGTTCACCACGCTGATGGCGGAGATCAATCCGCATCCCGCTCTCAAAGCGGTGGTCCCGGAGAGTCCGATGGTCGATACCTGGATCGGCGATGATGACTTTCACAACGGCGCCTTTCGCGCGGGCTCGCTCGATTACGCGCTCGAAATGGGCACTAACAAAGGCGATGGGGAGCACACGACGTATGGCCCGGGGGACGACTACAGTCTGTATCTCGGCGATGGTTCGATGGGCGACCATGCGAAGAAGTGGGGCTTGGATAAAGCGCCGTTCAGCCAGCTGTTGCTCGAGCATCCGGCCTACGATGCGGTGTGGTCGCTGGCGGCCGTGGACAAGTGGCTGGCGGAGCGCCCCTTCACGGTCCCGACCCTGCTCGTGGTCGGTCAGTGGGATCAGGAGGACAGTTACGGGGCACCTGCGATTTATCGCGCACTATTGCCGAAGGACCATGACCGCCTGCTCCACCTGGTGATCGGTCCCTGGCGGCATTCGGGTGTCAATCATTATGGCTACGGATTGGGGGATTTGAATTTCACCGGGGACACTGCGCAGGAATTCCGGGTCAAGTTCATGAAACCGTTCTTCGACCATTATTTGAAGGGCGCGCCCGATCCGAAGACGCCGGCGGTATTGACTTACGCAACGGGCGTGGACCGCTGGGAGGAGTCCGCGCAATGGCCGAATGGTAAAGCGGTGCCGCTATATTTGCACGAGGGCTTCGCCGCGTCGTTCGCGGCGCCGGTGGCGTCGAAGTCGGACCACGATGATTATCTTTCAGACCCGGCAAAACCGGTGCCGTTCAGCCCGCGGCCGATCAACATCGGTGATTCGAGCCAATGGACGACGTGGCTGGTGCGCGATCAGCGTTTCGTCTCGGACCGCCCGGACGTGCTGGTCTACACAACGGATGTGCTGGCGCAGCCGCTGCACATCATGGGTGCGCCGGCGGTCGATCTGTTTGCCGCGACTTCGGGCACGGACAGTGATTGGGTGGTGAAACTGATCGACGTCTATCCCGATACCTCGACCGAGGGCGTGCGGGCCGGTGCGCTCGCGCGCAACATGGCCGGGTTCGAATTGCCGATCGGCATCGAGATATTCCGCGGCCGGTATGTCAGTGGCTTCGACAAGCCGCGGGCGTTAAAGCCGGGCAAGGTGGAGGAGTATCGCTGGAATTTGCCTAACGTAGACCATGTGTTCCTGCCGGGACATCGCATCATGGTGCAGGTGCAGTCCTCGTTATTTCCACTCTATGATCGCAATCCGCAGACTTATGTAGATAACATTTTCTGGGCAAAACCCACGGATTATCGCAAGGCAACGCAAAGCGTGTTTCATGCGCCCAAGCAGGCGAGTGCGGTGATTCTGCCCGTGGCGGATCATTAGATTCGATTATTAGAACTGGCGCTGCCAAAGACTAATAGATCACGCTATAATCGCGACCTTTTGGACGAGGATCCTATGGCAAAGGCAAAGCAGAAAAAGCGAATCGTGCGGGCTTGGACTAAGGACGATATCAAGACCCTGCGCAGCATCGCGAAAGAGCGTCTCTCAGGCAAACAGGCGGCAAAACAATTGCGCCGTACACCGGGGGCGGTGGCGCAGAAAGCGATGCTGCTCGGCATTAGGTTTCGCTCGGTGAATCGGAAACGTCGCCAGGCTGCATAAGTCGCGCAGGTAGGCTCCCATGCCGACGTTCCGGATCGCGGTCGCCAACTTACGCTTTCCGCCGACGCCAGAGGATTCCGTGCGGTTGGCTGTTCAGGCAATCCGGCACGCGGGCAGGGAGCGAGCGGATATCCTCTGTTTTCCGGAAGCCTACGTGCCGGGGTACCGGGGATTTGGCCGAGTAATCGCGCCGCCCGATCCCGTGTTTCTCGAACGCGCCTGGGCCACGATTGCCGTGGCGGCGGGTGAGTCTAACGTGGGGGTGGTGCTCGGCACGGAGCGCGTGGTCGGCGATGAGTTGCGCATCGCGGCGCTGGTCATCCAGCGCGATGGCAGCGTGGCGGGATTCCAGGACAAGGTGCAGCTCGACCCCTCCGAGGATGCGACCTATGTGGCGGGTGTGGAACGGCGCGTGTTTGAGGCCGGACCGCTGACCTTCGGCATTTCGATCTGTCACGAGGGTTTTCGCTATCCGGAAACGGTGCGCTGGGCGGCGGTGCGCGGTGCGCAGGTGGTGTTTCATCCCCATTTGAGTGAAGCCGAACCGGCCCTGCAGGGGCCGGGCGGTGCCGCGCTGTATCGGCCAACGAGTTATGCGGAAGCCGCGAATTCATTTCACGAGAAGGCGATGTTGTGCCGCGCTGCGGAGAATACGTGTTTCATCGTTACCGCCAATTGCGCGAGTGTCGGCTCGCCCACCACGTCGGCGGTGATCAAACCGGATGGCACCGTGTTGACCTATCAGCCTTACGATGAGGAAGGGCTGCTGGTGACCGATATTGATCTGGCCGAGGCGACGGGGCTGCTGGCGTCGAGGTACAAGGTGCCTGCGTGAGTGTGACGACTGAATCACATCGGTGGGCGAGCAGGCGCGCATCGATGCCTCAGTGGTGTCTGGCGACCGCGATCTGGTTTGGCATCGGACTGCTGGGTGCTGCGGGCGCGGCGTTGCCCGCGACCCCCGATGCCGGGTGCGGTTCGGCCTCGCCGCCCGCGTTTTGCGGCGCCGTGCGCGGCGCGCGCGCGGAAGGTTGGTTGCCCCAGAGTCGCTCGGAGGTCATGGCGCCGCATGGCATGGTGGTGACGAGTCAGCCGCTCGCTGCGCAAGCGGGACTACGGATCCTGATGCGCGGTGGTAATGCGATCGATGCCGCCGTGGCCACGGCGGCGGTGTTGAACCTCGTAGAGCCGATGATGGTCGGGGTGGGTGGCGATCTGTTCGCCGTCATCTACACCGTCAACGATAAGAAGATTCACGTGCTGAACGCGAGCGGCATGGCGCCCACCGGTGCCACGGTCGCGCACTTCAATGAACTCGGCTAT
>Ga0116226_10005059_pt1 | contig 11741 bp, 8 predicted proteins | sample S1TSphfallax_FD_89692 | JGI IMG/M metagenome (GOLD analysis project Ga0116226, IMG submission 89692) | Host-associated microbial communities from peat moss isolated from Minnesota, USA - S1T2_Fa - Sphagnum fallax MG | ecosystem: Host-associated > Plants > Peat moss > Unclassified | place: USA... | reverse complement strand
CGCGGGGCCGAGCAGTTGCAGGAAATGCGCGACAAGATCGTCGAGGAACTGGAAAGCAGCGGCTATTCCGGCGCCCGCCGGCGCGTGCAAATCCTCGCCGGCGTGGACGTGGCGGACCTCGCCTCCGTCGAACACGCCGCGACGGTAGCCCTGAAAACCTTCGGCCATGTCGATTACCTCATCAACTGCGCAGGCATCGCCGGCGCCGAGGAAATGGTCGTCGATATGCCGCTGGCGGCATGGCGGCGCACGCTCGATGCCAATTTGATCTCCAACTACGCGCTGATCCAGCGCCTGGCGCACCACATGAAACAGCGCGGCGCCGGCTACGTGATCAACGTCTCGTCCTATTTCGGCGGCGAGCGCTATGTCTCCATCCCCTACCCAAACCGTTCCGATTACGCGACGTCAAAAGCCGGGCAGCGCGCCATGGCGGAAAACCTCGCCCGCTTCCTCGGGCCGGAAATCCAGATCAACGCGCTGGCCCCCGGACCCGTGGAAGGCGAGCGGCTGCGCGGCGCGAGCGGCCGGGCGGGCCTGTACGAGCGGCGCGCGCGCCTGATCATGGAGCGGCGCCGCTTGAGCGCCGTCCACGCTTTGCTCGTCAAGGCGGCGCGCGAGGGGCATGCGATAGGCGCGCTGCTCGATCGCCTCGCCGATAACCGCATCGCCGGCCTGGCCGATGACCCGGCGGCGCCAGCTTCGGTGCGCGAGGCCCTGCGCCGCCTGGCGGCCGAGGGCAAGGAGGGGGCGAGCTGCGGCGAATACCTGCTGACACCCGTGATCGCCGGCAAGCTGATCTCGCGCCTCGCGCGCGCCGGCCTGTTCCGGGCCGAGCCGGACAAGGGCGCGCGCTTCGCCACCGCCTGGGCCAACGCCATCACCCCGCCGCCCGAGCCCTTCATGCCCCCATCGGCGGTCGCGCGCGAGGCGGAGCGCATCCGCGGCAGCGTCATCTCGCTGCTGCATCTGCAGCGCATGCCCACCGAACTCGAAGTGGCCCAGGCCACGGTGTTCTACCTCGCCGACCGCGCGGTTTCGGGCGAAAGCTTCCAGCCCTCCGGCGGGCTATCGGTGGAACGCTCCAGCACCGAACGTGAACTGTTCGGCGGCACGCGGCAGGAGCGCATCGAAGCCCTCGAAGGCCGCACCATCTGGCTGGTGGGCGAACACCTGACATCACACCTCGCCCAGGCCGCCGCCGCGTTTGTCGATGTCGGAAAGGTCGCCCGCGTCGTGCTCATCACGCGCACCGAGGCAGGCGCCGCCGCGGTGCGCGCGGCGGCGGGGCCGGCGGTGGCCGCCGCCATTCATACGATCATCGGCGGCGACGATGTGGAAGCGGCGCTGGACCGCGCTGTGGAGGAGGCTGGCGCCAACCCGGCCGCGGTCATCTGCACGCCCTTCGACCCTCTGCCGGACGCGATTTTCGACCCGGCCCGCGAACAGCAGCCGCTGGACACGGCCGGCTTTGCCAGGCTCGTCGAAGCCCAGCTGACCCATCATTTCCGCGTCGCCGCGCGGGCGGCTTTGTTTGACGATGTGCAGCTGGTCCTGGTGGCGCCGGACGTGCCCGCCGGCGGCAGTGCAGAGGCCTTCGCCTTGGCGAATTTCGTCAAGACGACGCTGCACTCCTTCACCGGCACGCTCGCCGTCGAATGCGAGCGCATCGTCAACAACGCGGTGGTCAACCAGATCAACCTCACCCGCCGCGTCCGCAGCGAGGAGCCCGCCAGCCTTGCCGAAACCGAGGAGGAGCTTGGCAGGTTCGGCCGCGCCGTCCTGCTCGCCGGCGCCCCGATCCCGCATCTCGAGGACAGCCGGTACCGCTCCCGCATCTATCGCGGCATGGCCATCACCGTGTAATGCCAACCGTCACGGCCTCGCCCGCCGCCATCGCATCCCGCGGCGACAGGGCGAGCCGCTATACGCCAAAGTGAGACGTAAGCAGTTACTTTTTTGAAAAAAAGTAACCAAAAAACTTTTGCTAAACGTGGACGCTGGCCCGGAACGTTCCACAGCCCACTGGAGCAAAAGTTTTCTGCTTGCGTTCCTCGACTCAACATCAACCAATCACCAAAGCCCGCATCGCCGAACATCACGGGAGGCCAGAACTGTCGCCGGCGGTCTCCCCGCAACGGTACTTGCCAACGCTTGTGGCATGCGGTCGGCTTGGCCGATCGCGCTCAGCGGTCTCATGAAAACAGGTTGAGCTGCGACAGGAACGGGTTGATGAAGCGCCCGTTCGGGTCAAGCCGGCGCCGCAGATCGTTGAAGCGCTGCAGGTTTCCGGCAGGGTACATGGCGCGGACGTTCAGCCGGGGCTCGACATACTGCCAGTTCTTGGCCCAGTGCGGCCGGCCGCTGAAGTCGTTGATCCAGGCTGGAATCACCTCGTTGATCATCGCCAGATGCGGCTTCATCGCCTCTGTCCGCTTGCCGGGATCGGGCTCGTTCTTCGGGTAGGCGCTGAGGATTTCCATCCAGCAGACCCGATCCTCGGGGTTCGCCGAATAGGCCGGCGACAGCAGCGTCTGGCTGGACCTGGTGAAACGCGCATGCAGGCAGGTGGTGAGCGGAAATTCGCCCTGGTGCTTGTAGGCATAGTTCAGCGCGGCATACCAGGCGCGCACGATATTGCCGAGGTCCCAGGCGCCGGCGCCGGTGGCGGGCACCGGCATCGCAACCTCGAGATCGAGGATGGGAAAGGCCTGGTCGGCATAGAACAGCACGCGCGGCGCCTCCGCGACGAAGCCGCCTTTGGCCGCGATCGCGTTGCAGCGGTCGCGGATGGTGCCCCAGGCGACCGGCAGCACGATGTTCCAGAAAATCGGGTTGGCGGCCGTCCAGTTCATCACGTCGGTCGCCATCCGGTCGACCCAGCCATCCGGCCGCAGCGGGATGTCCCGCACATCCGCCTGCGTGCGGTTGAATTTCTTGACCCAGATCTCGCCGTCGAATCCGCTGCCGGGAAACCAGAAGAGCTCCACATACTCGTTTTCGGTCACCAGTTTATGCAGGTTCTTGGTCGAGATTTCGCCGCCGGTCTTGATCGGATTCGGACCCATGACGTTTTCGGTCGGAACGACGAGCTCCTGGTCGTGCAGCTTGTAGAGCGGCTCGACGCCGAGCGTCACCTTGGTGATGATGCCAAGGACGCCGAGATTGGCGCGAATGGCCGGCATTTCGTCCGGCGTCGCCGCCTCGGAGAAGACGTGCACCTGGCCGTCGGCGGCGACGAGTTCGATCTCGGTGATATAGTCCGCCACCGTGGGCTGGTTCCAGCCGGTGCCATGACAGCCGGCCGCAACGAAGCCGGTCGCGTTGATCGAGGCGAGGGCGCCGGTGCTGGACAAGTACATTTGCGGCCAGTCGGATTGCCGCGTCGTCAGTGAATCGCGAACGTCCGACCATTTGGCCGATGGCAGGAACGTGACGTAATCGCGCCCGTCCTGCTGCCAGCGCCAGGATTTCGCGCCGGTCTCGCTGTAGTTCGCCAGGTCCACCAGCGTCTGGTCGTTCGCCACCACCAGCGGGCTGAAGGAGTGCTTCGAGCCGAAACAGCGGAGTTTCGAGTCGCCGCTGTTGCGGACAAGCGCCTGAGCATCCTGCAGCCCGGCGGGCTGCGCGATCTCATCGGGAACCGAGGCGAGATTGCCCGCCCAGTTGCGCCAGCCTTGATTTCCATAGTCGTCGCTTTCGTTCATCTTACAATCTCCGTGTTAATTATTTTGACGGACGAAGCTGCCTGCCGTCGGGAATTGCGCCGGGCCGCCGCGGGGCGGCGGCCCGGCCTCTGGGTGGCGAGATTACTCGACGGAGATCAGCCCGAGCGTGTTGCTCAAGGTCGTGCCGGTGATCGTGTAGTTCGCCGTCACCCGGCTGCCGCGCTCGAAGATGAAGGACTGGCGCGCCTCGTTGTCATGGCCCCAGACGACGAAGACGTAGAGCGAGATGATCGCGCCGTCGGGAACGCCCAGTTTGCCGGGATCGACGTCCCTCGTCTGGCCGAGCAGGATGTCGCCGTCATTGCCGGTGAGTTTCTTCTCGCCGTTGTCGTCCAGATACGCGACTTCGCCGCGGGCGACGAAGCCGCCGCCATTGTGCAGCGTGAACTTGCCGATTTTTGTCATGGCCATGGTCTGATTCCTTTTCTGATGGGTTGGTGAATGTTGCAGCCTCGAACGATGAAGTCTCGTTCGGACGAGTTCCGGTCTACGATCGGCGATCAAATTGGGATGTGCGAATTGCCACGCGCCGGACTTGGCCGGGCGCGGTCGCGGACGATGTGGGAGAGTGTGGCTTGGTTAACTGCAAAACCGCCGGCGACTATATCATAATCTTAGCAAAACATGTTTGTGCCATATGTTCGAGGAGATGACGGAACCATGACACGAGGACTTCGCGAAAGATGACACAGTTTCGAAACTCTCTCGCCGCCGTGCCCTTGTTGCGCTCGGTTGATCCGGACGAACTGCGGCGGCTCGAAGCGCGTTGCACGTGGCGGCGCGTTTCCGCCAGGGAATGGGTGCTCGACCATCAGGCTTCGGGGACCGATACGTTCTTTTTGCTGCAGGGGATCGTGCGCGTCAGCGTCTCCGCCGCCGGCCGGGAGACGATCCTGCGCGATATCCGGGCGGGGGAGTTTTTCGGCGAGCTCGCCGCACTCGACAGCCGGCCCCGCTCGGCCGGCATCATGGCCGTCACCGACGCCGTGCTGGCCAGCATGCCGGCGGGGGTGTTTCGGGAGGTGATCCATCGCTACCCGGATGTCTGCGACCAGGTGCTGGCCTGCCTGGTGCGCGAAATCCGCACGCTCGCCAACCGCACCAACGAAACCGCGGGGCTGAGCCTGAAACCGCGGCTCTGGGCGGAATTGCTGCGGCTCGCCCGGCCGGCTTCTGCCGGCGGACCCGGCATGGTCGTCTCGCCGCCGCCGACCCATGCCGAGCTTGCCGCCCGCGTCAGCGGCCATCGCGAGGCGGTGACGCGGGAGCTCGGCGCGCTGGAGCGCGCGGGGCTGATCGAGCGGCGGCGCGGCGCGATCGTGTTGGCGGATGCGCCGCGGCTGCATCGGATGGTGGAGGCGGCGGCGCAGGGATAGCGACAGTCCAAGCATAAAGAGAGCGCTTCTTTTGAAAAAAATTTTGCTGACTGGGCCGCTGGCGGTGAAACCAGCACGGTCTACGGATCTTACTTGTTGCCTAACCCGATCGTCCTGCTACCGTTCGTAAAACAGGGGAACAAGCGACGGTGACAGAAGCACGGCCCGGTTCAACGCAACAGCGGCCGATCGAGGTAGCCGTCATCGGCGGCGGGTGCGGGGCGATGGCGGCGGCGTTCGAGCTGAGCCGGCCGGCGCATCAGGGCCGTTTCGCCGTCACCGTCTACCAGGAAGGCTGGCGCCTCGGCGGCAAGGGCGCTTCCGGCCGCGGGCCGTCAGGGCGTATCGAGGAGCATGGGCTGCATGTGTGGCTCGGCTTCTACGACAACGCCTTCCGGATCATGCGCGATTGTTACGGCGAACTTGCGGCGGGCGGCGACTCGCCCTTCGGGGATTGGCGCGAGGCGTTCCTTCCGGACCTCGATATCGGCCTGTTTTCGCCGGCCGAGCGGCAGGGCTGGCAGAAATGGGCGGCGCATTTTCCGCCGCGCCCGGGTCTGCCGGGCGATCCGACCACCAAGGCGGAAATGCTGTCGCTGGCGGGCTATATCGAGCGCGCGATCGGCCTGCTGCGGGCGCTGCTGCTGGAATGCGACGTCACGATCAGCGGCGGCGCGGCCGCACCGGCGCCGCTTTGGGCGCCGGGGATGCTGAGCGATCCGGCGCGGCTGCTGGACGCGGTGCAGGCGCTGCTGGGGCGGGGCGTGTTTTCCGGCGCCGCGGTGCTGGCGGAGGCGCTGGCCTTGCTGGGTGTCGCGATCCGGATGGTGCCGGCGCTGTTCGAGAGCGCCTATCTGCGGCTGGCGGAGCGCGTGAGCGCCGGGCTGCGGGGCTGGCTGGAGGATCATCTGCTCGCCGATGACCGGCACCGGCATGTATGGGAGATCGCGGACCTCGTGCTGGCGATCCTGGTCGGGACGTTCCGGTTCGGATTGCTGACCGACCAGCGCGGGCTCGATGCGATCGAGGACTATGAATGCCGCGACTGGCTGCGGCTGAACGGCGCGTCGGAGCGCGCCTTGCAGTCGCCGTTCGTGCGCGGGCTGTACGACCTGGCGCTGGCCTATGAGGCGGGCGATCCGGACCGGCCGTCGCTGGCGGCGGGGCAGGCGCTGCGCGGCGCGCTGCGAATGTTCTTCGGCTACCGGGGGGCGCTGTACTGGCGGCTGCGGGCCGGCATGGGCGATGTCGTGTTCGCGCCGCTCTATGTGGCGCTGCGGCGGCGCGGGGTGCGCTTCCGGTTCTTCCACCGGCTGACCAATGTCGGCCTCGCGCCGGGCGGCGCGGTGGCGCCGGACCGGCCATCGCATGTCGCAACCCTGTCGTTCGACGTGCAGGCGCAGATTTGCGGCGGGCGCGACTACGAGCCGCTGGTGCCCGTCGCCGGGCGGCCTTGCTGGCCGTCCCAGCCCGATTTCGCGCAGCTGGAGGACGGCGCGCGGCTGGCGGCGCAGGGGTGGGATTTCGAATCGCACTGGGACCGCCGGCGCGCCGGCGCCAGGACGCTTTCCGTCACGCAAGACTTCGATCTGGTCGTGCTGGGCGTGAGCATCGGCGCGATTCCCCATGTCTGCCAGGAGATCCTGGCGCGGGATGCGCGCTGGCGGCGGATGACGGCGGCGGTGAAGACCGTCGCCTCGCAGGCCTTCCAGGTCTGGCTGGACGAGGATCTGGAGAAATTGGGCTGGCAGGGGCCGCCCTACATCGTCTCGGCTTTCCTGAAACCCTTCGATAGCTGGTGCGACATGGCGCATGTGATACCGGAGGAAGGCTGGGCGGCGCGGCCGCGAACCTGCGTGTATTTCTGCGGCGTGCTGCGCGATGAGCCGGATGCGCCCGATGACGGCGATGTCTCGTATCCGCAGCGGCGGGCCGAGGAGGTGCGGCGCGCGGCGGTGGCCTTTCTGGCCGATCCGGCGCGGCATCTATGGCCCGGCGCCTATGATTCGGCCGGCGGATTCCGGTGGGACATGCTGGCGGATGCGACGGGCGAGGGACCGGCCGGGCCGGCCCGATTCGGGACGCAATATTGGCGCGCCAATGTCAATCCCTCCGACCGCTACGTGTTGAACCCGCCGGGCAGTTCAAAGCATCGCATCTCGCCACTCGATATGAGCTATGACAATCTCACCATCGCGGGCGACTGGACCGATTGCGGGTTCAATGAAGGCTGCGTCGAAGCCGCGATCATGTCCGGCCGCCTGGCGGCGCACGCCTTGAGCGGCTTGCCAGCACTTGAGGATATCATCGGCTACGACCATCCCTGATGCGCCGCACCCGGGATAATGCAGCGAAGAGGAAGACGGCATGAACGAACATGAGCGGATCCGCCGCGCGCCTCCCGGCCGCGCGGCACCCCTGCGCAATGACTGGCCTGGCGCCCCGGCGGACCACCAGCCGCCGCCTGATGCGGGGCTGGAGGAGGTGATCGCGCATACCGTGCGCCTGGGCTACGAGGTGATCGGCGAGAATATCAGGCAGGGGCGGATTGCCGCGGACCGTTTCAGCGCCGGCGATTACGGGGTGCGGGACGTGCCGCGCGACTTGCTGGCGCTGAGCAGCCGGATGCTGCAGCTGAGCCGCGATATCAGCACGACCGCGTTCGATATTTGCGGCGCGATCCTGCGCGACCCGACTTTGCGCGCCGCGGTGCAGCGCTACGCGGCGCCGCCGAATCCTGCCCCCGCCGGCGGCCCGGCCGGCGGCCCATGGCCGGGGCAAGGGGCGGCCGGCGTGCCGCTCACCTACGCCTTCAAGGGCACCAGGCGCGCGGTGGGGATGCCCGGCTGGCTGCGCGGCACCGGCCAGCCCAGCCTGCTGTCCACCGCCGGGCTCTGGTCGCCCGATCCGGCGTTGCCGCCGCTGCGGCTGGTGGCGCTCTCCGCCGACGCTTTTGCCATCATCGCCACCGTCACGATCCCGGACGATCAGCCGGCCGGGACCTATAGCGGGGTGGTCAGCGACGCGCTGACGCACCAGCCGCTGGGCGCGATGACCGTGCAGGTGGAGGCCTGATGCATGGCCGGATTCCTGCCGCCGCGCGGCGGGCCGGTTTCGCGACCCCTGACGTGGTGCCCGAATTGTTGCGCGAATATGGCGCCGCGACCCGCCGCGCGGTCGAGCATTATCTGGCGGCCGAGCGGCCGGCGCCGTATCTGCACGATCTGCTCACCGACTATCCGCGCCGCGGCGGCAAGATGATGCGGCCCGCGATCTGCATCGCCAATGCCAGGGCGTTCGGCGCGCGGCTGGAAGACGCGGTGCGCAGCGCCGCGGCGATCGAGCTGCTGCATAACGCCCTGCTGATCCATGACGACATCGAGGATGGCAGCGATCTGCGGCGCGGCCGGCCGGCTTTGCACAAGCTGCATGGCATCCCGCGCGCGATCAACGCCGGCGATGCGCTGCTGCTGCTGGCGCTGCGCCCGCTGCTGGACAATCGCGGCGCGCTCGGCCAGCCGCTCAGCCTGCGCATCCTGGAGCAGACGCAGGCGATGGCGCGGGAGACGGCGGAAGGCCAGGCGCTCGAGCTCGGCTGGCGCGACGGCGGCGCGACCGATGTCACGGAAGCCGACTACCTGACCATGGTGCTGAAAAAGACCGCCTGGATGGCGACGATCTGGCCGGCGCAGATCGGCGTGCTGATCGGCGGGCGCGGCGAGACCGATCCGGGCCGGGTCGTGCGGTTCGGGTTCTTCCTCGGCGCGACCTTTCAAATCCTGGACGATCTGCTCAACCTGACGGCCGACCGCGCCTATGGCAAGGAATTGAACGGCGACCTGTACGAGGCGAAACGCACCTTGATGCTGATCCATGCCAGGCGGACCTGCGGCGACGGCGAGCGGGACCAGATCGACGCCTTCCTCGCGCTGCGGCGGGAGGAGCGGACGCCGGGGCAGATCGGCTGGCTGGCCGGGCTGATGGCGCGGCTTGGTTCCATCGACTATGCCCGCACCGTGGCGGAGGCGCTGGCCGGGGCGGCGGAACACGAATTCGCGCTGGCCTACGGGCATCTGCCGCCCTCGCCGGACAAGGATTTCATCGCCGGGCTGATCCCCTGGGTGTTCGAGCGGATATGACAGGCCGGGTTCTGCTGTACGGCGCGACGGGGTTCAGCGGGCGGCTGCTGGCGGCGCGGCTGCGCGAGGCCGGGATGGACGTGGTGCTCGCCGGGCGCGACGGCGTTCATCTGCCGCGTCTGGCCGCGGCGCTCGGCATGCCTTGCCGGGTGTTCGGGCTCGGGCCGGGCGCGCCGGTGGATGCGGCGCTGGCCGATATCGCGGTGGTGCTGCATGCCGCCGGGCCGTTCCAGCATACCGCGGCGCCGATGCTGGCGGCCTGCATCCGGACCCGGACACATTACCTGGACCTCGCCGGCGAGTGGCCGGTCTTCGCCGCGGCGATGGCGTGCTCGCCGGCGGCGGGCGCGGCGCGGGTGATGCTGATGCCGGGGGTCGGGTTCAGCCTGGTCGCCTCCGACTGCCTGCTGGCGCTCGCCGCCGCATCTGTGCCGGATGCGGCGCTGCTGCGGCTCTGCATCTCGCAGCCGGAAACGATCGCGCGCGGGACCGTGCGCAGCGCCGTCGGCCAGGCCGCGGCCACGGTGCTGGTGCGGCGCGGCGGGCAGTTGCGCGCAGCACCCGCCGGCAGCCTGGTGCGGGCGTTCGATTTCGGCGACGGCGCGCGGCCGGCGACCGCGATCACCCTGCCCGACGTCGTCACCGGCCAGTTCACCACCGGCGTCGCCGATATCGAAACCTATTGCGAGGCGGATTGGACGGTGCGCCTGACGCAGCTTGCCAGCGCCGCCGCCGCGCCCTGGATGAAGACGGGGTCCGGCCAGGCGCTGGCGCGGCTGTACAGCCTGGCCTGGCCGGCAACCCCCAGCGAGGCGGCGCGCCGGCGCGGCCGGCTGACCTTGGTCGTCGAGGCGGTGGATCGCTGGCGGCGATCGCGCGCGCTGCGCCTGCGCACTCTGGACGGCTACAGCGTGACGGCGCTGGCGGCGACCGAGATCGTCCGCCGGGTGCTGCGCGGCGAGCACGCGCCAGGCTTTCGCACGCCGGCCAGCCTGTTCGGCGCCGGCTTCATCCTGCAACTCGGCTGCGCCGCGCTGGAGCCGGCATGAGCTCGCGCATGCGACGGAGGCGGTAATGGTCGACTTCATCGTATCGAACGACCCGCAACAGGTGCCGCCGCCTTACGAATTCCCGTCGATGCGGATGAACGCCTTCGCAATCGACCTGCCCTACGAATTTCAGCGCGATTTCTGCCGGAAATTCCTCGCTGTCAGCCCGGATTTGCGGTACCTGCCGGTCATCCCGGCCGGCTATGTCTGCGTCGTCGAATATCCGCGGATGTTCAACCCCAACTACCGGACGGACGGCTATCTCGAACAGACTGAGGTGTTTCTCACCTTCCCCGCCCTGCGCTTCACGCGCGTGATCGGCAATTTCTTCATCCCCGTCGGGATCGACTGGGCGTTTCCGTTCATCTCCGTCAACAACGCCACCTCCTCGATCAGCGGCCGGGAAGTGCTGGGGTTCAACAAGCTGCTGGGCGACATCGACGTCACGCCGGGATATCCGGGCAAGCCGGGCGAGGCGCCGGTGCCGGTGAACGCGCTGGTCAGGCTGCCGACCTTCAGGCGCTATACCGCCCTGTCGAAGCAGCGGCTCTGGCCGATCCTGCGCGTGCGCGGCGGCGCGGCTTTGACGGGCGATGCGGCGCATGGCGAAACGCTGGCGCAACGGTTTCCCTGGTCGCTGCTCGACCAGATGGACAAGCGCGCGAGCATGGCTAGCATCCCGGCCGGCATCGAGCAGACGCCGGGACGGCTCCGCGCGATCAATCTCAAACAGTTCCTGAATGGCGAGGATCCGACGCAGGCGGTCTTTCAAGGGCTGGTCGGCTGTTCGTTCACTTACAGCAACATCCGCGACGCGGTGGTCTGCGGCCCCGGCTCATACCGGGTGTTTGCCAATGCGAGCATGCTGCAGGACCCGATCACCCGCGAATGGATCCTGCCGAAAGGCTGGCAGGCGCGAATCTGCGGCTCGATCCATTTCACCTCCGACCTGCGGCTCGACAACGTCCAAAACATCTACACCGCGCCGCAAAACCCCGCGCCGCCGGATTCGCCGTGCGTGGAATTGATAAGGGACTGGGAACGGCTGCTGCACGATGCGGCGAGGATCTTCAGTTGCGGGATGGTTTAAGCAGAAAGGCAAGGAAGCGCTTCTTTTTTTGAAAAAAAAGAAGCAAAAAAACTTTTGCTACTGGGGACGTTGGCCCGGCTGTTGCAAAAGCCCCAAGGACCAAAAGTTTTTTGCTTCTTTTTTCAAAAAAGAAGCGCTTGCTTCCTTAATCGGCCGCCCGAGCGACGATTTCGCCAAGCCGCTCCTCGGCCTGCCGCGCGAACGTCGCAGCACCTTGCGCGCGGGCGACCTCGATCGCCTCGCCGAGCGCGGCGGCGACCAGCGCCGGATTGGGCGGCGGCATGAAGGCGAGGAATTCGGCGCTCATGCGGTGCAGCGGCGAGAGGAGGAATCGTTCGCCCGAGCGCTGCGCCGTGGCG
>Ga0116226_10005058_pt1 | contig 11741 bp, 8 predicted proteins | sample S1TSphfallax_FD_89692 | JGI IMG/M metagenome (GOLD analysis project Ga0116226, IMG submission 89692) | Host-associated microbial communities from peat moss isolated from Minnesota, USA - S1T2_Fa - Sphagnum fallax MG | ecosystem: Host-associated > Plants > Peat moss > Unclassified | place: USA... | reverse complement strand
GGGCCGCGCGGCCGAACCGGCGCGGCAATCGAGTGTCCATAGCGGTCACTGCCCAGACCGGATGAACGGATTTTGCCGCGCCAGCCTCGAATTCCCGCAACGATTCCGCGCCCGATGAACGCCTTCATTCCTCGGGTCAGGATCGGCATCGCCGGTTTGGACAATATTCTGCACGGCGGCCTCCTGCCGAATCGGCTCTATCTGGTCGAAGGCGAGCCCGGCTCCGGCAAGACCACCTTCGGCCTGCAGTTTCTGCTCGAGGGAGTGCGGAGCGGCGAATCCTGCCTGTATGTGACCCTCTCGGAAAGCCGGGAAGAGCTTGCCGCCGGCGCCGAGTCGCATGGCTGGTCCATGGACGGGATCGAAGTGCTCGAGCTCGCGGCCGATGAGACCGCCCTGGAGATGGACGCTCAAGTGACGATGTACAATCCGTCTGAAATCGAATTGACCGAGACGATCAAGACGGTGCTGCAGCGGTTCGAGGCCGTCCGGCCCTCGCGCATGATCTTCGACTCGCTCTCCGAACTGCGGCTGCTTTCGCAGGGGTCGCTGCGCTACCGCCGCCAGATCCTGGCGCTGAAACAGTTCTTCATCGGCAAAGGTTGCACGGTCGTGTTGCTGGACGATGGCACTTCGGGCGAGCACGACATGCAGCTCCGGAGCATCGCCCACGGCGTCATCCGATTGGAGCAACTGTCGCCTGAGTACGGCGCCGAGCGCCGCCGGCTGCGCATCGTCAAGTTGCGGGGCACCTCCTATCGCGGCGGCTACCACGATTTCATCCTCAAGCGGGGGGGGCTCGATGTCTTCCCGCGCCTGATCGCCGCCGAGCATCGTCGCACGTTCGTGCTCGACCCGATCGCCAGCGGCATCCCGGCCCTCGACGCCATCCTCGGCGGCGGTCCCCACCGCGGCACGAGCACCCTGTTGATCGGACCCGCCGGATCGGGCAAATCGACCGTCGCCACCCAATTCGCCCTCGCCGCCGCCGCGCGGGGCGACCGGGCCGTGGTGTTCGCGTTCGACGAGGCGGTCGCCACGCATCTGCAGCGGGCCGCGGGCCTGGGTCTGCCGCTGCAGGCGGCGGTGGACGACGGGCGGATCCGGATCGAACCGATCGACCCGGCGGAATTGTCGCCCGGCGAATTGGCCCACCGGATTCGTCAGTCGGTCGAGGTCGACGATGCCCGGGTGATCGTGCTCGACAGTCTGAACGGCTATTTGAATGCGATGCCCGAGGAGCATTTCCTGACCGCCCAACTCCACGAGCTCCTTTCGTACCTTGGCGCCAAAGGGGTGACGACGATGCTGGTCGTGGCGCAACACGGCCTGATCGGAACCGCGATGGAGACCCCGGTCGACACGAGTTACCTGGCGGATTCGGTGATCCTGTTCCGCTACATCGAGATCGCCGGTCGCGTCCGCAAGGCCATCTCCGTCGTGAAGAAGCGGAGTGGCCGTCACGAGGAGAGCATTCGCGAACTGCTCTTCTCCGAAAAAGGCGTCGCCCTGAGCGCGCCTCTGGAAGGCTACCGCGGGCTGCTGACCGGCGTGCCCATACCGCTCGGCCTCCCCTCGCAATGAGTGGCCCCTGCGCGGACCCGGCCGCACCGCCGCGGGTCCTGCTGTGGGTGACGACCCAGCGGGACGCCAGCATCACCCAGCGCCTCTTTCGCAGCGCGGGGATGGAGGGCTGCGCGGTGCGTTCGCTGCACGATCTCGCCGGCGAGTTGCGCCGCGGGGCGGACGCCCTGCTGGCGACGGAGGAAGTCGTCAAGGTGGAGGGGATCGAACCCCTGGTGCGCCTGCTTCATCCGGACGAGGCCAGCGCCGACCTGCCCACCGTGCTGCTGACGAAAGGCGGGAGCGGCTCGATCCTCGCCAGCGGCCTGCTCGCCCGCCTGCAAAACCTCACGATCCTGGAGCGACCCGCCCCGATCAGCTCGATCATCAGCGCCGTCCAGTCGGCGATCCGGGCCACCAAGCGCCAGCGCGACCTCGTGGAGCAGATGAAGCGGATCCGCGAGCTGCAGGAGCAATTCACGATGGCGCTGCGCGGTTCCGAGCTGGGCACGTTCCGCTATCCCCTCCCCCATGGGCCCATCCACTGGGACGCCCAGTGCCGCGCCCACTTCTTCGTCGCGAACGCGGAGACGATGGAGGTTGAGCCGTTCTTCCAATTGCTGCATCCCGAGGATCGCGAACGCACCCGCCAGGCGCTCACCCGCTCCGTGGCGCAGGGCGAGAAATACGACGTCGAGTATCGGGTCATCGCCCCCTCCGGGGCCGTCCGCTGGATCCGGGCCACGGGTCAGACGCTGCACGATGAACACGGGGCACCGAAGGATTTCAGCGGCACCACCCAGGATGTCACCGCCCGCAAGCGCCTCGAGGAGGAGCGCAACCGCCTCCTCGAGAGCGAACGCGCCGCCCGCGTGGCCGGCGACCGCGCCAACCGGCTCAAGGACGAGTTCCTGGCGACCCTCGGACATGAATTGCGGACTCCGCTCAATGCGATCACCGGCTGGGTCGAGGTCCTGCGGATGGATGCGGGCGATCCCGAGGCCTTCGATGAGGGCCTCCAGGTGATCGAGCGCAATGTACGCGCCCAGGCGCAATTGATCGACGATCTGCTCGACGTCAGCCGGATCGCCTCGGGCAAGGTGCGGCTCAACCTCAAGGCGATCCCGCTCACCCCGGTCTTGGCGGCCGCGCTCGAAACGGTTCGGCCGTCGGCCCAAGCCAAGGGAGTGCGGCTGGCGATCAGTTGTCCCGCCGACGCGCCCCCGGTGCTGGTGGACTCCGCCCGCCTGCAGCAGGTCGTCTGGAATCTGCTCACCAATGCGATCAAGTTCACGCCGAGGGGCGGAGAGGTGGCGATCCGAGTAACCCGGCTGCCCGGCGCTCTGGAGATCGCGGTCGCGGATACGGGCGAAGGCATCCCGCCGGATTTCCTGCCCTATGTCTTTGAACGCTTCCGCCAGGCGGACGGTTCCGAAAGCCGGCCCCACGGCGGTCTGGGCCTCGGACTGTCGATCGTGAAGAATCTCGTCGAAATGCACGGTGGCACCGTCCGAGCCGAGAGTCCGGGCCCCTGACGGGGCGCAACGTTTTCTTTCCGGATTCCCCTGCGGAAAGGCCCGCCCGCCCTGGACGGGACCGCCATGGAAGCGCACCGGCCGCTCAATCTCTCCACCACGGTTCGCCCGGATTTATCCGGACTCCGCATCCTGGTGATCGATGACGAGGCGGACTCGCGGGGGATGATGCGGCGGCTCCTGGAATCCTGTGGCGCGGAATCGTGCGAAGCCGCGCAGGCGCCCGAAGGTCTGCGGCTCGCCCTGGAGCTCCCGCCCGATCTGATCCTGAGCGACATCGGGATGCCCGACGTCGACGGCTACCAATTCATTCGCCAGGCCCGCCTGCAGGGGATCACGGCTCCCGCGGTGGCGGTGACGGCCTTCGCGCGCTCCGACGATCGGATGAGAGCCCTCCAGGCGGGTTTTCAAGCGCACCTCGCCAAACCGATCGAACCGGCCGGGCTGTTCGCGCTCGTGGCCGGCCTCACGGGCCGCCTGCCCCGGGCGGCCTGAGCCGGTCGGCCCCCTCGGGTGGTGCCCCCAATTGGAGGGCCATGCTGTCGGCCAGCCGACCCACGTCTTCAGCCATCGCCGCGACGATCGCGGCGTCGCCGACCGGATCGGCCCCCGCGGCCGGAATAGCGAAGGTGCCATGCCCCTGGCCCAGGACGGTCGCGCGATTCCCCGCGCGCACGGTCCAGCCGGCCGCCAGCACGCAATGGCCATCGGCCCACACATCGAAAGCGGTCACCGTGACGAAGACCCGCCGCGCCGCATTCTCGCCGGACGGATCGAGCATGACCCAGTCCTCCGGCAGTCGCGCCGCCAGGTCCGCCGCCAAGGCGGCGGTTAGGCCGATCGAGAGGCGCTCGCCCCAGCGAGCTCCGGAACTGACTTTGAGTTCGTGGTTGCCGCTCCGCAGCACGAGTTCGGTCGTATCGAGATAATCCGGCACTAAAATGGGACAAACCTGCACCCGCGGCGCTCCGGACAGGCTGGCGGGCGCCGACCACGATTCCGCCGGGCGGCCGAGCAGATAAAGGTGAGGCGTCGGGTTGGAGGCGCAGCCCGCCCCGACCAACCACGCCGCGCCGAATTGAACGACGCCGCGAGCGAGTTTCGCGCGGCCGCTGGGACGGATGGGCCGGAGCCGCCCGCTCATTTCGACGTCCTCCCCCACAGCGTTCCCGCGGGATTTCGTTCCAAATTACGCGTCAGCGTCCGCAGGGAATCCGCGCTGGCCGCCAAATCGCGTAGCGCAGCCTCCAGATCGCCCCGCATCGGGGAACGCGGCGCCGTCATTTCGTTCAACGTGGCCGCGAGCGTCTCCGCCTGGGCGACCGCGCGCTGGGCGGTCTGGATGAGTTGTTCGAGGTCCTTGCCGTTCGTCGCGAGTTGACCCCGGCCCTCCGCGGCGAGCTGGTCGATCTGCGCCAGCGTGCGCGCCACGTCGACCCGGAGCGTGCGTTCCGTGGCCGTCGTCGTATCCAAGGTGGTGCGCAGGCTGTCCGCGATCGGTCCGACCTGGCCGTCGACGTCGGAAAGGACTTTCTGCAGCGTGGCCAATGTGTGCCGGACATCGGCGGCGATCCCCCGCAGGTCCACCTCGCGGAGCTCGTCCTTGAAATTCTGCAGATCCGAAGGGATGGTCGGAATCTCGAACAATCCCCCCATTTTCTCGGCCGCGACCGACGGCGTGCCTGGATGAAAATCCAAATCGATGCTCAATTGTCCCGTGATCAGGCTTTGCGAAGCCAACTGAGCCCGCAGACCCGCCGCCACGCCCTGCTGAAGGCCCTTCGTTCCGCTGGGCTGCCCCGCCGTGCCCGTCCAGGAGATCCGGTCGCTATCGAGCTCGAGGACCACCGGAATCACGCCGGAATTCGCCCGCGCATCGACGTGGATCTTCATCGACTTGACCTCGCCGATCTTGACCCCGCGAAAGGTGACGGGGGAACCGACCCCGAGACCGGCCACCGATCCATCGAAGACTACCACCACCTCGGCGGTGTCGGCAAAGAGATGTTTCCCGCCCAACACTACGATCCCGAGCGCGGCGAGCGCCAATCCGCCCAAGGCGAAGCCTCCGACCCACATCGACTTATTGGCCGGCATCGGCCCCTCCCGGCGTTGGTTCGGGCGGGCGCTCCCGATGCATGAACGCGCGGACCATTGGGTGTGGGCAGGTGTCGCGGAGAACCTGGGGAGATCCATGGGCAATGACGGTGTGGGTCGTCGCATCGAGAAAGACGCCATCATCGCAGATCCCGAATAGACTCGGCAGCTCATGGCTGACCATCACGACGGTCATGCCGAAACCCGCGCGCAATTCGACGATCAGGTCGTCCAGCCGCCGCGCGGAGATCGGATCAAGCCCGGTCGACGGCTCGTCGAGGAAGAGAATCTCGGGATCCAGCGCGAGCGCCCGGGCGAGCCCTACCCGCTGGCGCATGCCGCCGCTCAGATCCGCGGGCAGACTCGCCCTTCCCGCTTCCAGGCCCACGAGCGAAAGCTTCACCTGCACCAGGGCGTCGATCGCCGCGGCATCCAGCGACGTGAACATCTGGAAGGCCAGCGCCACGTTTTCCGATGCCGTCATGCCGCTCCAGAGCGCACCGCCCTGGAACAATACGCCAAAACGACGGGCGAGTTCATCACGGCTTGCCTCCGAGGCCGCCCAATAATCGCGACCCCCGAAACGGACGACCCCCGCACTCGGCCGGAGCAGTCCGATCAGGGCCTTCAGGACCGTGCTCTTGCCGCACCCACTGGCCCCCATGATGGCAAAGATCGAACCGGGGCGGACCGAAAACGACACCTCCCGCTGCACCGGCGTGGCCCCATAGCCGACCGCCAAGCCCTCGACCAGCAACTGCGGGGCGTGGCTCGCGAGATCCGTGGCGGGTTTTTCTTGCGGCATGAGCGATCCCGGTCAAAGCCCCAGCGCATTGGCGCAGACGGCGAAGAGGGCGTCCAAGGCGATCACGCCGACGATGCCCACCACGACTGCGCTGGTCGCGGCGTGACCGACGTCCGCAGCGCTCCGGCCCGCCTTCAGCCCGATGCGGCAGCCGGCCAGGGCGATCAGAACGCCAAACGCGAGGCTCTTCAACAAGCCGAACAGGACCTCGTGGACGGTGACCGCAGAGCGCGTTTGGGCGATGAAGATCTGCGAGGACAGATTCAACGTCAGGACGGCCACCGTGAAGCCGCCGAGAATGCCCATGGCCGCGCCGTACACGTAGAGCAGCGGCATCATCAGCGTGAGCGCCAGAGCCCGGGGCAGGATCAGGTACTCCTGCACCGGGATACCGATGACGCGCAGGGCGTCGAGCTCCTCAGTCCCTTTCATCGCCGCGATTTCCGCGGCATAGGCTCCACCCGTCCGTCCGGATATCACGATCGCGGTCATCACCGCCGCCATTTCGCGGACCTCCGCCACGCCCACGAGATTGGCGACGTAGATGTCGGCGCCAAACCGGCGCAGCTGCACCGCGCCCACAAAGGCCAGGATGCCGCCCACCAGGACGTTCACCAGCGCGACCATGGGGAGCGCGGAGATGCCCGCGTCATACATGCAGCCGATGAGGTCGACGCGCCGCATCCGCGAGCCGCCCCGCAGCGCGGCGCCGGCGCGGCGCAGCTGGTCGCCGACCAGCTGCGTCACCGCCGCGCCCTCGGCGCCCAGCCCGATCATCGTGCCGCCCAGCTGCGCGACGAAGGTCGGACGGGCCGCCGGTGCGATCGCGGGCGGAGCCGACGCGGGCAGCAGGGCCAGCAAACGCCGGGCGGACTCCGGAAGACCGGCATCGTCGAAGCGGATCTTCTTCTGCCCGGCCAGCACTCGCAACGCGGCCAGGAACACGAGCAAGGAGCTGTCCCAGCGGCCCAGGCCACTGGCGTCGAAGCGCAGTCCGCCACGCCCGCTCGTCTCCAACACCTCGGCCGCCGCGCCAGCGCCTTCTCCGGTCCCGCCCGTCGTCCAGTCACGGCTCAGGGCGACGACCGTGTCACCGCCATCGCGACGCGTGGTCCAGCCGGCTGGACGATCACCTATCCCGGTCGATGCGACGGTGGCCACGGGCGAATGGATAAAGGAAACGCGATTCCGAAATTTCGGCGCGAGTGTAGTCGCGCCCCCCGGGTCGGGCTATGGGGTGTATGCCCGCCCCCAGCCGCTGCCGCCCCGGGCGGCTCCGCGTGGGGTTCAGACCCCATTACGAAGCGAACGACCCACGGCTAATGTTCGCGGCGCCGCGACCATGAGCGAATCCACCCCCACCTCCCCAGCGACTGGAGCGGGGACCTGGCAACCACGGCACAACCCATGGGGCATCGCGCTGACCGTGACCCTGGCCACGTTCATGGAGGTTCTCGACACCAGCGTCGCCAACGTCGCCCTGCCGCACATCGCCGGCAGTCTCGGGGCCAGTCAGGAAGAAAGCGTGTGGGTCCTGACGAGTTATCTGGTCGCGAACGCCGTCGTGCTCCCGTTGAGCGCCACCATCGCCGACCGCATCGGCCGCAAACGCTTTTACATGACGTGCGTCGCCGTCTTCACGCTCAGTTCCCTGCTCTGCGGACTGGCCCAGAACCTGCCGATGTTGATCGGCTTTCGCGTGCTCCAGGGACTCGGCGGGGGCGGCCTCGCGACCAGCGAGCAGTCGATCCTGACGGATACGTTTGCCCCCGCGAAACGAGGGATGGCGTTTGCCATTTACGGGATGGCCGTCGTCTTCGCGCCGACGATCGGGCCCACCCTCGGCGGTTGGATCACCGACAACTATTCGTGGAACTGGATTTTCTTCATCAACGTTCCGATCGGCATCATCTCCCTCTTCCTGACCGCCCACATGGTGGAGGATCCGCCCCATGTCGTGAAGACGATGCACGAATCCCGGAAACTGCCGCTCGACTACATCGGCGCAGGCTTGGTCGCGCTGGGCCTGGGTGCGCTGGAGGTCACGCTCGACAAGGGGCAGGAGGACGACTGGTTCAGCAGCCCCTTCATCGTTTTCTTCGCGGTCACGTCAGGCCTCGCCATCGTTTACTTCATCGTCTGGGAGTGGCGGGAACGGTACCCGATCCTCAACCTGCGTTTGCTGCAGCATCGCAATCTCGCCGTCGCGTCCGCCTCCATGCTGCTTTTGGGAGCCATCATCTTCAGCACGACCAACCTCGTGCCGCAGTATCTCCAGGCGCTGCTCGGCTATACCGCGCAGAGTGCGGGCGAGGCGCTATCGCTGGGCGGCCTGACCCTGCTCTGTCTGATGCCGTTGGTCGGAACCCTCGTTTCCCGGGTCGATCCCCGTTTTCTGATCGGCTTCGGTTTCGTCGTCAGCTCGCTGGCGCTGATCCACATGACGGGAATCTATCCCGGCGTGTCCTTCTCCGTCGCCGCCAGCTACCGCGTCTTTCAATCGGTGGGGTTCGCCTTCTTGTTCGTGCCCGTTTCGACCATGTCCTACGTGGGAATTTCTCCGGAGGACGCCAATCAGGTCTCCGCCATGACCAACCTGATGCGCAATCTGGGCGGCACCATCGGGCTGTCCACGTTGAGCACGGTCCTGGCCCGGCGCCAGCAGGTCCACCAGAACTTCCTGGTGGCGCATACGGCGCCAACCAATCCGTTGTTCCGAATCAGATTGCACGAGCTGGCGCACCTACTTTCCCAAGCGGGGGTCGGCAGTGTGCAGGGGATGCGGCAGGCCTATGGCAACATCTACCAGACGGTGCAGGTCCAGGCCACGGCGCTCTCCTACATCGATGCCATCTGGATCTTCGCCATCGCTGCGACCTTGGCGATCCCGACCGCTTTCCTCTTCCAGAAAAGTCCCCCGGGGCAGGCCGTCGCCGCGGAATGACGTCTCCCTCCCGCCGCCGCCTATGACCACCATCGTCACCATCACCACCACCGAAGGCGGACCCGCTCAGGCAGGCCGGCCCTCGGCCACGGAGCCGGGGTCCGCCCACGCAGCGCCGACCCTCCCGCCCCCCGCGGGCGCAGCCTCGACCATCCTGCTGCCGCCGGCCTCCGCCCAGCCCGCGGCACCGCCGCCCCCTCCCCCGGCCACTGCCGGCGCCCAGCCGTCCGCATCGGCCCCGGCGCCATCCGCAACCGACCAGCCGAAGGAGCCGGCCGCCGCCAAAGTCCCCGAGGAAACCAAGCCGGAGGACGCGGGCGTCAAAAAGGGCAAGCGGACCCCTCTGGTCATCCTGACAGCCGTCGTCGTGGTGGCCGCCATCGTCGGGTTGCTCTATTACCTGCACTCGCGCCATTTCGAGGAGACAGATGACGCCTTCATCGAGGGCCATGTCACCGCGGTCAGTCCGCGCATCGCCGCCCGGGTGATGGAAGTTCACTTCAACGACAACGACGACGTGCGCCAGGGGCAGTTGCTGGTGGTCTTCGATCCCCGGGATTTCGCGGCGACGCTGGAGCGCGCTCAGGCCCAGCTCGCGCAGGCGCAGGCCCAGGTGCTCCAGGCCAAGGCTCAGGCAGCGCAGGCGAAAGCGCAGCTCGCCCAGGCGCTGGCCCAATCGACGCAGCGCAAGGCGGAAGTCGAACTCGCCCGCATCAACTTCGGCCGCAATCGCAGCCTGGCGCAGCGCGACCTCCGCGCCATCGCCCAGCAGGACGTGGATTCGACCCGGTCCATCCTCGATGGCGACGCGGCGGCTCTCGCCGCCGCCCAGGCCAACATCGAGGCGGCAACGGCCAACGGCGAAGCCGCCCAGGCAACCATCGTTTCGTCCCAGGCCAACGCCACCGCCGCCCTGGCCTCGGTGCACAACGCAGAACTTCAACTCTCGTACACGCATCTCTTTGCCGCCGTGACGGGCCGCATCGCGGGCAAGCAGGTCGAGCCGGGCGATTACGTCGAAGCCGCCACCCAACTCTGCTCGCTGGTCCAGCCCGACTGTTGGATCACGGCCAATTTCAAAGAGACGCAACTGCGGGAGATGCGCGTCGGTCAAACCGTGGCTGTGAACGTGGATGCCTATCCCGACCGCATGCTCAAAGCCCGCGTGCAGAGCTTCCAACCCGGCACCGGCGCCCGCTTCAGTCTGCTGCCGACAGAAAACGCCACCGGCAATTACGTCAAAGTGATCGAGCGTGTCCCGGTCAAGCTGGTCTTCGACGAACCGCTCGAAGTCCTGCGCCGGCTGGCGCCGGGCATGTCGGTCGAACCCTCGGTCGACCTGCGCACCGGCGGTTCCGACCATCCCTGAGTCCGTCATGAAATGGCCCGCTCCCAGTGCCCGGTGGTCTGCCTTGATCGTGTGCGCAACCGCAGGATGCAGCGTGGGGCCGGATTATCATGGGCCGCCAGCCGTCGAAGCCCCGGCCGCCCAATTCAAATCCGGCGATCCGGCGGATCCAGCGGCCGAAGCCGATAACGCTCCCTGGTGGTCGGTCTTTCACGACCCATTGCTGGACGAACTGGAAGCGGAGGCCGTGGCGGCAAATCTGGACATCCAGGTCGCCGTCGCCCGCATCGGGGAAAGCCAGGCCCAGGCCCGCGCGGCGGCGGCGGATCTCTACCCCACCCTCCAGGCCGAACCGAAATATGTCCGCGAGCGATCGAGCAATACCGAGCCGCTGCAGCTCGGTCAGTTGGTCGGAGCGAATTCGCTCGGGCTGGGTTCATCCGGTAGCTCCACGATCCTCGAGACGCAGGAGCTGTCGCGCACCTATAACGTCTTCAGCCTGCCGGTGGACCTCAACTGGGAGGTGGACCTGTTCGGCAGCGTTCGGCGCGGCGCCAAGGCTGCCCGGGAGACGAGCCAATCCTATGAGTCCGACCTGCAAAATGTGCGCCTCAGCACGACCGCGAACGTCGCCTCCGATTACTTCAGCCTGGGCGCGCTCGACGCCGAACTTGAGGTGCTGGAGCGAACCCTGTCGACCCGGCGGGATTCGCTCCAGATCGCCCAGGAGCGGCTGGAGGCCGGCCTGACCAGCGAACTCGACGTGATCCGGGCCGGCCGGGAAATCGCCAGTGCCGAGGCGAACCTCTTTTCCGTGCAACGCGCCCGAGCGCAAATGGAGAATGCGCTCGCGCTGCTGTTGGGGCGCGCCGCCTCCAACTTCCGCGTCCGGCGATTGACCCTCACCGCCCTGCCGCCGCGCGTTCCGGCCGGCACGCCGAGCCGCCTCCTCGCCCGCCGACCAGACGTCGCCAGCGCGGAGCGACTACTGGCCGCCGCCAACGAGCGCATCGGCGTAGCCAAGGCGGCCTTTCTGCCTTCGCTGAGTCTGACCGGCGAAGCCGGTTTCGAGAGCGCCGAACTCAGCGAGGTGTTCCACCGCCAAAGCAGCCTGTGGCAGTTCGGACCCAGCGTCACAGTGCCGATTTTTCAAGGCGGCCGCAATCGCGCCAACCTGCAGAAAGCGAAAGCCGCCTACGCGGAACAGCTCGCGCATTATCGCCAGCAGGTGCTCGTAGCTTTCCAGGACGTAGAAAACGCGCTCGTCGATCTCCGGACCCTGGCCGGCCAGTACGACGCCGAGCAACGCGCCGCCGCCGCCGATCGCCGCGCCCTGCAACTCAGCCAGGATCTGTATGCCAAAGGAAACGCGAACTATCTCGATGTGCTCGATGGCCAGCGCACCCTCTTGACGGATGAGCAGGCGGTCGCCGAACTGCTCGGCCAGCG
>Ga0116226_10005057_pt1 | contig 11742 bp, 12 predicted proteins | sample S1TSphfallax_FD_89692 | JGI IMG/M metagenome (GOLD analysis project Ga0116226, IMG submission 89692) | Host-associated microbial communities from peat moss isolated from Minnesota, USA - S1T2_Fa - Sphagnum fallax MG | ecosystem: Host-associated > Plants > Peat moss > Unclassified | place: USA... | reverse complement strand
GGGCGGAATACCACCGCCGTGGCGCAGGGAATTGGCCTGGGTATGGGCGAAGTGGGACTGCCGAACCGCATCATCTTTGGAGGTTGCGAGGGAGCGTAACGCGACGCCGTGACGTTCGAACTCATCCTGAAGCCATCCGAGCTTGACGGCGATCGCGAAAGCGGTCGGAACGGGGCAACGTGTGAACCAGACGGTCTCTATCGTCATGATGAATTTCCTGCTGTCTGTGGATTTGGAGAATGCTGCTCAGGCTGCGCCCTCGAGAGCGGTCGCTTTGCGCACGCGCGGAATGATCTCGGCCGCGAATCGCTCCGTCTCGGCCTCGACGGGCTGAAACTGCAACATGAACAGCTCAATGCCTGCGTCGTGAAATGCTGAAATACGCTGTGCAACCTCGTCATAGCTCCCGACGAGTCCTGCGGCGGTGCCGCCATTGGTGCCGATATGCGGATACTTCTCGAAGGTCTTGAACATGGTGACCTTCGGATCGACGCTGGCAAAAAGATACGCGAGATCGCTCTTTTCCCGCTCGGCTAGTTGCCAGGCGCGCGCTAATTCCTCCTCGGCTTCCGCTGCCGTGGGGCGCGCGATCACATAAGCGGAGAGGCCGAAGCGGATTGGCGGCCCGACCCGATCGCGGGAACGGACCGAGGCGATCAGCGACTGCACCTCGCTGAACGGCTGTCCATTGATGAACCACACGTCGCCGAGAGCGGCCGCGAGATCGCGCGCCGGTGTCGACTCGCCGCCGATGTAGATCCGCGGTCGCCGGCCGTCGACCAGCGATGGCGTCAGCAAGACGTCATCAACATCGAAATAATTGCCGTGAAAGGTCGTCTTCTTGCCCTCGAGCAGCGCCTTGACGATCGTCAGCCACTCGCGGCCGTAGACATAGCGCTCATCATGCTCGAGGAGCGCGATTCCGCTTCGCTCCAGCTCCGGCTTGAACCAGCCGTTGACGAGATTGATGGAGAACCGCCCGCCGCTGATTTCCGCAATGCCGGTTGCCTGTTTGGCGAGCACCACCGGATGGATCAACGGCGGCTTGATCGCCGTGATGATTTCAATCTTGGAGGTGATGGCGGCAAGGCCAGCGGCCGATGTCCAGGCGTCTAGATACGCGAACTGGTCTCCACGAGGACTCAACGTGTGCTGTGCGACCAAGGTGGCATCGAATCCTAGGCGCTCCGCCAGAAGTATATGGTCCCGCACACGGCGCCAGCTTGCATCGAAGGGATCTTCGGGATGATGGTAGGCGGCCCAGGTACCCGGGTTCAGGGCCCATACGCCAAAGCGCGGTCCCGTAAATTGTGCGGTCAAGGCGATGTCTCCGGCAAGACTGTGGTTACGAGATGGATGGCTGGCATAAAACCTGTCCGCTTTGCAGCGGTCACGCAGCCCGACATTCAGGCCCCGTACGCTTCAAGAACTCGACGGGCAACAGCTAATGCAGCACGTGGCGGGAAAGTAGCATCGCTCGACGACTGGTCACAAATGCTTTTCGGTTATTTTCTCATGCATGGGCTGGACCCCGCCGGAGCGAATCGAGATCGATTGCTTTTAGCTCATATACGCATACATTCTGAGCGATTCTTGCAATGGCAAAGAGATTCGACGATCCTGCGATGCATGACAGTAAGCGCCATCGATATTCACCGCCGCTCTGGCAACGACCCGTCCGACGAATCGTTGCTGGCACCCTTCAAGTCCGTGTTCGAGCGACTGCGTGCCTCGGCGGCGGAGCGCGAACGCGAACGTGTGCATCCCTTCGCGGAAGTCAAGGAGTTGCGCCAGTTGGGCTTCGGTGCCTTGCGTCTGCCGCGCGAACTCGGCGGGCACGGCGCGTCACTCTCGCAGTTGTTTCGACTGCTCACCGAATTGGGAGCCGCCGACTCGAGCCTGCCGCAGGCCCTGCGGCACCACTTCTTTCGCACCGAAATTTTCCTGCTCAAGAGAGACACCACGCAGGGACAACGCTGGCTCAAACGGGTTGCGGCGGGCGATCTGTTCGGCAACGGTACCACCGAACCGCATGGCGCCAAATTGGGCCAGATCGGTACGCGAGTGCTGCCGGATGGGAACGGCTACCGGCTGAACGGCAAGAAGATATACGGTACCGGTAACATCTATGCGCAGTGGGTGCCGGTTGCCGCCGTGGACCAGAACGGCGAACCGATCCAAGTCATCGTTCCGGCCGATGGCGCCGGAGTCGACATTCTCAATGACTGGAACGGATTCGGCCAGCGATTGACCGGTACCGATACGACCGTATTTCATAACGTGGCGGTACCGGCGGACAACATCCTGCAGACCGGGGCGTCGGAAGGTCACCATGGGGCCGGATTTCATCAGCTCGTTCTGGTTGCCACGCTCGCCGGTATCGCCCGTGCGGCGCGCGATGATTTGGTCGCCGACGTGCAACGGCGCAATCGCGTCTACTTTACCGGCACGGGCCAGATTCCCAGGCATGATCCCATCATCCAGGAAGCAGTGGGAACAATCGAGGCGATCGTGCGAAGTTGCGTTGCCTTGTCGGAGCAGGCTGCGTTCGCGTTGCAGCGCGCCTTTGAATTGTGGTCGGCGGGTGGCGATTTTCGGTCGGTGGACGCGGCATTTGTGGCGGCGGAATCGCCGTGGGTGCGGCACAGGTGATGCTCTCGCAGCAGGTGGTCGATGTGGCGGGTCGCATCTTCAACTGTTTGGGCGCCTCCTCTACTCTTATTCCGCTCGGACTCGACCGTCACTGGCGTAACGCGCGAACCGTGGCGACGCACAACTCGGTGTTGTTCAGATCCAAGGTCATCGGTGATTACGTGCTCAACGGCACCGTGCCGGAGCTATTTCGCGTCGGGCACGATGTTGGCGAAAAGGTCGGGTGACTACCCACTACCTACGCAGGATGCCGATGCTCATGAAGGAGGTCAGTCCGACTGACTTTGGGTCAATCTTTCGCGCCAGGCGTTGCGCTGTGGCCGGGCCAGATACAGATGATCTCGCAGAGTCCTGCCCTCGTAACCGCTGCGCACCAGGTCCCTGCGCCGCAATTCGGGAATGACCAGCGGCGCGAATTCCGCCATACCCGGCGAATAGGCGGTCCGGACGATGAAACCATCACAGGCATGCGCTTCGACGCACCCGCTGCCCGCACTGCTGATCAGCCAATGCCAGCCCTCTGGCCTCGGGGACATGGCGAGTGGCTTGGTGTTCTGGGTGGTGCTGGCCCATCGAGCGTTGGGCGACCTGCCACTGTTGCTGCTGGTCGGGACGCTCGCCGCCATCGTGGTCACCGCGACCGCAACGCTGTTCCAGTGTCTGGCGTTCTGGCTGCCGCGAGCCGCCCTATTGGCCGACGAGCTGTTCCAGATGTTCATGATGGTCGCCTATTACCCGGAACATCCGTTCGGCTTCGCCGTGAGACTCATCCTGCTCACCGTATTTCCGGCGGGGTTCGTGGCCATGATTCCGGTCGAGGCTGTGCGCGACGGCGATCCACTGAAGCTAGCGGCCTGTGCCAGCGCCGCCTTCATTTACGCGGGCCTCGCATGGCTAGTGTTCGAACGGGGCCTCAGGCGCTATACCTCAGGCAGCAGAATCATCGAACTCAGATGATCAGCGCCACTCGCCCACACCGATGTCACCGTTCCGGATTCCCGGTGGCCCGCTGGCAAGAATCGTGTAAAGAGTGCTCACAGCGTAATGAGCGCAGCCAGACTACGCATATGGATTGAGTAGCCGCGCGCCAGTGGGCGCATAGTGCCCTGTTTTCCGGGTCACCACCGTGAGATCATGAATGAGCGCCGTGGCCGCAATTTGCTTGTCGAGCGGGTTCTCGGGATTCGGTACCCGCAACCGTCCCCAGACATGTGCCGTCTCCTCGTCGAAGGCTAAAATCGACTCGGCATAGGCCATCGTCACCTGTTCGAGCCAGCGTCCCAGACGCTTTGCCTGCGCGTCATCACCTCGATGTCGGATGCGCTCCACGCCCTGCCGTAGCTCTCCGATCGTGACTACCGACAGATAAAGATCGACTGACTCGCGACTCGCGTCCGCGAAAAAGGCCCGGCCACCAGGGTTGGCCTTGTCGCCTTTTCGGATCTCACTAATAATGTCCGTATCGAGCAGGTACATCTCAATCTCGTCTGTCGGACTGCTCGCGTTTGAAATCGCTGTCCTCGCCGACGTTGGGAATAGCCGCAAGAACGTCTGCCAAGTGTTGCCTCTTGGGACCCCGCAGTACCGATTGGAGGATTTCGCGATGCTCCTGCTCCGTGCTGCGATTGCGTTTCGCAGCCCGCTGCTTGAGCGCCTTGACCAGATCATCCGATAGATCACGTACGATCAGTTGTGCCACTGAAGCCTCCTCCCACGTTTACCCCGGCAATTCTAGCGATATCACAGACAAAATGCTATCATTGATAGCAGTCAACTCAAAAGATTCCGAGCGGCCGTGCCATTCGAGCGTTAAACCGTCGCCTGCGCGATCGGTTCGCGAGTACCGAGAGCTGCGAAATGGGATGGTTAGCCGTCGCTAGGTTGTCAAATTCCCTGCATGAAGTTTGGAGGCGCCACCCATGCGTGTTCTGGAAGTAGGGGCGCAGGTCCGTAATGGCCTGCGCGTACTCGACAGGTGGTCACACACGTCGATGCCGAAATCAAGCCCTGTCCGCATTGCGGCACTAAAGCCCGCGAATTCCTGCGTTAACCTGGCAACGAAAGTAGGGCGAGACCCAATCCCATCATGCAACGCGGGGGGGGTACAGGGACGATCCGCGGCCCCGCCATGAGGAGCGGGTCGAGTTGGTTGAATTCCTGAATCCGTTAAGTTCTCCGGAGTAGCCTGGGCTTGCCCTGCAATTACTGTTAGTTTCCTGACTTGGGAGTCAAGACACTGCGTTCAGAGGCCCGATAGATGTTGGGCGACGGGTTCGTTCGCAAACGCTCTCGTTTTTAGTGATGAGAATGCCGATCTCAGGGATCTTATGTCGTATTTGCCAAAAATACAGGACCTTGAATATTCGATAGCTCTCGCCCTGCCGTTCGTTGCCATTATCCTGGCGGCAGCCTACGCGGCCTCGGCTGTTGTTTTGTTGACTTCGAGAACCGCCCGATCGGAAGTGCTCCCGCAACACCTTAGATACGGATGCTTGGACGGGTTACGCGGGCTTCTCGCTCTCGGTGTCTTGATCCATCACGCGTTTACCGCGTATGGCTACTTCTTGCGTGGCCAATGGACGTGGAGTTCAAGTCCGTTGTTCAATCATCTGGGACAGTCGACTGTCGCCCTGTTCTTCATGATCACCGGATATTTATTTTCGAAGCGACTGCTTGGATCAATTGCTTCCGCCGGTTCCGTTGGATGGTTCCGCCTATACGTGAGCCGCATCGTCCGGTTGGTACCCTTGTACGCGATGGTGGTAAGCGCGGTTACTATCTCGGTGTTTGTCTTGGATTTTTCATTGCATGAATCCTTGATGAACGTCGGGCGTGAACTGGCATCATGGTATCTGTTTGTGATACCCGGTCGCCCCGACATCAATCAAATGACGGATACCTGGACGCTGATAGCGGGGGTCAACTGGAGCCTTAAATACGAATGGTATTTCTATGCCTGTTTGCCGATCTTATATTGGCCGCTTCGATCATGTGCAGGACCCACAGGTACCCGTGTGGCCGTCTTGGGGCTCGCATGCCTACTGCTGATCGGCGTGTTGCGGCGCCGAGATATCGTGGAGACCACTCTCTACGGGCTACACTTTGCTTGCGGCATCGTAGCGGCCTTGATTTATGAGGATCAGCAATTCCGCGAGGTGATCTCGTCAGGCGTTTTTCGGATCGTCGCTGTGCTTGCCTTTATGGGCATGGGCGTCCTCCTGAATTCGCATAGTGCAATCGCTGTCGGATTGACTTTTATCTTATTTCTGGCTGCGTTGGGAGGCTTTTCCATTGGAGGTTTACTGAGACTACGCGCGACCCTATGGCTGGGTGAAATCAGCTATGGAATTTATTTGCTTCACGGTCTCGCCATCTTCTGGGCGCTTCATTTTCTGAAGAACCGTGGCATTTTGTCAGAGCTGAATCTGATGGAGTACACAGGCATCCTTGCGGTCATCACAGTGGCAATCGTTGCCCTGGCAAGCGCGTCCTATATTTATCTTGAAAAGCCTTTAATGATCTGGTGGAAGCAGAGCGCGGTCGGCGGCAGTATTTCCGAGCGCAATGTGGCGCTGGCTCGGTCATAAGTCGCACGTACCGCGCGGTACTGAGAGCGGTCAGCTGACGACCCACTCAGTCTAGCGCCGCCGGTGCGTTGCGAGCCGCGTAGAGGACGCCGTTGGCCAGTGCCGGGTGCGAGCCGTACTCCGCCAATCACCATGCTTTGCGCACTTCGACGGACACGTAGCGACCGACGGCGGAGGCATTTGTGCCGTCAAATGGCACGGCGGATCGTCCGACCGCAATATCGCCAGCAGGAATGGCCAGGAATGGCGGTCGTCGATCGGCGAGGTTTTGGACATTCAAGACCAGACTGAAGTCGTGCCATAACCCATTCGCATGATCTGGGATCTTTGCCTGCAAGGTGAGATCCTCGGTTGTCCACGACCCGATGCCCTCCGTTGGACTGAAGAGCGTGTTCTTGTAAGCGCCACTATGGTTGATCTCAAAGTCGGCGGTCAGTGCGTGGAATTGCCAAGTGGCTCCGGCCCGCATTCGCAATCTGGGCGGTTCGGCAATGGTATTCGCTACGCCCGCAAATAGCGGAAGCAAAGCCTCGGAGGCCGTGCCATCCAGACGCGAATAGTTTCCGGAGAACGAGAGCCTCCATCTTCCGAGCCCGCCACCGTCATGCATGTATTGACCGTCAATCCGAATACCCTGTTCGACGGTCTTTTCCGCATTCGATAACTGGTTGTCGATGATGGCGTTGACACCGGATGGTCCAAGTCCTGCGCCGTCCTGCTGAAACCCCGGCGCTTGGAAAAAGGGAAGTATATAGCTGGAATCGTAAAAGGTGAGGGCGGATCCCGGAAGCTGTTCCTCCAAAAGCGTCGCATTGATATTGAGGGACTGGATGCGATCGTCGTAGCTAATGTTGAAATAGGTCATCGACCCGCGGAATTGCGGCCAGCCAATTGGCGCCCAATCGATCCCTGCGGTGAGTGATCTCGACCTCTCGGGTCGGAGAGATTGACTTCCGCCGGTCATCACCAGGGTATCGATCGCAGTCCCTCCCGCCATGGCCGGCACGAGCGTTGTGTACGATGTTGTGGGCGCGTCGAGTTGAGAAATCAGCGGCGCTTTGAACGACGTACCTTGAGTGCCCCGCACGGTGAATCCGGGGGTAGGCTCCCAGTTCCAGCCCCACTTCGTATTGGAAGGCGCGCCAATGTGGCTGTAGCGATCGACTCGATAAGCTAAGGACACCTCCAATCGACGCACTCCTGGGAATGAGAAGTCCTCGCCGACGATGGGAACTGTCGCTTCACCGTAGGCGTTTAGATCCGTTTGACTACCGGAAAACGTCGGCAGCGGTTCAATGCTCAGAACGGAGCCGCGGAATATGTCCGACCTCAATCCTCCCCCCAACGCGAGGCGTAGGGCACCTCCCGGCAGGCGCAGCACGCGGCCGCTTGCGGAAATATCCAGGCTCGCCAAGTCGGAATCCGCAAGAAGTACATTGCCGAAATCATTGCCTGCCAGGCCGTCCGGATATTCGTCAGCACTTCTCCATTGATTCATGCTCGAATACATGGCGGTGCTGCTCACATGCCAGGCGCTGGTCAGGTCGCGGTCCCCGGTAATTGAGGTCCAAACGAGGTTCGCGTGACCACCGCCGATTTCGCTATCGGGAACGACACCACCGGGGTTGAACTGCAAACCGCTCATACGAAACTCTCGGGAGCTGTACAGACCCTCAATCGAAAGTGCCGTCTCATCGAGGCTCTGCGTCAAGTTGACGAAGAGGCTGTGTCGATGATTTTCGGGGATCAGTGAGTACGGGCCATTTTCTGGTCCGATCCAACTTCTTTCGGCAGCGTCGAGCCCTTGATTGTTATCGTACTCGAAATCGAAGAGCACGTTACCGCTCGACCAAGCGTGCCCGAGGAGTTGGGAGGTTGTGAATTCACCCGCACCGCCCTCGGTCGACTGCCCATAGCGAATGCTCGTTTCCGCCCCTTCGAGGGCGCGGCGGGTCACTATATTGACGACGCCCGCCACTGCGTCGGAGCCGTAAATGGCGGAGGCTCCGTCGGTCAGCACCTCGACGTGATCAATGGCGCTCAACGGTATCAACGACACGTCCACCATCGAACCGTCGAGCCCTCCTGGGGCGATCCGATGGCCATCGAGCAAGGTGAGGGTCGCCCCGGGTCCCAATCCCAAGAGATCAAAACTACCGCCTCCGAATAGGTTGCTGGCTGCCCCCTGCTGAAGAATACCGACGTTGCCGTTGGTATTTAGAGATGCCAGTGAATCGGCACCCGAAAAATTGTCGAGCATGGTCCGACCCAGGGAATCCAAACTCGCAATCCCCAGCGTCTCGAACTCATCGCGGCCGTAAGTCGACAACGACGCACCCACGGGCACTTCGTCGCGAATGTGCGTGCCGGTCACCGCGACTTCGTCAAGCTGGATAGGTCCCCTGGTCTTGCCCGAATCCCGGGGGACCGGGCTCGGCGTCGAGGGCTCGTCGACGATCAAAAAGCTGTCGTCCCCACCCTGCACCGTTAGGGTGGTGCCCTTCAGCATTTGGCCCAGGGCATCCCTTGCCGTCAGAGGGCCCGAGATCGACGGGGATTTCATGCCCCTCAATCGATCCGCGTCGTAGAGAATTTGGATGCCCAACTGTCGCGATAGCTCCTCCAGTGATTGAGCGAGTTCTCCTGCCGCGATTTTCACCTCTCGCCCCTGAGCCCAGCCGCCGTTGGGAGTCGCCATGTTCAAGAGGAGAGCAAATGGAAGAAGGCCCAGGACCGATGTACGCCATCCGACTCTGGCCCACCTCAGCGTCGATGCAACCCCACGCGGGTGCCATTCCGAGTCACTGCCACCGGGAATCCTTGCTCCAATAAAGCCAGGAAGGCATTTACGTCCGTGCATCGAAAACGACCCCCAATCCGGATAGCGTTGAGGCGGGGGTCATCGATCTCAATCCTCTGCACACGGTAACGATTAAACTCAGCCACCACCTGAGGCAGTGGCGTTTCATGAAACTCCAGATATCCCTCACGCCAACTGAGATCTCGCTCGACCTCAGTCAGGCCGACGCGTTCGATGGCGATCTGGCCCCCACGAGTCGATGCTTCACCTCCCGCATCGATCTCGGCGGTATTGGCACCGGCAGGTCCTCGGCCGCCGTCTATTCTGATCCGTCCTTCCTGCACCAATACGCGGATCTCATCCGAATCACGGCGCACAGAAAACTCGGTGCCCACCGCGGTGACGCGCTTATCGGCCACCTCGACGATCAACGGGCGCATGGGATCTTTAGCCACGTCAAATAGCGCTTCACCCTGATCGAGTCGAACAAGGCGCCGGTCGGTGTCTAGAGCCACTTCAATCCGTGTGTTCGAGTCCAGCGTGATGCGGGACCCATCCGCCAGCACCACCGGCGCGATTGTACCCACTGGAGTGCCATAGGCGTTCCAGCGCGCCTCCGTGTGATACCACACCACCAGCGCGAGTACCGCTGCGACAGAGAAGAAGCCAACCGCCCACTTAGGACCTGCCGGCCACCCGACTTTGTCATGAGCGACCCCGGAGACCATGGCGGGGCCCTCGCTCGCCGGGATTGCGGCTTGTGCTCGCATAAAACCGAACGAGGCGCGCGTTGGAACTCGACCGGGCGGGACTCCCGCCCCTATTGCCTTTAGACGTTCCGCGCGCTCCCAAGCCGCCTCGAGGCGCAAGAAAGCAATCCGATGTGCCGTTGACTCCGACAGCCACGTCTCCAGCGCCTGTTCGGCGGCCGAGTCCCAATTCGACCACTCCCGCCGTTCAAACCAGGCGGCCGCGGCGGCCTCGATGTCCTCCGCCCTACCGTTCGGACTCATATCGAATCCCTGCTTTGGACGAAGGCAGACCGGTTTCATGGGCGGCTCCGAAAACCGCACGCGCCAGGGTGCGGATGCCGCGCGCCAGCTGACTTTCGATCGCATCCTCCTTCAGCCCCATGCAATCCGCTGTTTCTCGCTGACTCAAACCCTCCACTCGCCGAAACCAGATGACGTCCCGACATTTGTCCGAGAGGGAATCGAAGGCTTGCGCCAAGCGACCCAAATCCTCTCGCGCGCTCGCATGTCGCTCCGGGGACATCTCATCGATCAGCGCCTCCATGCCGTCCACCTCCTGCACGGTGTCGATGGAAACCACCCGACTCTTGCGTAGGTAATCGGTCATCAGATTGCGCGCGGTTGCGAACAAGAATGCTTTGGGCTGTTGCGGTCGTTGATCGCGGGCCCGCTCATAGACGCGTACATACACCTCCTGAATGAGGTCGGGGACCTCGGAGGGATTTCGCCATACATGTAAAAGATACCGCTGCAGCAGTCCCTCATGGGGCAATACCTCGGTGGCGAACCAACGGTCGAGACCCTGCAGCATGCGGCTAAGAATACTCAAAAACAGTGGGTCGAACACCGCTCAAAAACTATTTTTCTAGTGGACGACGGATTTGCGGCCTTCGACCGTCTCCCATTGTCTGGGTCCATTGCTGCCCCTTGGGGGCTGAGGCGGCGTTTCTTGAGTACAACAATCAGCGTCACATCCGACAGCGGAACCCTGGCGAAGAGAGGCGAGGCGTCGCATGCTCTATACATGGCCAATAAACCATGGCCGCATCTCGTGATTGATGATTTTGTCGATCCAGAATGGCTTGAGCGGGTCCGGTTGGAGGCCGCAACGATCGACCGATCGAAGCGGTACGCAAAATTTCTTGATCGCAAGACGGATCACAACAAATTCGCGTTTTTGCCTGACGTCGTTGGATCAGAAACCGCCAGGCTGGTCAATTTCTTGAATTCGGGTGCGTTCCTGACATTTCTGGAAAAGCTGACGGGGATCTCCGGACTACTGGCGGACCCTTCCTACTTCGGCGGTGGACTGCACAAAATACTCCCGGGCGGGTTTCTGGAAATACATGCCGATTTCAATCATCTGAAGCGCTACGACCTGGAACGTCGGTTGAATTTGTTGCTATATCTGAATAAGAACTGGCAACCCTCATATCAGGGTAATCTAGAAATGTGGGATCGCCCGTCGATGAAGTGCGTTAGCGCGGTCGCTCCTGTGTTCAACCGATGCGTGATCTTCTCGACGACCTCGGCATCTCTGCACGGGCATCCAGTTCCATTGGCGACGCCGCCGGATACGGAACGCATGTCGATTGCCCTCTACTACTACACCAACACGTGGGAGCCGATCGCCACGGAGCACTCGACATTATTCTACATCTCTCGAAACAACAAAGTTCGCTTGCGCGTCGATCGTCTCGCCAAGACGTTGATCCAAGACCTCACGCCGCCGATTTTCCGAAAAACAATGAGGGCGCTGAAGCGCCGCGCTCGGGGTGACAACACGATCGAGGTCTGAGCCGAGCACAGCCGTCTGGGTGCGGAAGGCGATGGGAATCAGGCGAAGCAGTTTCCTCCCTGACATTGATGAAGGATGACAATGAATAGATTTCAGCAGATCACTGGCCGTGGGGCCGTCCTCATTGGTTGGGCCGTCGCCGGTACGTCAGTG
>Ga0116226_10005056_pt1 | contig 11743 bp, 6 predicted proteins | sample S1TSphfallax_FD_89692 | JGI IMG/M metagenome (GOLD analysis project Ga0116226, IMG submission 89692) | Host-associated microbial communities from peat moss isolated from Minnesota, USA - S1T2_Fa - Sphagnum fallax MG | ecosystem: Host-associated > Plants > Peat moss > Unclassified | place: USA... | reverse complement strand
TTTCTGATCCTGCTGGTGAATGTTGGCCGGGCCGAGGTGAAAGAACGTCTGGCCGCGCTGCACGCGTCGATCAGCGACCTTACGGTGGTCGATGGCGCCTCTGAGTTTAAGCTGACCTGTAGCCTGGGAGCGGTGTGCATGGAGCCGTGCGACCTTTCTTCCGGCAATCCCATTGTCGATCAAAAGCTGGCGCTTTCTACGGCTGACGAGGCGCTCTACCGGGCGAAGAGGAGTGGCCGCAACCGTGTGATTGTTGGAGAGCTGGGTGAACTTGCGGCCGCTCCAATGGCCGAAGTGCCTATGGAGAAGGTGTGATCTCTGCTCGGCGGCATGTTAGAAAGTCATTACCGGGATTTGAACGTTACGGAAGGTCCGATTTTCGTCGTATGGCACGGGGTGCGCCCAGAATGGAGTTTGGGCGGCCATTGCAGAAGGCATACCCCAGGGGCGAGAGCCCGCATTACGAATAGAGCATCTACGGCCTGGCTGAAGCCGTGCCGTGAAGCAAGACCGGGTATTTCAACAAGTTCCTAGAGTCGCACCACCGAGGAGCCAGGTGGATCTTAGGAGAAAGCAACTCGTCATCGGTGCCGTCGCGCTGCAGGGTATCCACTTGCTCGCGTTCGTTGTCCTGAAAGACGCTAAAGTCGCTTCGAATACCATTCAGATCTTCATGGTGCTTCTGACCTGCTGGGTCTGCTGGTCGGAAGGGCGCTTAGAAAAGCGGCATTCGCGACAGCCCTGGAACCTGGTCTGCATGGGGTTTCTTCTGTGGACGGCCGCGCAGATCGCATTCCTCGCCTGGGTCGTCACTCACTCGCCTACCTGGGTCCCGGTGTATGAGACCTTCTGGCTTCTCTTCCCGTTTCCTTTGATCCTCGTGGCCTTCCGGCTGCCTCCGTCGCCGCAACGGGACATACCCGGCGGGTTGGATCTTGTCCAAGCCTGCATCTTCTTCTGCACGCTCTTTGCACTCGTCTTCGCCAAGCCTGACATCATCAGCTTCAGCCTCGCTTACGAAGTCCAGAGCCTTGCGCTTCCGCTGGCCTTTGCGCTTCGCCTGTCGATGACCCTGCGCGGTTCCGACAGGACGTTTTACCGCTATCTCACGGTATTCTCCATCCTGTATGCCGCGTCATCTTCGATCGGATACATCGCCGAGATCTACGGCCTTCCCTCCGGAACTTTCGTGGACCTCTGCTGGGTGCCGGCGTTCACGGTCTACTCCATCCTGATCGCCCGTGGAAACCCCGTCCGCGTTGAGCTGCGGAAGTCCAGTTGGCTCGCCGATCCAACTCATCTCCACGGCGTCAGCGCGCTGGGGCTTGCGGCCATGTCGCTGGGCGCCGCCGCTACACTTGCCCTGCATCGGCAGACACTGGGGACGATCGTTGTGGCCCTCGCTTTTCTGCTCTTTGGGATACGGATCAGCCTTCGTGAGTGGCAGTCGCATCGTTTTCACACCAGGATCGAGTACACCCTGACGCATGACGCCCTCACCGGGCTCGGGAACCGAGCGTACCTTCAACATGAACTCTCCCGATGCCTCAACGAGCCTCCGGAGGCAGACCATTGCGGAACCGCGCTGCTCTTCATCGATCTCGATCGCTTCAAGGCAGTCAACGACGACTTTGGCCACTCGTTTGGCGACGAACTGCTCAAAGAAGTTGCGATCCTGCTGCGGTCGTCGGTGCGCAAGGGAGACATCATCGCGCGGCATGGCGGCGACGAGTTCATCATCCTGCTCGAACAGGTCCAGCTTGAGGAAGCGAGGACCTGCGCCGACGGCATCGCGAAGAAGATGCGCGCGCCGATGACGATCGATGGGCGGGTGGTTCATGTAAGCGCCAGCATCGGCCTTGCGCTCAGCACCTCGAGCGATCGGGCCGACACGCTGCTTCAGGACGCCGACACCGCGATGTACAAGGCAAAGCAGTCAGGCAAGGACCGGATCCAGATCTTCACCCCCGATCTCATCGCAGGAGTCAAGAACAGGAACACCCTGCTGACAGACCTGCGCTCGACATTGGAAGCGCAGAGCTTCGACGTCCACTATCAGCCGATCTACGGTCTATGGAACCATTCCGTGGTGGGCTTCGAAGCGCTCGCGCGCTGGCGACATCCCGTACGCGGCATCATCAGCCCGGCTGAGTTCATTCCTCTTGCGGAGGAGACCGGGCTGATCAATGAGCTGGGCAGCCAGATCCTGAGAAAGGCCGCCGCCCAGTGCCATGCCTGGAACCTGCAGTTCGGAATGACGCTCTCCGTGAGCGTGAATGTGTCGGCGCACCAGTTCGCCAATCCCGACCTTCTCGAGACTATCCAGAGGGCCCTCTCCGAGACCGGCCTTAGCCCGGCGCTGCTCAAGCTGGAGATCACCGAGTCTGTCCTCCTAAGCGGCTATGAAGGTGTCGCCGAGATACTGGCCAGCGCCCGTTCGCTCGGCATCGGGATCTGTCTCGATGACTTTGGCACCGGCTACTCTTCGCTGAGCTACCTGCTCAACTTTCCCTTCGACATCGTCAAGATCGACAAGAGCTTCGTCACGAATCTGGACAGCAAGTACGACCGTGCGGAGATGGTCCGGTCTATTACCGACCTCGGTCGCAGGCTCGATATGCAGATCGTGGCTGAAGGGGTCGAGACCATCCAGGAGCTTGCGCGGCTGCAGGAGTTCAACTGCGACATGGTGCAGGGTTTCCTGCTCTCGAAGCCTCTCGACGCGCAAACCGTGCAGATGCTCCTGACGCATGACGAGCTCTCCACACGATACCTGGACCGGCTCTCCGAGCTTCAGACGCACATCGCGGGAACTCTGCTGCAGTAAGGCCTATCCCTCTGGCGTTGCAGGCTGACGGTTCAGGTATCATCTAGCCATTCCAGTCTTTTCCAAAACAGAGCTTCAGACGATGAGGGCGTGCGTCTCTTCGTGGAAGAGACCGTCTTCAGTCGGCCCCGAGAGGATCCCACGTCTTCCGCTGCAATGCTTCAGAACAGAACGAAGGAGCCGCATGACGCATTCCACTACCTTTGTCCAAAGTCTCGTCCGGCTGCGAACGACTTCGGTCGCCTGGCGGTTCGGTCTGGCTCTTTTGCTGCTTGTCAGCGCTGGCACCGCGAATGCGGAGGACAAGCGCAAGGTGATCATCGACGATGACGGCTTCGGGATGATGCATATCATGCTGCTGAAAGACCCCAGCGTCGAGGTGCTCGGCCTCACCTCTGTGACGGGCGATCTGTGGGAGAAGCAGGCGGTCGCGTCCGCGCTGCGCGGACTCGAGATCATCGGACGGACCGATGTTCCTGTCTCTGGAGGTGCTGTCTATCCGCTGGTCAACTCCGAGGCCCTGACCGAACGGTGGGAGGCGCTCTACGGCAAGCTCGTCTGGAAGGGTGCCTGGATGAAGCATTGGGTTGAGCCGACCGCGCAAAGCCTGGTTGTCTATCATGGCCCGGACGACCCCATCGATCTGCCCGAGGGCAACCCGAAGATCAAGGCTTCGGACGAGCTTGCCGCAAACTTCCTGATCCGCATGGTGCATCAGTATCCCGGTGAGATCACGATCATCGCGGCAGGGCCGATGACGAACCTGGCACTTGCGCAGCGGCTCGACCCGGCGTTTGCCGGACTTGCGAAAGAGCTTGTGTACATGGGCGGCAGCTTCAATCCGCAGCAGATGCTGGACAACAAGTCCGCGTCGGACTTCGCGCGGGAGTATATGAACTCTCCGCGGCGCGAGTTCAACGTTCGCTTCGATCCGGAGGCGGCGAGCATTATGTCGCGGAGCCCGTGGAAGAAGGTCACGGTCGTCCCGGCCGATCCTGCGACAGCGACCCAGATGACAAGGAGTCTGCTTGATCGGATGGCTGACGTCGCTGCACCGGAGCTTGCGGCGCACCTGCGCTTGCAGCCGGCGGGATTTCCTCTCTGGGATGAGATCGCTGCTGCGGTGTGGATCGATCCCACGCTGGTTCGCTCGAGCGAGACGCTGTTCGTCGACTACAACAGCCAGTTCGGACCGAGCTACGGCGATACGCTCTCCTGGCGGCCGGGATATGAACCGGGTCTTGGCGAACAGAAAGCCACGGTTGTTCGCACGATCGATCCGGAACGGCTGGAAGCGCTGATGATCAAGCTTGTAAGTGAGGGCAAGCGTTAGGATCGGCCAGTACGGCTGCAGCCGTGCCCTTGAGCAAGACACGGCATGACGACGATTTGCTCGTCCAGTGCTTCTTTTACCTCGGGAGCGGTGTCCCACTTTGATAACGGTACACACGGCACCTAGCCACAGCTTTTCGGTAACCTGGGCGTTTTTGATGCCGCTTTTTCCGCAAAACACGACTATCTTCAGGTGGGATGCGATTGACACATTGAACGGTTTTCTGCACGAGTTGGTACGACAATGGCACGATCAGGTACGCGGCAGTCGTTAGAGACGGGAAGATCACGCGAAGGCTTTCTACCCGGAATGCCCCCCGGGGAATCAGATCCTCGCGCTCCATTTGATGTGCTTTTAGCGACCAGCTGTTCGGGTGGGACCCTGGCGGCGGTGCGACAGTTGGCCAACCACGGATTGAGGGCTGGCGTCATTGCAAGCGGACCTTTATCAGCGGCTGCCTGGTCGAGATACGTCTCCAAAACTTACAAAGGCCCTGCGGAAAAGGACGGCGAGCAGTTCCTCGACCTTGTCCTGAAACTTGGTAGCGACGTTCCCGATCAGGTCCTGCTGCCAACATCGGATGAGACGGCGTGGCTGTATACGAGCCACGCGTCAGTATTGAAGGAACATTTCCGGCTGCACCAGCCTTCGGTGCGGACGATGCAGCAGATTCTCGACAAGAAGCTCCTCTCGGACGCGGCGCTGACCGCCGGGCTCCAGATTCTACCCACCTGGGAGCCTCGGACTATGAGCGAGGTCATCGCCTCGGCTCCGACTCTTCTGTACCCCATCCTGATCAAGCCGCGGACCCAGGTCCACCGGGCAAACAACGATAAGGGGATGGTCGCTCATTCGGCGAAAGAGCTGATTGAGAAGTATGAGGCGTTCATGTCCCGGGAACATCGGGAGGCATCGGACGCGAACTTGCCGTATGCGAATATCCCTCTGCTCCAGCATTTTGTGGATATTGGCAAGAAGGGCGTCCATTCGGTCTCCGGCTTCATCGACGAGACGGGAGAACTCTTCGTTACCCGCCAGGCCCGCAAGGTCTTTCAACGCAGCATGCCGGCCGGGGTCGGCGTAGCCTTCGAGTCTCTGCCGGCAAATCCGGCCTTGTCGGAGTCGGTTCGCCGGCTCTGCAAGGAGCTCGGGTACTTTGGCATCTTTGAAGTGGAGTTCATCAGCTTTGGTGATAGCTGGGCGATCATCGACTTCAATCCAAGGCTCTTCAACCAGGTCGGGATGGATGGGTTTCGCGGCATGCCGCTGCCCCTGATGGCCTATCTGGACGCGGCAGGTAAAACGGCTGAGCTACGCGAAGTGGTTGAGAAGGCCAAGGCAGACGAGAGCGATCGCCCGGCAGTCTTCTACGACCGATTTACTCTGTGGGCGATTCTTACCGCGAAGGCGCTGAGTGGTCGGACGAGTCCGAGTGAACGAGAGTATTGGCGTGAGTGGAAGAGAAGGAACCGGGCAAATACGGTTTACTTTGCCGCCGATGTGAGCGACCCAATACCAGGCATCGTCCATGCGTTCTCGGAGATCTTTCTCGGGGTCCGGGCTGCCAGAAGATTCCTGCGATCCACGGAGCGCGAAGTGACTGAAGTTGAACCTCTCATTCCGACGGTCCCCGCGTGACGAGAACGAATATCGCCATTGTTGGCGCCGGGCCCTATGGACTATCGCTTGCGGCGCATCTTGCGGGGCAGAAGATCGGCCACCGCATCTTCGGGCGTCCCATGCAGTTCTGGTCGCAGATCGCGGAGGCTGCAGGCGAACGGTATCTGAAGTCTTACTGCTTCGGGACGAACCTCTCCGCGCCGGAGCGGGGATTCTCGTTCGCCGACTACAACACGCCGCGCGGCCTCGAGACCTTTGAACCCTGCTCCATGGCGAACTTCGCGGCCTATGGGCGCTGGTTTCAGGAGAGCAAGGTGCCGTGGGTCGAGCCGGTCAATGTCGTGAGTGTGAGGAAAGAGGGCGATGGCTTTGGTCTCACTCTTTCGAGCGGTGAAGACCTTGTGGCGCGGCAGGTTGTGGTGGCGACAGGGCTTTCTTACTTCGCGAATACGCCGTCATCGCTGGGATCAGTGTCGCCTTCCCTGGTAAGACATACCGCTGACGTTCCCCGGTTCGCGGCCTTTGAGGGTAAGAGTGTCGCGGTGCTGGGAGCGGGACAGTCCGCGCTTGAGGCTTGTGCGTTGCTGCGTGAAGCTGGAGCGACGCCGACCTTGCTGGTTCGAGAGAGAGCGCTCCGATGGCATCACCGGGTCCCTCTGAAACGAAGCTTGTGGAAGCAGTTGAGATCGCCTATCTCGGGGCTTGGTACAGGGCCAAAGGCGTGGGCTCTGACCAACTTTCCGGGAGCCATGCACCGGATACCGACGAATGTTCGCAGCAGATTTGTGAAGAGCCATCTGCCGGCGGAGGGAGCATGGTGGCTGCGTGAGCGCTTTGAGAAGCATGTCCCTGTTCATTTCGATTCGGAGGTGGTTGGAGCGAGCGAGTGTTGCGGGCGTGTGGCGTTGACGGTGAGGAACTCGAAGACCGACACGAGCCAGAAGATGACCTTCGACCATGTGCTCGCCGGAAGCGGTTACAAGGTTGATGTCGACAGCATTAAATTTCTGGATGCGAGTTTGCGGGAAAAGATCGAGCGCATCGATAACTATCCGAAGCTGAATGCCAACTTTGAGTCGTCGGTGCCTGGGCTGCGATTTGTCGGCGCGGCCTCTGCGATGAGCTTTGGCCCGCTCTTCCGGTTCGTCGTGGGGGCGGACTATACCTCGCGAACCATCACCCGACACGTTGCCACACAGTTCGCGCCCACTGCATGACGGAGAAGTCCACTACATTCGTGTATCTGCCCGGAGCGGGCGGCGGCGGCGAGGGCGATCTCGCCGCGATGGCTGCTGGGTTGGATCTTCCGGTCGGCTTCGAGCCAATCCGCTATCCCGGCTGGCAGCGATCAATGGCGGAGGGATTCTCAGCCGAGGTGCTCCTTGCTGAGCTGACTGCGGAGATCGAGAAGAAGGTGCCTACCGGCCCGATCAGGATCATGGGCATGTCGCTTGGCGGCCACCTGGGCTACGCGGCGGCGCTTCGGTTGCAGGCAAAGGGGCGAGAGATTGCCGGCCTTTGCGTGGTCGATTCGTTCATGATCGAGACGTCAAAACCGACTGCGGGCTGGCAGGGGCGCGCGTTTGCGCAAGGGATGGACCTGCTGCGCAAACGGCGGTTCATGGATCTGGCTAGATTCGCGCGATCGAAGGCGTGGAGAGCGCTTCTGCGACTGGGCGGGAAGCCGCTTTTGAATTTGCTGGGGAGGTTCTCCGCGTCGGGCGGCATGAACTCGCTGCTTGCCACGGACGCGGTGGCGGAGCAGGAGCTGAGCATGCGGCTGCTGATCGGACATCTGGCCCCGTGGCTGGTGGAGCTCGATCATGAGCCGGTGCCGCTTAGCGCACCGGTCGCGCTGCTGCGTACCAGGGACTCCGCACGCGACGACGTAGCATGGATGCGGCGTTGCCCGTACGTAACGATCTACGAGGTTCCCGGAACGCACCAAACGTTGTTTGAGGCGGAGAACATCGCGGAGATGCGTAGAGCGTTTGGAGCGGCGGCGACCGAATTTAACCGAGCGGCGGCCGCGCTCCTCGAGACCAGTGCCTGAAGGCTGCGGCTCGTCTCTGCGAGCATCTGGCTAGGGGGCAGAGACCAGAGCGAAGGACCACGGCGCATGTCCGGTCGGGACCGTTCCGAGCTGTGTCAGGGTTCCGTCGGAGTGCGTGGCATAGCTGGTGACGTTCTCACCGTCCTCATTCAATACATATAAGATCTGGCCCGACGGGTCGAAGAGGATTGGCCACGGAAAATCGACCCCTGAGGCAGAGTCCAACGCCGAGGGCGTGAGGAGGCCAGAGCTGGCGGCGATGTTGAAGGTGGAGACGGTGCTGCCAAAGCGATTGCTTACATAAGCGAATTTGTCGGTGGGATCGACGGCCACCCACGCGGGCTGATTTCCTGAGTTCACCGGGCTGGAGCTCAGCGGTGTGAGCTTGCCGGTGGCCGGGTCGGCGCTGAACTCGTACACGTTGGAGCTTCCATTATCGGGGACATAGGCGAACCTGCCGGTGGTATCGAAGGCAAGCTTGAAGGCACGCTCACCCGCGTAGACCGAGGACGGCTGGAGGGTTAGGCCGCCCGTAGTGGCATCGATGGCCAGAACCTGAACGGCGTCGTTTATGACGTAGAGGAATGTGCCGGCGGGATTCACGGTCACAGCGATCGGGCTCGAGACACTGTTGCCGGGAAGAGCGACATTCCCCTTGGGCGTAAGCAGTCCGGTTGTCCGATCCACAGAAAACACTGTTACCGATCCATCGTTTGAGTTCGCGGAGTAGGCGAAGTTGCCCGACGGGTGCAGGGTGAAGTCCTGCGGAAGAGCGCCTGAAGGAGCGGTTGCGGGAGAGAGCGGAGTGAGTACGCCGGTGGTCTGGTTGATTGCGTACTGGCCGATGGTGGCGTCCCGAATGTTGCTGACATAGGCGAACTTGCCCTGGGAGTCGACGACTACGACTGCAGGCTGGGTGCCGGCGGCGACAGTTGCGGGCGAGGTCGGCGTCCAGGTGCCCTTTGAGGAGACGGTGTACATGGAGATGGAGTTATCGAGGTCGTTGGCGACATAGGCGAACTTTGCCAGCGATTGGGGAGCGGAGGTGGGGGTAGATACGGGTACAGACGGCGTAGAACTTCCACCGCAGCCAGAGATCATCAGGAGTATGGCAGCAGAAAGAGAGAGCCGGAGCGTTATGGTCATTGGGGAAGTCAGGGTGCAGGTCATTCGCGAAGTCCTCTGGTGCGTATTTTGACCGCATGCGGTACAAACTTACCACGCAAGGTGAGAGACGAGTGTTATCGCCATCGAGTCGCAGCGATTCGTGTGAGACCTAACCCATAAGCCTACGCACCGGGCTGCGTGCGCGTAGGGCGTATTCGTCCGGAGGATTTCGTCGTGGACGAGCCATTCACAGGCGCAAGGAGCCTACGGGGTGGAGAACGCGAGCGTCAGGGTGTAGGTGTCGCCATTTGGATTTGTGGCGGTGACGCTGTGAGGCCCGGACGCCAGCGCCGGTAGAGTTACGTTCAATTGGTTCGGGCCTAAGTAGGTCGCCGAGGCGGCCAGCGTATCAACGGTTATTGAAGTGGAGCTGGTAAAGCCGCTGCCGAGCAGCGTGAGCTGGCCAGACTGATTGTTGGCTTCGCTGATAGAAAGAGGATCGGAGGCGAAGCTGAAGATCGAGACGCCGTTCGCAGTCGCGGCAATGATCTTCTGGTCTGCGGGACTGACAGCGAGAAGGCGCGTGGGCGAAGTGGTCTCCGTGCCGTTGGAGCCGATGAGGCCGCCTGGCACCTCCAGGGTGCGGAGGAGATTGCCGTGCTTCACGTCGTAGATGCGGATATGCGAGGCCGTGGAGCGATAGAAGAGTGAGCCCGAACCGTTGAACTGTGCCCCATAGAGGAAGTTTTCTCCCAAGGCCGGACCACCCTGAATCTGTAGATCGGCGGTAGGGCTATTTTGCCAATGACCGGAGCTGTCGAGAAAAACTACGCCGTTGGAGACTGACTGACCGTCCGGAGCGACGGATGGGTCGTAGAACGTTGGCAGGATTGTGTCCGGCGCAACGAACGGGCCACCTACAGTGGTCCCGATCTCTCCGCCGATCATAGCGGTCGATCCATCGAGACTGGAAGCGATGTAGAAGGGCTCTCCGCCGCCGTAGTAGGTCGTATTGATGGGGTCGGGAGAGAGTGTGTTGGCGGCTAGGTCGAAGTCGTAGAGCATCGAGTAGGAATACGCTGCCGCAGGCCCCTGCAGGTATCCGGCCTGCGTGGCGATATAGGCTTTATTTCCTGCCATGGTTGCGACCATGACGGGAGGACCGACGGGTCCTATGTCAAACAAGTTCCTGCCCGTTGAAGGCGATGTGACCTGCTGTAGCGGGCTATACGTGTCGGCATCGAGCACGGAGACCTTGTAGTCGCCCGCGGTCAACAGCACGAGTTTGCTGCCGTCCGGAGTGAGTCCGATGCCCTGTGGGGTTGGACCGGTGGCGATGCTGTTCAGGAGCGCGCCCGAGTCGAGGCTATAGACGAGCAATTGATTATGGGCTGAGTCTGTAACCAGGATGCGTGAGCGTTGCGAGTCCAGGATCAATTGATTGGGACTGGCGCCGGCAGGTAGCGCGGTATCGGCACGCTGCACGTAGTGAAATGCCCGGGGCAGCGTGGTGGTCTTCCACGATGTGATGACGGAGACGTCCGCATCGCCCAGTGTGCCTGGCGGGACCTCGGCTGTGATTGTGGAAAACGTCACAGCTCCGCTGGTGCCGTACCCGGCGGTGAAGGTTACGTGGGGCGAGGCAACTCCGCCTATAGTCACCCCAGGGGATGTCGAGCCAAAACCCATGCCGTAGAGCGTGATCGTCGATCCACCAGCCGTGGGGCCGGAGTCGCCGTCTACGACGAAGACGGACGGGGAGTAGCAGAAGGCCTGAGGAGCAAAGGCATCGGGCCCGGCTGGAAATGTTACCGTGACGTCCGCGCACCCTACGGAGAAGTTGGGAACGGTCAGATGAATGACATTTGAGGTGGAGCTGCCCACGGTTGCCGACTGGCTGGACGCGCCTTCGGATAGAACGACGCTGCTGGGAGCTGACGGGAAGTTGCCACCGTTCAAGGTGGTCGTCAGACCACTCCCTGGATTGTCCGGCTGGAAGGCTCCGTAGACCGCTCCTGGTGTAGCCAGACCCGGGGGAGAGGTACCGGGAGCCTGGACCGGGGAGATCGGCGAGACCGGTAGAAAAGAGATCCCGGTGCCACTAAGAGCGACGATGCGATGCATCCCGTCGAAGGGGCCAAGGCCCTGGGGTGAGTAGTAGACGGAGGACACCGAGGTGGGCAGACTACCGAGCGGTTTGAGGGTGGCATCGAGGACCGTGATGCCAAGGCCCACCTCGGTCGAGAGATAGAACTTAGAGAAGTCAGGCTCCGCGGTTGCGTGACCAGCGAAGGAGAAGCTGGTGTTCGCGACGATATTGAAGTCGCCATCGGCGAGTACAACGCTGCAACAATCATCGGCGAACAGAATGCGCGATCCATCCTGGTTGACAGCCAGCATGTAGGGTTGGGAGCCGAAGGCGACTGTCTTGAAGGCAACCGTACCGCCTACATCGTAGCGGGCGTAGACACCTCCACTGTCATCGCCGCTCATGAAAGCGTGCATGCGATCGCCGGAGGGAATGATGTTCCGGACCGAGTAGCTGACCTCGCCTAAGTTGTTCAACCAGGTGAATCCAGCGGCAGGTGTCCAGAGCAGAACCTCCTGCGCGGTTGAGTCGATGTCGTAGGCCCCGACGATCACGGAACCGTCCGCGAGGGCGGTCGGAAACTGGGGGCTGAGCGAGGTATACGGAGAGACCCCGACCGTGTAAGCGCGATCCGTGATGCAGAGAGTATCGGCGGTCGCGAGATACATGTAGTGGGTTCTGGTGCCGATGTAGAGGGTCTTGCCGTCGGGGGAG
>Ga0116226_10005055_pt1 | contig 11744 bp, 11 predicted proteins | sample S1TSphfallax_FD_89692 | JGI IMG/M metagenome (GOLD analysis project Ga0116226, IMG submission 89692) | Host-associated microbial communities from peat moss isolated from Minnesota, USA - S1T2_Fa - Sphagnum fallax MG | ecosystem: Host-associated > Plants > Peat moss > Unclassified | place: USA... | reverse complement strand
TCGAGGTGGTGGGGCCGGTCACAAAGAGCGTGCCGTCGAGCCCAAAAGCCAGATGATAGGCCGCCACTGATGGTTCGAGCGTCGCGAAGACGAATATCTGCCGGTCCTCGCCGATCTTGAAGATCGTGCCGCTGCGGTCGCCCACATAGAGGTTCCCGGCTGCGTCAAAGGCGATGCCGGTCGCCACGCCCATGCCTTCTGAAAAGGTCGAAACAGCCCCGCCCGGCGAGACCCGGTAGATCGTCCCGTCGTTGCGCGAGGAGATGTAGAGGTAGCCGTCCGGCGCAATCGCGAGGCCGGTCGCGTTGACGATGCCTGTCACGAACGGCTTCGCCTCGCCGTCCGGGCTGATCCGGAAGACCGAAACCGGGGTCTCCTGCCCGCGCGGTCCGGAGAAGGTCGCATAGATGTTGCCCTGCGCGTCGATCGCCGGGTTCGAGACCTGGTGGATGCCGCTCGCAATCAGCGAGCCCACATCGATGGTGACACTGTTGCTCTGCGTGCCGTTCTGGAGCACGCGAAGCGCGCCTGACTCGGCCTCATCGGGGATCCGGAGCAGCATGCGCTCGGAGCGCGCGAGCAGCACGGTCGCGGCCAGATCGCCCACCATCGCCACTGGCTGGCGATTGGCGAAGGGGCCGAGCCCGGCGCCGTACACGCCGATCTCCCCGCCCGGCAACGCGGCTACGGGATCGACGCTGGTGATCTGCGGTGTGAGGAACGGCCGCTCTGTTTCTGACTTCATGTGACGCATGTCCTGGCGAGCCCCAGCTCACGCGCGTGTCTTCGCACTGGCGGGGCTCTCTGTCTTTCTACTCTAGTCGAGGCAGTCTGTCCCAGACCAATGATGTCGTGGTGACGGGGACCGAAGGATGGTTACCACCAGTGCTGCAGCAGGGCGGCCACCAGCATCGCATAGAGCCCTGCCGCCACGTCGTCGAGGACGATGCCTGTTCCGCCGTGCAGCGCTTCCAGCTGGCGCGCCGGGGGCGGCTTGGTGATGTCGAACAGCCGGAAGAGCGCGAGCGCGACGAGCGCGTGCCGCCAGTCGGCGCGGCCGGCGAAGGAGCAGGGAACGAGCGCGATCCACTGCCCGGCAGCCTCATCGATGACGACGTGCTGGGGGTCGGTGCGGCCGCTCTCGCGGGCGACGACCGTCGCCGTCGGAATGCCGAGCGCAATCGCTAGCAGCGCCGCGGCGATGGTGCCGGCGCCTAGCGCGAGCGGCGATGGGTGCAGGCCGTAGTCAGCCGCGAGCCAAACGAGCGTCGCCGCGACCGAGCCCCAGGTTCCCGGGGCCGGCTTGAGCAGCCCCGCGCCGAAGAAGGTTCCTACCGTCCAGGCCCAGCGGGTGCGCGGGCCGGAAGCGCGCCACTTGACTCGCGCCGGCTTAGGCGTGACTTGCGGATGCGCCATTAGTACTCATCGTCCGAGTCCGAGCGGGACGCGCGCTGGTTGCCTTCGCGTAACTCTTCGAGCTCCTCCGGATTATGAATCGGCGTCGAGATGCGATACGCCCCGCTCGCCCACTTGCCGAGATCGATGATCCGGCACCGGTCCGAGCAGAACGGGAAGTAGTGATCCTCAGCAGCAACAAGCTTCGAGCAGGTAGGGCAGCGCAGAACGGTCTTGGTGAGTTTGGGCATGGTGTGTCGGGTGATGGCTGACTGAAGAGTAGTTTATGGCAGGGTGGGTTTGCGAGCGGGGTGTCTTTGAGTAGCTTGTCCTCCTTCAATTCCCACCCCACCAAGCAAAGGATGCTTGGCAGGGAACCCCGGTCCGTTCAGGATGACAAACGGCGAGCTACGGCTCAGCAACCACCCGCGCCACTACGTCATACTCATGCGCCTCGGTGATTTCACACGTATAGAAGGTGCCCGGCGCCAGCCGCTCATGGTCGCCGAAGTCATTGATGTAAAGCTTGCCATCAATCTCGGGCGCGTGAAACTCGCTCCGTCCCTCCCACAACAGCGGCGTCTCCTCGGACTCACCTTCAACCAGAACCGGCAGCACCCGCCCCACCCAGCTCTGCTTGCCTCGCTTGGAGATGCCCTTCTGCAGCTTCATCAGCGAGCGGCGGCGCTGTTCGATCACCCGCTGGGGAACTTTGTCCGCCAGGGAAAACGCGCCCGCGCCCTCCTCATCGGAGTAACTGAAGACCCCCATCCAGTCAAACCGCGCATCGCGGACAAAGTTCTGCAGGATCTCGAAGTCAGCCTCCGTCTCGCCCGGGAATCCAACGATAAACCCGGTCCGCAGCACCAATCCCGGCACCGCCGCCCGCGCTTTCTCGAGCGTCCGCAGAAAGATCTCCGCATGCGCGCCGCGGCGCATCGCCTTTAGCACCGCGGGCGAGGCGTGCTGCAGCGGCACGTCGAGATACTTGCAGATCGTCTCGTGCTTCGCGATGGTCTCGAGCAGGCGCGGCGTGATCTTGTTGGGATACGCATACAGAAAGCGCAGCCAGCGCAGCCCGGGGAGCACCGCCAGCCGGTCGAGCAGCAGCGCCAGCCCATCCTTGAGGCCGAGGTCCTCGCCATAGCAGGTCGTATCTTGCCCGATGAGGGTGATCTCGCGGACGCCGTGCGCCACCAGCCGCTCGGCCTCGGCGACGACCGACTCGAGCCGCCGCGACCGGAACTTGCCCCGCAGGTTCGGGATCACGCAGAAGGTGCAGGGGTGATCGCAGCCCTCGGCGATCTTGATGTAGGCCGAGGTCTTGCCGGTAGCCAGCAGCCGCGGCGTTGTCTCGTCATACAGATACGCCGGCGCCGTCGCGCTCGCACCAGCCCAGGCCTCGCGCAAAAACCGGCCTTGGCTCTCGCGCAGATCGCCTTCCGCCCGGCTGGACGCAGAGGCAAGACCGCCTGCGCGGCCGGCGGCCACTTCGTGGCGGGTGGACTCGGCTTCGCCGGTCAAGGCTGAGGCGACTGACTCCATGGCGGGGCGGACGACAGCCGGATCTGCCGCGCCACTCAAGATCCGAAACGGCGACTCCACCGGAGCGCGCTTCACCAGGCCTGCCGCAGCCAGAATCCCCTCCAGCTCCCCCGTCCCCACCACCGCGTCGACCTCAGGAATGTTCGCCTGAATCTCATCCCGGTAGCGCTCGACCAGGCACCCGGCGACGACGAGCTTCTGCGCCCGGCCGCCTGCCGCAACCTTGTGCCCGGCCATCTCGAGGATCGTGTCCACCGATTCCTGCTTGGCCGAGTCGATAAACGAGCACGTGTTGACCACCAGCACGTCCGCCGTCTCCGGCGACGAAGTCATCACCGCCCCGGCCTGCGCCAGCATGCCCATCATCACCTCGCTGTCCACAAGGTTCTTGGGGCAGCCAAGCGAGATGAAGCCGATGCGCACCGGCGATGTATTCCTCTTGGGAAGAGACGGAGTCGGAGCGGCGATGGCCGTGATCTCCTCGGTAGCGAGCAGGGAAGACTTCACTATAGTATTCTAGCCGATTCGCCCTGCCGCGGGCGGGTGCCTTTGCATAGATGCCTGTTCAATGTCTTGACGATGTCATGACATGCGCGCTAAGGTGAAGGTATGCAGGCGCCATCGATCCCCGCCGAACGCCGTACAGAGAAGCTGGACCTGCGGGTTTCGCGTGCGGCCAAGGCAAAGCTGCAAGCCGCAGCTACCGCCGCGCATCGCTCCATGAGTGATTTCGTGATGGAGAGCGCCCTGTCGAAGGCCGAGGAGATGCTGGCCGAGCGTCGAGTCTTCTCGCTCTCTGCTGAGCAGTGGACCGCATTCCAGGCCGCGCTCGATATGCCGGTACGAGGGATGCCGCGCATGGAAGCCCTCCTCAAGGAGCCTGGCTTTTTCGAGAGTCAATCGCAGGGGTGAGCACGGGGCGAAGCATAGAGAAGCTGCGCCGCGACCATGTTGTTACCTCATTTGACTGCGGCCGGGCAGAGTTGAATTCGTGGCTCGTCAGGCACGCTCTCCAGAACCAGGGAGCGAGCGCTGCCCAGACCTACGTTGGTCTGGTTAATGGCGAACTGGTTGGCTATTACAGCCTGGCTGTGGGCCAGGTTGAGTACACGGACGCCCCGGAACGGCTGCAAAAGGGGCTGGCGCGCCACTCTGTGCCGATCTTGCTCCTCGCTCGCTTAGCCGTACATAAGGACTGGCAAGGCAACGGCATCGGCAAAGCGCTGTTGAAAGACGCTGTGCTGCGCACCATGCAAGCCGCCGAGATCGCCGGGATACGCGCTCTCGCCGTCCACGCCAAGGATGACCACGCCCGGCGCTACTATGAGCAGTTCGACTTTATCGCCTCTCCGACCGACCCGCTGCACCTGTTTGTCTTGTTAAAGGATCTGCGACGGATCGCCGGAGCGTGAAGTCGCAACAATCCGCGCATGGATGCCGTCCCACAGCGCCAGACGCGCCTCGAGCGCCGCGCAGGCCGTCCCAGCCGCCTCGGCCCACTGTTCTTCGCTCCGGCACACCTGGCGGATCATCTGCATCGCCATCGGCCCATGGTCTTCGCCGTCCACCTCGATGTGCCGCTCCAGATAGTAGCGAAACGGCGCGATCCGCCCCGGCAGCTCCGCATCGAGCCCGCGCACGAACGCTGAGAACATCGCCGGAATCAGGTCTTCGCGGCCAAAAGTGAACGCCGCCGCGATCCGGTGCGTCTCGCCCGTAGCCAGCACCGCGAAGGTCGCTCGCACAAATGCGGCGGCCTCGGCCGGGGCTTGAGCCAGCGCCTGCTCGAGCGAGCCGCCGGCTGCAAGGGTGCCTGTGAGCGCCAGCACCGGCCCGGTCGCCGCACCGCAGCTCTCCATCGCGCGCAGGTAGAGCTCAAAGTGCGAGAGCGCCTGGCCGCCCTGATGGGCCGGGTATACGTCGCTCTCCTCGCCCAGCACAATCTCGTTGATCAGCCTGCGGCTGGCCGCATCGGCCGTCGGCAGCCACGGCACGGTGACGCAGGTGAGCGCCCGCTGCAGCGCCTTGAGCAGCGACATAAAGTCCCACACCGCGTACACATGCGACTGCATGAAGATCTGGAGCGCATCGAGCGACCGGATCGAAGCATACAGAGGGTGCCGCGCCAGGCGGTCCCGAAGCGGCGCAATCGCGGCAAGAAGCGTCTCTTCTCGCGCAGAAGCAGAGCTCAGCAAGGGGTGCATCGTACTTCTAGGATGACATCGCTCCTCGCCCCGCACGAGCCGCCATGGGACCATAGTGTTACCAATATCCAAAAGATAAAAAATGACGATCGAACGAGCTGTACGCGCAGGCAAGCAGTACCGCAATCCCGTCCCGACCCAGGTAGCCTCCTGGACCATCCTCCCCCGCTACCTCTGGCGCATCCTTACTGAGCGCGTCGAGCGCACACCCCGGCGCGCTTTGGGGCCATTCAGCACCGACGCGGCCATCTACCGCAAGCCGCCCGCGAGCGGCCTGCGCCTCACCTGGATGGGCCACTCCTCCACGCTGGTTGAGATCGACGGCGCACGCCTGCTCATCGACCCGGTATGGGACGAGCGCGCCGCCCCGGTCGCGTGGGCCGGCCCAAAACGCTTCTTCGCCGCACCGCTGCCGCTTGACCGGCTGCCCCCGCTCGACGCCATCCTGATCTCGCACGACCACTACGACCACCTCGGCGCTGCCACAATCGCCCGCCTCGCCGCGCTCGACACGCGCTGGGTCACCACGCGCGGCGTCGGGCCTATCCTCACCCGCCTCGGCGTGCCTGCAGCGCGCATCACTCAACTCGACTGGACCGAGAGCGCCCAGGCCGGCCCGCTCACGCTCACCGCGCTGCCCACCCGCCACTTCTCTGGACGCAGCCTCTTCAATCGCTTTCAGACGCTCTGGGCCTCGTTCGTCATCGCCGGGCCGGCACATCGAATCTTCTATGGCGCAGACTCCGGCGAGTGGGACGGCTTTGCCGAGATCGGCCGCACCCACGGCCCGTTCGACCTGACCATGCTCGAGATCGGCGCCTTCGACCCCATGTGGGCAGACATCCACATGGGCCCCGATGGCGCAGCCCGCACCTTCGCCGCCATGGGCGCGGCCGGCCTGCTCATGCCCGTCCACTGGGGACTCTTCGACCTCGCGCTCCACGGCTGGCGCGACCCCATCGAGCGCCTCTTCAGCCTCGAAGGCCTGCCGCTCTGGTCGCCAGAACCCGGCCTGCCAGCAGAAGTCCACCCCGGCGTCCAGCTCCGTTCACAGTGGTGGAACCGCTAAAAGGCAAGACCCCCTACGCGGGAGGCGCCCACTTCGTGGGGGGTATACCGCGCCTACGGCGCAAAAGCTTGAGGCTCCCCAAGAAGTACCAGGGAGCCTCAAGCTTTTAGGCCCGCAGGGCCGTCTGCCTCGACGGCAGGTCGCGCCTCCCGCGTAGGGGGTCTTGCCCTTTACAGGCTGCCGCTGTTGCGCAACAGCTGCACTTCCGCCTGCACACCCGCCACTCCTGCGGCCTGGTAGATGCTGTAGAGCCGCTCGGCGCTGTAGTTGGCCAGCACGACGTTGCGGAACTTCTGGTTGTAGACCGGGACATCGGCCGAGTCGTAGCCGAAGGCCGGCGCAATCTGCGCCAGCACCAGCTGATCAGCTGCCACGGCGGGCCCGGAGAACGTAAAGTCCGCGTCCGACAGGTTGTGCAGCTCATACTCGGTCAGGATGTTGGTCTGTCCCGCCGCGATCAGGTCCACCTCGCCGGTCGAGCGCAGAGCGGGCAGCCGGTAGTTGCCGTTCGCATCCTTGGTAAGGTACCCCTTCGCGATGGGGTCCTGCTGCGCAATGATCGCCGCGGCGCGGATCCAGTTGACCACCTTGAACTCGTTGCCGCTGGTGGGTGCCGAGTGCGCCGAGGCCTGGGTGATGATAAACGCCGGCGTAAAGCCGCGCTTCATCGACTCGGCCAGCGAGAGGATGTGATGGCCGCCGGTGCGTGCATCGCCCGCCGCGCCGTAGTCATCCATCGCCTGCCCGCTGCCGCCGATGCTCAGCTCCGGGAACTCGGTGCCGTCGGCCTTCCACTGGAAGACGATCGACTTGGCCCAGTCATGCCAGAGCGGTGCGCCGATAATCAGGTCGCCGCTGATGAAGGGCGCATAGGGAGCGACATTCTGCGGGGTGGGGTTGGCGATGGCCACCGAATTCACAAAATCCTGGCCACTGGCATCGGACTGCCCGTACACGTTGTGATACTCCGACGCAAGATTGATATCGGCAGTCTCGTTGTTCGACTCATGCACCGGCAGCCCGCCCGGGTAGGAGTGGTGCGAGCCGAAGCTCGAGCCCGGCGCGGAGACAAAGGGCTGCGGCAGGTGCGGGCAGCTGCTGTTGTCGTTCGCGACCGGCGGAAAGACGCCGGTGATCAGCCCGCCGGGGAAGGTGTCATTATCGGCCGGGTTGAGCAGCCCCGCGGCCAGCAACTGCGCGACGATCGCCTGCCGGTCGGCCTGCTTCAGGTTGGCCCGGTGCTGGATGCAGGTGTTCGGATTCAGGATCGCGTCGAGCGACTGATTCCGCAGGTTCGCGTCGGAGAGGCGCAGGATCTGCTCGCCGATGTAGAGATAGGCCGATTGCACCAGCGTCGAGGCGATGGCGATCTCAACGGCGCGTGCGTTCCCGGCGCCGGGCGCGGTCGGTCCGGCTACCTGCGCCGTCAGCGTGGTGGTGGCGAGAACCAGCGAGACTGCGGCGAGAAGGCTCTTGTTTACGAATTGCATGGGTGCGAACATCCGGATTCCTTTCGAGCGGTCGTGCGTGAGGGTCGGACACAAGGTGCAAACATGAGCTGTCGGGCTCAGCAGGAACGCTACCAGCCGATGGATTGAGAATGGGTTGCGGTTTCTTGAATGCGCCGTCAATTGTTTTCGTCGCGCTGCCGATATTGGCGAGATGAATAACGCAGCACGCCCGCGCAGGCCCCTGGGGAGACGCTCGCAGCCACGCGCCGCGCGGTGGTAGACTCAAGGTGTGCCGGGCCCTGCGCGGCGCAATCCTGCGAACCCCGCCAGGTCCGGAAGGAAGCAACGGTAGTGGGCTAGTGCGTGCGCAGCAGGTTCGCCCGGTACATGAGCCTTGGCCTCCCCCCGGGCGCGATGCAAGGGCAGATCGCTACCGGTCGATCGAGGCCATCCCAGCATCGCTGTAACGGCCTCCGGCGATCTCCTCAACCGGCATTGCGGCTTCGAGCTCGGCGACCTCGTCCGGCGTCAGCCGGATATCCACCGCCGCTGCGTTTTCTTCCAAATACGTCCGCCGCTTGGTTCCCGGGATCGGCACCAGGTCCTCGCCTTTCGCCAGCACCCAGGCCAGCGCCAGCTGCCCGGCCTTGACGCCCCGGCGCTCGGCAATCGCCCGCACCCGGTCCACCAGCGCCTGGTTCCTGTCAAACGCCTCGGCGGAGAAGCGCGGAAAACGCTGTGTCCGCGAGTCCTTCGCGCCCAGGTCCTCGGGCTTCGCGATCGCGCCGGTCAAAAAGCCGCGCCCCAGCGGACTGTACGGCACAAAGCCGATGCCCAGCTCCCGCACGGTCGGCAGAATCTCAGCCTCCACATGCCGCTCCCACAGCGAGTACTCGGTCTGCAACGCAGTGATCGGGTGCACCGCGTGCGCCCGCCGAATCGTCGCCGGCGAAGCCTCCGAGAGTCCCAGATACCTGACCTTGCCCGCCTGCACCAGCTCGGCCATAGCGCCCACCGTCTCCTCAATCGGCGTCTGCGGATCCACCCGGTGCTGGTAATAAAGGTCAATCGTGTCGAGGCCCAGCCGTTGGAGCGAGGCATCGCAAGCCTCGCGCACGTACTCCGGCCGGCCGCTCACCCGCCAATAGGTCGGGTCGTCCTTCTTGCGGATATTCGCAAACTTGGTCGCGAGAAACACCTCGCCCCGCCGCGCGCTGCCGAGCGAGCGGATCGTCTTGCCGACCAGTTCCTCGTTGTCGCCGATCCCGTACATGTCGGCCGTATCGAGAAAGTCAATGCCCAGATCGAGCGCCCGCAGGATCGTCGCGGCCGACTCTTCGTCGTTGTGCTCCCCATAAAAGTCGCTCATCCCCATGCAGCCCAGTCCCATCCGCGAGACCACTGCGCCAACAGACCCCAGCTTCCCCTTCTCCATCGCCATGCGCATTTAGATGGCGCGAAACCGCAGCCCGATCCATCGAATGCGTAGCCGTCCGCCCGGTGCGGCATCGACACAGCGCCAGCCGGGAGAGAGAATGGAATGTTTGCAGCTCTTGCGAGCTGCATATCGAGGAGATCGCTTTGACCCTGGAAGTACGCCCGCGCACCCTGAAGCGCGCGAAGATCAGTGCACTCGGCATCTACGTCCCGCCCCGGGTGCTCACCAACGCCGATCTCGAAAAGATGGTCGATACCTCCGACGAGTGGATCACCGCGCGGACCGGCATCCGCGAGCGCCACATCGCCGCCGACGGCGTCGCCACGAGCGATCTCGCAGCCGAAGCTGCCCGGGCCTGCCTGGCCGAGCGCGGCATCGGTGCCGACGATGTCGAGGTGATCATCGTCGCGACCGTCACCCCCGACATGCTCTTTCCCTCGACCGCCTGCCTGGTGCAGGACAAGATCGGCGCGCACCACGCCTGGGGCTTCGACCTCGGCGCGGCCTGCTCGGGCTTCGTCTACGCACTCCAGGTCGGCGTCAAGCTGGTCGAGAGCGGAGCGCACAGCAAGGTGCTGGTCATCGGCGCGGACAAGATGTCCTCGATCATGGACTACACAGACCGCGCTACCTGCATCCTGTTCGGCGACGGCGCGGGCGCGGTGCTGATTGAGCCGTGCGAAGACGGCGAAGTGGGCATGATGGACTACGAGCACGAGATCGACGGCTCGGGCGGCCCTGCGTTGTGCATGCCGGCCGGGGGCAGCCTGCATCCGTCCTCCATCGCGACGATCGAGGCCAAAATGCACTATGTCCACCAGGAGGGCCAGGTAGTCTACAAGTTCGCGGTGCGCAAGATGGCCGAGACGACTGAGACCCTGCTCGCCCGCAACGGGCTGACCGGCAAGGACTTAGGCTGCTTTGTGCCGCACCAGGCCAATCAGCGGATCATCCAGTCCACCGCCGACCGGCTCGGGCTCTCGCCGGAGCAGGTCATCATCAACATCGACCGCTACGGCAACACGGTCGCGGCAACGGTGCCGCTGGCGCTGCACACGGCGCGGGAAGAGGGCCACCTGAAGCGGGGCTACCTGGTGCTGCTGGCGAGCGTGGGCGCGGGCTTCACCGTTGGCGCCTCGCTGCTGCGCTGGGAGATGGACTAGAAGCGGCTAGAGAGTTGGGGGAGCAGATCGTCAGCGCGCGGCCGAGGCCGTCTCCCGCTGCGCCGCGCCTTCCGTCTGCCGGTACTTCCACACGCCAAAGCCGATCGCCGCTGCCAGCAGCCCGAAGAAAGTCCAGAGAATGGTGCTCGACCAGTCGGCCAGGTAGAGGTTCCACCAGTGCAGCACGCGCCGGCCGTAGGTGACCCCGACCCAGGCCACAAAGCCGTAGCGGATGAGCCGGGCAGACGCCAGGCCGATGAGAAACTTGCGCCGCGAAACCCCCAGCGCGCCCGCCCCCAGCAGCAGCGGCATGAGCGGCACCGGCGGCGGCAGGATCGCCGAGATGGCCACGGTCGCGAGGCCCCGCTGCGAGACCCACCTGGTGAGCGGCCCGACCAGGCGCTTCGGCGCCCACCGTTTGAGCATCGCCTCGCCGCCCCTCTGGCCTGCGCTCCAGGTGAGATAGCCGCCGGCCACGCTGCCGACGATCGCCGCGGCCGCCAACAGGACCGGGTGCGAGCCGTGCTGCGCCACCAGCAGAAGCAGCAGCAGATCGGTTGAGCCGGGCAAGGGCAGCGGGATCACCGACGAGTCGAGCAGCGACAGGGCGAACAGCCCCGGCAGCCCGAGGTGCAGCAGCCAGTGAGGCAGCGGGGAGTGCCGGTGATGCGGCCTGCCGGGCACGGTAGCCACAGCGAGCAGGCTCGTCAGAACGCTGACAGGCAGCAGAGTCATCGTGCTTGGTGAGACGCCGATTTCGCCTCCGTGGGGGCAATCTTTCCATCGAGAAAGAAGCCGCTAAATAAATCTGAGTTGCGGCTCATGGTCGATCAGGTCGCACTCGCGGGCATCGGCGTAGAACCGGGCTATCCCTGCAAGACACGGCTCATCGAGCATGTAATGGATGTTCCGGGTAAGGTAGGCCGTCACCGTGGCGAGCGGCAGCCCCAGCCGGGCGGACCACTCCGCTGCGAGCGCGAGCCGGTTGGCGAGGCCTGCGTCGCGGGAGGCGAGCAGGTCGGCGGTGACCTGGCGCGCGAGCGTCGAATCAGCGAGCGCGGCTTGCCGGACCGCCCAGAGGGCCGAGACCCATGGCAGCCCTGTCAGCTCGCGCCAGGCCTGACCCAGGTCGAGGTAAGCCAGGCGCTCGCCGGTGCGACGCTCGCGCGTCGCGCGATCTTCGAGCGCAAACAGCGCCGGGTCGCCGATCAAGAGGGCTGCGTCTGCCGCCCGGAGCATCGGGTCCATCTGCGCGGGATGCGGGAGAAAGGCAGGCTCCCCGTGCCAGTACTTGCGGAAGAGAATGCGCGTGTACATGGCCGAGGTGCGTGAGGCTGTGTCGAGGGCCACACTGCGCACCTGGGCGAGGGCCGAGGCGATCGCAGGGGTGAGCGGATCAGGCTCGTTCGAGGCGACCAGCTTGTCCGGAGCGAACTGGGCCGGAGAAGACGGGGAGCGGAGCACCAGCAGGATCGAGCG
>Ga0116226_10005054_pt1 | contig 11745 bp, 4 predicted proteins | sample S1TSphfallax_FD_89692 | JGI IMG/M metagenome (GOLD analysis project Ga0116226, IMG submission 89692) | Host-associated microbial communities from peat moss isolated from Minnesota, USA - S1T2_Fa - Sphagnum fallax MG | ecosystem: Host-associated > Plants > Peat moss > Unclassified | place: USA... | reverse complement strand
ATCCATAAAATCAGGGTCGTCATCAACTGTCACAACACTACTTGATGCGCAAAGAGCACAACAGAGTGATGATGTAGTTTTATCAGTATCAGAGAAGTTTGAAAACATGCGTACATCAATGTACCACCGACTTACGTTTGGGAAATCTGCAATACATGGATGGGGGGTTTTCACCAAGCAGATTCATCATGCAAATGACATGGTGATTGAGTATGCAGGTGAGGTTGTGAGACCCATTGTGGCAGATATAAGGGAGGCACGCTGTTATGACTCACTTGTGGGTGCAGGCACTTACATGTTCCGGGTGGATGATGAGCGTGTGGTGGATGCCACACACAGTGGAAGCCTTGCGCATCTCATAAACCACTCTTGTGAGCCAAATTGCTACTCACGCTTGGTTGCAGCAAGGGGCAAAGATCGCATTATAATCTTTGCCAAACGTGACATTGCACCTGGGGAGGAGTTGACGTATGACTACAGGTTTATGTCAAAAGATGAACAGCTGATTTGCTGCTGTGGCTCTCCCAGTTGTCGAGGCTCTGTAAATATCCTGGATGATGACACGGAGTCTAGCACAACATTGTTTCTACCACTCTCTGACCTTACTAAGTTGGAGCTTTCTTCCCCAAACCAAAGAAAGCAGTGACAACACAATATGCCAGTAAATAGGTTTGTAATTTCACACGAGACTTGAGAACAAATGTTGCAATCAATATTTATCATCATCCCCATGTGGTTTTTGCTATCACCCTAAATCCTAAAACCCATGCAGTTTTTGGTATCAACCATAATGGTCTCGATTTGTAGAGCGAATTTGGGTTTAAATTTGTATTCCATTTGGAGGCCACATTGGCCCTCCTCAAGGGCATTTGATAGTCTGACAATTGTTGTTGACTCCTACCCAGGGAGGAATTCTATAAAAAAGAACAAAAATATTACTACTGAATGTAAAGAAATTTGCAAGGAAAATTGGTACCACAAGGTTTAAATCTTGCTGTAAATCTTGTGGATTCACTTCGTTTTTGTGCAACCATGTCCAGTTGAAAACCCTAATGCTATCTCTGTTTTGTTACCTGTGTTGTATGTATGCCTAATGTGGATTTCATTTTTTCAGCTTCTACTGAATTCAGAGATTTCAATTAGTGTTGTTTTATTGGTTCTTTTGTAAGTCACTGTAGCTCCAAATCTCAAATATTTCAAGCTCAAATATGGTGGAAGCTCCATTGGCTGCAAAGGGTTGGTGTAAGGAATCCACCATTTAAGCTTGTAATAAATTCTGAACAAGTTTTCCTCTTACTGTTGTCTTGTGAGAAAAAGATGTAGTTAATGTTGATCAATGTTTTACATTGACATCCACCCACTTCTGCAACTGAGAAGTCAGTCGGGATTGTAAAATAGGTAGCTGATAGCATATATGGTGATTTTTAAGGTCAACATGCATATGATCACAATTGTTCATGCTGTTCCTCTGCTTTTGTTTTCTCTGTTCTTTAATTTTGGGTTTCCTTCTTTTCTGTTGCTTTCTTGTGATGGGCATGTCTTTCAATTCTATTCAAGATGATTTTATTGGCTCTGCCTGTAAAAGAGGGACTATGGAACATGGTTTTCATTTGGTCCCATGTATTGACAAATGTTTACCAAGTTAGTGTCACTGAACTGTGGGTTCATCTTTTGGGAACTTCATTGAACCTTTCATGTTTGAACTGTTGCTGGTTTGAACTTTGCCATAAGGGGCAGAGCTGTTGTCAATATATGCATTCGATGATTTGAAGTTCAGTCATGACCCAAGGCGTGTGAAAGAAGACCCCATTGACTCCTTCAGAGAAGCATTGACAACCCTAACATAAACTGCACGAAAAGAAAACTTTGCACCAAGGTTGGGTGGTTAGTTGATTATTTGATGATTTATTGATTTCACTTCTAATTGAGTCATTTCATCTTGTTGGCAATACTCCACAATGATGGATTTATCAAAGAACTTGCACTCAAAGCTCTGCTGAAAGTATGGAAAGTGAGGTTATGAGGTAGAGACAGTGATCTCATCAATATGCTTACTATCTTTGGTTTTCTCTATCATACATTAAACTTATTTGGAAAGCCATTGCCCCCAATTTGAAGCTCTATTTCTCTCGTCCCATACCAAGTTGGAGAAAATGTAGAATTGTGAATCTTTAAAGAAGTGTCAGGAGTGGGGATTCTTGGGCAAAACCTTGAGCCTTCAATGTTGCAGGGCTCTGATGGGGAGGTCCATCATGTGAAATATGTTGGTGTACATTATAGTTGTAGGAAGAGAGTTGAGTTATGAGCCCCCAGTCAGATGATCAGGCATGTTGGGAAAAGAAAAGTCGGCGAAAAACCTACCACTCTTAGGAGTCAAAAATGAGAGTGTTATGTCAATAAAAATTTCCAACATTTGAATAATGAGGTATATATTTGTGTGCAAGAGTTGTTGTACAGCCATTGAGAAGGTGTAAGGTGGGTTGAAGGGTGAGAGGGGAAACAATAGACAACAATTTGCCAGTGTTTTCCATCTTCTCCAATAAGGCTGGCTGACGTTGGAGTATGAAGCTATTAAGCTTCTATTTATTATCAGTTTTGGGTGTCAAAATGCTAGCTAAGAAACATTAGTCTAATTGGGCTGGATGGGTAATTGTGAATTTTTCGTGTGAGCAGGTTAAGAGTAAGGTGAAAGGAGTGTTGCTACTCCTAAATATATGGCACTCACTTGTGACAAAGCTAGAATCATTGATGCAAAATCATGCATATGCATAACACTTGTCTGTCCTTGTTAGCTACACATCTTTATAAATTCCAAGTATATTTATGGAATATTGTTCAGTTCTTGCACATCGCTTCTACCTCAAACACCACATGTGGAAATAATCAAGGCTAAGTTAGCATCTTGAAGAAGTCTCTTAATGATGGTTGATCTCAGTACCATTAGTGTCTATTTTGCTATTATTTACAATTTGTGCACTATCATACCTTGCATTCTCATTCATGCATGCATGCATCCACTCCCACCGTTTCCATACAATTGAAATCATATACAAATCACACGTATAAAGTGTCATGTACTCATTGTTACTAGTAATACATACCATGGGTAGGCTTCAAGATCCTATTGCACTCTATCTCACTACAATCATAGTTTACACACATTTGTTTTTTTGTTATTCTTCATTTTATATTCATCCACAATGGGTTTGGTGGCTACAAATAACTCCATGTTGGTAAGGCAATTTGATAACAATTTGTAGGGTCCACAATAACACGAGGGATTTTAGTAAGCCCACAATTGGTAAGACAATATTTTGATAGGTCTAAAATCCAACAAGATTTTCATCAATGAATTTATTTGACCAGCCTTTTTGGTAAAGCCGATTTTAGTAAGGACATTGTTCGGGTAACATTGTGTAATTAGTTAGGTATATCCTAGTGTTGGGCAGTTATCAACAATCCATTGATTTTCAAAGAAAATCTTACATTAAAACTAAATTGTTCACGTTTTTGAGTGAGAATTGGCACTTTGACAATTGGCAAGGTACAATAGAGACTAAAACATGACACTTGTGAAGATTATCAAATGAACCTTCAAGGTAAGTTCACATAATTGTATAGATATATAGAAAATCTAAATAAGTAGATTCACTTGTCTTTATCATTACAAGGTTTGAACCCAAGACATTTTAAAAAATTTAGAAAACATTAACCATTACATCACAACACTTTATGTGTGTGAAGGAAAGTTGAACTTTAGATTTAAAGTTTATACATGTCAATGGTTTTAGCTTAAAAACCATTAAGATGAATGAAAATTCAATAAAAAAATCATATTTCTAACTTATGTTTAACTTTATGCTTAATATTTAAGTCTATTTTGAAAAGATCTTGGGTTCAAATCTCATTTAGGTGATAATTGATCTACTTCAAAACTGGTTTGAAAATCAACAATTCTTCTTTTGATGATAATTTGAAAACCAACCAAGGTATTAGATTTTGACAAAAAAACCAATTCAAAAACTAGAATGATTATTTTTTAATTCTTAAGAGAACCAAAACTGATGATTCTCTCAAAAATATGATAACCATCCAACACTGGTATATCCAACCAACTATCAAATGGGTTAACTTATTTCAAATCTAGATTATTATTTCTACTTGTAATCCCTTTTCCTAATAATCGTTGATGGCATACACATATGCCTATAATAATTTTAGTGGAGTGTGGCAAATAATTTGACTAAATTGACAATGGATGCAATGATGAATAATGGTGGTCTTTCAAAGTCTTGTGAACAAAAAGGGTGGTGATGTGATTATCACACAAACATTTATTCACTTAAACTCTACTACCTATTATTGATTTACTCACAAACCTTCAATTGAATAGTGGGATGGCATGTATTGTTAAACTCAATAGCCTTTTTTTTTACACCTATAAAAAGTAATAAAATTTATTAAAATGGCAATAAGTAATTGATTACAAATTAATAACTTGATTTTGAAAACGTGTATGTAATTATTTTTATTAAAAGTACTTTTAATAGCAAACTTTTCAACTTCAAAAATATGAATAAATTGGTTAACTATAATGGTAGAAAATTGAATGGCTCATATTGAATTCCATTCCAAATTATCTCTAGTAACTCAATATGTGATGTAACATCAAATAATAAGCTTTATGTGAAATTGGTTTTTCACAAATCCTAGCAAAATGTTAATTAGGGACTTTTTAACAATTATAATTGAACCATATTTCATAAGTCCCTAACATAGGTATTCTTCCTCAATTTTTGAACCTTTTTCCCAAAGGTGCATGTATTTGGAATATCTACTTGCTCTCCTATTAATATAGACTTTATTGTTTTTGATACATGGACTTTATTACCATTTAACCAATGATAACACATAATGTTACAAATTTAACAATGTAGAATGCACTTGTATGGATTTTTGTTCTTTCCCAAAAATGAACCACTTTAGGATACATTTACTCATTTTCAAATGCTATTTGTATTCAAAATGCATTTGATGTGTGTCTACACTTTGCATTGGCACACATTTTTGAATGGAAAATAAGGAAGATCAAAGATGATTACTCACTTCATATGGAGGGAATCCATTGCATGAACCATCATACTAACCTAGTTTTTTAAATTCTCACATTTTTTCTTTTGGTTTCTACAATAAAATCTTTCATTCAATCTTTGACTCCTTGTATGCCTTCTCAAATCTTCATATCAAAATTATGAAACAAGATTAGTTGTTACTCATTAAAGGAGGAAAAATTCTAATAAACATACAATATAGGTGGATCAATATGTTTTCCCTAGCCAAAACATCATCTTGAAGTAGAGATTGTTATTGGCCAAGATGCTATATAGAGACTAATGTAGTGCATCAAGTGGCACAATTTGTTTAATGTGTGAATTTTTTTTGTTACTTGCCCTCATTTAACATGCTTCCCTTGCCAAAATTAATGTGATGCTCTAATCAAGTTCCTGCAATAATACATACATGCTTACAACTAGTATGTTGTGATATCAAACTTGTGTGTTATTGCCAATTTTATAATTAAAAAAATTATATCAAGACATTTTTGTGTCCAATGTTTCCAAATATTTTAAGGACTTAATGGCATGTAATCATGACACTATTTCTTTGCAATGGATTGCAAATTTTTGGATCCAATTTTTAATATGTTGAATACTAGCATTTCAATGTGGTGAACACCATTAAAATGCCATCTACCTACAACTTGTCATTAGGAGATTTGGACAAGTCATTTTGGAGGCTTGTAATGCCATTGTTAAGAAAGTGAAGGTGCTCCACACATGTGCATTGTACCTAGATATATTTGAATCATTTCCTTCATATGCTTCATTCTTTTGTTTTGAAGCAAATTTGTTTTAGGAGTTGCTTAATTATTTACATGTTATTGTGCAAGGATTGCATACATAGATTAATATCTTGTGAGTTGACAAATAAATTTCTAGTTGTTTGCTAGATGGAAAAAATGTTAATGGTGTATTCATAATATTAACTATGAACAAATGTTGAGAAGAATTTTGAAAGACATTTTCTACTTATTAAAAGACACTGTTGTGATGAATAGCGATTGAATGCATTATGACCCCATGAAATAAAGTGTAACACCTTCAAATGCATGATGAAGGCCAATGTTGCCTTTGCCATGTAATCACCATTTAAGGCAAACCAATACTAACATAGATGGGTGATACATTTTTCAATTAAAAATTTCAAAGGTTTTGCAAAGCTCTATGTTGGAATATTGGAATGCATAATGAAGGCCAATGGTGCTAGATTGCCATTAATCACCATTTTAAAAAAACCCATTAATACATATGTGTTTTATTCTTTCAATTTTAATTTCCAGAATGTTGTAGAGCTCTATGTAAAAGTATTTTAAACTAGTAGAGATAAATGTAATTTTGATTACAAAGGATGGATAAACCTTTTTCACATTTTCTTTCATGAAACAAACTAAACGTGTAACTACCTATATGGTGGTTGGCATGTTTTCAGAAACATTTTTACATTAAACAATTTTCCTTTCAACAATTGAAGAATGGAGAAGGACAAGACAAGGAGGACAAAAACCTTAATTTTCCAAGTAATGGTATGTGGTAGGAACTAGGACTCAAAAAACAATTCTAGTATTACTTGTTTTTTATTTTCAATGACAACAATGTTTGTCTTGAACGTTGGATGTTTAAATTATTGGTCATTCGAATATTTTACTTTTGCTTTTTGCTTTTGCATGGGTAACTATAACTTGCACTTTATTTCTTCATTTTTCAGTATTTTTATTTTTTATTTATAATTTTATCTTTTGATTTTATAATATTTTTATTAATTTTATTATGTTTATTTGTTTATTTTTTGAGCGTTTATAAACATTATGTTATCTTTATATATTTGTGTGTATATAAAGAAAGTTGCATTGAGGTTGTAGAAAGTTGCACCTCACATCAAATATTCAACTGTGAATTCCTAAAGAAGCTTAAGTTCTTACATGTTTGAATCCATTTGCTTTCATTTTATCATTTTTGAAGTTCCAAAATGAAAGAACAAAACCCTACCACACCTTGATACTTGGATAGAAATGAAAAAGAAAAAACATCCATGGATGTTGCTTTCAAATGAAGAGGTTCCTCTAATTCATTAGGATCCCTCCTTAAAATAAAAGTGATTTACATTTTTGACACTTGCCTATTTGGCATTAGAAGGTGCATCATATACAAAGGGAAAAAATAAAATAAAATAACATAATTATAAATTTTACTTTTAGGAAATAATATATAACATGGAGCCAATTTTATTAGATGATATGAAGGCGAAAACACATTACACTTTCCATAATTTATGACAACACATGCAATTTTGTAAGATTTTGGAATTTAAATTGACCATGGAATAAACTAAAAGTGATTAATATGTGAAAGGATTAAATTGAACTAATATTTTAAGATTTAACTATATGGTATAATCATATTGTGTGAATTTTAGGAATAATTTTAGGATTGTCTTAACATATTGGACTTTTGAAGGATTACCACAAACCTTGTAACAATCCATAGTAAGTGAATATATATTCAATTTTTTTTAATCAAATATTATCTTGGTGGGTATTTTGGCATGGAATATGGTATGGTGAAAATTTTATTAATTTTTTGGAAAAGGTTATGAAGACTCAAAAGACCAACATATACTGAAATATTGATTTTTAGAAAAATATTTTTTGCTGACGTTCGTGTCATGTTGGATCTTGCTTTCATAGTGTTAATTTTCCTTTATTATGGACTTCTAACATGCTTAAAGTGGTTCCACCTCAATGTGTTTTCATTCATGTGTCTCCATGAATAAATGCCAAATGGATTCCACAGATTGATGTAAAAACAATTCACAATGGTTTGGCCCCAAAATTGTTTTTGATGAATGGAATTTGCATGAAATTCACATGATGAAAAAATAATAACAAACAACACAAGTAATGTCCAAGAACCTTGTTTGTTACTATGAGAAAGGCTATAAGGTTGAGATTGTATACAAAATTGTTAAGTTTTGTGCACCTTGAACTATAGAGTGATGTGTTAACAATTCCAAATTCTTGGTAAAATATACTTGTAATTTTCATGTCTTAATTTGCTTGCAAGATCTAAGTAATAGTTCCATGGAAACTTTTGAAAACAATGCAAGGCATTGATTTAAAAAATTTAAATGACCACACAGGTTTTCACCTAGACACAAGCCTAGGAGGCTCTGATGAGCTACTACAACTATCAACATTTAAGTGCCAATTTATTAAAGATTTAAATTCCTCAAAATCATTCAAGGTTCACATTTGCACAATTGCATTAGCAAATGGGTTTTTATTCACCCCTAGTCGTAAGCCTATTCCACATACCTTGTATATTTGTGAATATTTTCTATATCATCTCATTGTTTGTATATAGACATGGTTAAAAAATGTTCATTTGTGAAACCCAATGTGGTCATTAGATGTTCATCCAAAGTTTCCTATAATTACACATATATATACACATGCCAAGATTTGGGGTTCATGATAGTTGTAATATCAACATCTTGAAATCCATGATAAATCTATATCTTTGACAAGAGTTCATAGATTTATGTAGTACCTTCCATCCTTTTAGTTAATTGAGATAACAAATATGGGTGAATTTAATTTCATCAATTAGAAATTGCGTGTTGAAGATGGTTTCCATATGGGAAACACATGTCAAAGGGCCATATGGCTATATGGTATTTTTGATATGTGATAAAACATTAACAATTAATTTGGGGGGTCATTTCCATTTTATTCCAAAGGACGTGTAAAAAAAAACGTCGTAACTTATTGAAAAGATTAAAAATTAAAATTTACTTAATGTAAATAGGGTGCTTATAATTCATTATGATAATATATATAGCTAAAATATGCTTAAAATTTGCCATTATTTCATAGCAAACTAAGAAAACACCCTTTTATCTTATGTGCTTCCTAGAATATACAAGTAGCGACCTCCTCAAAGGCACTAACTAATATTGGCCAATTCTAGATTTCTTGTTGTGTTTGGGTCCAATTTTATGAACATGTGCTTTGATGGCTATGCATGGGACAAAAATCTTCACAATATACACCTTGGGTTAGGCCTCAAGTTGCAAGGCTTGGACCTAACCTAGGTAATGCCAAGGTCAACTAGATTCAACCTTAGAATTGGCATGTGGGTCTTAAAGCCCCTTTTAAAAAGGTCTTAACCTTATGAGCTTACAAGGCCACCATTCCACTCAAAGTCTATTTGTTAATGGTTTAGCCCTCTTTCATCCCAAAAAATATTCTTCATAATTCTTTCCTTTCACCTATTTATATAGGTTATAGTAGTGAAAGTGTGGACAAAGGATTATGGGATAAAATTCTTTCCCTCCCTTTCCCCCATCCCTCAACAAAGGTAGAAAATTGGGCTTCTTGGATGTATGTTATCTCACTTCACTAGAGATTAAAATTGGACCCATCCTAAAATTGGAATAGGAGGATTTTATAAATATTAGACTTGTTAAATTTGAACTCATTGGTTAAAGTTTTTTTTATTGAACCTTTGAATTGATTGACATTATTCTTTTGAAAGTATTTACTAAACTTAAAATAAAAAGGTTTTCCTTTTAATAAAAAACCCTAAACCTAATAGACCCAATGGCATAAAGAAAAACCAAGACCCAACCAACATTAATACTAACATTATAGAATCATGTGTGTCAGGGATGTTAGTTAAACTACTCAATTAAATCTTGATTCTTAATTAGGTTAATGTTAAGTTGGGTTAATGTAGTTAATTGTGTTTTAGTTTGGATCTAGTTCAAATGTGAATTAGGTTCGGAATATTTTGTGAGATAATCCCAAGTTGTGTGTTCTCAAATCATTTTTGGTGATTTGAAATTCTAAAACACATAAGGTTTTTTGTTGTAGGTTTTTTGTATTTTGATGTGGGTTTGTTTGTGCACATTCTTGTTTGGATTTTGTTTGTGTGTTTTGGGCTTAGATTTTTGCTATTTTTAAATGAACTTTTGTGTTTGGAGGGTGAAACACCATTCAAGGTGATTTATGTTATTTTGTTTATGTGTGTGATCAATGATAGTTATAGGTGCTAATATGGTAATGTGTAACATTTGTAAACCACTTCAAAGGGACAAATTTGATTTTTTCATATAAATCGATCCTCAAAGAAATTCCACCCCTAGTTATGGATTTGCTTAATTTGGCCTTTCACTGCTGTTGTTATTCTTGATTGAATCATGCCTTGTTAGAATAACATCCTACAAATATTTTGAACCATACCCAAATTTGTGAAATGGTACCCACTTTTGTTCACATCACAACTACAATCAATTTGGGGATGAAAGAAGGATAAGAAAGTCAAACTCAGGCCTATAGCCCCAATTTGAAGTTGTTTACAAATAAATCCATCACTCTAATGGATTTGGCCCATGGATCCAATATTCATATTGCATATGTTTAATGCTTATATTGATGAAAATGCTATAATGATAATGGTATTATCTTTATAAAATGAGTTGCAATTAGTTTTGAAGTGAATAAGGAAGGTAATGGTCAAAATTGAAAGTCCTTTTCCCTTTTGGTTAAAATTGAAGCCTTATTGACCTTTAAACCTGAAGGATAACAAATTATAATCCAACCAATCTTTTAGTTTAAAAGACATTTAAATAAAGATTCCTTGAAAACGATATAAACATATAATACAATAAACTCAATGTGAAAAACATCACATTCACCTTATCTTAGTCCCTAGCCAAAAGGTCTTGATGTCTTGATTTAAAAATTTGAAATGCTTGTGGCCAATCACCTTAATTCACAAGATGATTTCCCCTTGCCCCATGGTTTATTCCCAAATATATAAAATAGGAAATATTTGGATGTTTCCAATAAAGGTTTCAATTTGAGAGGTTCTAATGTGAACAAAAGAAAGGGTGTAAAACCCAAAAATGTTTCAATAATGCATTACCAAATAAAATACCTAAAAATTGATCTTTATTATGTGGCAATAACTTGCCAAAAACATTGTTGACAATCTAGTAATCATACCACTTTAACAATATAGCCAAATCTATATGCACATGTTGGATTAAATTGTTTTGAATTCCTTCTCTTGATCTATCATGGTCTTCCTTTACACATCAACTCCACCATGCATTGTACCCTAGAATATAGTCAAAAAGTTTTTTCAATATGTAGTTCAATCACATTTGATAAATGCTTCTTACCCATTTCTAGCATCAGACTTCTATTAACACACATAACTAGTCTACTAACAATACTACACCTAATGGATAGGTAAATATTTCCCAACTCTAATCCCATAACCTTGGAATCCTTGACAAAAATAAATGTTGCATTAAACCTCATTACAACTTGAAAGAATGAAAAAAATTCTCTTGACAATGGTACAACATCAACATTTAAAATCCAAACTTCATCTGGAGTTCTTGAAGTCATAGGTCCCACTTCCCATCATTCAATAATTCAACTTTAGAAAACACATCACATCAATCTTTCCAATATATTAACTTGAGATAAGGAAATACATTAGACCAAGTCACAAACCCCTTAGAGATTATCATCATTTCCAATCATGCCTCTACCTTGAAACATCTAAATCTATTCCTACATTCTACCTTAATTCTCCATTTATAGTGGAACCAATT
>Ga0116226_10005052_pt1 | contig 11746 bp, 8 predicted proteins | sample S1TSphfallax_FD_89692 | JGI IMG/M metagenome (GOLD analysis project Ga0116226, IMG submission 89692) | Host-associated microbial communities from peat moss isolated from Minnesota, USA - S1T2_Fa - Sphagnum fallax MG | ecosystem: Host-associated > Plants > Peat moss > Unclassified | place: USA... | reverse complement strand
GGGTTTCATTGGATAGTTTCAATTTCTTTTGCAAATATTTGGTCAATGTAACATTATCATGATTCATTCATAAGCCTACGTTTCTTGCTATCATTGACCCTCCTACCATTGTTTTGTTGATTGCAATTGCGGTCAATATAAAATTGATCTTAGTCATATAGTCATGACGTTTGTTGTCTAGAGGGAATTGACAATATATGACTCACATATGACTATGTATAATATGTAGTCATCCATAAGAAGATGCAGAAAAAGTGACAATCATCCCTATAAAGGTTTGGCCAATTTTAACAATGATCCAGACATGAAGGACAAGTTTTTAATTATCCTTTTATATTTTTGGCTACTTAATGGAATCAAATATAGGATTCATTTTTTTTACATTATGTATGTACAATGGATGAAAGGTGAACTTCATGGATGAATTCCATCAATGATGATGTTGGCAATGATGTTAAAGATGTAATTCATGACATCACCTCCCTTTTTAACAACGAATTTCACAAGGGCTTGTTTGGGTATTACAAGTGGAATTTTTTCACATTTTCCATAACATTCGATAAATGTCTAGTTGATCCCCAATGTGTCTTCATTCACATTGTAACCTTGCCAATGAATGAAGTATTCCATATCGTCAAATCAAGAATTTCTTCCATTTCATATTTATTTTCACCATTGATTTCAACCAATGAAAGTGATTTAAAAACTTGGAATGACAAATGCATAGCAAAGTTCCAATAAGGAACATGAATCAAAAGATGGATTTTCATGGAATCTAGAAGCTTGAATTGAAAGTCCACATCATTGAGTTTCTTCACAATGGTGAATGGGCCATTGTGAAGAAAATAAAAAAGGTCATGTTGTCTTGATATTTGTTGTCAAAACCAAACTTGGTTTTTCACCTTAAAACTTGATTATTCCTTTCAATGTTCATCAACATTATCTTTCTATTGCTTTTGTGTTTATTCAAGGTTAAATACAAATTGAGCTTGAACATTCATTAACTACAAGCCCTAATATTCAATTACATGATTTATGATTTTGTTCACACCCTAGATATCAAATTTAAGGTACAAACCATAATTCCAAATAAAAGTGTTTGTTATGTTGATGAATGCACCATGTTATTATAAGCAAACTCCACCATAAAAAAAAGTCTAACCATTTATTTTATGATAATTGATTGTGTAATGCAAATATTATTCCAAAAGAATATTATTTCACCTTAGGCTATTATAAAATATTATATTTGAGGTTATTATTCATTATTCTAAGTTTTTCCACCTTAGTATATTTTAGGTTTATCCACTTTAAATTATTTTAAGTTGTTCCACCATATGTTGTTTTAGGCTATATCCTTAAGTTATTATTGGTTATTTTGGGTTATTCCACCAAAGGCTATTATACCTTAAACTATTTAAAGATATTTTCAGTTATTTAATTTTAGATATTTTCAATAATAATAGTTATTCTAAATTGTTTACCCTAGGTTATTATCAATTATTTAGTTTATTTCACCTTATGTTAATATTTTAAGTTATTTTACATTATTCTTGGTTATTTTTGGCTATTACAAGTTATTCCAAGCTATTCTACCTTAGGTTATAATTGGTTATTTTAGGTTATATCACCATATGTTATGTATACCCTAGGTTATACATAAGTTTAAAATTACATAACATATAATAGTTTAGGGTAAAATAACTTTTTTTTTACGAATAAAATCTTAAAATAGTAAAAAATAACTTTAAGTAGCCCAAGGTATAATCATAAAAAAATAATCTAAAATAAAATACCTTAAAATAACATAAGATGGAATAACCTAGAATAATTGATAATAGTGTAAGGTGAAATAACATAAAATAGCATAAGCTAGAATTACTTAAAATAGTTGAAACTAATTTACAATAAAATAACTTAAAACCTAGAATAATCAAGAATAGCCTAGAGTAAAATACCTTAAAATAGGCAAAATAACTTAAGATAAATTAACATAAAAGTGGAATAACCTAAATAGTTGAAATTAGCCTAAAATAACAAATAAAAAATAAATAAAATAACCAAAAGTAGAATAACCTAGAATATCCTATGGTGAAATATGTTCCATTAGCAAAAAACAACCTAAGGTGATATAGCCTATGATAGCCAAAAAAAGCTTAAGGTGACTTAGCTTAAAATAACCCAGGGTGAAATAACTTAAAATAGCTTAAAGTGGATTAACCTATAATAACATAAGGTGGAATAACTTATAATAACCTAAGGTGAAATAACCTATAATAACCTAAAATAGATTAACTTATAATAACTTAATGTGGGATAACCTATAATAACCTAAGGTAAAATAACTTACAATAGCTAAAATTATAGTGGGGTGGAATAACCTAGAATAGCCAATAATAACTTAAGGTGAAATAATGTACAATAATTTAAATTAAATTAAAGTGGAATAGCTTAAAATAACTTATAATAACCTATGGTGTAATAACTTAGAATATCCAATGGTGGAATAGTCAATAATAACATAGGGTATAATAACCTAAAATAACTAAAATTCAACTATGAATGAATTTAAACTTCACTAAAAGTGAATTGAAAATTAATAAAAACTAATTGGAAGTGAACTAAAATTTAACTAGAGAGAATTGAAAGTGAATTATGAATTAATTAAAATTTAATTAAAAGTAAACAAAAAATGAATTAGAATTTAACTGGAAGTTAATTAAGAATGAATTGAAATCGAATTAAGAATTAGGTACAAGTTCATTACAATCATGGATGAACATTCAAATGAATGAACCCCATGGCATTGGCGTCTATGACAATGGTGGGGTTTTAATTAAACCTTCACAATTGTACTTTAAATTGGTGTGCTTGAATGGCCTAGGTTCCTAACCTAACTTAATTTTGGGTTATTAGGTGCATAACCTAACTAGGGATTAGGAATCTAGCCTAATGAATTACTAAATTCATTTATCCATGATAATTGGTCCTTGTTCACTTGGGGGTTGATCATTTTCATCATGGTGAATTTATTCAACTCTATTGAAAATTTAATGAAACATAAAGCAAACTTGGATGCATATTGGTGTGATGATTTTTTACTCATGCATAAATATCATATGATCCAACAAACACCATCACATACTTGTGACCATCAACAATTTCAAAATATTAATTCCATGGTTTTGTTGAATCCAAAATGTGATGCATGGCTTAGAGAACTTGAGATTGAATAAGGTCATCAAGTATGTATAAAAGTTCATTGTGATATATCAAACCATTTTGAAGCTTGAACTTGTCATGATTATTAGAAAGACTTTGAACTTGATTTTGGTTTTTCAAGTGGCCCTTGATGCTAATAGCAAAAGGATTTATTTATTTATTTCACGAATTCAAATAATATGGATTTTGTGATCAAAAGTTACTAGCCATGTTCAAAATCAAAGGTGTTTTAATTTGAAAATGACATGACATTGTTGATTGTAGGTTATATCTTCTTCTTTAAGCATGAGGCATGAATGATGGAATAATGCATCTAATTTCTTTTTCTACCATTTAGGAAGGTATGTGATGTCAAACTAGAATCAAGACAATTATGACAATGCCCATTGAATTTGATACTGATTCAAAACATGAGTTGTCATGAAACCTTAGAAGTTTTTGTGGTTATAATACAAGATTTCATTTGAGATGATTTGAATACATGATGCCATTTTTTTAAAGTGTCCACAATGGTCAAAACTTTTGTGTCAAAAATCTTGTAATTAATTTTAGCATAAAAAAACTTAGGAGAATGAAATTGGCAAGATGAAAAAGGTAATCTTCTCCAAGTTGTGAGAACGCATCATCTAGTGTAAAATATATGGGGACCCTTATGAATGCCATCTTCAAAAATGATGTAGCCAAATAACTCTACTTTAATTTGATGAAATTCACACACTTCTAATTTGACATAAAGTCAAACTTCCCTAAGGTTCTCCAAAACAACACACATGTGTTGTTCATGGTCCTTCATTTCCTTGAAGAAAATAAGATGTCATGGATGTAATAAACCACAAAATCATCCAAGTATTCATGAAATACCTCATTCATCAAATGTTGAAGATGGCAAATGCATTAATAAGGCCAAAAGGCATCACAACGTACTTGAAACGTCTTTGGAATGTTGTCCTTCATTTGTTGCCTTCATGGATTTGCACCAAATTGTATGTTCCATGCAAATCTATCTTGGTGTACACTTTCTCGTGCTTCAACTAATCCAATAGTCCTATGATTAAAAATAAAATGTATCATTTTATTTTATGGTAAGTCAATTCAATCCCCAATAATCAACACACAAGGAACCATCACTCTTTTTGACAAATAGGATCAAGGCATTATCTCAGTCCAAACAAGATTTAACAAGCCAATGTGTTTACTTGGGATTAAGGACTATTGTCATGTTTAGGCATTTTTGCCAAAAAAATCTTTTTCATAGAAAGGAATTTTCAAGTGAAATCTTTAGCAAATTGTTACTTATCATATTTAGAATTGCCACAATATGTCAATTTTTTTGTTAATCATGTTTTAAAAATATGATTTTTTTTAAATGCACTATTTTTTTGTTAGATTTTGCATTTCATTTTAAAATGTGATCACAATTTCAAATCACACCCAAACATTTTGACATTTTAAGCTTTAGTTTCTTGTATTATAGGCTATAAATCTAATTTAAACACCATATACATTGCACCACATTTACATTTCATAAAAGATTCTTGAACTTTGAATAGACCTTGAATTTCAAAAAACATGAAACTGAAATTCTTTAAAGATTTGAATGTTTTAAAATGGGCTTAATAGTCCTCCACTATTTATTTTTATTTTTGAAGATTAAAGGTTTTTTATTATGGAAATTAAGGGGCTATTCATGAAAGTAATGTTATTGAATAAAACAATTAATCGTCTTTTGTTCAAACCAAAATTTAAAGTTGGAACACGTAACAATTTAATTTAGATTTCATAACATCTGTATTAGTGATCAAACACAACTTGCCAAGATTAACATGCCATTAAAATGGCACCAAATAGACACATGTAAAAACAAATTGTAAAAATTTAACTTTTTGACATAGATTTTAGCTCATTTCAACTCATTTTCAACTTGATTGGAGATTTGGAACATTGAATGAGCCCCTTCTTGCTATTTACAACATTATGTGGCCACTATTTTGGTGCTTCAAAATGAAGACTCCTTATATGTTAATCCATTTGTGGAGTATGCAAAGCAAGCCAAGATAATCCAATTATGATAGGGTTTTTTGGGGATGAAATGACATTGAGAACCATTTTGCTAATGTGTGACCCAATAGTAATTTCCAATGCATTGGTTTCATGTGTTACATGTCTTGAAAATAAACTATATTTGTCAATGACTTTAATTGGTATGAATGTATCTTTTTTTACAAACACCAGTGCTCCCACATTAACTACTTGTTAATCAAACATGTAGATGCACCAAAATCAAAAAATGTTTAAGTCTCCATTGCCATGAGCTTGTTGCACTTGACAATGACTAGTACTAAAAAATATGTTGATGGGTCTAAAACTAAACTAGGACCATTTTCATCACATGATATGTCAAGGTCTAACCTCACAATCCCTATTGAAAGTAAACATCTTTGATTCCCAATTTTTAAAACTATGGGTTGGTAACAAAAACAACATGTGTTGTATGTTGACCATGATTCTTTGAACATTTTCAAGCAACAAGACTTCATTCTCCACAATACAAACAAACTTTACTTACATGTCACCACCATTTGTTTTATTCCATGAAGGGCTTGAATCATGTTTCATTAATTTGCATCAAATTGTCCTTTGGGGCATCTACTAGTGGTTGAAATGGTATAGAAGGTGCAAAACTCATTGGGTGTTGACAAGTTAAAGTAGACAAGAAAAAAGTAGTCCACCCAAGTCTAGTTTTAAATGAAACATTTTTAAAATGTAAACACAAGAAATTAGATTCAAAATATCTTGAAGTAAAAATATGAAAAAACATGTCATTGCATTTAATTTATGGTTACATACAAAATTTAAACAACTTTGGTATGATAAAAATTGATTAAAAGTGCATTTGAAAATGAATGGTCAATATGGTGTTCAAACCTACTTCACATTGAAATTTTAATATATTATGATTATAATTTGACAATTACATAAATATATTTTAGATCTTCATTAATTTGATTTTTTTATAAAATCAATGTTTCATCTACTTGTAACCCATTTCATAAGATCACAAATTTCATGCAAGTATATGCATTTTAAAAAATCAATTTAAATCTACTTTCAAAATGGGATTTTTCAACATTATAATCATAAAGTGAAAGATTATCATCATTTAGTCATTATGTAAAATAATATTTCTACTTCTAATACATCAAAGTTTTTTTTATGGCTATTTATAAATTTTTTGACACAAAATAGTGAGCCATCTTTTTTACCTTGCTTTCACACCCTTTGGGTTGACAATGGTTCCCAATATTTTTCTTGTTAATGTTCAAAGAACCTATGATTGCATTGACTTTTTGCAATTTGTGCAATGGTTTAATTTATAGTTCAAGGATATGTTATGATGTAGAATAAATCCTTTGCATTGGTACATAACCCAAATTGAAACCAACTCATTAGCATTACTTTGTCCTATAAGATGTCACAAGTCAATTATATGAATTTTGGTGCATATATTATGGCTATACATGATTTTTGATGAAAATATCACAACTTGTTAATGGATGTGCATTCCTTGTATGAGTATTTGAAAGTGGCATTGAATTCCTTAAGGAATGTTTCAAACTTATTAAGTAAAGGTGATTAGTGTTCCAACAAAAATGCAAACCAAGCAAGGGTTGTGCTTGATAATAAAATGCCAATGAATCCAATTTGGACTACGCCATTTAGATAATAATAGGGATGAAGTTAAATCATTATACGCATTTGGTTGACAAAACCTCAAAGTTTTGAATGTGTTCCATCAAACTTGTCAAACAAGTTGATTTGTGGTTTCCTTGTGGTTGCATTATGGAAACACACCCCAAGGATGTCAAAACTTGATTAATTTGAAAATGAACAATGGATTCATGAAGAGGTGGTTGTGTAGTTTTTGCATATTTGTAAGGACAATAATAAATTCTTCTATGGACATAACCACCTCTTCTTTTGACACAAACATGGTTTCCAAACAAGAAATATTGTATGATCAACAATAGAAAAAAGCTTAATGGGAGTTTGTTCAAATTGCTATGGGCACAAAAACTACAAAAACAAAAAGATTTCCAAATGACATTAACAAACCATGACAAAAGTAGGCCTACTATTAAATCAAATGAAAATCAAAGACAAGAACATGAAGTGTGCAAAACATAAGTTCAAACATAAATTTATTACGAAAACATGAAAATAAGAAAACAAAGTTATGTTATAAGATTGTTCCTTAGACATGTGTTGAATACACTAAATGTAGCACGAGGATAATCACTTTTATTTATACACTATTAAGGAAATAGCTCAAGAAAAATAATCTCAAAATATCTCACATAAAGTCAAGATGTTTCAAAACTTTTCAAATTAGCTCAAGATATTCTAAGGAATCTTCTTGGGCAAGTTATTAATTACATTATGATGTATGGTGGATGAAAGGTGGAGGTTCATGGATGAACTCCATCCATGATGACATTGGAGATAATGTTGGTGATGATGTTGGAAGTGATTTTAATGATGATGTTAGCCATGATGTTGGGGATGTCATTTATGGCAAATGATGTGTAGAAATTATTTATAATGAGTCTTCTAGTTTATTTTAACCATTGAGAATATACTTGAATGGATTCCAATAAGATGTAATCATCCATCATTCCCATATTAAAACAACATGATGTTAAAAATACAATTTTAAAGCATCTACTTCAAGGAAAATTGGTTTGAATGGGTATACATGGGTCTATGGGAGCTTTGGTGAAAAACTTCTTCAAAATTTCAAAAGAATTACAACATTGTCATCCCATTTGAATTTGTTCTTATGTTAGGGACATACAAAAATGTCACCCACTATTTAGTTTTCATAACCACACACACACACACACACATCTATATTATATTATTTGGAAGGATTTTACAACTTCCAATACACATTAAGTAGTAACATATGTGGCTTCAAGTATAGGGGACATAGGTCGATGAAGTGCTTTTAGCTTTTTAATGTCGTTCATGAATCATAGGTTCAACTAAGCTTCATTATTACATTGTTTAAAAGATGTAGATTTCAAGGGGTTCACATGGGGCCCCTATGGCCCCATAGGAAGGCCTTAATGCATTTTCTTACAAAACATTGTATAAAGAGGCCACCCCCCAAGTCTCTAGTATTCACTCTTGTTAACACCTATTGAAAATTTGAACCTCTCTTCTTGCTTTCCTCTTGTTTCATAACCATTTTCTTATCAATCTAAGACTCTTGAATTCATTTATCTTATTATTATCATAGTTCATGTTTTTAACACTTGGATAAATGCATACTTGATTAGGGTTAGTGGTTGAATCTTAAACTTGTTAAATACTTGTATTTAATTTAAAAATACAATGAAAAAAAATGTTGAAATTGTTTGCATCAAAGTATATGAAAATATTGAGTTAAGGACTTTTGCTTACATGTAAAAATCATTTGCTTTCAAAAGTCCATAACATATTGAAAATAAGGTGGTTCATGTTAGGATGTTGCACACATGCCTTACTCTATGAGCTTTACATGTTTATATTTTTCAATGGAATGAAAGCCTTAAAACAAATAATGACCCTTATGCATGTGTCTAGGTGTGATGTAGTGTAAAAAATATCCAAAACATTTTTTTGGGGGGACTATTTTCTTGGCCAATTTTGGTCCATCCTAAAGTTCCAAGACCCACCTTGTGTGTAAGTCATATTGAAGCAATAATAATCTTTGAATAATCACTGACAAAAACTAGAATACATTTTGTGAACCACAAGATAGATTTAACATTTCAAACTAAAAATATGGTTGGATAATTCTCAACAATATTTTAAATTCTCTTTGGGTTCATTGAAAGCTCATCATCAAAGATTATGTCAAGAACTCAAGTTTACATTGATGGAAAAGACATTCTTTAATTTTTCATTTGCGATTTTTTCCCATATTTTGTTGAAGACAAGATGCACATGTTTTTCATGCTTTTATTTTTTTGAAAATATCAATTTATCATGAAATAAATGACCACAAAGTTATCAAAGAACTCCTTAAATATGTTGTTTATCATGTGTTGAAAGATTGTAGGAATATTCATAAGGCCAAAAGACATGACATTATACTTGAAATGACCATAATGTATGTGAAATGTTGTTTTCTATTCATCACCTTCTCTTACGCACAAAAGATTGTAGGCACTTCTATTTGGTCGAGTTGTTTGATAAGTCCCAAAATCAACAATAATGTATTATGGTAACTATGTTCACACTACAATAATCCACACACAATCATAAAATTTCATTTTTTTTTCCACCAATAGTATTAGTGTGTTTACCAACACTTTTTTTGGTGGCAAACTTTTACCAAAAAGTGAAACTAAGGAAGGCCAATGATGAAACCCCCTTAGGAAAATTGAAAGATTAATTTGCAAATCTTGTTTGTCCCATTTGCAATTATATCCAAATTGCAACATTATTATAATATATGGCCAAATTCACTTTGTGTTTCATTAAATTTTTAAGTGCACTTCAACAAATTTACCATAGTGAAAGTGGTGAACCTATTAGTGAATTGAGATTAGTTGCTATGAACATAATGAATTCATTAGGTTGGCTTCTTAGTTCCTAGATTGCTAAAAGTCCAATAGTCTAGGCTAGGCAACCTAACTTACCAATGTAAACTAAGTAGTGTATCCTAAATTAGATTGCAAGTGTTAGGATTTCATCCTCTCATTTTCATGGCCACTTTGGCAAACAAACTCCTTACCATGACACTAACTTTTTTTATGTGGAATTAATAGTTTGTCACCACATTTTAATAAATTTTTTTTCAATCCTACTTAAATCACCTATTCAACCTACCTAGCCTATATAAGCCTAGGTAAATTAAGTTAACTTAAGGCCTATATAGGCTTACTAGGGTCAACATAAGCCAACCTAGAGGCTACCTAGGGGTTTCCAAGGCTACTTAGGGCTATTTTAAAGTTTACAAAATACCTATGAATTACTTAGGCCTATGTATGAACTACCTAGGAACCTACCTTTGGGCTACTTAGAAGGCCTACTTAGGACAATATAAGCCTACCTAGGAGCTACCATAGGGGCTATGTAGGCTACCTAGGAAATATGTACACCTATTTAGGGGCTTGCATAAGCTATCATAAGATACCTTAGGGGCTCTCATAGGCTACCTTAGGGGCTACTATTAGAAAAAAAGAATCTTGTCTTTTTCCACCTTCACACATTGTAATTAGTGTTCAATTTGTTAACATTTCAACCACATTTGGCCATCTTAAGTTTGCAAGTGGCTTGTCGCACTACTTAATCATAAATATATTGTTTATTGTTGTAACATTCACAATATATTGTTCATTTTATGGTTATCATTTGAACCTTATTTTATTTTTTAATAATTTCAAAATTTTCACATTGAAATTGAAATAACTTTTAATTTTGTTTACATAATGTGCTATATGGATTAATCGTTTTTTTAACATATCTTCAATTGTTAACATGGTACATGAGTTGAGTCATCCACTTTTAAGACATAGAAATCATTGTTCATGGGTTGCATTCTACACTTACCATAGTTTATTAAAACACATGTAACAAATTAAAACCTCACATTTACATTGGAATGAATTAGTAATTTTTTTCATATATTTTCAATTGTCAACATGTGTACATGTGTTAAACTCTGCACTTTTAATATGTTAATATAATTACTCATAGGTTGCATCTTGCATTCATTAAGATATATTAAAACACAATGCAACTTGGTGTTTTGCAAACTTGAATGGTTCAATAGGTTTTTCCACATCTTTTGAATGATCAACATCTATACATGAATTGAATCATTCATTTTGAACCTATTGAAACCATTATTCAAATGTTGCATGTTGCATATATTAGTATATTTTGAAACACACACAATAATTTAATGCCTTACATTTATATTTAAACAAGTTGGTGAATTTTTTCACATCTTTTGAACTATTAACATTTGTAGAAGATTGAATCATTCATTTTGAATGCGTTAAATCCATTACTTATTAATTGCATTTTGCATTCATCACAATTTTTTGAGATGGATGTTTCAAAACCTAATAGGTCTCACATTTATACTTATATAGTTTTGTGATTAGGTCAAAATATTCACATGCATGTAGACTTGTACACTATAGAATTTTAATATATTAGATTCTTGCACACTTACATAAATTAAAATGTATGTTTTTTCCCTAGTTTACTCTAAAACATGGATCATGTCCACAAGTTTTTTATTATGAATGTTCATGATGCTACATTAAAAAAACCAAAAGTAATCCCTATTTTTTTTTCTCTTGGTGTATGAAAAAAAATAATAATAAGCATGCTAAGTTTTTTGATTAAATATTTAAATTATAAATTTGTGTGTATATTTTAACATTTAATTTAAAAAATTTATCAAGATGATTCTATTTAATATTTTAAATTTTTACCATGACATAACATTTTTAGTTTTTAGTTT
>Ga0116226_10005051_pt1 | contig 11746 bp, 10 predicted proteins | sample S1TSphfallax_FD_89692 | JGI IMG/M metagenome (GOLD analysis project Ga0116226, IMG submission 89692) | Host-associated microbial communities from peat moss isolated from Minnesota, USA - S1T2_Fa - Sphagnum fallax MG | ecosystem: Host-associated > Plants > Peat moss > Unclassified | place: USA... | reverse complement strand
TAAAGGGGCCGTTCTTCTGGGTTCCGATAAATGACATGCGCACATTCGATGCCATTGGTGTCGCACTAGCGAGATCGGCTACCGTTCCTGTAAGATCGGCGTTAATTTGATTTATAAGATTGCCTTCGAGCCGTCGCTCAACAAAACCACGGCCATATCCAATCATTGAAACGCGAACAGCCGCGCCTTCGAGGACCCATTGCTCATCGGCCCATCCATCCCAGATAGCTGCCGCATCAGCGATTGGCTGGACCACGCGACGATTGGAGCCGCCTCGGATTGAATTTGTGGCAACGAAGCCCGCTCTATCTGTTTGGCCATCGCAAATGGCTTTCCAAGCCCGCTCTACCCAGTAGCAGACGAAATCCGCAGCGCCCGGAACACGACCTGCATAGACAGATCGGAGAAGTTTCACCTGTGCCTCGCCGATGTCCGCAACCATCTTCTTGTCGCCCAAGAACGGCGGATTCCCAATGATCACATCCGCCACCGGCCATTCCGCCTCGGTGCCGTCCGGATTGAGCAGCGCGTCGCGGTTTTCGATCTGTTCCAGGCTCGACAGGATAGGTTCGGCATAGGCGGTGTAGCCGTTCTGGCGCAGCCATTGCAGGTCGCCGATCCACAGCGTCACCCGCGCCAGCTCGGCGGCATAGGCCTCTATCTCGATCCCGCGCACGCAGTCCAGGTCCACGCGCGGCGCCTGCTGCGGCAGGCCCAGCCGTTCGGCGTCGATCTGCGCCCGTAATTCCAGATCCTTCAAGGCGTGCAGCGCGACATAGAGGAAGTTGCCCGATCCGCAGGCGGGGTCGAGCACGCGGAAAGCGGAGAGGCGCGAAAGGAACCCCTCCAGCAGCTCCTTGGCCCGCCCATAGGCCGCGTCTTTCGCCTTGGCGATGTCCTTCAGTTCCTTGCGCCGCCCCGCCTCGCCCGCCTTGGCGACCTGGGGATCGGCGCTCATGGCCGCGGCCGCCCGCTCCAGCACCGCCTTGCGCGCGTCGTCGCCTGCGGCGACCTCGTCCATGGCCGCCTTGAGGGCGATGCGGGTCTCGGTCCACTCGGCGCTCAGCGGCCGCACGATCACCGGATCGACGATCTTCAGAATCTTCTCGCGGTCGGTGTAGTGGGCGCCCAGGGCCGGTCGCTCGCGCGTGGCCTTGAGCGCCTGCTCGAACAGGGCGCCGAAGATGGCCGGATCGATCTGCGACCAGTCGTGCTCGGCCGCCGTGTCGCCGATCAACTTCAGGTCGATGCTCTCCAGCGGCAGCGCCTGGGCGTCGTCGAACAGGCCGCCGTTGAACCATTTGATGATGTCGGCGCCGAAAAAGCCGCCGGTGCGCATCTTGGCGAATAGTTCATCCAGCTGCGCCCGTGCGAAATCGGGCCGCGTCTGGGTGGCGCGGATGACCTTGGTGAACAGGCCGTCGGGCAATAGCTTGGCGTCTTCGGCGAACATGCAGAACACCAGGCGATTGAGGAAATGCGCCACCGCCCGGGGATTATGCCCGCGCTCCTGCAACCGTCGCCCCAGTTCGCCGAACCGCGCCGCGACCTTGGCGGTCAGCTCCTGCGGGCTGACGCCGGGTTTCAGCCGATCGGAGCCCTCGAACACCTGGCGCAGGATGTCCAGATTGTACGGCTCGTGCAGGTCGTCGAGCTTGAATTCGAAGCGGCGAGAGACGGTGTTCGTCCAATTGGTGTGGACGACGATCCTTTCCATATCGCAGACCACCAGATAGGGCGGGTTTTGCAGGTCGAGCGCATAGGCCTGAAGCTGGCGCAGGGCGCCGTTCAGGTCCTTGTGCTTGCCTTTGTATTCCCAGCCGAAGCAGCCCTTGCGCCAGACATCGGCCCAGCCATCGCCGCCGCCCACCTTCTCGGCGCCGCGCTCGAAGCAATACCGTTCGCCCAGGGGGTCGTCTTCGGCTGGCGTCGGCTGGCCCAGCAACCGGCAGAGGTCGATGAAGTGCTCTTGCGAGCCCTGCCGCTCGCGCAGGCGGCTGTCGCCCCATTTGGAAATAAACTGTGCCGGCGTCATGCGGTCCCCGACTCGCGTCATGCCAGCATATCGAGCAGGGGCGAAGGTCCAAAGCGCGCTTTAGGCGCGCCACATTGTCCGCCGATAGGTCATATCGACGAGGTCAGCCTCTTCCTTCTCGCGGGTCGAATCGGTCATGAATTCCACCAAGGTTTGCACCTTTTGGAGTCGGCGGGACAGTATGGCAGAGCCAACCGATCTGTTCGGCCGCTCGACCGGACCCGATCAGTACAGCTTGTTCGGCGAGGACGAAAGCCGGCTTCAGGCGCCTCGACAGTCGTTCGCGCCAGATACCCATACGATCAGGCGGCGCCTCACTGATCTGTTAGAGCTGGCGCGCACGGCGCAGTCGATGCCTTGGTCGGACCGCGACGCCCGGATGTGGCAGACGGTGTTTCCGCAGATGGCGAACTGGTTGCCCGAAGAGGAGGCCGAGCAACTCCGCTTCGAGTTCGCCCAAGAGATCGAACGTCTAAAGGCGGCGTGATCGTGAGGCCTTGCGGCCAACGCCTAAGATCACGTCGGCGGATCGTAGGCCTCGTCTTCCCAATCCACATCCACCACCGGATCGGCCGCCGCGAAGTCCTGTCCGAGGGTGGGGCCGACGCCGTTGGGGTGGTCGCCGAATAGCCTGTCCCGTTCCGCCCGCAGGCGACGTTCTGCGGCTTCCAGCTCCAATTCCAGGCCGGGGTCTTCGCCGGGGCCGCGCGCTTCGTCTGGGATGCCCATGCCGGTTTGGGCGGCGGTGTCGGTCTGGCGGATGTGGGCCATGGTTCACTCCATACTCTAAGCAAGCGTAACGGTTGACGCCATCAGAGGTTCAAGGCGTTGCGTTGAACGCCCGGGTGCAGAGGCCTATAGGCGTATTCATGCCGCCCCTCCGCCCGCTCATCCTGCCGGCCTTCGCCTTGATCCTCGCGTCGTGCGGCAAGCCGCCGGGTCCAAGCTTCGACGCGGCGCGGCTGGAGGCGGGGCTGGACCCGTCGGTGGGCGGGCCGGACACCTGCCTGACGATCCTGGACACCGCGACGGGCGCAGAGATCTATCGCTACGGCGCCCCCTCGGTCTGCGATCGGCCGCTGGCGCCGTGCCACACCTTCGCCGTCCCGATGGCCCTGATCGGGCTGGACGACGGCAAGCTCAAGCCGGACCAGACCTGGCGTTGGGACGGCCAACCTCAGCCCTACAAGGTGTGGGAGCGCGACGCAGATTTGGCCGGCGCCTGGCGCACCGGATCGGGCTGGTTCTTCCAGCGCCTGGCGCGGGCCATCGGGCCGGATCGGTTCAAACAGCAGCTGTCCGCTTTCGGCTATGGCCAGGGCAAGCCGATCGGCGACCCAGACCATTTCTGGATGGGTCCGGCGGCGGATGGGGGCCTGTTCATCTCGACCCGTGGCCAGGCGGCCTTTCTGCGGCGGCTGGCGCGGGGGGACCTGCCGGTAAAGCCTGGGACGATGGCGGCCGTTGAGGCTCTGATGGTCGATGAGACCCGAGGCGCTGTCGCCCTGTCGGATATCGGCGCGAGCTGCTCGTCCAACGCTCAGTATAGTCGCGGCGTCAGCTGGTGGATCGGCCGCATCCACGGGCCGGACCGCGACCGGGTTTTCGCGCTGTCGATCGAATCCGACAAGCCTTTGCCCGGTTTCGAGATCCGCGCCCGGGTCATGCCGATCTTCGCCCGCGCGGGGCTATGGCCTGCGGCGTGATCAAGCCGTCGTGGCGTCCAGCCGCGCCGCATAGCGCCGCGCCATGACCGCGCAGACCATCAGCTGCATCTGATGAAACAGCATCAGCGGCACGATCAACGGGCCGACGGCGGCGGCGGGGAACAAGACGCCGGCCATGGGCACGCCGGACGCCAAGCTCTTCTTGGAGCCGCAAAAGACGATGGCGATCTCATCTTCGCGCGAAAAACCCAGGGCGCGGGAGACCACCGTCGTCGCGACGAGGCCGATGGTTAGGACCGCCGCGTCCAGCCCAAACACCAGTGCGATATCGCCGGCGGACAGCGTCTTCCACAAGCCCTCAACCACGGCGGCGCTGAAGGCGGTGTAGACCACCAGCAGGATCGAGCCGCGATCCACCAGATTGGCGATATCTTTATGCCGCGCCAGGAGCTTTGCGGTCAGCGGCCGCGAGAGATGTCCGGCGATAAAGGGCGCCAGCAGCTGGATGGCGATGGTGAGGATCGAGTGCAGGTTGATCCCGCCGCCCGCCGCCCGCGCGCCCATGAACAGACCCACCAGCAGGGGGGTGATGAAGATGCCTGCCACATTGGACAGGGTGGCGCTGCATACCGCCGCCGGCACGTTGCCCCTCGCGATGGCGGTGAAGGCGCTGGAGGGCTGCACGGTGGAGGGCAGGAGGCATAGAAACAGCACCCCCGCCGTCATGTTGGCGTCGAGCCCGCCGCCTACGGCGCGCACCGCCAGCCCTAGGGTTGGGAACAAGACAAAGGTCGAGCCCGCCACCAGCAGGTGCAGCCGCCAGTGGCCGACTCCGGCCACGATGGCGTCCCGCGACAGCTTGGCGCCGTGCAGGAAGAACAAAACGGTGATGGCGGCGTCTGTGCTCCAGCCGAACACCACTGCGCCTTCCCCCCGACAAGGCAGAACGCTGGCGGCGATCACCGTGCCCACCAGGAACAGCAGGAATGGGTCCAGCATCGCGGGCAGTTTCAAACGCATGGTTAACGAACCGCGACTGCAACCCAGGGGGCCTATCGAGCAGGCTACATGCGTTTGAACGGATGCGTCGGCAACCTGAAAAGCGTCAACGTGGCGCAGCGGCGCCTGCGTTAAGTTCGTGTTCGACGAAGGCGGCGAAGGCGCGGGCCTTGGCGCTGGGTCGTCGGCCGGTGGGAAACATGGCCCACAGATCGATAGGCGGCAGGGTCCAATCCCCCAGCACTTCGCGCACGACGCCGCTGCGCAATTCCGGGCCGAACAGCCATTCCGTGGCCACGGCCAAGCCCAGGCCTGCGAACACCGCCTCGCGCAGCCCTTCCGCCGCCGTCGTGCGGATGCGGCCGCCAACGGTTACGGTTTGCTGCGCCTCGCCCTTTCGGAAGGTCCATGTCTCCCCGCCGCCGCGTTGCGCGTGCAGAACCGCCTGGTGGTCCGCCAACGCCTCCGGCGTCCGGGGCGCGCCGTTGCGGGCGATGTAATCGGGGGTGGCCAACACCAGCCGCCGCCCCGAGGCGATGCGGCGGGACGATGGACCTGCTGCGTTTGGCTTGCCCATCCGCAGGCCGATATCGATCCCCTCGCCGACGAGATCGGCGCTGCGGTCGTCCAGCACCAGCTCCATCTCCAACAGGGGGTGCTTGGCTAGAAATGGCCCCAACCGAGGCACGACATTCAGCCGCGCCAAGGTGACGGCGGCGCTGACGCGTAAACGACCGGACAAGCCGGCGCCGGCGCCCCGCGCGGCCAGCTCCGCCTCATCGGCTTCCGCGATCGCCAGCTTGGCGTGTTCGTAAAAGTTCTGCCCCGGCCCCGTGGTGCTGAGTTTGCGGGTTGACCGGAGCAACAGACGTACGCCGAGCCTGTCTTCCAGCTGAGCGACGGTCTTGGAAACGGCGGGCTGTCCCACACCCAGCTGCCGCGCCGCCGCCGAGAAGGACTTCGCCTCCACCACCGCAACGAAAGCCTGCATGGCTGCGAGACGGTCCAATTCATTCGCTCCAGGAATAATTGATTTGCAATAAAGGTATCATAAATTGCCGCTAGGAAGATATCCGGCGTTAGCCGCTGTTCCTCAGCCCCGCCGATATGCCGTTGATCGACAGGTGGATGGACTGGCGGACCTGGTCGTCGGCCTCGCCCGCCCGGTGTCGGCCCAGCATTTCGATCTGCAAGGCATTGAGCGGATCGATGTAGGGCAGCCGCAGGCGGACGGATTCCGCCAGCTGATGGCTGCGCTCCAATAGGGCGTTTTGGCCTGTTATGGCCAGAACCGCCTCGTGCGTACGGGTCCACTCGGCGCGCAGGCGCTCGAACACGGCGTTGGCTAGGTGTTGGTCTTCCACCAGGTTGGCGTATTGGCGGGCGATGCTCAGGTTGGACTTGGCCAGCACCATCTCCAGGTTCGACACCACCGCACGGAAAAAGGGCGAAGCTTGATAGAGGGCTTGCAGCTGTTGCAGACCCCCCGGCGCGCTCTGCTCGGCCGCCGCTGCGGAACCGAAGCCATACCAGCCGGGCAGCATCACCCGCGCCTGCGACCAGCTGAACACCCAAGGGATGGCGCGCAGGTCCTCGATCCGGTTGGAGGCTTTGCGCGCGGCCGGGCGACTGCCGATCTTCAGGTCGGCGATTTCCTGCAAAGGCGTGGATTGGCGGAAATAGACCTCGAAGTCGGGCGTCTCATAGACCAGGCCGCGATAGGCCCCGTAGGCCGCTGCGCTCATGCGGGCGAAGATATCCGCGCCCTGGTCGTCCGTCGCATCGCCGGCGTGGCGCAGATAGGCCAGGATCGAGGCGGCGGCGATGGTCTCAAGGCTGGTCAGACCCCCCGCCGGATGGCCGTATTTCGACGCCACGACCTCGCCCTGTTCGGTGATGCGGATGCCATGGGCCACAGCGCCGCCCGGAAGGGCCTGGATGGCCTCGAACGACGAGCCGCCGCCTCGTCCGACCGCACCGCCGCGCCCGTGAAAGAAGCGCATGTCTACGCCCCTCTGCCGCCCCAGCGCCAGCAGCCGCGAAATCCCCGAGCGGATTTCCCAATTGGACGTCAAATAGCCGCCATCCTTATTGCTGTCGGAATAGCCGATCATCACCTCTTGCAGATGATCCTGCTGAGCGATGAGAGCCTTGGCGAAGGGCAGGCTGAAATAGGCGCCCATCACATCCACGCTGGCCCGCAGGTCGTCGATGGTCTCGAACAGGGGCACGATCCGCAGGGCCGCCCGGGGCTGATCGCCCGGCAAAAGCAGGTTAGCCTCCTTCAACAGGATCGCCACCTCGAGCAGGTCCGAGACGCTGGCCGCCTTGGAGATCACGTAGTTGGCGATGGCCGCTTCGCCGAACGCGCTTTTCAGCCGTGCGGCGGCATCCACCACGCCCAGCTCCTGCGCGGTCTCGGGCGAATAGGCGCGATAGGGCGTGCGCAGCAGGCGCGGGCCGGCCAGCTCTGCGGTCAGAAGCTGGATGCGGCGCGCCTCGCTCAGCGATCCATAGTCCTCGGACACTCCGGCCTGGGCCAGAAGTTCGGCGACTACGCGCTCATGAACATCTGCATTTTGGCGCAGGTCCATGGCCGCCAGGTGAAAGCCGAAGGCGCCGACGCCTTCGCGGATCGTGAGCAGCCGTCCCTGCGCCAGGTCCCCAGCGCCATGGGAGGCTAAGCTATCGGCGATGACCGCCAGATCGGTCTCCAGCGCCGCCGGATCGGGATAGGGCGCACAGCCGGGCGCACCCGGCCGGGCCGGACCCGCGCCCAGCAGGGTCTTACGCGTGGCCGCGAGGCGCCCATAGCAGCCGATGATGGCGCGGCGATACGGTTCGTCGTCGCGGTGCGGGCTGTGATCCCCGCCGCCCTCGGCCAGGGCGAGGAGATCCTCGGACACCTCGGCCAGCTGCTGGGAAATCGACAGCTCGGAGCCGAGGACGTGCAGCTGAGCTAACAGGTGATCGATCACGGCCTCGCCTTGGCGGGTGACCGCATAGGTCAGGGTGTCGGCATTGACGAAGGGATTGCCGTCGCGGTCGCCCCCGACCCATGAGCCTACCTGGATGAACGGCGGCAGCGGCCCATCGATCTCGAACAAGGTCGCCAACTTACGCTTCAGCTTGGGAATCTGAGTCAGGAAGGTGGTGCGGAACACCGAAAGAGCGTTGTCGATCTCGTCCGACACGTTGATCCGCACCGCGCGCAGCATCCGCGTCTGCCACAGGATGCGAATCTCGCGCTTGATCTGGGCCTCGATTTCCACCGCCTCTCGGGTCATACCCTCCGGTCCGTCCAGCCGGTCAAGCAGTTCGGCGATGGCCTCCTCGCGGTCCAGGATCGATTTGCGCCGCACCTCGGTGGGGTGGGCGGTGATCACGGGGACCAGCACCGCTTGATCCAGATAGGCCCGGGCGGCGGGGTCCCTTAGATCGTGGTCTTCGCGCACCCGTTGCAGGGGCGTGAAATCGGCCGTCAGCGCCTCGCGCCGCGCCACATGATCGTCGGCGATATTGGCCAGTTGCGAGAAGATGGCGAAGCTGCGGATCAGCGACAGCGCCTCCTCGGGCGACAGGCCCCGCAGCAGGGCGGCCAGCGACACATCGGGGGCGCCATCGCGATGCTCGCCCACGGACCGCCGACGAATGTCTTCCACGCGGTCGAACAGGCGCTGGCCGTGCTGCTCGCGAATGACGTCGCCCAGGAGGCGGCCGAGAAGCCGCACTGCAGTGCGGCTCTGGGTTTGTGTCGGGCTGCCGACGCGCATGGAAGTCATCCGATTGGGCCTTGCTCAATGCACAGCAGAGGTCAGCTAAGTCATTCCCAACCGCCGCGTCCAGCCGCTAAGATCGCCTCTCCCGTTGGCCTGGCGTCAGAAATGAATGAAGCGCCCATGGGGGGCGAGTTGCTGGATCAGATCGAACTCATCCCGGTTGCTGGTGAGCACTGGCAACCCTGCCTTTGCGGCTGTCAAAAAAATGAGCGCGTCGTTCAAAGACTCCTTTCGCTGATGGCGCTGATAATTTTGTGTCCGCGCGAGGGCGCCGGCGATCAGTCCAGCCTGCGCCCAGGTTTCCGCATCCGGCGTGAGCAGTCGGGTCGGCGGAATGCCGGCGATCAGCGCGGCGTAGTGATCGCGAAGCGCTTTCCAGCCCGCGTGAGTCGGATCGCCGTTGGCTACGCCCGTTGTGATTTCAGCAATACAGACGGCGCAATGAAACAGCAGCCCTTTATCCAATAGAAGATCGACCTCAGAAGGCAGCGTACCGGCGGCGGATCGGATATAGACGTTTGTGTCCAGCAGGAGTGTCGCCCGGCCATCGCCGATCAGGTCAGCAGCGTTGACGAGCGCAGTCGCCGGGCGGGGCGTGAGGCGTCCAGGCTGCTTATCCGCCTTGATGCGGCGCAAGCCCGCCGCGAGGTCAATAGTCAAGCTGGTGATCTGCGCCCAGTTTGCCTCGCGTCTTCGTCAGGAAGCTTGCCGTTGGGTCCGGCTGGGCCAGCATCGCCAGCGCCAGCAGCCCGAGTTCCGTGGGTTTGCAGACTCCGCTCTCCCGCATCGCCGCCTCGATCAGCGCTTTGGGCGCCCGGAAGCTCACATGCTCCGACCGCTCGCCATCGAGAAGACCGGCTCGACGTGCTTCCTCCAGCACAACGGCGGCGCGCGGCGGTAAGCGTTTCTCACGGTCGGGTGTTGCGATCTTGGCGACCATTGGCTACTCCGTTGTGTGCATATTATGCGATCATGTCACACAAATCAACGATGGTTCAAATGGCAACCCCGATCCTAGGCCTGTCGTCCATGGCCACGCGTCTGATCCTGGGCGAGCTGACCCAGCGCTACGAGGATGCGTCGGGCGTTCGGGTGAATATTCAGGCCATGGGCGGCGTGGACGCCGCGCGGCGGGTTCGCGAGGGAGAGGCTGTGGATCTCGCCATCCTGGCGTCTGGCGTTATGGCCAAGCTGGAGGCCGAGGGTCATATCCTGGCCGGCAGCATCGAGGGTTTCGCCCGCTCCGGGATGGCGATCGCCGTTCGCGACGGCGCGCCATGGCCCGATATCGGCGACGCCGAGGCGGTGCGCCGCGCGGTGTTCGCGGCCAAACGCGTTGGCTACTCGACCGGGCCGAGCGGCGATCACTTGCTCCAACTCTGCGAAGCTTGGGGATTGCCCGCCGGCGATGAACGCCTGCTGAAGGCGCCGCCGGGCGTGCCCGTGGGGTCCTTGGTGGCGCAGGGCGAGGCCGATCTGGGCTTCCAGCAGCTCAGCGAGCTGATCCACGTGCCGGGAATCTCTGTGGTCGGACCCCTCCCGCTAGAAATCCAAGCCGTCACGCTCTTCGCCGCAGGGGTATGCAGCACATCCAAGCAGCCGGCCGAAACGCACGCGCTGATCGCTTATCTGGCGTCAGCGCAAACAGACGCGGTGAAGCGGGCGCAGGGGATGGAACCGGCGTGACGCCTTACCCCTTCGCGGGATAATCGACGTACTTCAAACCCTTGGCGGCCAGGCGGTCGCGGAAGCCGTAGATGTCCAGGCCCAACTCGCCCGCCTCCAGGCGCTTGCGCACGCCCGCTTCCTTTTCCTCGCGCGCCTTGGATTTGGCCAGGACCTCCACAGCCTTCTCTAAAGGCACGACGACCACGCCGTCGTCGTCCGCCACGATCACATCGCCCGGATGCACCAGGGCGCCGGCGCAGACGATGGGGGTGTTGACGTTGGCGATGGTCTCCTTGACCGTGCCCTGGGCGAACAGGGCCTTGGACCACACGGGGAAGCCCATCTCGGTCAGGGTGGCCGCGTCGCGCACGCCTGCGTTCATGATCAGGCCGCGCACGCCGCGCGACATGAGCGAGGCGGCCAGCAGGTCGCCGAAATAGCCGTCCTCGCAGGGGCTGGTGGGCGTCACCACCAGGATGTCGCCGGGTTGGCACTGCTCGACCGCCACATGGATCATCCAGTTGTCGCCGGGCGCGACCTCGCAGGTCACCGCCGATCCCGAGATGTGGGCTGGGCGATAGACGGGGCGCATATAGGAGGCCAATAAACCCACCCGGCCCTGGGCTTCGTGTACGGTCGCGACGCCGTAATCCTTGAAGGCGTCGACCACGGCCTTATCGGCCCGGGGCGTGTTGCGGACCACGATGCTCATGCGGCGAATTCCTCGGTTTCCACGTCCATCTGGTTGGAGGGGCTGTAGCGGCCGCCCCGAACCGTTTGCTGATTGATGATCGCGCTGAGGCGTGCCGCGGTTGCGGCGTCGAGCTGAACATCGGCGCCGCCGGCGTTCTCGATCAGATGGTCCAGCTTGCCCGTGCCGGGAATGGGAACGATGTCGTCGCCTTGGGCCAGCACCCAGGCCAGCGCCAGTTGCGCCAAGGTGCAACCGAGCTGCGACGCGATGGCCGCCACGGGCTCCAGCAGCTTCAGATTGGCCGGATAATTCTCGGCGTTGAAGCGCGGCATCCCGCGGCGGATATCCTGGTCCTCCAGAGCCTGGACGTCGGTCAGGCGGCCCGACAGATAGCCGCGTCCCAGGGGGCTGAAGGCGACGAAGGTCACGCCCAGCTCGCGGCAGGTTTCCAGAACGGCGATTTCCGGATTGCGGGTCCAGAGCGAATATTCGGTTTGCAGGGCGCTGACGGGGTGCACCGAATGGGCGCGCCGCAACGTCGTGGCCGAGGCTTCCGACAGGCCATAGGCGCCGATCTTGCCCTCGGCGATGAAGTCGGAGAACGCGCCGGCGATATCCTCGATGGGGGTCTTGGGATCGACGCGGTGCAGGTAATAAAGATCGATATGATCGGTTTTCAGCCGGCGCAGGCTGTCTTCCAGGGTCTTGCGGATCGTCGCTGGCCGCCCGTCGATCAGGCGCTTGCCGGTCTCGTCTATCCAGAGGCCGCATTTGGACGCCAGGTGAAATTCCTTGCGCCGGGCGCCCAGCGTCTCGCCCACCAGGGTCTCGTTGTGACCCAGCCCGTAAACCGAGGCGGTGTCCAAGTGGGTGTGACCCAAATCGAGCGCCTTATGAAGGATGG
>Ga0116226_10005050_pt1 | contig 11748 bp, 9 predicted proteins | sample S1TSphfallax_FD_89692 | JGI IMG/M metagenome (GOLD analysis project Ga0116226, IMG submission 89692) | Host-associated microbial communities from peat moss isolated from Minnesota, USA - S1T2_Fa - Sphagnum fallax MG | ecosystem: Host-associated > Plants > Peat moss > Unclassified | place: USA... | reverse complement strand
TAGTATACATACATATGCATATTATATATAATTTTAGTACATACATTAAAATACACCCCTATGTCATTGTAGAATACCTTTAGGATGTAACTAATTTGGTGACTATTGCGACTAATGGGACATTTTAACCTATTAATGGATGAAAATAAATGTAAAATCGATCCAACCAATAGGATGAAATTTCTAATAGTTGCATCATAGTTGTGAGAATGACCAAAATAATTGAAATTTGGTCATATGTAGTTGTAATATTCCCAAATCTAGTCGCAAATGACTACAAGTCGCTTGTAGTCGTAAATGGACTGGTTACATTTTGGCTGATTTCTACTAGTGTTAGTTGCTACCCCTTGCTTCTTCATTCTAGCATTTCCATGCAACCTTTATTTTGTCCCATATTTTCTATCTTGTTTGTAAGATAAATATGAAGACCATGAAATCCCAACAATCCTCTACCAAGTTGCTTCACAAATTTCAACATCCTATATTGTAACAAACCTTTGTTTCTTTATTCCAATTCTCTAGTGCAATCTTCTAGGAATATCCAAAATATGTGTTCTTCTATTAGCGAATGACAAGTTCCAGAACTCTTGTCACATAATTGACATCTTCTCACAAACAAAATACTGACAATAATTGAAAGAGAAACAACTATTTGAACTCACAACACAAACTAACTCATTACTTAATAGTCAATCAATCCTTGAAATGGAAGCTTCATGTTTTAATTCCCTTTGTTTTTTTCAAAAAAATGTAATTTTTTCCTCACACCTACAACTCCTTTTTCATCCTCTTTCAACACATGATGTTCATCATATGTAACAAGCAACGATGATAAAGAATGACCATCAAGAATTGTTTGTGAAAAAGGCCACCTCCATAATGACATTATTTATGATTGATCCTTTGGACAATTGAAAATTTTGACCCGAATGTCAATTTCACCAAGATCATCGTCCAAAATAAGCTCCCTTGGGTCATAAGTGATAATCATCCTTTTAGCAATAATCTCTCCAACATGATTCACCAACTCACACTTTTTGCCACGCTACTCCATTCTTTTCATACAAGGACCATTTTTCAATCCTTCTTACATATCTTTTTCACCTCTTACATTTGTTGACAAACCATCCTACTCCATACCTTAAGAAATTATAATGTTCTCCTTTGAACTAGCCTCCCAAGCCTCTTCCATTTGCGCCCCATTTGTAAAGGAAACAATTATACCGTTCTCTTGTAAATTAACCTTTGGAGCCTCCTCCATGGGTACTGCATATGTAGATCTTTCCTCCCTTAGCAACCATGTGTGATCTTTCACAATAGACACCAACTACCAACAACAACCCAACCATGATACATCTTTCACTGGCTAAAAGCAATATAATTGCACAGAATATCCAACAAATATTCCACAAGGATTTGGAAACAATAATCTCAAATTTTGGAACCGTTGGAAAATAATTTCCACAACCACTAAATATAATTCTTAGGTTTGCTGGAACCATTTACAATAATCAAATTAGCTTCTTTGCATCTCCCATGACAAACACAAAATTCATTCCCTATCACTTTTTGAGTACCACAAATCAATTGGATCTCCACCTTTCAAAAGTAGAGTCCCCATCCTTCATTATGACATTTACATCTCACATTTAGGTGAAGTGGAATAATTTGTCCAACTCAAAAACTCCAACAACCTTTAATATTTTCCAACACATAAACATATTGAAAATAAAAATAAAACATTGATTTAGTCAAAGCTTATTTAAAATTGTTTTCGAAAACTAGTACATAGAAACAATGAAAAATCAAGTGCCTTCCTAATTCATGAAACATGTTAAACCTTTTACACCACAAAGACAAGGAAGGAGAATCGAGCGGCTACCCAATTCTGATTCCCCACTAAGACAAGGAAGGAGAATCCAACACCTACCAAATTATCTTTCCACCAAAAATAAAGGGCAAGAAAAGTGAGCAATTGTTTGATTTTCCTTCTCATTTAAAGAATGGGAAGGAGAATCAAGCAACTACCCAATTATCCTTCCTGGCTATACACGAGGGAAGGGTAATCTTAGTATTAAAATTTTGATTAAGGTTAATTAACATGTTAATAACATTAATCCTAATTAATAGAAGATTAATTTAGTTAAGTTATATTAATGAGAATAAAGAAGATTTAAATCCTTGGTAAGGTAGTACATAGGAATTAAGTTAACCGTAACTGTGATATTATTTTTTGGTTATGTAAGTAATAAATTATGTTCAAGATTGAAAAATTGAACGAAATGGAAGAAATATATTCATTGAAGCATTGATGTAATCAAACAACCTCAAAATTTGAATTTGACAATGTGTTTGAGGAGGTGGTTATGTTTCTACCTTGCATGAAGAAGTTAATATGTTATAATAGCAAAGTTGTAGAGATTGCCTTGGAGGACGAAATTGAAATCATATGAATTGCAATGTGTCTCATGAGTTATCATGAAAGTTGAAGTAGGAAAACCTACGAAGATAAATAGACGCATAAAAAGCAAAGCATATTTTTAAGGTAGAAACTAGGGAAAGGTAGTGAGAGATGAAAAGAAGCCATAATGGATTTTGAAACTAAAATTGTTTCTAGACATTATCCTAAAACTAAATTGAAATGAGGTTATAAAACAATCTCATGCCTAACACATTTACAAACAAAATATTTAGTGAAAAAGTTACATTTGCCCATAATCAATGTATGACTTAAGAGTTACGAAACAAAAGCAAAATGTGTTGCATGCTCCTCGTGTTGCTTTGGGCTAGTGCGCTTTAGAGTGACATCCTTCTTATTCGAATTGACTCGTGTTTCATTTGTCCACCATAGTTGGACAAAAGTTTCATTATCATTTGAGAACCCATCTAACCTTTTCTTCCTTCAAGAAAGGTCAAATTGTGAAATGCTAAAGATTTGCAGAGATTGTTATCACATTAAGGCATGATGAATGTTCTTTCTTTCGGTCCCCAACAATCATGAAAGGGTCTTGACACCAACAAGTATGTTGTTAGAAACATCCTTGTTAATAGTTGCCTATAGTAATACACCTTTGTGAGCTAATACAATGTTGGAATGCAATCTTTTCATGGAACCCAACTGTGATTGGAAACTTTTTATGATTGCTAGTTGCGCTTTCACTTCATGGGGCCTTGGATAGTATTTTGGTAAGAGTGTAGCCATCATTTCATGTTGGAAAACCTTTCCAACTATTTTCAACCTTGAAGTTAATGAAGCACATTGTGTTAATTTTTTCGTCACCCACAACACAATCTTAGTTGCAATATGATTGATTCTTTTCAAGGTCATCTCATCTGGAAGCCAATCATCGTCATAAGCGATTACAAAATTTCACGTTTTTTCATTCTTTTGCTTCATTTTTGTTCTTTGCTCTCGTTGGCATAGCTTTTGACACATTCTCCTCTCTAGTGTTGTTTTTTAAGCTTTCATTTCTTCCTTTGCAACTTCAGTTTGCACAAGATTGTTGCTTTTATTTCGACCAACTTTATTACGTGTTTAAGCTTAATTAATTAATTATCGTACCTACCTACCTACCTAGGTAACTTAGTTTGGTACATACCTACCTAGTAAGCCTAGGTGGCCTAAGCTATTTACTTAATTAATAGGATAGGCTAGGTCTACCTAGTAAGCCTAGGTGGCCTAAGCTACTTACTTAATTAATAGGATAGGCTAGGTCTACCTAGTAGGCCTAGGCTACATACCTATAGTAGGCGTAGGTTAGTAGGTTACCTACATGATTAATAGGTCTACCTAGTAAGCCTAGGTCACTTAGGATACCTACCTAGAAGCTTACACTACTTAGTTATAGACTACTTAATAGTCTTAAACTACATCCTAGGTAACCTACTAGATAGGTTTTGGTTAGGCTACCTAACTAGGCTATTAGTCAAGTTATTACTTATCAAATAACTTATTAGCTTATTAATTATTCTAGGCTAGATAGGTAGTTTAGGCCTAGCTTAACTTACTAGTTATGTTAAGTTAGGTAGGTAGTTTCGGCTTAACAAGTAGGTTAAGTCATCAAATGAATATTGTTCATTTGATTAAATGTCAAATCATAATGGCCACTTTGACTAAGTGTCAAATTAGGATGATTAATTTGATTAAACCCTATCCATTCAATATGGGTAATTTGAATAAACCATGGCCATTTTGATGGACATTTGTCCATTTTGACCAAATCTTTGACTTGCCACTTGGTCAAAAAGGTCACTTTAGTCAAATGTACTAGTCAAATATATCTTTCAAATGTATTGGTCACATGTAACATGCGATTTTCATGCCCTAAACTTGTAGTCAAAATGGACATACCTTTGGGTCAATGTGGACATTTCGATGAAGTTGGCCTTCTTAAAAACCGCATTTTCTTGTAATGATGATTATAACCACTATCTAATGCACACATACAAAATTCCATTAGCTTGAGGAGTTGATTTGCATGTGTACATAATCCCATCAACTCAAAGATGCATAATCAAAATCCTACACAATGAACAAGTTTGATGACGAGATCCAAAGAGGCAAAGGTTGGAGAATAAAAAATGGAAGAGAACAAATGAATAATGATTAGGCAAGATCCAAAGGGGTGAAGGTTGGAGAATCAAAAAAGGCAAAGTGCAAATGAACAATGATTAGGCATTCAAGAAAAAATGTCAACACTGATGAAACAACATCGAACATGCAATGTTGATAAGAGGAACTTGGAAACACTAACAAAACTTTTCTTGCTGCCAATATTAAATTTATGATTTAAAAGAATTATACTCAAAATTTGGCACAATTTGACCATGTGGGTCATCTTGATTTGCCTTACATGAAAAATTTGGTTGTGTTGTTGTCTAAAAATATACAAGCTAAAAGAAATTTTCCTTTGAAATCCCTTATCGACCCCCTTCTGCCAAAAGTTTTTTAGTCCATGAAAACAAATTGGATGCATGGGTGTTCAAAAATATGTAAAACAGAAAAAAAAACCCCTATAAAATGTCAACTTGAAAATTTTACAAAATGTCACCACGTGGGTGAACATGATTTGCTTGATACAAAACATTAGTCCCATGGTGTGTCCAAAATTTGAAACTTATAAAAGATAATATTTAAAGTCCTTTGAAGTTAATTAAAATCCAATTTAATTAACAAATAATCAAACAAAAATTAAAACTTTGACGTGGAACATCCTAATTCACTCCAAGCAAAAATATAATATGGCCACATGTGTTCTATAATGTCTAAATTGACAAATAAAGATCCTAGATCCTTGTGTCACCGCCAACAATATTTCCATAATTGTAATAACTAAAAAAATGGCCCAAAATGAGAATGTGGATCAAGCTTATTCATGGAACCAATTCTTGAGGGTGTGTATATGCACGTTGGAACTTAAAATTAATCATGGCTACACCTTTCAATAGTTCATTATAGCTTTTCAAATCAATGTATTAATTGAAAGATTACGATTAAATAAAAAGTTCGACATGTTGATCGGCTGATTTATTTTTAAAATTATTAATTGAGGGTGCGAAAAAATAGTTAATTAAAAAGTAACTATCAGTTGTGACAGTTGCATTAAACCAATGCTTGAACCAATGAACATTAATGTGGATGGGTTTGTGGCCAATTTGTCATTGGCTGCAACAAACATACCTTGAATTTCCCCATGTGGGCCTTTGGATTTTGAAATAGTTAGTAATTGACATCATTTAGATTGATCAAAATGATTTGTTTAATCTAACAACTCACATGTCAAGGCAATAGTACCACATTTAGACATAGTGCAATGCAATACAATGGAAACATTTTGGATAGTTTTTGACCCCCTTCATTCACCTTTATGTAACTAACCACATGTGATAATTAAATCAATTTTTAATTGATGGCCCATCTAAAACATGTCATGTCATCTATGGGCATGTTTTTTTTTGTGCCAAAAGGACCAAGTTTTCCCACACTTTTGGTTTCTACTTTTAGAAAATTCATTTTTTGACATTTTTTTTCTTTTTGGGGGAGAACTTTTTGATTTGATTATTAATCATCGTTAAACCTTATAATTGACACATGGAAAAAATTCATCCAATTTGGTTCTTGGATGAAGATTTTAGGAATATATTTGTGGTTTTGAGTACATAAGTACATTACATTTGTTTTCACAAATATATTCTATTCTCCCACTTTTAAAAATGAAATGAAATAATTTTTTTTCTAACCTTTTGCCTAGGTTATATACTAAGATATTGTGCAAAAAATAGTGAAAATATTTCAAAGTTTTGATGTGAGATACATCAAAATATGCACACCCCTATAAAATAGTACAATGTGACATCCGAAACGAGGTCACTGTAGTGTGCTTTCACCCCAACATGAAATTATTCCATCTTGTTTCTTTTGTTTAGATTTTCGCAACAATTTTGTTGGCAACGTTCATTTGAAAGTTCATCTATTTTATTTATCATTCAAGAATATTGTTCATCTATGACACATGGCAAAATATTCCTTCAGGTCACCAAATATTTCGTCCTATGTGTCAAATAATATTTCGTTGATGTTAACAATATATTCCAAAAAAGATTCCCTTGGGTTCACTTGTTCACCATTCACAAGATAGCATCCTTGGACTTCCTAGGGGTCAAATCAAGCAATCGTTAAATTTTTCGCCTCCAACTTCTTGAGGGGGAGAATCAAGGGACCACTTGATTTTCCCCCTTCAACTTCTTGAGGGGGAAAATTGGGTGGCCATTTGATTCTCCCCCTCCGACTTCCTCAAGGGGAAAATTAGGCGACTACCTAATTATGCCCCTTCAACTTCTCGAAGGGGGAGAATGAGGTGGCTACCCGCTTGTGCCCCTTCAACTTCTTAAAGGGGGGAATTGGGTGGCTCGATTTTCCTTCCTTGTCTTTGTGGTGTAAAAGGTTTAGCATGTTTCGTGAATCAAGAGGGCATTTGATTTTTCGTTGTTTCTATGAACTAGTTTTTGGAAACAATTTCAAACAATTTTTTATTAAATTATTATTATTATTTATTCCAAGATGTTTCTATGCTAGAAAATATTGAAGGTTGTGGGAATTTTTAAGTTGGGTGAATTGTTCTAATTCATCTAAATGTGAGATGTGAATACATAAGGATGGGGACTTTACTTTTGAAGGGCGGAGATCCGATGAATTTCTAGTATTCGAGAAGTGATGGGGAATGAATTTGTGTTGGTTGTGGGAAATACCAACAAGCTAATTGACTATTGTACATAATTCTAATGGATTTGAAAATTATATTGTGATGGTTGTGGAATTTATTTTCCAACGGTTCCAAAATCTAAAATTATTGTTTCCAAATCCTTATGGAATATTTGTTGGAGATTTTGTTGGATCAAATTTCTTTTGGGTAGTGAAAGATGTATCATGGTTGGGTTGTCACTAGAAGTCAATGTTTATTGTGGAAGATCACATGGGGTTGTTCAGGGAGGAAAGATCTACAAATGTGACACCTACGAAGGAGGCTTGAAAGGTTAATTCAGAGGAAAACACTAGAATTTTTTCCTCTACAAATGGGGCACACATGGCGGGGGTTCGGGAGGTTAACTTAGAGGAAAACACAAAAATTTCTGAAGGTATGGAGGAGGGTCGTCCTTCGACAAATGTAAGAAGTGGAAAAAATATGCGAGGGGTCCAACCATGTTATTAGGAGCCACACGTGCCCCCTTAGACCACTACTTTATTCTTAAAATATTCTTAGAATGTATTTAATACATCTTTTAAAAAACATTAAAAATGTTAATTTTTTAAAATACTATTATGTTAAGGTGTGTATTTTTAAAAATCCCAAAATATGTCATTAAAAAATATTTTCAATTTGTGTTTTTAATGTCAAAACTACATTTAAGCTACTTTTATGCAACTTTTAAATAATGGTTACAAGAGATTAAAAGTCCTTATAGATATTTCTCATTAATTAAATTGATTCAAATTTTTATGATATGCATATAATGTATTAACAATAAATTTTTAAAAAAATAATTATATATATATATATTTTTATAGTCCAAAGTTCAAAAAATTAAATAGTGGTTACAACAGCTTTTGGTACATGTTAGTATGACTACACACCCCAAGAGGGAATGAAGAATGTTCCTTGTATGAAAAGAATGAAGTGGCGGGGGAAAAAGTGTGAGTTGGTGAATCATGTTGGAAAGATTATTGTTGAAGGGAGGATTGTTGCCTATGACCCAAGGGAGCCTGTTTTGGACGATGATCTTCGTGAAATTATTGTTGGGGTCACAATTTTGAATTATCCCAAGGATAGATCATAGATAATGTCAATATGGAGGTGGCCTTTGTCACGAACATTTCTTGATGGTTATTATTTATCATCATTGCTTGTTGGATATGATGAACATCATGTGTCGAAAAAGGATGAAAAAGGAGTTGTAGGTGTGAAGAAAAAAATTACATTTTTTTGAAGAAAAAACAAAGGGATTTAAGACATGAGGCTTCCATTTCAAGGATTGATTGACTATTAAGTTGTGAGTTTGTTTGTGTTATGAGTTCAAATAATTGTTGTTCTTTCAATTCTTGCTAGTATTTCGTTCGTGAGAAGAGGTCAATTGTGTGACAAAAGTTTTGGAACTTGTTCAAAAGTGCATATTTTGGATATTCCTATAAGATTGCACCATAGAATTGGAGTAAAAAAATAGAGGTTTGTTACAATATAAGATGTTGAAATTTGTGAAGCAACATGGTATAAGATTGTTGGGATTTCACAATCTTCATACCTATTTTACAAAAAAGATAGCAAATGTGGGACAAGGTAAAGGTCACATGGAAATGTTGGAATGAAGAAGCAACAAGTAGCAACTAGGTAGGCTAAAAGCAATGTTCAATTGTTGATTAATTAGTGTGTTGATGTAATGCCACTCCAAATGAAGGGAATTGGGAATGGTAAACAAGATGTTCAACTTTTAATTTTGAACATTTGGAAAAGTATTTGAAAAAGGAACAATGAGGTGGAGTCAAATTTTGCATCCTTGTTATGTTTGTAAAATTATTTATGTCATATTTTTTTGCTTGTGTCTTGTTAATGCAAATAGAGTTTTGTAGGTTTTTTCATCTAAACTTTTTTTTTTTTGGCGTGATATTGTAGATTAGTAAGGAATTAAATATTGATGAGGTATTTCAATCTACTATGAGTTGGTTGAGGAGAAAATACCATCTAAATGTTGATGTGTAAAAAAGAGGTTCAACCTTCGCAAAATGTGTTATATGCGAATCTTTGAAAGACCTAATATCCAAAGTTGGAAAAACTAGTGTTAGTGCCAAGGAACATGAAATGAAATTGAAAAGGGATAACAAGCATTAAAAGTCATGTAAACATTTTTACCATAGTTGGAAAGCTGAGTCCATTCAATCAAAGGAGGAATTTTTGTGTATCATTCACAATAAAATGGATCATTCAAAGACTGTTTTACCAAGGTTGCAAGTGAAAAATAAAATGGTTGTTGGGCTAGGTCAATTACCAATAACGTTGACTAGAATGATTGCTCATGGGCATGGTGATGATTGGCATTTGTTCAATATTCAAATGAATTGTGGCCCAATGACCCTAGTTTCACAATTGGATTTCTTTTGCATCTACTACGAACTTTGGAGAAGGAACCTATTTGTGAGTCACAAATGTTGTTTGATCATGAACTACAAAATGAATTCTTTGAGTAGCTAATGTGAGGGAGTTCACAATGTTTGAAGTCATTGAAAGCACCTAAACAAGTTGTTGGTGCAAAACCATTGTTTGAAAAGTTATTGCTTCAAATGGATAACTATGTGAAGGACAATAAAAATCAGCACTTGCTTGTTTTTTTGCCATTATTAATAATGAAGGAGGTCTTTGAAGAGGTTTAGTTGGGATTTCTTATTGTTGGTCATACACATGAGGACATTGATGGAAATTTTGGCTACTTGTCAAAAAAATTGAAAGAACATAATAACTATGTGTTAGCAGATTTAATGAAAGCATTTATGGTTTCACAAGAATGACCATTCATTCCCCAATTGATTCAAGAAATCCTAGAGCAAATTTTGGGTTCAAGGATATTTGAAAGATGGAGTTGAGGTATTGGTTGGACACATAGACATGCATCTTTTGGATTTTTTGTGGATTCTTCTGGGTGGCTAGTGGTGCAATATAAGGTGTCTATGAGATTTAATAAGGAGCCCCAAAGATGGCCCTATAATTCAATTGTGGAAGTTTTATGATCAAGGTCACCCCAAGCTTCCTAGTGGAATTCCAAAACCTATTCCTTTCCGTCCTATTTGGGGGAATGATGCTTCAAAGTTAGTAGAGAAAGTGCAATTCATCAATAGTGGAATTCCAAAACTTGTTCCTTTCTGTCCTTTTTGAGGGAATGATGGTTCAAAGTTAGTAGATAAAGAAAAATTCATTAATAATAGAATCTCAAAGTATTTAGAGTTTTGGAAGTTTAATATTTTGAAAGATGAAATGTACGCAAGAGTCATGAACCATATATTGAATATTGGGCTCAAGTATTTAGAATGCTTGTCAAAATTAATTATCCAATAAAGTTTTGTATTGTTAGATAGCTTTTGGCCGACTAGTAATTGGAAAGTTAATCATGTGAGATTTTTTATTCCATATGTTCTTATCTTTGATGATATTGAATTTCTAGTTATCCCTCCGTATTGTAGGCCTAAAAACATGAAGTTGTCTTTGAATACAATAGCTTCACTCCTTTTACTAGGGATTTACATGAAGGGGATTTTTTTCTTGCATGTCCATCTAAACTTGAAATGTATCTAGTATGGATGGGAAGAACACATAGTGATGTGGTCAAGGATGCGAATGATGAACATTAACAAATGGTGCATGTTCAATGGTGGGTGCCCTTCAAGAAAGGAGCATGCAACAATGTAGAGTTGTTTTGAGATTGTTGGGAAGGAAAGTGGAAATGCAATTTAACGAACCCCATGCAATGGGTGGACATTGATTTTATTGCGTTTTCATTTCTTGCTAGGAAAAATACAACCATGAATATCATCATAACATTATATTTGTGCATGCTACTTAGGCTAGAGCAAACATTGATGTGGTGAATGAAGTGAACTATATGCAACCAAATGAAATGCTTTTATCATCATGTCATTGATGATTAAAATAATAATTGATTTTTCAAAAGAAGAATTATGTGAGCTCAATGTGGAATGTATTGTTGAAATTTATGTTATTTTAAAGTTAATATATGATTTAAAATAATTTTGAATACATTTACATAATAGTAACATTTAATGGCCACCCAATCCTAGTTAATTAGTAATGACTACATATTAAGCTACAATATTATTAAAAATGAAAGTTAAATTAATATGTTTCAACCTCTTTGTAGAAATATTATTATAATATTAACATCTGGTGGCCAAGAAATATTCCTACTGTTATAATTTGATGAACTAGGTACCATTTTTTCTTTATTTAAAACTAAGTTAAACATTTCAATATGTTTGAAAAAATAATATTATATATATTATAGATGCTCTAAGTTTTATAATTTGATGCTTTAGGTACCATTTTTCTTAAAACCTAAGTTCTAATTGTTTTCATGGAAATTTATTGCAAGATGTAATTTTGTGTCAATCATATGAAAATTCAATGGTTTTGGGCCACTAAACAAATTTCAAGTTAACTCCAAAAATAACATTTAAGTCCAAAATTAGTT
>Ga0116226_10005049_pt1 | contig 11748 bp, 9 predicted proteins | sample S1TSphfallax_FD_89692 | JGI IMG/M metagenome (GOLD analysis project Ga0116226, IMG submission 89692) | Host-associated microbial communities from peat moss isolated from Minnesota, USA - S1T2_Fa - Sphagnum fallax MG | ecosystem: Host-associated > Plants > Peat moss > Unclassified | place: USA... | reverse complement strand
TACGTCGCGCAGAGCGTGGTCGACGGCATCGCCGCCTACGGCAACGCGATCGGCGTCCCCAACCTCGGCGGCGACGTCTACATCGATTCCTCGTTCGACGACAACGTGCTCGTCAACGTCGTCGCGCTCGGCCTCGTGCGCGCCGATCAGATCATTCACTCGAAGGCGCCGCCGGGTTCGGCGGGCTACGATATCGTGCTCGTCGGGAAGGCGACCGATCGCAGCGGATTCGGCGGCGCATCCTTTTCGTCGCTGACGCTCGATGAGGCGGACGCCGAAGCCAACAAAGGTGCCGTTCAGGTCCCCGATCCGTTTCTCAAGAGCGTCGTCATGCGCGCGTCGTACCGCGTGTTCGCGGAGTTGCGCGCCCGCGGCATCGAGGCGGGCTTCAAGGATCTCGGTGCGGGCGGTCTGTGCGGCTGCAGCGCCGAGCTCGTCGCGGCCGGCGGCTACGGTGCGGAGATCGACCTCGATTTGGCGCCGACGGCGCAACCCGACTTGCCCGCACCCGTCATCGCGATCGGAGAAACGCAAGAGCGGCTGTGCTGGATCGTTCCGCCGTCGTTCACCCCGGCGCTGCTGGCGATTTACAACGAGGAATTTGCACTTCCGCGCATCGCGCGCGGCGCGTGCGCGGCCGTGATCGGGACCGTGACCGAAGGCGATCGCTACGTCGCGCGCCACCTCGGCGCGGTCGTGATGGACGTACCGCTCGGTTTCCTCACCGAAGGCGTGCGCTACAACCGCCCCTACACGATCGCGTTGCCCGACGCCGAGCCCGTCGAGGTGCTGCTCGAACGCGTGCGGGCGTTGCCGCTGCAGTCCACGGGCGAGCTGCTGTTCGCCGCGCTCGCGCACCGCGACGTCTGCTCGCGCGCCGCGATCATCGAGCGCTACGATTCGGTCGTGCGCGGGACGACCGCCGTTCCGGCCGGGTATGCCGATGCGGGCGTCATCGTTCCGCTGGCGGGCGCACCGCTCGGCATCGCGCTCAGCGTCGACGGCAACCCGCGCTACGGCGCGATCGATCCGCAACGCGCGGCCGAGCTCGCGGTGATCGAGTCGGTCCGCAACGTCGCCGCGGTCGGCGCGACGGCGGCGGGACTCACCGATTGTTTGAACTTCGGCGATCCGACGGATCCGAAGGCGCTCGGCGCATTCGTCGCCGCGGTCGACGGCCTTGCGTATGCGGGCCGCGAGCTCGGCGTCCCGTATGTCTCGGGCAACGTGAGCCTCTACAATCAATCGAAATCGGGCCGCGCGGTCGCGCCGTCGCCGATCGTCGCCTGCATCGGCACGATCGCCGACGTCGCGTACACGACGACCTGCGACCTCAAACGCGCGGGCAGCACGCTGCTGTTACTCGGCATGCCGCAAGCCGCACTCGGCGGCTCGGTCTACGCGGAGATCGTGGGCCTCTCGACGCCCAATCTCGCGCAGCCCGATTATGCCGCGATCCGGCGCGAGCTCGCGCTGCTCGGCGCGCTGCAGGATGGCGCGCTCGTCCTCGCCGCACATGATATCTCGGACGGTGGCCTCCTCGTTGCGGTCGCGGAGATGACGTTCGCGGCGGCGCGGACTGGTGCGCTGCTCGGCGCGCGGATCGCCGACCCCGCGCGCTGGGCGCCGGAACTGCCGGCCGCCGTCGCGCTCTTCGGCGAATACGGCGGGTTCGTACTCGAGGTCGCCGACGCTGCCGCGGTGCGGGGCCAGGCCGATGCGTACGGCGTCGCCGTGCTACCGATCGGCGAAACGCTCGATCGCCCGGAGATCGCAATCGAACCCGGCGCCGAGCCGCTCCCGGTCGCCGCGTTGCACGAAGCGTGGTCGGCTCCGCTGCGTAATTTTTATGGAGATGTGGCGTGAGCAGCGCCGCGCGGGTCGCCGTACTCGTCTATCCGGGGACGAATAGTGAAGAAGAGACGCTGCGCGCGTTGAGCGCGGCGGGCGCCGATGCGGAGATCGTTCACTACAGCCGCGGGAAGGACGCGCTCGGAGCGTTCGGGGCGTACGTGCTGCCCGGCGGGTTCGCGTACGAAGATCGCGTGCGCGCCGGTGCCGTCGCGGCGCATGACGCCCTGACCGACGCCGTGATCGCGGGCGCGCAGGCCGGCAAGCTCGTGCTCGGCATCTGCAACGGTGCGCAGGTCTTACTCGAAACGGGCCTGGTCCCCGGCACGGGTCCGGTACGTCGGCCAACGGCGGCCTTCACGCCGAATCTTCCCGGCGGACGCTATCAGTGTAAGCGCGTCTACGTACGCCCCACGGTCGACGAGCAACGGATGCCGATCCTCGCGGGCTTCCCGAGCGACCCGCTGCCGGTGTGGATCTCGCACGGCGAGGGCCGCTTGCAAGCGGAGGCGGCCGAACTCGCGGCGCTCGATCGCGACGGCCACGTGGCCTTCGTCTATTGCGATGCGCTCGGCGCGCCCATCGCGGCACCCAACGGTTCGCAGCTCGCTGCGGCCGGACTCATCGACCGCAGCGGTCGCATCCTTGCGATCATGCCGCATCCTGAACGCGATGCGAACTCGCGCATCGCGCCGCCCGGCGGCGCCGCATTCTTTCGCGCGTTCGTCCGCGCGCTCGGAGCCGGCTAGCGATGCTGACGCTGGCGTTCGCGGTCTCGCTGACTATCCCTGACAACGAAGCGTTCACCGCGTATGAGGCACTCGTGCGAATGGGCTTACCGATCGAGGCAATCGAGCGTGCCGACGTCTGGCGTTTCGTCCTCGATGCCGCGCATGCAGATGCGTTGCGGCGCGAGATCGTGACGATCGAAACCATTTTCAATCCCAACAAACACCGGCTCGAGGAACGCGCGAACGATGTTCCGGCGGCGGGCGAGGTATGGGTCGCCCCACGCGACGAAACCCAAACGACGACGGTCGCCGGCCGGACGTTGCCCGGCGTCTCCGCCATCCGGCGAGCCACGGCGTGGCGCGTTCGCGCCGCCGACGCCGAGTCCGCCGCCCTGCTCGAGCGAGCCGTGACGGAGTTCTTGTGTAACCCCGCTTTCCAGAAAGTCTTGCGATGACGATGATTGTCGACCCCTATCCGCTCGGCAAAGAACGCAAAGCCGGGGCCGGCGAGTTCTATACCATCGCAACGCTGGGCTCGCATTCCGCGCTGCAAATCCTCAAGGGCGCGCACGACGAGGGGTTCCATACGCTCGCGATCGCGAACCGCGACATGGAACGGCTCTACCGCAGCTACGGCTTCATCGATGAAGTGATCGCGATCGAATCGTATTCGGAGTTCATGGGCCTCGTCCCCGAACTCGAGAAACGCAAGATCATCATCGTGCCGCACGGTTCGTTCGTCGCGTATCTCTCGCTCGACGAACACAAGAAGATGCCGATCCCGTATTTCGGCAACAAGGCCGTGCTCGATTGGGAAGCGAGCCGCGAGCTGCAGCGCCAGTGGCTCACCCGTGCCGGGCTCAAAGTGCCACGCCAATTCCGGACCGGCGGCGAGATCGACCGGCCCGTGATCGTGAAACTCTACGGCGCGGCCGGCGGCAAGGGCTACATGTTCTTGCGCAACGCGATGGATTTCGAGGAGCGCGCCGGCTTGCTCGCCCGCCAGAATTACATCCTGCAAGAATACATCATCGGCGTGCCGTTCTACATCCATTATTTTTACTCGCCGCTTACCGGCAAGATGGAAGTGATGTCGATGGATCGCCGCTACGAGACGAACGTCGATTCGCTCGGCCGCATCCCCTCGCGTGCGCAGGAGCAGATGGACATCGACCCCTCGTATGTCGTGGTGGGCAACCAGCCGATCTCGCTGCGCGAGTCGATGCTCGCCGAAGCGTACCGGATGGGCGAAGACGTCGTGCGCGTGAGCCGCGAGATCTGTGGGCCCAAGGGCCTCTTCGGCGCGTTCTGCATCGAGACGATCATCACGCCCGACGCACAATTCTACGTGATGGAAGTGTCGGCGCGCATCGTTGCGGGAACGAATCTTTTCATCGATGGATCGCCCTATTCATACCTCAACTACACGGAGCCCATGTCGACCGGCCGGCGCATTGCACGTGAGATCAAGAACGCTCTGCTTTCGAATTCGCTCAATGCCGTTTTGGACGATTCGACCCCCGCGTAACCTCATCGGCGCCGCCGTGGCGGCGGCGATCGTGCTTCAATCGTCCGCTCCGGCCCGCGCCGAGCTCCAGGTCGATCCGCAGAAGCTCTACCGCGAGATGACGTCCGCGTACGCGCAAGGCACCGCGAACGGCTGGCATCTTGCGGACGAGCTGTATTATTTCTCGAACGTCCTCGATGCCGGCCGGGCCTACGAACTGCGGCGGCGCGACGATCCCGACAATTTCGCCATCAAAGGCGTGGCGGTGGATCTCGCGACACAGCTGCACTACAACCCGCTTACGAATAGCGATGCGGCCGAGTGGTACGTGCGGCTCGCCGCGACCGCGTACGCAAGCGATCCGGCCCGTGGCGCCGCCGCGCGCGCGCTGCTGGCGAATCTCGACGCCGAGGATGCCGACACGACCAAGCTCGCCTTCGCCGCCGATGCCGACGCGACGGCGAACGTCGCGGCGCATCCGAACGATGCGGAGGCGCTGCTCGATCAGGTTCGCGCGGATGTCCGGGCCTACGAGATCACGCACGATCCGCAGTTCCGTTCCGCTGCGCTCGCGCGCGCCGCGCAGCCGGTCTTTCCGATCGGCCTCGTCGGCGACGACGGGACGAGCGTTCTGAGTTACGCGCACGAAGCGCGCGCCGGCGCGCCCGGCTATACCGCAGCCGATCTCCAGGCCGCCCTCGCGATCGCCTCGCACAAGGCCTCCGCGCACACGATCCCGACGATCGGCCGCGTGCTCTCGCATCAGACCTTCCTCGTGATCACGGCGCCGGCCGACGAATATTTCGGCCGCACGAAACTCTCGCCGATCGGCGTTCGCAACGAGATCGTCCGCATCGGCAAATACCTGGACGTCGGCTGGGGCGACCGCATGACGACGGATGCCCTCTGGGTCGTCGACGCGCTCGACGACTGGCAGCAAAATTACCCGCGCGATTACGAACTGCCGCGACTGCTGCTCGCGACCTACCGGACCCTCGGGCGGATCGGCTCTCCGCAGGCGAAGGCCGCGCAGGTCCAAGTGCGCAAGACGCTCACCATCGACTACAATGCTTCGCCCGAGGCGCATCTGCTGCTGACGGGATCCGCCGGCGCCTGATGGACGCCGAAATGCTCCGCGCGACGCTGGCTCGTTACGACCAGCGCAACCTTACGTTGTGCTCGATCGGCTCGCATTCCGCGCTCGAGGTCGCCGCCGGTGCGAACCTGCGCGGGATGCGCAATCTCATCGTCACCGAGCGCGGTCGCGAGCGCACGTATGCGGAGTTCTACGCGAAGAAGAGCGCGCCGGATCGCGGCTGCGTCGATGAGACCCTGCTGCTCGAACGGTTCAGCGATCTGCTCGACGATCCGGTCCAAGAAGCGCTGCTCGCCCGCAGCGTCGTGTTCGTGGCGAATCGCTCGTTCGAGGTCTATCTGCACCAGCGGTATTCGTACGCCGAGATCGAGGCGCGCATGCGCGTGCCGTTCTTCGGATCGCGGACGCTCTTGCGCGCCGAGGAACGCGATGAGCCCGACAACCAGTACACGCTGCTCGACCGCGCCGGGATCCGTGCGCCGCGCCAATTCGCGACGCCGGCCGCGATCGACCGGCTCGCGGTCGTGAAAGCGCCCCACGCGAAGGTGTCGTTCGAGCGCGCGTTCTTTCTCGTACGGTCACCCGAGGAATACGCGCGCGAGGCCGCTCGGCTCATTCGCGACGGCTTGGTCACCGAGGCCGGCCTCGCCGGCGCCGTGATCGAGGAATACGCGCTCGGGCCGTCCGTCAATCTAAATTTCTTCTGGTCACCGATCCTGGGCGAACTCGAACTGCTGGGTACCGATACGCGGCGCCAGACGAATCGCGAAGGCTTTCGCGATCTGCCGTTCGCGCAGGCGCAGGCGCTCGCGGACGAACCGCACCGGCTCGAAGAGGCCGGCCACATCGCCGCGACGCTCACCGAGTCGATGCTCGAGAAGGCGTTCGCGATGGGCGAGCGCTTCGTGCGCGCGACGCAAGCCGGCGGCGGGCCGGGGATCATCGGGCCGTTCGCCCTCCAGTGCATCATCGTTGCGGGGCCGCCCAAGGACTTCGTCGTGTATGACGTTTCGCTGCGCATCCCGGGCTCGCCGGGTACGCGGTATACGCCTTATTCCGCGTATCGCTGGGGCCGCGACATCGCGGTCGGCGAGCGGATCGCGATGGAGCTCGAGTTCGCGCGCGACGCGGGGCGGCTGGCCGACGTTTTGACCTAGCCGGTTGCCCGTTCCGAAGGTGGCCGCCGGGGCGCGGTCCGAAGTCGCGCGCGGGAGGTCCGATGAAGAAGCGATTCACGGTCGAGCTCACCGCACGCGGTCCGAACGGGGCCTGGACGTTTTTTACACTGCCGTTCAGCGTCGAAGAGACGTTTGGGACGAAGGCGCGGCTGCCGGTCAAAGGGACGATCAACGGCGAGCCGTTCACGAGCTCGGCGATGCCGGTGGGCGACGGGACGCACGCGCTCGCGGTGAGCAAGGCGCTCCAGGCGGCCGCGCGCGCGAGCGCCGGCGATCGGGTGACGGTCGTGCTCGAACCGGATCTGGAACCGCGCACGGTCGACGTTCCGGCGGAACTGCAAGCGGCGTTCGCCGCTGCGCACACGGCGCACGCGGCCTTCAGCGCGCTCGCGTATTCGCATCAAAAGGAATACGTCAGTTGGATTACGAGCGCAAAGCGTCCCGCGACGCGCGAGCGTCGCGTCGCGCAAGCGATCGAGATGCTCACGAGCGGAAAGCCACTGAGTCGCTAGTTCACCCGGAGCCAGGACGCGTCACCTACCCGCCGGAAGCCTGAGGCATGCCCGCCGTGACCACCCGCGCCGCGACCGTCGTCATCCTCGATTTCGGTTCGCAAGTCAGCCAGCTGATTGCGCGGCGCGCACGCGAGGCCAACGTCTACTCCGAACTCTTGCCGTACGACACGGCGTGGGACGAGATCGCGAAACGCGATCCGGCCGCGATCGTCCTCTCCGGCGGTCCCGAGTCGACCCTCGGCGCCGACGCCCTGGATTGCGATCCGCTCGTCTATACGAGCGGTTTGCCGATCTTCGGCATCTGTTACGGGATGCAGTTGCTCGCAAAACACTTCGCGGGCGCGCTCGTGCCGCTCGACCACCGCGAATTCGGTCCCGCGACGCTCGCACTCGACGCGCTCGACTCACCGCTCTTCCGTGGCGTTCCGCGTGAATCGCGCGTCTGGATGTCGCACGGCGATTCCGTGACCGCGGTGCCGGCGGGATTTCGCGTGCTCGCGCACACGCCGCGCTGCGCGATCGCCGCCATGGGCGACGACGCGCGGCGCGTGTACGGCGTCCAGTTCCACCCCGAGGTCGTGCACACCGACGCCGGCAGCGCGATCTTGCAGAACTTCTTGCACGCGATCGCCGGGATCGCGCCGGCCTGGAAGATGGATTCGTTCGTCGACCGCTCGATCGAGGACATTCGCGCGCAGGTCGGCGACGCGAACGTTATCTGCGCGCTCTCGGGCGGGGTCGATTCGGCCGTTGCCGCGACGCTCGTCTCGCGCGCGATCGGCAAGCAACTGACGTGCATCTTCGTCGACACGGGCCTGATGCGCAAAGACGAGGCGGCCGGCGTGCTCGCCGCCTTCCGCGACATCCTGCACCTCAACGTGATCGCGATCGATGCGAAAGACCGGTTCCTCGCGCGCTTGGCCGGGATCAGCGATCCCGAAGAGAAGCGCATCCGGATCGGCCACGAGTTCATCGCGATTTTCGAGGAAGAAGCGCGCAAGATCCCGGGCGTAAAGTATCTCGTGCAAGGGACGCTCTATCCCGACGTGATCGAATCGAAAACGCCGGGCTCCAAAGCCGGGCACAAGATCAAATCGCACCACAACGTCGGCGGCTTGCCCGAGCACATGGACTTCGCGCTCATCGAGCCGTTGCGCGCGCTTTTCAAAGACGAAGTTCGCAAGGCGGGCAGCGTGCTCGGCTTACCGGATGCGATCGTGCAGCGCCAGCCGTTTCCGGGGCCCGGCCTTGCGGTGCGCATCCTCGGTGAGATCACGCCCGAGCGGCTCGACCGCGTTCGGCTTGCGGACTTCATCGTGACGAGCGAGATCGACGCGGCGCGGGATCTCGCGCCGCGGCCCTGGCAATACTTCGCCGTGCTCACCCCCGTGCAAAGTGTCGGCGTGATGGGCGACGGCCGGACGTATGCGGATCTCGTCGCCGTTCGCGCGATCACGAGCGAAGACGGGATGACCGCCGACTGGGCGCGGCTGCCGCACGAACTCCTCGAGCGGATCTCGACGCGGATCGTGAACGAGGTGCCGGGCGTCAACCGCGTCGCCTACGATATCACCTCGAAGCCGCCCGCCACCGTGGAGTGGGAATAGCGCCGCGTGCGGATCCTCATCGTCGGCAACGGCGCGCGCGAAGACGCGCTCTCCTGGCGTCTGGCGCAATCGCCCTCGTGTGAATTTCTCGCCCACGCGCCCGGCAACGCCGGCACCGGGACGCGCGGCGAGAACTGGAGCGAGCTCAGCGTGACCGACACGCGCGCGATCGTCGCCCGCGCGCGGGATGCGAAGATCGATCTGATCGTGATCGGACCGGAGACGGCGATCGCCGCCGGCGTGGCCGATCGCGCGCGCGACGCCGGCATCGCGGTGTTCGGACCGAACCGCGGCGGCGGCCGGCTCGAAACGAGCAAGATCTACGCGAAGCGCTTCATGGAGCGCCACGGTGTGCCGACGGCGCGCTTCGTCGTCGTGCACACGCTCGAGATGGCGCAACGCGCGCTCGAATCGTTCTACGGCGGCGTCGTCGTCAAGGCGGACGGCCTCGCGGCCGGCAAGGGCGTCGTCGTTACGGGGACGGCCTTCGAGGCCGGTGAGATCCTCAAGGATTGGTACGGCGGGAACAAGATCCCGGGCGGCGGTCACGACGTCGTGCTCGAAGAGCGGCTCTTCGGACGCGAGATCTCGATCTTCGCGATCGCCGACGGCCGTGCAATGCTGCCGGTTGCGGCGGCCTGCGATTACAAGCGCGCCGGCGACGGCGACAGCGGCCCGAACACCGGCGGCATGGGCGCCTATTCGCCGCCGCAAGGCTTCCCCGCCGACGCCTTCACGATCGTGCGCGAGAAGATTCTCGGCCCCGTCTTGCGCGGGCTGCAGGCGGAAGATGAAGCGTATCGCGGCGTGCTCTACTGCGGCTTGATGTGGACCGACGCCGGCCCCGTCGTGATCGAGTTCAACGTGCGCTTCGGCGATCCGGAGACGCAAGTGTTGATGCCGCGCGTGACCGGCGATTTTGCGCGCTACCTGAAATCGGCGGCCGACGGCGCACTCGAAATCGACGCGGCCTCGTGGAGCGGCGATGCCTGCGTCGGCGTCACGCTCGCGACCGCGCGCTATCCGTATGAGAATACGGCCGTCTCCGGTTTGCCGGCGGATCTCGACTTGGGCGAAGACGTCGTCGGTTTCTGGGGCACTTCGACGCGCGAAGGCGATACCGTCTCCTCGCCCGGTGGCCGCGTCCTCACCGTGACCGCGCGCGGGTTCACCGTCCCCGACGCGCGCGCAAACGCCTATGCCGCGATCGCGCGGCTCAAAGCGCGCGTGCCGTCCGGCACACCGCTCTCGTTCCGCAGCGACATCGCCGCCGGACTATAGGAGGTCCGTTTGGGCCGGCTTCCTCAGCGGTGGTGGGCTGCTTTGCGACCGGTCGCGTTGAGTCCGAGCACGATCTGGCCGTTCGGATAGTCGAGATAAACGTCGTAGAAGTGCAGGAAGTCGCTGCCGAACAAGCCGTCTTCGTCGGAACCATACGCGTTCGAGGTGACGACGTAGCCGACGAAGTCGACGAAGCGCATCGACGCGAAGTCGATCTCGTCGAGTTGGTAGGGCTTCGTCTCGACGAGCCCGCCGACGCCTTCGAATTCGACCGGCGAATAGCCCTTGTGGGCATGTCTCCCGGAGAGCGCTTCGGGGTGACGCCGCGCGAAATAATCAAAGAGCATGAACGATGCTTGGGCGCCCGTATCGACGGTGATCCGTTCCGCCGTGGCACCGTTGATCGTCGCCGACACGTGCGGTGTTTGGTCATCGAGCCGGATCGTGAGGGCAGCGAATTGCGGGCCGGTGGGCGCCGTGAACGTTCCCCAGTGGTGGACGGTAACCACTTTGTTCTCGTAATCGATGCGGACGCCGAGTTCGGCCAAGAAGTCGAAGCCGAGCAGGCCGACGCACTTGACGCCGTCCGCATATTCGACGATCGGCGCGGTCTCGACGTAAACATCGTGCATCGTGAGCGGTCCGACCGACATCGTCGCGATTTTACCGACGGCGGTGTCAAATGAGCCGGCGTTCATCGCGTTCTTCTGTTTATCGAAAACTTGCAGCCCGATCTTTGCCGCCGCTCCGGGATCGACGCTGATGCCGGCGGCGCCGCTGTCGAGTAGGAAATCGTACCCGTGGCCGTTGATGGTCACCATCACATAGATGCGGTCGTTTTGGAACGTGGCCGGCAGATTGACAGCGCTGACGCCGATCGGGAATTCGACCAGCGTTCGCCGATTCGGCGGGATGGCGACGTCCGCATCGCTGATGCCGTCCGACTCGTAGGTGACGATTTCGGTCGTCGTATCGATGCCGGTGTCGGCATTGTGCAGGTGACGAACCTTCGCCAGCGCGGTCGCGCCGAATTTCACGCGCGGACCGAACGTTTCGACCGAGGTCCCGTTTCCGTCGATCGTATCGGTGCGCACGATCTGCCAGGTGGCAGAATCGATGTAGTCGACGTTGCCCCAACCGCGGGCGTTGAGTTCGGCGACCCGGTAGCCGGCCACCGGAGTTTCGATGCGCGTGACGGTGGTGGTGTACGTTTCTTTCGTGGCAAGCCCCGGTTCCGCTTCGTGGATGACCGTCAGTCCGTTCGCGTTTTGATGCCAGGCATCGCCCTTGTACTTCCCCGCTTGTACGTCAATGTCGGCGCTCCGATAATCGATGCGGTAGTCGTCACCGTTGACGTAGTGCGTCTCTTTCCAGGCCGCGCCATTGGATTGCGAGATCGCAAGCACTTCCCAATAGCTATGGGGAAGCGGTCCGCGCGCCTGATCGACCTTGGCATAGATCGTCGCCGAATCCGGGATGGTTCCGTCGGCCGCCGCGGGCGCGGGCGCGGACAGCAACAAGAGAACGGAAGCAAGAAACACCCGCTGAATCATTCCAGCGTGTTAGCCGACATGCGTCCGCTTGCCTGCGCACGAACGTTCGAGCGTCGGCGTGTTGCTACCGTCCGGCGGCGCGACGTCCCGTCTCGTTGAGCGTGAGTGCGACTTGCCCATTCGGGTAGTCGAAGAACACGTCGTACACCATCAGGAACTCCGGGCCGAACAGCCCGTCTTGATTCCCGCCGTAACTCTTCGAGGTGACGACCCAGCCGATGAAATTCGTGTACCGTACGGAGCCGAGATCGATCTCCGCCAGATCGTAGGCACGCGTGCTGAACGCCCCGCCGACGCCGCGAAGCCGCAGCGGACGGGCGTTGAGCCCCCGCGCGCCCTTATCGACGAGTGCCTCGGGATGGCGTCGTGCGAAATAGTCGAAGAGCAAGAACGGACCGAATCCGCCGGTATCGAGCAAGATGCGCTCGG